>Ga0209066_10007684_pt1 | contig 10641 bp, 3 predicted proteins | sample All_14_2_FD_187198 | JGI IMG/M metagenome (GOLD analysis project Ga0209066, IMG submission 187198) | Freshwater microbial communities in response to fracking from Pennsylvania, USA - Allegheny Zone_MetaG_DW_15 (SPAdes) (version 2) ... | reverse complement strand
CGGCGACGGCGTCTCTGGAGCGCGGAGTTCGCCGCTCAATTCGAGAAGCGCAAAGGTTATGACGTCCGGCCGAAGCTGGCCGCGCTCTTCATGGACATCGGCCCTGAGACCGCCAAGGTCCGGCTTGATTTCAACGACGTGATGGTCTCGCTCACCGAGACCTACTATTTCAAGCCGATCTTCGACTGGCACAACAGCCGCGGCATGATCTACGCCTGCGACCCCGCCAGCCGCGGCAAAGATCCGCTGGAGTTCGGCGACTATTTCCGCGCGATGCGCTGGTACACGGCGCCGGGCTTCGACACGCCCGGCTCCAGCGCCGACCTGATCAAGAACAAAGTCGGCTCTTCCATCGCCCATCTGTACCAACGCCCGCGCGTCTGGGTCGAGGGATATCACAGCCTCGGCTGGCAGGCCTCCACCGCGACGATCTTCGAGTCCAGCAACCGCAACTTCCTCTACGGCTCGACCCTCCTCAACCTGCACGGGCTCTACTACACCACCCTGGGAGGCTGGTGGGAATGGGCTCCGCCGTGCTACCACTTCCACATGCCTTACTGGGCCCACATGCCGGTCTTCTTGAAATACTTCGAGCGCCTCAGCTATCTCCTCAGCCAGGGCGTCCATGTGGCCGACGTGGCGATCGTCAATCCCCACGAGCCGCTGGTGGCCGACCCCGAGCGCGGCAAAGCCTCCCAGCAGCTCGCATACGCGGTGGGCGCCGAGCTCGTGAGCGCCTGCCAGACCGATTTCGATTTCATCGACGCGGACTCCCTCGCCCGCGCCGAAGTGAAGGACGGCCTCCTCTCTGTGGCGGGCGAGTCTTACCGCACGCTGGTTCTTCCCGGGATGTTCGCGCTCCGCCACGCCTCGCTCGAGAAAGCGCTGGCCTTCCGGCAGGCGGGCGGCAACGTGGTCGCGCTGGGCGACCTGCCTGCCGTCACCGACCGCGCGGCCGCGGGTGACCCGCAGACCGCCGCGCTCGTGAAGGCGCTGTTCGCGCCCGGCGGCTCCGCGCTCCACTGGACGCCGCCCGCCGCCCAGCCCGTCCCGCCGCGCACGTATGCTCAGCACTTCACCGGCCGCTGGGTCTGGACCCGCAAACCGGTTGCCAAGGCGGCCTTCAAACACGTCTGGTCCGGCGCCGCCGGCGAGTATCAGGCCGCGCTGCTCTGCGACAACACCGCCGAGCTCTTCCTGAACGGCAAAAGCGTTGCCTCCTGGACCAGCTACCGCGAGCCGTGGCTCGGCGCGCTTCGCCTCAGCCCCGGCGACGTGCTCGCCGTGTCAGGCAGCGACGCGGCGGGCGAGAACGGCAACCGCACCGCGGGCCTCTTTTTCGCGCTGGCGCAGCAGGGCAAGACGCTTCTCTCCGCCGAAGACTTCCGCGTGAGGCCCGGCACCGCCGATCCTGCTTGGCTGGCCAGCGCCGACCTCGATGGCCTCGAAGCCCCTGACCCCGCGAATGTCCACGAGGTCCACAAAGGCGCGCCGCCGGCGCAGAAGAACAGCGCGGCCCAGGCGATCCGTGCCCAGCTCGCGCCGCCCGACTTCAGCGGGCCCGAGGGGGCCAAAGCCCTGCACCGCCGCATCGGCAAAAACGACGTCTACTTCATCATGGATCTCGACCGCCGCGCCGCCTGCACCTTCCGCGCGCGGGGCGCGCCCGAGCTGTGGGACGCCTGGACCGGCGGACAGGCGCCGCTCGGCGCAGTCACCGCCAACCCCGACGGCACCACGACGGTCACGCTGGACGGCGAGCCGGGCGTTCCCGTGATTGTGGTCTTCACGCCCGGTTTGCCCGCCGGCCGAGTCGCCGCCAGCGAGCTGGACCAAGCGGCCGGACGCCGGGATGGGGCGCCAGCCGCCACGCTGCTGCTCGACGGCGAGTGGGGCTTCGCGCTCAAGCCCACCTGTTACAACAAGTGGGGCGATTTCCGCCAGCCCGGCTTCGACGGGTTCATCGGCGCGGAGGCGAGGCACTTCACGTGGTCGGCCGACAACATGCCCGCGCGCATGACCTATTCGCACGGGCCGCAGTTCCGCGCCTTCGGCCCGCTCGCTCCCGGCGCAGAGGCCGACGCGCTCGAACAGGCGCTGGCCCGGGTCGGCGCGCTCACTTCGGATAAGGCCGCCGTCGTCAACGGCACGTCCTACGCGTGGCAGCCGTTTTGCTTCTCGTGGCGCGAGGGTGTGGAGAATCGGCCCGGCTACCAGAACTGGCATCACGGACTCAACGGAAAGGTCGGCGACGAGTTCTTCGTGCTCGGCCGGTACGACATGGGGCTCTACGACGTCAACATGCCGCCCAACGCCGCTCCCGAAACGCGGCTCTATCACACGGCGGTCTACGCGGCCGAGGCCTGCCGCGCCGTCATCGTCGGCACCGGCGTGAAGCCTGCGGCCGTGTGGCTCGCCGGCGCGCGTTGTGCTCCGGGCGACACCGTCGCGCTCAAGGCCGGGTATACTCCGCTGCTCGTGCGTTACGACTCCTTCGGCCGCGCCGCCCTTGTGCTGCGCCGTGCGGATGCGCCGCCGTTTGCCCAGACGCACCCCCTTGCCATGAGTTGGTATCAGGATCCCGCCGTGCTGCCCTTCGACTGTTTCGGCGGCGCGTTGCCGCAGGCCGCCTATTCGTTCGGCGCCCCGCCCGCGCTGACCGTGGCCGAGGTCACCGTGCATGGCGAACTTCTGTCCGCGACCGTCGGCGGCGCTGCGGCGGAGGTGAGGGCGGACGCAGGCCTTTCTGGCGGAAACCGCCGTTACCGCGTCACGCCCGCGCGGACGGCGCCGGGCCCGGTCGAGGTCATCCTGACGGTGCGCCACGCGCCGGGCTTCACCGGCGGCGCGGCCTTTCCTGAACCGGTCAAGTTGACCTGCGGTGCCGGACGTATGACGCTGGGCGACTGGGCGCGCGTGGATGCGCTGCGCTGCTACTCCGGCGGTGCGGTCTACACCAAGACCTTCGCGCTCTCCAGCGAACAGGCGGCCCGGCGCTGCCGGCTCGACCTTGGCGGAGTGGGGGTCTCCTGCGGCGTCTCGGTGAACGGCCGCCCCGAGCGCGTGCTGACTTGCCCGCCGTGGCGGCTGGACCTTTCCGATGCGGTCAGGAGCGGCACGAACACGCTGGCCGTGACCGTTTACAACACGCTCAACAACCACTATCAGACCATCCCGACCCGATATCGCAAACCTGTCGAGGAGGCCCCTTCCGGCCTGCTCGGGCCGGTCACGCTAAGCTTTGGGGCGAAGGGGCTCTGAGAGAAGGACACTTATGAAAAACGGCATCCCGCTTTCCGCCCTCGCCGCCTTGTTTCTTGCCGGCTGCGCCACGCCGATGCGTACGGTCTTCGTCGCGCCGGACGGCAGCGACGCCAACGACGGCGCGAAGTCCCGGCCCTTTGCGACGGTGCCGCGCGCCCTGTCCGCCGTGCGTGACCTGCGCAACGCCGGGCTTCCGCCCGGCCCCGTGACCGTCTATCTGCGCGGCGGGACCTACGCGGTGCGCGAGCCGATCGTCTTCACGCCGGCCGACTCGGGCACCTCCAACGCGCCGCTGACGGTCGCCTCCTATCCCGGCGAGCGGGCGGTGCTGAGCGGCGGCGAGCGGCTCGCCGACACGTGGACGCAAACGCCGGGCAAGCCCTACTGGCAGCTCGATGTCCCGCGCGCCCGCAACGGCGGCTGGGTGTTCTATTCGCTTTTCGTGAACGGCCAGTCGCGGGAGCGCGCGCGTTTCCCGAACTGGGGCGAGAAGGTCCTGCGCGCCGAGGGCCGCGAACCCGGCGGCGACCCGCGCCAGGCGCTGCGCTATTTCGCGGGCGACGTGAACCCGGCCTGGTCGAATCCGACCGACATCGACGTGGTGCTGCTCTGCTCGTGGACGCCCACGATCCACCGCATCAAGGAGATCGTGCCCGAGCGCCGCGCGGTGCGCTTCTTCAGCTCCCACAGCCGTCCCGTCGATGCCTGGGAACGCAACTTCCGCTACTACCTCAGCAACGTGTTCGAGGCACTCGACCAGCCGGGCGAGTGGTATCTCAACCGCCACAGCGGCACGCTCTACTACTATCCTTTGCCGGGCGAGGTGATGGCCTCCGCCGAGGTCGTCGCGCCGGTCATGCGTTCCCGCATGGTCACCTTCGAGGGCGACCTCGCGGGCGGACGTTTCATCGAGCACCTGCATTTCCGCGACCTCGCGCTCCGGCATCTCGACGGCGACATGGACAAGCACAACGGCGTCTACCGTCAGGGGCACATGTACCTGACTTCCGGCATCGTCGCGCGCGGGCTGCGCAATGCCTCGTTCGAGCGCTGCGAGTTCGCGCAACTCGGCGAATACGCGATGGAGCTGGCCGACGGCTGCCGCGACGTGACGGTGCGCCAGTGCCACATCTGGGACCTCGGCGCCGGCGCGCTCCAGCTCGGCGTCACCGATCTCGGCACGCTCAAAAGCCCGGTTGGGACGAACGCTCCGCTGGACGACGTCACGCAGAGCCCGCGCTTCGTGACCGGCCTCACCGTCGACAACTGCTGCATCCACCGCCTCGGCACGATCTGGCACGGCTGCTACGGCATCGTCAACCGCTTCGCCTCCGGCTCGCAGATCACGCACAACGAGATCTACGACACCCACTGGGACGCGATCGGCCTCGACGCGCGCTGGGACTGGAAGGGCGAAAAATATTCCTCCGGCACGGTGGTGGCCTACAACCACCTGCACCACCTCGGCCTGCGCTACCAGACCGATGCGGCGGGCGTCTACCAGTTCGGCCCGCTCGACACACGCATCCACCACAACCTCATCCACGACGCGGTGGCCTATCCCTACATCTGCGGTTTCGCGGGCGTCTACCTCGACGAGCAGTCGCGCGGCGCGGTGGTGGAGAACAACCTCGTCTACAACACCGAGTGGTTCGCCTACTTCCAGCACAAGGGCATGGACAACCTCTTCCGCAACAACATCGGGGCCTTCGCCCGCAACGGCCTTCTCGGCCGCGGCAGCCTGAACGCGCACTGGAAGGCCAACTATATGGAGGCCTGCCGCAACATCTACGTCAGCAGCAACGCGGTCGCGATCAACAGCGGCTGGGAGCCCGGCGACAAGCCGCCGGTGGTCGCCGGCAACCTCTACTATTCTCTCGCCACGAACACGCTCACCTTCGCGGGCAAGAGCTTTGCGGAGTGGCAGGCCGACGGGCACGACACGAATTCGGTCATCGCCGATCCCGGCTGCCGCAATCCGGCGGCGTTCGATTTCGCGCTCGCTCCGGACGCGCCCGCCTGCCGCCTGATCGGCTTCGTGCCGTTCGACGCGGAGCTCCGGAAGGCCGGGCTGTACGGCGACGAGGCTTGGCGCAAGGTGGCGAGCCGCCATCCGGCGCGCACGCCCTCCGCCGTTTGGGAAGAGGACGATTTCAAGAAGCTGGACAACGCCTTCAAGCTGGACTTCACCCTGATGAAACCCGGCGACGCGCCGGACGTGTTCCATGTGAGCGACGAGAAAGGCGCGGGGTTTGCGGTCACGCGCGAGGTCGCGGGCGTGGCGGGCCCGCAGTGCCTGAAGGCCACCGACAAGAAGGGGCTCTCGAAAGCGTTCTACCCCTACATGCACATCGCGCCGCGCGCGCTGAAGAAGGGGCGCGTCACCTTCTCCTTTGCGGCCATGCAGCCCGCCCAGGGCGCGGCGCCGTTCGTGGTCGAGTTCCGCGGGGGCGGCCAGACCGGTACAGGGCCCTCGCTCGCGGTCGCCCGCGACGGCGCGGTGAGGGCGAACGGCAAGCCGGTCTGCGCGCTCGCTCCCGGCGCCTGGACCCGCTTCGAAATCGCTTTCACGCTGGGCGAGAGCCGCACGGACGGCTACACGCTCGCCGTTCGCGGGCCCGACGGCGAGCAGACACTGACGCTGCCGTTCGGCAGCAAGGCCTTCGACCAGGTGGGCTGGCTCGGCGTCACCCTGCCGGACAACGCCGACGGCTGCTTCTATCTCGACGCGCTCACGTTCGCGGTCAGCGAGTAAGAGGCTCAGGCGGCTCCGCAAACGCAAGGATGGTCAAGCTAGAGCTCCGCCGCTCTGTCGGCGGAGAGGGCGCGTGTGTTTCCGGTCGATGGACCGTGCGGGACGCGTCGTTCATTTATTGTCCCCGGTCCCGGGCGGGCCGTTCTTAACCTCCGAGAAACGAAACGCGCCAAGGGGAAGCCCCGCCTCGTTGCAGAGGCGGCTTTCGTCCCCGTTCCAGCCCTTTGCGTTCCACAGGTAGCGGAGCGCCGTCGGCGAGGGAACCGCGTCCGACCAGACGGCCACCTCGTTTCCGTTCGTGATGCAGGCCTTGGCTTGGACGAAGCGCCCGTCCGCCCCGGCGACATCGAAGGGACAGCGGTCGTCAAGCGGCCTGAGCCATCCGCCGCGCCGGCACAGCTCTTTTGCGTTGCGGAAGGAAAGAAAATAGCGTCCGTTCTCCACCCGGTGCGCTTGGAGCGTCGGCGATTCGCAGACGAGGTTTGTGAAACCGTAGTCGCGGCAGAGCGCCATCGCCGCGAGCCGGAGGCCGACCGTCCGCTTGTTCCGGGGGTGGATATCCCCGTTCGAGTCGCCCAGGTCATTGGCGATCACCAGTCCCACGTTGGGATCTTCCGCCGCGAACTCGGACTGCGCCTCCCAAATTGGGCCAAGTCTTTCTCCGTATGCCCATCCGCCGGGAACGAGCTGGACGACGCGGAATTTCAACGAGGCGTTTTCGAACACGTTCGACCACCCCTTATAGAGTGCGCGGAGTTTCGGAAGATACCCCCGGCCGTCCGTTAAATTGTTCTCGCCCTGATACCAGACCGCACCGCGCATTGCGAAAGGCGCGAGCGGATGGATGAAAAGGTTGTGGATGGCTGTTGGGACGGTTCCCGTCGCGGGCCAGTGGCTGCCGTTCCTGCTGTAGAGTTCCTTGAATTCCTCCTTGAGGTTCCGCGAAGCCATCCCCAATTCCGGCACGGCGGCGTACCCGCAGGGCGGAATCCAGCCCTCAATGGATGTGCCGCCCCAGCTGGCGTTGATGATACCGACCGGAATCCTCAGCGCACGGACGAGCTCCAGTCCGTAGTGGAAACCGACGGCGGAAAAATTCGCGATTTCTTTCTGATTCTCCTGTGTGGCGGCGACCCAGCGGAGCGGGGAATCCCCGCGGGGATCCAACGGCGCCCATGTGGGGCGGATTCCCACGCCGAGCCGCAGAAGCGGCTCGGCCGCGAGCTGGGACTCGAGGCCGCCGTCATTGTCGCCCCAGGATTCCTTTCCCGGTCCGGACTTTGAAGGGTTCCATGCCAAGGGCCGCCACAGGGGAAGCTCCATGTTGGACTGTCCTGCGCAGAGCCACACTTCGCCGACGAGAAGGTTCGTCGCGCATACGGCAGAGTCCTTCCCCCTCGCGGAGAGAACGCGGCCCTCGCAGCACGCCGCCAGCGGCGAAAGACGCGTGCGCCATTTGCCTGCGGCGTCCGCCGTTGCCTCGAGTTTCTGGCCGGCGAACTCGACCGTCACGGTTTCGCCCGGCTCCGCCCCGCCCCACACGGGGGCCGCGCACCCGCGCTGCAACACCGCGTTGTCGCGGAAAGGCGGCGCGAGCGTCACCTTTGCCTGAAGTCCCCAGGTCATCAACGCGGCGGCGGCGAACATCCATCCTTTTTTCATTATCGTTTTCCTTGATTCGCCCGTAATAATCAGGCCCTTTTCAACGTCGCTCATTCAAATTCCAGCACACACGAATTCAAGTCAGCACGCCGTCGGATCAAAAACCTCGGCACGTTCAAGGGGCCGCAGCCTCAGCGTGCCGTCCGTGCCCTGCCATGGGATGTTAGAGGACAGGTTTAGAACAAAAGCAAGGTCGTTCCCGACGGTGACACGGTGAACGTTCCGTTCGCGTAACTCACACGCCAGCCGCCCGCAGGTCCGCCATTGATCGAGACAGTCCAGTTTTTGAGGTTTTCGACTCCGGAGCAGTTCACGAAAGCGAACGGGAAAAGCATGGGGTTGTACGGGAAATTGACAAGGTGAATCGTGCCGGCGGCCGCGAAGGTGATGTTTTCGAAAGAACCTCCCTGCGGATTGTCGGCATCGAGCTCGATGCCGCTCACCGTCGTAGGCTGGCCGTAGGACTTGAACAGAGCGCCCGCACTCACGCTAACGGACTTCACGTTGTCTAGGTTTACGGAGAGCGGCACGGACTTGGCGTCGGCGAAAGTGAATCGGGTCGCGCCCGACTCCGACGTGCTGCCGTTGCTGAGCCACTTGTTCGCATACGAGGTGTAGTTCGTCGTCACCGCGCCAGTCCCCTCGTCCGTCGTGTAGGAGAAGCCGAAGTAGGACTGCTCGTCCAGCAGATCCCAGTGGATGCCGTCCCAACTGCCCTCGACCGACCAGCACGCGAGCTCGCGGCCGGGTTCGCTCATGCCGTAGAGGTCATAGGAGACGATTTCTCCCGCGTCGCCGCGAAGCCGCATCCACACGTACGTCCAGTTTTGGGTCGCCGTGACCTGGGTGCAGCCGCTGATATAGGAGCCGGAGCCGATGTTGCCGTCAAACAGATTGGTGGTGGGGCCGTACGTGTTTTCGTTCATGTCCACCTTTTTATAGGTGTATTCGCCTGGATTCAACAGGGCCACCGACCGCTCGACGTTTGTGGCCAGATTGAGGTTCTGCCGCACGCCGGCGGCGTCGTACAGCGCGAACTCCCGAATAGACACATGGGCGTCCGCGAACGTGGAATTCGGCCTGCCGCAATAATAGGAGTTGGCTTTCAGGATCCAGCGGAAATAGTGGTATTTGTTCGCCTCCGGCGTGGAGAGCGTTCCCGCCGTCACGCGCAACGTGCCGCTGAACCGGTTCGTGCCGGAAACCGTCCACTCGCCCGCGCCGCTTTTGACCACGTTGACCCGGCCTGCGCCATCGTCGATGCCCGCGACGATATTGGTGACGAGGCTGTCGCCTCCGAGCGTCAGCGTCTTGTCGCCCGCCGTGAGCGCGCGGATCCCTCCGCGCAAGGTGAGGCGCGAGTTTTTGCCGCCGCTACCGTTGCTGAGAATCTGGCCGTCACCCCGCAGAACGAAGACGCGGTCCTCCGTACTGCCGCCGGCGGTGCCGACGTACTCCATCGTGCCCGAGGTCGCCGCCGTGCCGAGCACGAACGCGTAATCGACCGGGGTCGGCAGGTTGGTGGACGCGTCTTCCGCGAGATAATCGGAAAGCCCGAGCGAACAGACCGTTCCGCGGTTCGCAAGCGAAGTGAAGCGCAACGTCCCCTCCTTCACATCGATCACACCGCGGTTTTTCCGCTCACTGTTGTCCGTGAACGTCCACACGCCGCTGCCACTCTTCACGATATAGGTCGGGAGGGTGGACTGATTGAAGGGGCCGCTAAAGACCGCCGGGACCGTGTTGCTGCCGGTCAGTTGCAGGCGTGTCGACTTGCCGGAGCTGCCGGACCACTGGCCGGTGAAGGTCACCCCGCCGGTCGCCCCCATGTCCAGCGTGTTGTAACCTCCTTCGCCTAAACCGAAGGTTTTTGTGGTGGTTTCACCCTGTCCGAGATAACGGATAACCGCCCCCTTGTTGTTGTCCGGAGTTCGGATACCGAAAGAGTATTTCCCGACGGAAGAAGGCGACGTAGTGCTGCCGAAACTCATCACGCCGATATCCGCCGCGTTGCAGACCAGGTTCTCGTTGCCGAATACTGTGCTGTTCGTGCCGAGAAGATCGATCGACCCGCTTTGGTTCCATAAGTTGAAGGTGCCGTGCATCTCGCCCGAGAACGCCGATCTCGTCGTCATCGCGAACTGAAGATATTTGGACTGGGTATATGTGGAAGAGTTGGTGATGGTGCCGTCGCCGAAAAGGCCGCCCCTCAGAATGGTCTCCACCTGCGAAGTGTTTTGCCGCGAGGCGATGTGAAAACATGCCGGGCTGTAAAGATAGAGTCGGCTGCTGAAATTGAAATCCCAATAATTGCAGTTTTGCGGCAGGCGCAGGTGTCCGTTGCTGACGATGGTGGCGCCGGCGTAGTTGTAAGCGTTGTGCGGGACGCTTGTGGGTGGGACGTAATTGTAGTTCAGATACCCGGTGCCGGTTTTGACCACGCCGCCCTGACCCAGAATCGGGCAGTTGATGTTGATGTCGGAAGCGCTGTCGACGGCGATGACGGAACTTGCCGCTTGCAGGTTGATGTTCGTGAGCGCGGCGACCGCCGCTGCGTCGCCGGAGGAGACGTTCACCCGGCTGCCTGACGGAATCACGATTGTGTCGTCGGCGTTTGCGCCGGGTACCGCGCCGGTGCTCCATTTCGTGAGGTCGCTGAAACTGCCCTCACCCCCGAGCCACGTTGCGGTTTCCGCTCCGGAAACCGCCACCATCAGACATACAAACGAAGCCACTTTCTTCATCGCCGCATCCTTTTTTAGTGAACGACATCTCATAAGGGCCTTACTACATGCCGTCTCCATGATCTCTTTCAATTATGCGGGGGAGGGATGAATAGAGTCAACCTCGAAAACCTGCCGGGTAGGGCTGACGCCACGGCTTATTCCTTTGGCGAGCGGATCATGCGATGGTGATTGAAGGGAACGCATTTCGCTAGACAAGAGCGCGTCCCTGTGCCA
>Ga0209066_10007683_pt1 | contig 10645 bp, 9 predicted proteins | sample All_14_2_FD_187198 | JGI IMG/M metagenome (GOLD analysis project Ga0209066, IMG submission 187198) | Freshwater microbial communities in response to fracking from Pennsylvania, USA - Allegheny Zone_MetaG_DW_15 (SPAdes) (version 2) ... | reverse complement strand
AGATACATGGACAGCGAGGGCAAGAGCGCGATGGCCAGCCATGCCACCAGAAGTGCGAACAGGTAGGGGATCACATAGCGCACGATGCGTAGATATGGAATGCCCGTCACGCTGGAGGCGACATAGAGGTTCAGACCATAGGGCGGGGTGATGAAACCGATGGCGGCCCCGACCAGGAAGATCACGCCGAAATGCACCGGATGGATGCCGGCGGAAACCGCGATCGGCCCCAGGATCGGCGCCAGGATCAGCGTTACCGGCAGGCTTTCCAGCACCATGCCCGCCACGAAGACCACGGCCATGCAGGCAAACAGGATGGCGTGATAGCTGCCCAGCGAGTTGATCATGTCGGAGATCGCCTCATTGGCGCCCAGCGCGGACAGCACCTGCTGCATGACCACCGATACCGCGACCAGCGGGGCCAGGATGCCCGCGATCTGGCCCGACTGCATCATGATTGCCGGGATCTTCGAGAATTTGATCTCCCGCGTGATCAACAGGCCCGCCAGCAGGCAGAAGCCCGCCGCCACGCCCGCCGCCTCGGTGGCGGAAAACACGCCGGTATAGATGCCCCACAGGATCATTACGATGGCCACGAAACCCAGCCAGGCACGGCCGCCATCCTTCACGATGCGGATGGGGTCGAGCTTGATGATCGTGCCCCATTTGTTACGCCGGGCCATCAGCCAGGCCGCCACCATCATCGCCAGCACCATCAGGATGCCCGGGATCAGGCCTGCGATGAACAGCTCGCTGATCGACTGGCTCATGATGAAGCCATAGACCGTGAAAATGATCGATGGCGGGATGATGATGCCGACCGTACCGCCCGAGGCGATGGTGGCGGCGGAGAAGGTCTCGTTATAGCCGTTCTTCTTCATCTCCGGATGCATGATCGACCCGATGGTCGCCGTGGTCGCGGAGTTGGAGCCGGAGATGGCCGCGAACAGGCCGCAGGCGGCCAGGGCCGACATGGCAAGCCCGCCGCGCATCCAGCCCAGGCAGGAATAGGCGAAATCGGTCAACCGCTTGGCGATGCCCGCCGCGTTGATCAGGTCACCGGTCAGGATGAACAGGGGCAGGGCCAGCAGGCCGAAGAAGTTCAGCCCTTCAAACAGGGTGAAGCTGACATTGGCCAGGCGCAGGTCGATCACCAGCGATACCGCGATGCTCCACAGCCCGATCACCAGCACGATCGGAACGCCCAGCATGAAGATGACGACGCCGGCCAGCGAGGCGGCGAGAATTCCATAGGATTCCATGATGCGTCTCCCGGGTGGCTCGGTTCAGTCGGAGGTCAGGGGGGTGGAGTGCTTCAGCGGCCGGCCGTGGCGGTAATCGCCGATATCCTCGACGGCGTTCTGGATCACGCGCAGGATCAGAATGCTCCAGCCGATCGGGGTGGCCATGTAGAACCACCACTGCATGACCGAATCCGTGCCGGGGACGATGGCCCAGTTCATTTCCAATAGCTGGACATATTCGATGGAGTAGTAGAGCACGATGGAGGCCATTACGAGCCAGAGCACGGCATCCAGCATCAGCATCGAAAACTGCATGCCACGGCCCATATTGGACCGGAATTCCTCGAAGCGCAGATGGGCGCGCCGGCGCACATTATAGGCGCAGCCGATCCAGGCGATCCATAGGAACAGATAGACCGGGATCGTGGTCGACCAGGCGGCCTGTTCCTTGAATACATACCGCCGGATGACTTCCACGAAGATGATCGTCGTCATCACTGCATAGGCGACCACGATGACGGATTTTTCCGCATTGTCGTCGATCCAGCGGAAAAGCTTGCCCAGAATGCCCATGGCGTTGGCTCCGCGCTCCATGTTCAAAGTGAAGGGCACCCTATGGCGCCCCTGTTATCCGCTATGATGCGTGTTGTTATGCCCGGCCGATAGAGACGGATGTACCGGGACCCCGGTGCGGGGTCCCGGCAGCATGCCGAACAGTGTCTATCAGGCGGATTTCCACCAGCGACGCGGTTCCACGTTTTCCGGCTTGGTTTCAGCCGGCAGTTCGCGGGCGATCGCGCCGATTTCCTTATAGGTGTCGATGCCGCCGGCCCAGTTGTCCAGCCGGTCGCGCCACTCCGCCCATTCGGAGGGATGATACTCGGGCGAGCACATCTCTTCGGCTTCCTTGCGGGCCTCCGGCGACAGGAAGGCAACGCGGGTCTTGTTCTGGCCGAACACGGTGTCGGGCTTCTGCGGATCGGAGAAGCCGACGGTGTTGACCAGCGCGGCTTCGTTGCCGTGCTGCACCAGCACCTGGGTCAGATAGGACGATTCCATCACCGCATCCTGCAGCTGACCGTCCAGCTTGTCGAAGACGGAGGCGTTCATGGCGGTGTGTTCGGTGCCGCAGAAGAATTCCAGATTGACGAACTGCGACACGACCGGGGCCATGTTGGCATAGGCCACGGCCGAAGCCCAGGTCTCGCCGCCATCCAGCAGGCCGGATTTCAGCCCGTCCAGCATTTCTTCCCAGGCAACCGGAACCGGGTTCAGCTTCATCAGGGTCATGGCGATGCGGCCAAGCTGGGTGCCCGTGACGCGGTTCTTGGTGCCGGCCAGTTCGGTCACCGACTTGATCAGCGGCTTGTCGGAATATTTCAGACCGACAGGCAGGCCGCGCAGTTCGGCATGGGTGAACAGGAACTGGATCCCGTGGCGCTGACGCAGCGGGTCGCGGAAGATCTTCTGGCTCTTCGGGCTGTAGAAGAAGTGGTACTGCGACGCGCGGTTCGGGAACATATAGGCATAGTCGAGCACGTTGTAATAGGGCGCGCCACCGGCCGAATTCTGCGTGGAGGCGGAAAAGATGTCGACGATGCCCTGCTGGGTCTTTTTCACGCAGTCCAGCTGGTTGCAGATCTGATTGTTGCCGATGAATTCGACGCGGATTTCACCGTCGGTGCGCTCTTCCAGATCACGCACGAATTCCAGGCAGCCGGCGCGCTCGATCAGCGTGTTGCGCTCGTTGAAACCGGCCGCGCCGTATTTCAGATTGTGCTTGGCCGGCTTGGAGAAGCGCTTCTCGTAGACGGAGTTGGCGGCCCGGGCCAGACCGGGCAGCGTGATGGCGCCGGTCATGCCGCCAGCCGCCAGCAGCACGGACATCTGCCCGTATTGCTTGGCCAACCGCATCAGATCGCGGCGAGAAATACCCTTCAGCTTGTCGTGCAGCATTGCTTTCCTCCCTGGCCCGGATCTGCGTCCGCCTGCGAAGCGGTCCGGCGCCTCAGCTTTTTTGATGTCTCATTATTGCTACTCTATTGTCTCATTGCAATAGGTCTTATATCAAAGTTACAGTGCATTCCGAAAATCAGCACGAATGTAACAACTTTAGAAACAAAGCGGTAATGTTGCATCGCACAACTTCCCGGATGCTCAGGCGGCAGATTGGCAGCAAAGCTGCCGATCTGCCCGCTCTTCGCGTCTGCGTGCGGTGCCGCTTGCCTGCGGCGGGGAGGGTCGCGCCATGACCGGGCTTACCGGCGGTGAATCGGAATTCGACTATATCGTGGTGGGGGCCGGTTCCGCCGGCTGCGTGCTTGCCAATCGTCTCAGCGCCGATCCGGCGAACCGGGTTCTGCTGCTGGAAGCAGGCGGCAAGGACAACTACCCCTGGATCCATATCCCGGTCGGCTATTTCAAGACGATGCATAATCCGATCACGGACTGGTGCTACCGGACCGAGCCCGATCCGGGGTTGAACGGGCGCTCGCTGCAATGGCCGCGCGGCAAGGTGCTGGGCGGGTCCAGCTCGATCAACGGCCTTCTCTATGTGCGCGGCCAGGCGGAAGACTATGATCATTGGCGCCAGCTGGGGAATACCGGCTGGTCCTATGAGGATGTGCTGCCCTATTTCAAGAAGGGCGAACGGCAGGAACGTGGCGCCGACGAATTCCACGGCGCGGATGGGCCGCTCAGCGTGTCGAACATGCGCATCCGCTCCGACCTGTCCGACGCCTTCATCAAGGCGGCGGAGGAGGTGGGCATTCCCCGCAATGACGACATCAACGGGGCGGATCCGGAAGGGGCGGGCTATTTCCAGCTCACCACCCGCAACGGGCTGCGCTGCTCCACGGCGGTGGCCTATCTGAAGCCCGCGCGGTCGCGCTCCAATCTGGTGGTTGAAACGCACGCCCATGCCGAAGCGGTGATTCTGGACGGCAAGCGGGCGGTCGGCATGCGCTATCGCCAGCATGGCAAAAGCAGGGCCGTGCGCGCCCGGCGCGAGGTGATCCTGGCGGCGGGTGCCATCGGTTCGCCGCAGATTTTGCAGCTGTCCGGCATCGGCCCGGGCGAGGTGCTGCAGCGTGCAGGGGTTTCGGTGCAGCATGAACTGCCGGGCGTCGGCATCAATCTGCAGGACCATCTGCAGATACGCTCCGTCTTCAAGGCGAAGCATCCCAACACGCTGAACGACCGGGTCAACAGGCCTTTCGGCGAGATTCTGATCGGGCTGGAATATCTCTTGACCCGGCGCGGCCCGCTGACCATGGGTGCAAGCCAGGTCTATGCCTTCTGCAAGACCAGGCCCGAACTGGCGACGCCCGATATCCAGTTCCATTTCCAGCCGCTATCGGCCGACAAGCCGGGTGACGGGCTGCACAAATTTTCCGCCTTCACCGCATCGGTCTGCCAGCTGCGGCCGGAAAGCCGGGGCAGGATCGAGATCGCCACCCCCGATCCGATGGATTATCCGAAGATCCATCCGAATTATCTGTCGACCGAGACCGACTGCCGCACGGCAGTGGACGGGATGAAGGTTACCCGCGCCATCTGTTCGGCACCATCCATGCGCGAGCATGTGAAGGAGGAGATGCTGCCGGGACCCGATGTGCAGGGTGACGAGGCGCTGCTGGCGGCGGCGCGCAAATATTCCCAGACCATCTATCATCCGACCTCGACCTGCGCGATGGGGACGAATCGCGATTCGGTGGTGGATGCGCGCCTGCGCGTGCATGGCATCGACGGCCTGCGGGTGGTGGATGCTTCCATCATGCCGACCATCGTCTCGGGCAATACCAATGCGCCCGTGATCATGATCGCGGAAAAGGCCAGCGACATGATCCTGGCCGATGCCCGCGCGATGGCGTGAGGCGGCCGCAGCTGTTGCGATCCCGGAGGGGGCTGATCCCCTCCGGACTATCTCGCCATTGACGTACCGCGTTGGCCTTGGCAATCTCCGCCTTGCCTGAAAGGTTTCAGCGCCGGTTGGTTATTCCGGCCCCGCAAACGCGGAACCGCTCATGCTGAGGCATGATCCCAGGGCACGACCTTTGTTCAACAAGGTGGTGCCGGATCATATGTGGTGTTCTTTCGGCACCGCCGCAGCTATGGAGTACCGATCAATGGACAAGAAGTCCCTGATCCTGGCGCAGCTCATGATGACCTTCATGATGGCGCTGCTGATGTCCGGCATCATGTCGATGCTGGCCCTGGGGCCGACGGAAATATGGTTGCGCAATTGGCCGAAGGATTTTTTGATCGCCTGGCCGCTTGCCTTCGTACTGACCTTCTGCGTCAGCCGGATCGTTTTTCCGGCTGCGGCACGGTTGGCCCGGTATATCTAGGCGGGGCGGTCCCGCTACGCGGCCGGCCCTGCGCCGCACCCGGTGCCGGGGGCCATCAGCCCCCGGTCATTTCCAGGAAGCGGATGCGGTTGCCGAACGGGTCGGCCAGCTGCATTTCGATCCGCCCGCCCTGGTCGGACAGCCCGGGTTTGGCATAGCGATAGGCCTTGGCGGTCAATTCGTCATGCAGTGCCTTGATGCCGGTCATATAGACCGCGACCGTGCTGCCGGGGCTGGCATCGCCGTGATGTTCGCTCAGATGCAGCACAAGCCCATCGCGCGAAACCTGCATATAGAGCGGGAAATCATTGCCGAAGCGATGTTCCCAATCCACGCGGAACCTCAGGAAGTCCAGATAGAATTCCCGCGCCTTGGCGATGTCGAAAATCCGCAGGATCGGCACCGCGCGATTGAATTGAATGTCCATCACCCTTGCCCTTCTTCCAAATACGCCGGGACTTTTGTAGCGTGTTTCCCTGGTTTGGAAAGAGCCGCCAAAGGGCCTGCCGCCAGGGTTTTCAAGGACAGGGGATTGGGGGAAGGTCATGCTGCATGGGCGCCTGCTGCGCTATCTGGACGAGGTGGCGCGCGCCGGATCGATCCGCAAGGCGGCGACGCGGCTGAACGTGGCGTCCTCCGCCGTCAATCGGCGCATCATCGAGCTGGAGGACCAGCTTGGCACCCGGATATTCGAACGTCTGCCGCGCGGCCTGCGCCTGACGGCCGCAGGCGAAGTGCTGATCCAGCATGTGCGCGAAACCCTGCGCGAGCATGAGCGTGCCCTGACCCAGATCAACAGCCTGAAAGGGCTGATGCGGGGGGAGGTGACCATCGTCACCATGGCCGGGCTGGCCGCCAATCTGCTGGCCGATGCCCTGGCCGATTTCCGGCGCGACCATTCGCGGGTGAAGCTGAATGTCGCCATCCAGACCGGCGAGCGGATCGTGCAGGCCGTGATCGCCGGCGAGGCCGATCTGGGGCTGGGCTATAATCTGGCCGGCAATCCCAAGCTGACCCGGATGGTGGAGCTGGAGCAGCGCCTGGGCGCGGCGATGGCGCCCGACCATCCGCTGGCCGGCACCCAGTCCGTCCGGCTCGCCGATTGCCTGAGCTTTCCCATCGTGGCGGCCGAACGCGGCATGTCCCTGCGCAATGCGGTGGATCTGCTGGTCCCGCCCGATGCGGAATTCGAACCCATCGTGGAGACGAACTCGCTGGATCTGATGAAGCGGCTGGCGCGGCGCCCGCCGCATCTGGCGATCATGAACCGTGCCGATATTGATGAGGAGCTGCGCACCGGCCAGCTTGCCTTCGTGCCGTTCACGGGCGGGGGCGGGCGGCAGATCGTCTCGCTCGTGCATCGCTCGAAAGGATCGCTCGACCCCGCCGCCAGCATGCTGGCGCGCTATGTGGAAGAGGCCTTTCTGGCGCGCGGCGTGACGATGCGCGGTGCATGATACCAACCTGCTTGGTCTGCGACCGATCAGCTGCGGGTTTCGCTCAAGCGCCGCGCGGGCTTTACCAAACCGCGATGGGTCCGGCTCATCCCGGTTTGGTATGAGCTACAGCGCCACGGGATAATGCGGCCGGCCGAAATGGGCTCCGCCGGTGACGGGCAGGATGGCCCCGGTAATCCAGCCCGCTTCCTCCGACGCCAGGAAGGCTGCGGCTGCCGCGATATCTTCCGGCCTGCCGCTGCGGCCGAGTGGGGTGGATGCCATCACCAGCCGGAATTCTTCTTCCAGCGCCATATCGCGGGTCAGAACCCGGTCCAGCACCATGCCGGGTGCCACCGCATTGACCCGGATGTCATGCGGTCCCAGTTCCATCGCCAGGGCTGCGGTCATGGCGTTCATCGCGGCCTTGGCCGTGGCATAGCCGATGGTGCCGGAGCGCGGATAGAGCCCGGCGGCGGAGGAGATATTGACGATGACCCCGCCCGACCGCTGCGCCATCCAGCGCCGGGCCATGGCCCGGCAGAGATGGGCGGCGCTGTCCAGATTGACCGCGAAGGCGTCCCGCCAGGCCGCCTCGTCCTGGTCCTCGACGCGGCCGGTCCTATAGCGCCCGGCGCAGTTCACCAGGATGTCGGGCGGGCAGGGGCTGGCGAAGGCCTGGGCGACGGCCTGTTCCGCCGCGCCTTGTTCGGTCAGATCGGCGGCAAGCAGCATCGGCTGGTTGGTTCCGCCGGAAAGGCTTTCCGCCAGCGCGCGCATATCCTGCCCGGGACGGTCCAGAAGGCAGAGCGCGGCACCTTCCGCCGCGAAACGGGCCGCGATGGCCCGGCCCAGCCGTCCGGCGGCCCCGGTCAGGAAAACGCTGTGACCGGTGAAGCGCGCCGGGGTCATGTGCCGCTCAATTCCATCGACGCCTTGATCTTGGCATGGATGTAGTCGCCCGCCCGGACGGGTGGAAAGCGCGACGGATTGTCGGGGCCGATGCAACTGGGCAGGCCGGCCACTTCCCAGTGTTCGTTCGGGCCGGTGAAGGCGACCATGGACAGCCGCTGCGTGGAGCCGGTCAGGTCTCGCGACGGGTTGTCGACCCGGTGCAGGGTTGACTGCCAGCGCTCATTCGTCCAGCGGGCCATCAGGTCGCCCACATTGATCACGAAGGAATCCGGCACCACGCGCGCATCGCGCCAGATGCCGTTGCGGTCGCAGATCTGCAGGCCGCCGGGCGCGGCATCCTGGCGCAGGATGGTCAGCCCGCCGTAATCGTGATGCGCGCCATAGCGCAGCTGTCCGGGGGCGGGCGGGTCAGGCTGGTCGGGATAGTTGACGAAGCGCAGGGCGATGGCCGGATCGGCGAAGGCATCGTCCAGATACTCTTCCGGCAGGTCGAGCGCCAGGGCCGATATCCGGGCAAGTGTTCTGGTCAGCCCCTCCATATATCCGGTCCAGTCGCGGATCAGCCCAGCCAGCTCCGCCGGTTCGTCCGGCCAGATATTCGGTGCGCCCGCGCTCACGCCCCGTATCTCGCGGTGGGGGGCGGCGAAGACCAGCGCCTCGCACAGATCGGGCGGGGTCTCCCCGCTCAGGGTCCTGGCGACGCTTTCGATCCCGACCGGCAGATAGCCGCGCTTCTTGGCCTGTTCCGGGGGGATCAGCGCCGCCTTGCGGTCATAGGGAAGATCGAAGAAGCGCTTCAGCGTCGCATATAGCCTATCGGCCAGGCCGGCTGGCACGCCATGGCCGGTGATGACCGCGAAGCCGGTCGTCTCGAATGCCCGACCGAAAGCGCGCGCGGTTGCGGCGCGCCCGGCCTCGTCGCCACCAATGAAGGGGCTGATATCCACGATCGCCAGATCGAAATCGGACATAGGCTGCCTCCGCTGCGGAACCGGACCATCCGGACCTCCATTGGGACATAGCTGCCCCGATCCCGGTAGCAGCGAAATCCTATCGCCATGAGATCGAAAAGGCAGCGGTCGGAGGAGAAGTGCTGCCGCAATCGCCAGGGTTGCCGTATGGGCGGCACCTGCCGAACCGCTGCTGTTTTGTGCGCAGTCTGCGCGTAAAATGGTCCTTTTCGATCCCGCGTTTTCCTGTCCTGCTATTGCAACGCAGCATGACAGGTGAGTGACGGTTCCATGCGGTTCGAAGCCATCGATTTCACGACGGACAGCTATCGACTGACACGGGCGCGCATCCATGCCGGCCTGGTGGAGACGGATTTGCCCGGGCGGGATGCCGATGGCTGCCTGCTGCTGGATGTTCTGATCCGCAATGGACGTTTCGCAGCCTTTCTGCCGCTGGGGACCCTGGTCGATGCGACCCTGCCGGTGATCGATCTGGCCGGGCGACAGCTTTGGCCCGGGCTGGTGGATGCGCATGTGCATCTGGACAAATGCCAGTCTTTCGGTCGGCTGGAAGGGGCGGATGGCACCTTTGCCGGCGCCCGGGATGCGACCGATACCGACCGGCGCGCCTACTGGACGGCGGAGGATCTGTATGCCCGCATGAGCTTCGGGCTGCGCTGTGCCCATGCCCATGGGGTGGTGGCGACGCGCAGCCATATCGATTCCCCGGAATCACAGGCGGAAACCAGCTGGTCCGTCGTGCGCCAGCTGCGCGAGGAATGGCGCGGCCGGGTGGAGTTGCAGGCGGTGGCCTTCGTGCCGCTGGATGTCTATGGCACCCCCTTTGGAGCAAGGCTGGCGGAGATCGCGGCCAAATCCGGCTGCGGCGTGCTGGGGGCGGTGACGCGCCCGACCGGCGGGCTGCATGGCATGGCGCTGCAGAATTTCGACCGGCTGCTGGATACGCTGTTCGGTCTGGCGAAGCGCCATGGCCTCGACCTCGACCTGCATGTGGACGAGACGCATGATGTGAATGCCCGCGCGCTGGAGCGGGTGGCCGATGCCAGCCTGCGCAATGCGTTCGCAGGGCGGGTGACCTGCGGGCATTGCTGCAGCCTGGCCCTGCAGGAGCCCGAACGGATGGCCGCGATCATAGCCAAGGTGCGTCAGGCCGGTATTTCCATCATCACCCTGCCCTTGGTGAACATGTATCTGCAGGATCGGGTTCCCGACCGCACGCCGCGCTGGCGTGGCGTCCCCCCGGTGCGGGAGCTGCGCGCCGCGGGTGTGCCGGTGGCGGTGGCGGGCGACAATTGCCGCGACGCCTTTTACGCCTATGGCGACCATGATCTGTTCGACACGCTGCGCCTTGGGGTGCGCATCCTGCAACTGGACAATCCGGTAGGCGATGCCCCGACGCTGGTGACGGGGGTGCCTGCCGGCATCATGGGGTTGAAGGATCATGGAATCCTGCGCGCCGGGCAGAGCGCCGATTTCATCCTGTTCAACGCCCGCAGCCTGAACGAGCTGCTGACCCGGCCGCAATCGGACCGCATTCTGGTCCGCGCCGGGCGGCGCATTCGCCCGCACCTTCCCGATTATGACGAGCTTGACCGGCTGGGTCCCGAACTCGCGGACCGGCCCCTTGCCATGGAGACAGCGCTATGACGTCCAGTGTTGCCCTGGAAACCAGGCTTGAAACGGTTCCACTGTCGGAAAAGCTGGGGGTGGAAATCCGCGGCGTCGATCTG
>Ga0209066_10007682_pt1 | contig 10646 bp, 5 predicted proteins | sample All_14_2_FD_187198 | JGI IMG/M metagenome (GOLD analysis project Ga0209066, IMG submission 187198) | Freshwater microbial communities in response to fracking from Pennsylvania, USA - Allegheny Zone_MetaG_DW_15 (SPAdes) (version 2) ... | reverse complement strand
GGCGACCAGCGCCAGCCACGCCTTGCGCGCGGCCGGGCCGTAGGTCGCGGCGTCGAGCCAGCCGTTCTTCACGCCGGTGATCATCGCGAAGGCGAACATGCCCGTGCCGGAGGTCTCCGGCCACGATCCGGCGTCATCCACCAGCTGTCGCCACATGCCGTCCGCGGCCTGGCTCTTCAGCAGCGCGGCCATCATGCTGCGGTAGCCCGCCAGAATGCGGGGCCGGTCGGGGTTGTCCGCGGGCAACGAGCGCAGCAGCTCCGCCATGCCGGCTGCCATCCATCCGTTGCCGCGCCCCCAGAAGAAGGGCACGTCCGGCGCGTGGAAGAAGAGCCCGTTGGGCCGCTGAAGCTGATCCAGGTAGACCCCCATCTCCTTGGCCGCGCGGTCGATGTAGGCGCGGTCGCCCAAAGCCCGGAAGGCCTGCGCCTGAACCATGGTGATCATGAACATGTCGTCGATCCACAGGCGGGTCTGCCACGTCAGGCCGCGCCCCAGCCACTGCCGCGCCTCCGGGGTGTCTTCTTTCCCTTGCGGCGCGGCCCACTGGGCGTCGGCGAAATGTTTGCCCATCGCCAGGTAGCGCTTCTCGCGCGTCTGAAGGTACAGCTCAAACGGCACCGCCCCGAACACCGTGTTGTCCACATGGTTGGGCAGCGGCACCAGCCGCGCGTCCGCGCCGAACAGCGGCTCGAAGCGCTGCGCGAGACGCGCGGTCAGCGCCCGGTCGCCCGTCTCTTTCGCGAACGCGAGCGAGCCGTACCACGTGCAGACGTCCGGATAGGTGATCTGCTTGGGATTGCCCTTCCGCCCGTATTGGCTGTGCGGCTGCGCCAGAAAGCGCTCCGCGATCCGCAGCCCCACCTCTTCCGGCGAAGCGCCTTTAGGCCACGCCGTGAAACACGCCTCGGCGGGATCACGCGGCTGCGTCAGGCAGCCTCCCGCTACGAGCAGACTCATCACCCACAGGCCTTTTGTCATTTTCATTCTTTCCTCACTTCACTTTGATCATCGTTCCCGGCGACGCGTAACTCAGATAAACGGCCTTGTCCGGTTCGCTGAGCCGCAGTTTCCACCCCTCGGGCAACGCCTCCAAAGGCGCGGGCAACGAGCCCGTCAGCGTCCCCGTCCACGTCAGAACCGGAATCTGTTCGTCGCGCCGCGCCTGCCAGAGTGACTCGTCGGTCACCGCCACCGACAGCGTCGCCGTTTCCGCCACCGACACGTCCCCGAACACGTCCACTCGATCACACGTTTCAGCGGTCAAGCCCAGTTTCAAAACCCCGTTCAGTGTTAATACCGAAGCCTGCTCAGCGCTCCCGACCGTCAACGTGCCGCATGCCCCGACATCCGCACCCGGCGCGAGCGAACCGTCGACCACGACGGAGAACCCCACTTTCGGCGCGACCCTGCCGTTGCCGCCCAAAACGGCTCCGGCCGAAACTGTGAACGTTCCGCCACCCGTATTAGTACCGTTCACAAGCAGCGTACCTTCGTAAATCCGCGTCGCGTTCGCATAGGTATTGGAACCGGCGAGCCGCGTCACGCCGACGCCGTATTTCTCCAGCAGAAGGCTGGAGCCACTCATGTCGCAGGCCAGGTCTTGGCGGTTCGTCACCTGCAGTTTGATCGTGTTGTTGGCGGTGAAAGCGACGGGGCCGAAGTTCGCTCCGTCGGCCAGAACCAGCGTGCCGTTGCCCGTTTTCGTGAATCCGCCACCGCCCGTGTCAGAGGAACTCGTCACCGCGCCGCGCCAAACCGCAGTCTTTCCCGTGGAGAGGTAAGCCACCTGCACAAGCAAGGTGCTGTTCGTCACGTCGACCGGATTCTCCCACGTCAGCACATCGGTCGCGTAATCGTCCTGCAGCCGGAGTCTAGCAGGTGAAAACCCGTCCACGCCCAACGCCAACATCCTGCGGTCTCCGCCCAGGTTCACGGTCAACGGCCCGCCGTAGGCCGAAAACCCGCCGCCGTACGCGCCGCTGTTGTTCGAAGCGTAACCGGGTGCAACATCGTTCACCTCGCCCCAGCGCACCTGTCCCGCTTCGCTGCCGGGCGTGCGGGTGAAGGATCCCGACGTCTCCACGACGCCGCCGCCCGAACTCACGTCGCCCCGGTCGCACAGCAGAAGGTTCGCCCGCGGCGGCAGACCGTTGGCGCCCGTCGGCCGCAACAGGCCATGCACCGCTACCGCGCCCCCGAACGCGCGGTTGTCGCCGCCCAGCTGCACCACGCTGCGCACGCCTCCGCCAGTCCAGTGGTTCATGACCAACACGCCCTCGCCGCTGATGTCACCCGCCACATCGAAAAGGACGCGTCCCGCCTGTAACCCCGTGTCGCCGAAGAATGTCAGCCCACCGCCACAGACACGAATGCCGCGATTGGTGTGAAGATTGACCGTCGAATTCTCGGCGGGCGCGCGCAGCATCGCCATGCCGGAGGTGAAGAGGTTGTTGGTCGGCTGCGCGGGCACCGCACCCAGCGAACCGTCGGCGGCGACGGCCAGTGCCGTATCGAGAATGTAGGTGCCGCCCGAGTAGGTGTTGGAGGCGCTCGTCAGGCCGACGCACGGGCCGGTGGCAATAGACTGCGAGGCCGGGTCCCAGGTGCGGCCGAGGGCGAAGAGAGCCACGGGCGAGACGCCATTGTCAACAATCCGCGCGCCCACGATCAGCCCGGTTTTACCGTTGCTCACGTTGCGGCGCTCGATGGCGCTATGGAAGTCGGTGAGAATCAGGTCCGCGCCGTTGCCGCTGGTCAGCGTGCCGCCTGAAAGCAGGCTGCCGCCCGCCGTGCCCGCGCGCGCCAAAGCGACGCCGCTGTTGATCACCGTGACGCCCTCGGCCTGCAGCGCGAGGCTCTTGGCGTCCTCCAGACGCAAGCTGTTTACCGCGAGACCGTCGGCCGCGGCGGAAGCCTGCACCCAGAAGTTGCTCTCAGGACCGAACCCGTCGTCACTCTCCAGCAGCGGGGCCAAGCGCCCGTTCTCGAGCGTGGTCAGCGTGGTGACGTCGCCGATCGCCACGGCCGGCACCACAGGCCGCACTTGCCCAAACGCGAAGGCCGACGCGGCTCCGCTGACTGACACCGACAGGTTGGTCGTGGTCGTGACGGTCAGCGCCGAGCCCGGCTTGCGCGAGAGCGTGCCCAAGGCGAGTTCCGCGCCGTTGGTCGCATTCTGCCCCGTGGTGGTCAGGGAACTGCGCCCGAAGCCCAGTGCCAGTGAGGCGTAGTGCTGCTGGTACACGGTGTCTGAGGCGCCGCAGGGAAGCTGTAACTCTCCGCCGCCCCGGTCGCCACCCAAGCAGAGCGTCGCCAGCGGATTGACTAGGTCCCACTTCGCGGGCGTGTTGTCGCCAGCCGTGCCGCTGCCGTTCTGGAAACGCGCGCCCACGCCGCTGACACGGACCGAACGGACGCGCGGCGAACCCTCGTCGCGGCTGGAATGCAGGAACTGTCCTTCGCACACCTCGTACTCCCCGTCGAAATCAGGCTGGGCATACACCACCAGGCGCGCCGCGCCGCGCTTGACAAGCGCACCCGTCCGGTTCTCCGCCAGCGTCGCGGTCGCCGCGCCGCCGCTGCCGCCGCCCCCGCTGAACCCGACCGTCAGAGCGTCGCTCGCGGCGTACCCCTCGCCCCGGCAGGTCACCACCACGCCGGTCACCGCGCCGGACGCATGGTCGATGAACGCGACGGCCGAGGCGTTGCTGCCGCCACCGCCCGCGAACGTCACGAGCGGCGGCGCCAGATAGCCGCTTCCGCCAGCGCTCACCGCGACCGACGCCACGCCCCAGCCGCCGGGACCGCGCAGCGTGCCCGTCATTACGGCGCCGGCCGTGCCGGAAAACGCGAGGTCCATCCCGCCCTCGTAGAGCACCACGTCGGGAAGGGTTCCGAACAGCGAGGACAGCTCGCTGCTCCGCACCACGTCGAGCGTGCCGCCGTCACTGTTCAGCGCGCTCCGGCCGCCCGTACCGCGCTCGACAGCCGGCACGCGCAGCGTGCCGCCCCGGTTGAGATTGACTGCGGAGCGCGCTCCCGAAAACGTCGTCGTAGGCGAGCGGAGATAGAGCGTGCTGCCACTCTCAATGACCCCCGCTTTGTCCACGGTCAGTTCGGCGTAGGAGGGGTTCGCACTCGATGTTCCGCCGGCCAGCAACCGGATCTGCGTCTCGAAGCGCGCCACACCGCCATCCGAGTAGTAGACGGCTTGCGCGTTGTTGTTTCCGCTGCCGATCTCAAAGTGATAGGCGGCGGGGACCAGCGCGTTCGTCGTCACGTTCAGCTCGCCGCCGCGCTGATAAAAGAGCCCGGTCGAATTCGCCTGCACCGCAAACCGGTAACGCGTGTTCGCGTCCCCGTACGGCAAGGCCAGTACGCCGTCCAGCAGTTCGTAGGCGCCATGTCCGAAATATCCCGGCATGAAGCGACCGCGCGTTTCCACCAGACCGCCCTCCTGCACAAACGAACCGACCGAACCCGAGTTGCGTCCGATGGAAATGCCGAAATCCGTGTCGCCCGTGCTGAGCGACAGACGGGCGTTGCCCTTGACCGTCACGCGGCCGAGTGAGTTGTTGGCATTCCCAATGTAGAGCGCATGCTGGTTCGTGGCCGCGAACACGGCCTCACCGGAGAGCGTGAGCCATGCCGTCTGATTGCCCCCCCCGCCCACACCGGTAATCGCTTTGGTGTCAGAGGTCCACGTGCCGCGCAGTTCCGCTCTGCCTTTTGCGAACTCGTTGCTCTTCACGGCCTGGGTGCCGACAAAGATGCGCGTCGCACTGCCGTCCGGGTTGTCGACCTTGATGCGGGAGACCAGGCCCGTGCCGCCGTCCATCACCACGGCCGCACCGTCTGAGAACGAATTGTTGAACACCGCCGTGTCGCCGGGCAGCGGCACCACGCCGCCGCTCCAACTCGCGGGGTCCGACCACAGGCCGTCTCCGCTGGCCTGCCAGACCCGATCCGCAGCGCGCGCTCCCGCCGCCGCCACACTAACGGCCACCACATAAAGGCGGATTCTCTCTTTCATCCTTGCACTCCTTTTTGCCGCGTTCCATCTCGATTTTTTATAATGTTCAAATATGAACAGGGCATAGTGCCCTTGAACAGTTTCATCTTTACCATTCGCCGGCGTCCGGGTTCAAGCCTTTTTTTGACCGTTTCTCAAATTTGCCATCTTTCCTCTTGAAAGAAAGCGCAAAGCCAATAAACTGTGTCTCACCAAATCGGCGAGGTGTGTTCACATGTGAACATCCGGTTTGCGAGGAGACCCCATGAACAAGACCCGCACGCTTTCCCGTCTGGCAGCCTTTCTGGCGGCGACCGCCGCCGCCGCGCAAGAGGCCCGAGCGGCCTCCGACGCCTGGACCTTGGAGGCCCTGGGCACCAACGCCCGGCTCGTGGCCGACTGGATGACCGCCAACCCGAAGAAGCACAACCCGCTCGACTGGACGTACGGCGCCTTTTACGCCGGCATCGCCGCGCTCGGGCTCGCCGACCCCGCCCTGCCCTACCTCGGCCAGCTCCGCCAGCTCGGCAAGGACAGCGGCTGGAAGCCGCTCGCCCGCACCTACCACGCGGATGACCACTGCATCGGCCAGGGCTGGCTCGAGCTGGCCGCCTTCGACAACAACCCCGTCTACGCGGAGCGTTTGCGCCAGACGTACGACTATATCCTCGCCAATCCCCACACGGGCCCGCTGGACTTCACCAAGAAGGACAACCAGAAGCGCTGGAGCTGGTGCGACGCGCTCTTCATGTCGCCGACCGTGCTCGTCAAGCTGTACGGGCTGACCGGCGAAACCCGCTACCTCGACTTCATGGACAAGGAGTACAAGGCCACCACCGGCTACCTGTACAGCAAACAGGACCACCTCTTTTTTCGCGACTCGCGCTACTTCGAAAAGCAGACCAAGAACGGCAAACACGTCTACTGGTGCCGCGGCAACGGCTGGGTGTTCGGCTCGCTGCCGATCATCCTGCGCGACCTGCCCGCAGACTGGCCCTCGCGCGGCTTCTACCTGAACCTGTTTAAGGAGATGGCCGCCGCCCTCAAGCAGGCCCAGCACGCCGACGGCGCGTGGCGCCCCAGCCTGCTCGACCCGGAAGACCCCAACCTCCAGGAGATGAGCGGCACCTCGTTCTTCACTTACGGCCTGCTGTGGGGCATCAACAACGGCGTGCTGGACCGCGCCGAATACCTGCCCTGCGTCGAGCGGGCATGGAAGGCCATCACCCGCAACATCAGCGCCGAAGGCCGCCTCGGCTGGGTGCAGCCCATCGGCGACAGCCCGGCCTCCTACACGGAAGAGGCCCACGAGGTCTACGCGGTCGGCGCCTACCTCTGCGCCGCCATGGAGCTGCGCAAGCTCGTCATCGCAGACGCCCACTCCGCGCGCCGCCTCGTCGCGGTCTCCAACCCGCTCAGCCTCTACCGCAGCGCCGAGACAATCACGCTCGACTGGGCCAAGCTCGGGCTCAAGGCCGAAAAGGTGCGGGTCTTCGACGTCCGTAACAGTGCGGTGCTGCCGCACCAGCTCCTCGACGCCGACGGCGACGGCACGCCGGACGAGCTGCTCTTTAAGACCTACACCCTCGCCCGGCAGAGCCGCACGTTCTGGATCTTCGACAGCGACACCGTCCCCGCAGCCCCGACCGCCGCCACCTGCTTCAGCCGCTACGCGCCCGAGCGCATGGACGACTACTTGTGGGAGAACGACCGGACGGCCGCGCGCGTCTACGGGCCCGTCATCATGAAGCCCGCGCCCGCCGGCCAGTCACTCGTCTCCAGCGGCGTCGACATCTGGAACAAGAGCGTCCGCTATCCGATCATCGACGCCTGGCTCACGCGCAAGAACTACCACGCCGACGCGGGCGAAGGCATGGACAACTATAAGGTCGGCCCGGGGCGCGGCTGCGGCGGCCTCGGCGTCTTCAGCGCCGGCACCTGTTACGTCAGCCAGAACTGGGCCACGCAGCGGCACATCGCCAGCGGCCCCGTCCGCACGGTCTTCGAGCTCACCTATGCGCCCTGGCCGTGCGGCGGCGGCGTGACGGTCGCCGAGACGCGCCGCATGAGCCTCGACGCCGGCTCGCACCTGACCCGCTTTGAGAGCCGCTTCACGATCACCGGCGCCGCAAGCCTCGCCGGCGGGCCCGGCCTCGACACCTCCGCCAAGCACCTGCACAACGGGCTCCTCACCCTTCACCCGGAGCAGGGCTGGCTCACCAACTACGAGCCCGAGCAGGAAAAAATGGGCATGATCGCCACCGCCCTCGTCCTGCCGCACAGCGGCACCCTCGCGTCCGACGCGACGGAAAATGTTTACCTGCTCGGCCAGCTGACGGCCGACAAGCCCTTCGTCTGGTACGCGGGTGCGGGCTGGAGCGGCGCAGGCGATTTCGTGAAACCGGAGTACTGGAACACCTACGTCTCCTCGTTCGCGGCGGCGCTGCGCGCGCCGTTGAAGGTCACCGTCAAGTGACGGAGAACGCCCTCACTAACGCACTCATGAACTAACGCACTAATGAACGGAGCCCCCATGATTCTCGACCAATTCAAACTCAACGGCAAGGTTGCCATCGTCACCGGCAGCGCACGCGGCATCGGACAAGCGTACGCCGTCGCCCTTGCCGAGGCGGGCGCCGACGTGGCGCTCGTCGATGTGATCCCCTTGGACGAGACCGCCGAAAAGGTCAAGGCGCTGGGGCGCAAGGTCTGCGTCCTCACCGCCGACCTCGGCAAGGGCGAAGAGGTCGCCCCGCAGATCGTCGCGGAGGTGGTCAAACAGCTCGGCGGCGTGGACATCCTGGTCAACAACGCGGGCATCATCCGGCGCGAGCCGTTCACCGAGCACAGCGCCAAGAACTGGAGCGACGTGCTCGGCATCAACCTCAGCACGCCCTTCTTCCTGAGCCAGGCCGCCGCGAAGCAGATGATCGCGCAAGGCCGCGGAGGCAAGATCATCAACATCGCCTCCATGCTCTCGTTCCAGGGCGGCATCCTGGTGCCCGGCTACGCCGCGTCAAAGGGCGGCATCAAGAGCCTGACGATGCTCATGGCGAACGAGCTCGCCCCCCACAAGATCTGCACCAACGCGATCGCCCCCGGCTACATCGCCACCGAGAACACCCGCCCGATCCGCGAGAACCCGGCCCGCAACCAGGCCATTCTCGACCGCATCCCGGCCGGGCGCTGGGGCACGCCGGACGACCTGATGTCGGCGGTCGTCTTTCTGGCCGCGCCGGCCTCGGACTACATGAACGGCCACGTGCTGGTGGTCGACGGCGGCTGGCTCGCGCGGTAAGCCTTTAGGGGAGGCGTCTATCCCTCCTCATCTTCGTTCTCCAAGCGAAAAACTCGGCCATAATAAAAAAGGCTCCCGTACCCGCATACGCCAAAAACATCACCCATACAATCAGCGGAGCTCGCCCTTCAAACGGCACCGACTGCCCCAAACGATTCGGTCGAGTCATTGAGAACAGCAGTGCCGTCTCGGCCAGGCACCCCCCGCCCATCGCCAACTTCCCCATCGCCATCGGCAAGAGAAAGCCAAAGGGGGTTGGCCATGAACAGGCTACGGCCTCCATCGTTAAAACGGTCGCCCGGTCCATCCGCCCCACCGCCTTGGATGCTCCGATTCCAAAGGCCGACGCCACCGCTCCAAACTCAAAGAGCACCGGCCCCGAATCGACGTCGCTGATCAACTCGGAGGAACCTCGCGGCTTTTCCGTAAATCCAGCCAGCCACGCGTTCTCCTTCCAGAATCGAGTCTCGTATTCCCGATACCAACGCGCAGCAACATCGGCATCGAGTTCAGCCGCAAACGAGAGGATTCCCGAGTTCCCGCATCCGCGCGGCCCCTCCCATACCTGTCCTGACTCCTTGTCCACCTTGTAGGCCGGCAGTCCTGACACGCCTAAAGGCCCGTTAAGCGACACGAGCAGCGCTCGCGCCAATTCAGGGTGGCTCGCACCCTCCAGCCCCGCAGCTCTTTGGATAGCAGCCACCGCCCACAGCACATCGCTGGGCCAACACTCAGAGGGGTAATCGTCAAGAACATGATAGCGGGCCCGCTCCAATTCAGCGGCGAGCCCTTTGCGTTGTTCAGACATCAACGCCCGGTATCGCACATCGGCCGTAAGACTCTCATACGAAGCGGTCCCTAAAATCAGCAGCATCCGGTAAAAGACATTCTCACGTGCCAGATAAGAGTCACCCCATTTGGCCTTGACCCACGTGGCTGTATCCGGATCCACGACGACTTCAACTGCCTTCTCGACCGCCTTCCGGACTGACCCCTTTCGCGCGTCGATAAGGCCCTGCCGCTGCAGTTCGTCCGCCGTTACCAGAAAGAACACAGAACCGAACATCGGCCACTCTGTTCCCGCAACATCCGTCTCGTCGACCTGAAGCGCATACCCGGCCGCAAGGTAAGACTCTGCCCATACTTGATAACGGCTCGACAATGACTCAAACCACCCCGGCACCAGGCTGCTCTGTCCTTCATGCATCAGCTTGCTATCGAAAAGAAGTCTCCCCACAATGAAGGCCGGATACCAACAGAAAAGAACCGCGACAACACAGACGAATCCCGAAACCAGACAGTGGGCACGAAACCTGATCTTTTCATGACTCATTTCTTTCCTGCCTCCCGACCCGCACGGAGACGCGCGCTCACGTCACGTCGCGCGTCACGGGTGATAGCCGAGCGCGGCGGAGAGTGTGGCGGCCGCCGCTTTGAGCTGGGCGACGCAACCGGGAATGCGGGTGCGCGTCAGGCGCTTGGTCACCCCCGTTATGCCCAGCGCGATGTGGACGTGCCCGCGGCTGTTGAAGACCGGCACCGCCGCGCAGCGGATGCCGTCGTAGATCTCCTCCTCGTCCACGGCATAGCCCCGCTTGCGGATCAGGGCGGTCTCCTTGGCCATCCGCGGCACGGTCGTGATGGTGCGCGCGGTGCGCGGGACCGGCTTGACCCGCTTGAAAAAATCCTCCAGGGAGTCGGCGAAATTCCAGGTGAGAAAGACTTTGCCGGTGGCCGAACAGTACAGCTCGGCCAGCGTCCCCGCGGGCGCGCCGGCCCGGATCGGCAAAGGGCTCTGGCAGACCTCGAGCAGAAGCGACTTGTCGTCCGAGAGCATGGCGAGATGGGCGGTCTCGCCCGTCTCGGCGGCGAGCTGCTTGAGCAGCGGCCTGGCGAGGCCCGCCAGGTCGACCCCGTCCATCGCGCGCATGCCGAGATAGATGAGCGTCGGCCCTAGGGTATAGGCGTTCCCGTCGGTCTCAAGCAAACCCTCGCGGGCGAGCGAGGTGGCGATGCGCAGCACCGTGGTGCGCGGCACATGCAGGGCGCGGCTGATCTTCAGCACCGTCAGGCCGGGCTCCGAGGCCAGCAGCTTGAGCACGCGTCCCGCGTTGAGCAGGTTCGGGATGAGGTAGTCAGGCATAGGATCACGCGAAAAAAGGGGTTTCTCGTTTCGTCTTTTCAAACCAAGATTACCACAAACGGACAACCTGCGGCGCGCAAAAAAACCGCAGGCCCCGTTATGGGAATTTCTAAAAGCCTGCCCCGAATCGCTCTCCCTTTTGACGGTGAACCTTAGAGCCCGTTGATCTTCCGCAAGTTCGTGACCGTTTC
>Ga0209066_10007680_pt1 | contig 10646 bp, 10 predicted proteins | sample All_14_2_FD_187198 | JGI IMG/M metagenome (GOLD analysis project Ga0209066, IMG submission 187198) | Freshwater microbial communities in response to fracking from Pennsylvania, USA - Allegheny Zone_MetaG_DW_15 (SPAdes) (version 2) ... | reverse complement strand
ATATCATACTGTTCAGCAAGACAGCAATTAAGGATTTAGAAAAATTAAAATCTTCTGGTTTATCAAGTAAGGCTAAATTGTTAATTGATCTCTTAAGACAAAATCCATTTGAGTCTCCACCTTCATATGAAAAATTAGTTGGTGATTTGAGTGGTGCTTATTCGAGGAGAATCAACATCCAGCATCGATTGGTCTACAGTGTTGACCAAGAAAATAAGACAGTGAAAATTTTACGCATGTGGACTCACTATGAGTAAAAAGCAAACCCCTTAAATTTCTGATGAAATTTAAGGGGTTTTAATTCTAAAACATAGTTCTTAAACTATACCTCATCGTGTTCGATGACGAGGACCTTATCGCCCAGCTCGATGTCCACTTGTTTAAGGGCTTCGACGATGGGTTGGTTGATGCTGTATGGGATTTCTAAGAGTACGATTTTATAGCCCTCTGAAAGGTACTTGAGGATGTTGTTTTGGTACCAGTCGAGATAGATGCATACGCGGGAGTCCTGGTCGAACTGACGACCATACGTACAGTAGTTGTGGAGATCATCCGTCTCGTCGATGGTGCGAACACTGTACTCAGAGATTTTTGCCTCGATTTCTGGGGTAACGTCCTTATAGGCCACTGCCAATATCGTGTACTTATACATGATGCCTCCTTCATGCTTCGCATAGCGCATATATGTGTTAATTCCTTAACGACATTTTAACACGAAGTTAACGAGAGTACAAGTGACGAAAGCTATCCCAGCTTACGTATGGACGTAATCAAATGGTCCGCATGCTCAAACTCTTCCGCTTTTCCGTAGCCATAGAGGCATCCGATGGTGGTGATGTGATTTGCCCGGCCAGCTTCCATGTCGTGGATACGGTCGCCGATGATGGCCATGGGGCCTTCGAACTGGGGCATGATACGCTCAAGTACCTCAGCCTTGGTAATCTGGTCGAACATTCCTGAGCAGTAGAAATGATGGAAATAGCGGTCTAGACCAAACGCGCGTGTGCCCGATGCCATGTAGGCAGGACTACAGTTGCTTAGAAAGACGAGGGTATAGCCATCTTCGCGTAGTGCCGCTAAAGTGTTCTCCACGCCGTCATATAACGAACCTTCACCATTATCTAAAAGACGACGCATTTCTGTGCCGACGATTTGACTAACAGCGAGCCGCACGTCATCCGGAAGCTCTGGCATAAAGCTCTGCCACATGTCACGGCTGTTATAGCCGAGCCACTGAGAGACCTCTTCTGGCGTAAAGTGTCTCGGCTCAGCATGACCCTTTGTCACTAAATACTCATAACCCTTCATAAACGCTGGATAGTAGATTTTGATGCTTTCGTGAATCGTGCCGTCGAAATCGAAAAACAGCGTTTTATAACCTGTAAGCATTACCCGATCACCTTCAGTAGGTTGGCCATTTCGATGGCAGTGACCGCGGCATCGTAGCCTTTATTACCCGCTTTAGTGCCTGCACGCTCGATGGCTTGCTCGATGGAGTCCACTGTGAGAACACCGAAGATTACAGGAACGCCTGATGCCATGGAAGCCTGAGCCACCCCCTTGGTCACTTCGCTTGAAACGTAGTCGAAGTGTGGGGTAGCGCCTCTGATGACTGCGCCGAGGCAGATTACCGCATCGTAGTTGCCAGAGTTTGCCATCTTTTGTGCGATAAGCGGAATTTCGAATGCACCTGGTACCCAAGCGAGGTCGATGTCCGATTCTTCTACGCCGTGACGCTTTAACGCATCCACTGCGCCTCCCAGTAATTTTGAACCGATCAATTCGTTAAAACGACCGACGATGATACCGAATTTTTGGTTTTGCGATACTAAATTGCCTTCTAATACTCTCATGGAGTCCTCCTTATAATTTGAGCATGTGGCCCATTTTTTCCTGTTTCGTTTTTAAATAGAATTCATTTTTTTCATTATGGTTCATCTGGATTGGGACGCGCGACACGATCTCGATGCCGTAGCCCTCCAGTCCACTGAGCTTTTTAGGGTTGTTGGTCATGAGCTTCAGCTTTTTCGCTCCGAGCAAGTAGAGAATTTGGGCGCCAATCCCATAGTCGCGCATGTCCTCAGGAAAGCCCAGTGCCACGTTTGCCTCCACAGTGTCATAGCCCTGGTCCTGTAAATCGTAGGCCTTAATCTTATTGATCAGCCCGATGCCGCGCCCCTCCTGACGCATGTAGAGGAGGATACCGCGCTCTTCCGATTCGATGGCACGCAGTGCTTCTGCCAGCTGATCGCCACAGTCACATCTGAGGGATCCGAATGCGTCGCCAGTGAGGCATTCCGAGTGGACGCGCACCAGAACCGGTTCGCCGTCAGCCACATCGCCCTTCACCAGTGCCACGTGGTGTTCGCCGGTGAGTAGGTTATTAAAGCCCACCATTTTAAAGTGACCATGCTTCGTGGGCATGTCCGAGGATGCCACGCGCTCTACTAAAAGCTCCGTTTGTCTTCGGTAGGCGATGAGGTCAGCGATGGTGATGAACTTAAGACCGTGTTCAGCGGCGAACTTCGTGAGCTCAGGGACGCGCGCCATGCTGCCGTCGTCGTTCATGATTTCGCAGATGACACCCGCCTCTGAAAAGCCAGCCATTCTGGCCAGGTCCACAGCAGCCTCGGTGTGACCTGCGCGGACGAGAACGCCGCCTTTACGTGCTTTTAGCGGGAAGATGTGTCCCGGCTTATTAAAGTCCGTAGGCACTGCGCCTGGATCCACGAGCTTTTTGATGGTGTCGGCACGCTCAGCTGCTGAGATGCCTGTGGTACAGGTGATGGCATCCACTGAGACGGTAAAGGCCGTTTCTTTTGGATCGGTGTTGTTCGTCACCATTTGTCCGATATTAAGGTGTGTGAGGCGCTCTGCGGTCATGGGCACACAGATGAGGCCTCTGCCGTATTTCGCCATGAAGTTTACCGCCTCGGTGGTGACTGCGTCTGCGGCCATGAGGAGGTCGCCTTCGTTTTCTCTGTCCTCATCGTCGACGACGACGACCATTTTGCCTGCGCGAATGTCCTCGATGGCTTCGCTGATGGTATTAAAAATCATATATCCTCCCTTAGAATCCATGTCTTAGAATCTACGTCTTAGAATCCACGTCTTAGAATCCATGTTCTTTTAGAAATGCCAGATCCAGTGTCTGTTTTTTAGCCGGTTCGTTAAACTGCGTGATGCGCTCGACGTATTTGCCGAAGGCATCGCATTCGATGTTGATGGCGTCGCCCACATGCTTTGATTTCAGTGAGGTCATGGCCAGTGTGTGGGGAATGATGCTCACCCTAAAGGTGTGATGGTCGACAGCAGCCACTGTGAGGCTGATGCCGTCCAGTGCCACAGAGCCCTTTTCGATGATGTATTTTAAAATACTCGGTGCTGCGGAGAGGGTATACCAGATGGCGTTATCGTCCTTTTCCAGGTGCGTGATGGTGCCGAGACCGTCGATGTGCCCTGAAACCATGTGACCGCCTAGACGGTCGCCCAGCCTCAGTGCGCGTTCGAGGTTGACGATGCTGCCCACTTTAAGCTGGCCGAGATTAGACCGCCTTAGGGTTTCCGGCATTACGTCCACGCTAAACGAGGTGCTCGAAAAAGAGGTAACCGTTAAACACACCCCGTTAGTGGCGATGCTATCGCCGAGATTAATATCCTTTAGGACTTCGTGCGCCTTGATGGTGAGGATGGAGGATTTAGCGCCATTTTGAATCGCGGCGATGGTGCCGAGTTCTTCGATTAAGCCTGTGAACATATTACCTCCTGTACTATTTTTCCAGTGATCATGATATCGTCTCCCATCATATGCACTTCCAGCTTTTCCAGTTGGATGGCGTCTTTCAGCTGATGGAGTCCTTCGCCGCCGATAGGGGATTTCGCCGTTTTTCCTCCGATGAGCTTCGGTGCGATAAAGGCGATGACGCGGTGGATGAGGTGATCCTTTAGCAGTGAGAAGTTCAGCTCTGAACCTCCCTCGATGAGGACGCTGTCGATATCCAGATCCCCCAGTGCCTTAACCAGTGCACTTAGGTCCACATGACCTTCCTTTTCTGGCAGGATTAGAACATGCGCGCCTTTGCCCTTAAGGGCCGTTACTTTTTCAGCGGATGCCTTAGTCGTGGTGGCGATGATGGTGCGACCAGGGGAGTCTGTAAGGTTTAATACTTTTGCGGTGAGTGGTATCCTGCCGTGGGTATCCACGATAATCCGGTGTGGGTCGACGCCTCCAGGAATTCTGGCGTTTAAGCTGGGATCGTCCGCTAGGACAGTGCCGATGCCCGCCATTATGCCTGCATAACGATGCCTTAGCCTGTGGGCGTATTCACGTGAGGCTTCTGACGAAATCCATTTGGATTCACCCGAGACTGTGGCGATTTTACCATCCAGTGTCATGGCCGTTTTTAGCACCATGAGTGGTGTACGCGTCTGGATAAAGTGAAAGAACGGTTCATTGATTTTCAGAGCCTCTGCTTCACAGATGCCCACAGAGACATCTAATCCATGGTCCTTTAGGTACTTGATGCCCCTTCCGCTGACCAGTGGATTCGGATCCAGCGTGGCCACCACCACCCGCGAAATCCCCTGCGCCACGATGGCCTCCACACACGGCGGAGTTTTACCGTGATGCGAGCAGGGCTCCAGGGTCACATAAATCGTGGCCCCCTCAGCGGACTCACTAAGCTGGCGGATGGCGTGCACCTCAGCGTGCGCATCACCATAACGCGCGTGATACCCCACACTAAGGACGCGGCCGTCCTTTACGATAACCGCACCCACCAGCGGGTTAGGGGCTGTCCGCCCCATGCCATTTTCAGCCGCTGACAGCGCCAGGGACATATAATGGACATCATTTTCCTCATTAGTCCTATAATCATGCTCTATGTTTTCTAAATTCATATAAAACGCCTCCAGTGTTCCTCGATAAACTAAACCAATCATACCGTTTGAAAAATAAAAAACCCTGAACCGAAGTTCAGGGCATAAATCGCATGCGAAAAAAGTCTGCGCAAATAAAGTGGGGTAGTGGGTGAACTAAATGTCCCCTTTATCCAACAAAAAAGCCCCGATCTCAAAAAAAGATCAGGGCACTTGCGCAAAATCACACATCTTCTTCCATCCAGACTATACTGTCGGTCTTGGAGTTACACCAAGTCAACCGCGTGAGCGGCTCGTGGACTATACCACCGGTCGGGAATTACACCCTGCCCTGAAGATTATTCAACTGAGGTAAATATAGCATAGAAAAAGTGTGCCTGTCAATAGCACTATTTATTACTTTCCTGTTTAATCTATCTGAAGGTGCTCTAAACGCTTCAGCGGTCAGTGATCGCGCTTTGACACTTAAGAAAGAAGCTGTAACCAGTGAGGATACGGCGAAGGCCATCTATAACGATGTTAGAGTGAGATTGGAAAAAGCGATTAAGGATGCGGAAGAAGTCGAGAAGATCAATACCTTCCTCGAAAGCATCTTGAACATCTCCTCCCAAACCCATCTCCTCGCCCTTAATGCCTCCATCGAGGCTGCCAGAGCAGGTGAGGCAGGTAGAGGATTCGCCGTGGTTGCAGGCGAGATCGGCAAGCTCGCTGACGATTCCACGAACATGGTAAGCAGCATTAAAAAAACGGTGGATTTCACTAAGGAAGCCGTAAATACGCTGATAAAGGACGCAAACGCGATTTTGACCTTTATCGAAACCCATGTGCTGGATGACTACGGAAAACTCATCAAAATCGGCGAGCAGTATAACGTCGATGCCAGTGTGTTTAACGATATCATGATGGACCTCAGCGCCATCTCAGAGGAGCTCACCAGCTCCATGACTACCATCGCAGCAAATGTGAATAACGTTTCGAAAGCCTCTGAGCATGAAGCGGAACAAATCGAGCGCATCCTCATGATGACCGAATCGGTTAAACGCAGCACAGAGGTACTGGAAAGTGGCGTTCGTGCCAATAAAGAAAGCGTCGTACAGCTAGAATCCGCCATGTCCAGATTCAAAATTTAATCACACAGGCTCAAGTGAACCAAAGGGGATCACCTTACGAAACGTGAAAGGTGGATCCCCTTTTCTTTGCCCAGACATAGGCGTATAATGAACTCATAAACATAAGGAGGATGCGCTATGAAAGGCATACATATCAGAACGACTTTATTAAGGTCGCTTTTCAAGACATTTTTTGCTGCTATCGTCATAACCGTTCTATTATCATCAATAGGGTATGCAGATACCACTGTTCCCAAGCCCACTCGTTTGGATATTTATGGCATCGAGGAGGGGGATATCATCAGTGGTGAGCTATGGTTTTATTACATAGGTGACCGACACACCTCAGAAACATGGACACTGACCAGTCCGTCCGTTAAAATCAGTAGCACGGAGGGTGTCTATACCTACACGCCGCCCCCTCAGATGAATGAAGATTTCGTACTGACGGTGACTTCCACGGATAATTTCGGAAATAAAAATGTGAAAGCGGTGCATTTCACCATCAACCAAAACGCGCCGAGAATCAAGGAAGCCATGTACATGAAACGCACGAACACAGAGCATCACATCCTATACACCGTAACACCGAAGACCGCTGATAGAGGGATAACCCTTTTAAAAGACGGGAAAACCGTCAATCCTGATGCGTATATGATGAATGGCGTCTTAGTCCTCCATGAGGAAGGCGATTATGAGGTGGTCATCAATGCGGAAGCAAATGGCATTCATGCCCATAAAACGCTAAAGCTCACCGTGGATAAAACGCCACCTGTGATTAGTGACTTAAATGTGGAAAACGGCGGGGTATATGCGTCAACGCCGGTTTTAGCGTATAAGATGACTGGAAAGGAATCAATTAGTCTCGATTCTACAAATAACTATAGAGGTGCCGTGGTGGGAACGGCTGAAACAGAATCGGTCGATTATGTGCTATCGTTAACTACGTATGATGATTTGGGAAATAGTACACGTAAGTCCATCGCTTATAAAGTGGGAAAAGACCTGGTTCAAGTGCCGTATGATGCGATTCGTGCAGAGGATTATGTGACACTTGATCCTGTTGAGAAGGATAGGATAAAAGACCTGAACGGCAAGTACTACCCAGCATCATCGATCAACGCTTTGCTGCCATCGTTTGTGGTAAAATCATCATCTTATTTGGTCACTAACCACTTTAAGCCCATCTCTGGCCTATTTGCTTTCGATTCAGAATCGACCTTGCAGAAGGGGATGACGGTCACGCTTCCTTATGATGATCGCCTCACTGCGGATGAGGCGAAGCTTTCAGTGTACTGGCTTGATCTAGCGAATAGAAAATGGGTGAATCTACACCCAAGTCTGAACCGAACTGAGAATACGATGACGTTTTTCACGAAAGAGGACGGTTATTTTATCATCGGTGAAGGACATAGAACGTTTAGCGATTTAGTAGCTGTCCCCGAGGCGAAGGATGCCATAGAAACCTTGGCTAGCAGGGGAATCCTAAATGGAAGAGGGGGCTTGTATTTCGAACCATTAGCAGAGGTCACTCGAGCTGAGCTTGCCGCCATGTTCGCAGAAGCATTATCACTAAGGTCAGGTGGTCCAGTAGGGTATTATACGGATGTGTACTTTGATTGGTATGCAGATTCATTAAGTTTGGCATTATCGAATAAAATCATCGTATCGCCGGGTCAAAAGGTTTTCCCGATGGCCTATGTGACCTACGAAGACATGAGGGGGATGCTCGCCAGAGCCCTAAAGCATAAGGATATGCTAGACACAGAACGGTTCAGCCAGTTTTCGTTTAAAGCATCTGGGGCATCTGTTACACGTGCAGAAGCGGCGGTGATAATCTACACCTTGTTAGAATTAATTGAGTAACAAAAACACCCTTTGACTATGACGACTCTGTCATCACATCAAAGGGTGTAATTTTTTTTCACGATGATATCACACGATATACGATTAAAAAATTATCTGCTCATTGCTAAGTAAGCGCCACTTACATAAGGGATTAACCAGAGTAACCATACCAGTAGGCTAAATTTGTGGAACGATTTTTGTGAAGCTTCATTCTTTTTCTTAAGAACGATGGCTGCCCAGAGTGCATGGACGAGCATGAGTCCGATGGCGAAACCGCCTGTGATCGCGTGCCAATTGATGCCAGAAGCGACGACTTCATTACCTTTAGCGATGACGCTCATGGTGATGGTGCCTGAGGTATCGAAGAACAGACCGATGAGGAAGAGGATGAGGTGCTTTGGTTCGAGCTTGCCTTTTCGGTGCTCTGCCCAGACGCCCCAAGTGTAAAATACAAGTGCTAAGCTAATCATGATAATGGCTAAAATTAAAAGTGGTTCCATAATGTTTTCTCCTTTAGATTTTCAAATTAGTTTCCGCTTTTTACGGACTTTATCAATCGGTTTAAATTCTGTGACAGTGCGGCCTGTTCTTCCAGACTAAAGTCTTTTACCAGGGTATCCAGTACCCCAGACATATGCGATCTGAACTGCATGGCCAGCTTTTTCCCGGCCGGGCTAAACCTGATCCATACGGTTCTTCGGTCGTTTTCATCGTGATGTTTTTCCAGGATATCCATGGCGACCATTCTGCTGACGATGCCGGACACCGTGCCCTTAGAAAGTGACATTTGCTGACAGAGGGTAGAGATGGTGGTCTTACCTTCATGTCCGATGAGCTTTACCACCAGTAGCTGCTGAGGCGTCAGATGCCCCACCTTGCTATTAGCATCCTCAGCAGTACACGCCTCACTATGAGCAAAGCTGAGGTTAATCTGTGCGTATAGCTCACGAATCTGCTGTAAGATTTGAAAGGCGTAGTTGTTTTCCATGTGATGCCCCCCTCGAAAATAGTTCGCATTAAAACAGTTCCTATGCAAACTATATTATCAGCATGTAAAACGGATGTCAACAGGACTAACAGAAGAATTTTGTTAAGTTAATGGTTTAATTTAGAGGGTATATATGCACTGGAAATCAACTCAGTATAAGGAGGCCCCTATGAAACTGCTTGAAACCTATGACGATCGTTTAGAAGAATTACTCGAGCAAGAGAACCGACTGACCTTTAAGTCTTTCACCCATAAGGATGCCCATGAGGTAGGTGAGCGCCTGTATGAACTCGCCTGTGAGCGGAAGCTCCCTGTGGCCATCGATATCCAGCAAAACGGGCAAACCATGTATCATGCGGCTCTACCTGGAAGCTCCCCTGATAACGACTCCTGGATCATCCGAAAGTCCAATATCGTCCATCAATTCCATCACAGCTCTTACTACATGAGCGTGCACCTGGAGCAGGCGGGCAGTAGCATTAGTGAGCTCTATCTTCTAGATGGCCATAAGTTTGCCGCTCACGGCGGCTCTTTTCCCATCATCGTAGAAGGGGCAGGGGTAATCGGTGCCATCACGGTTTCAGGTCTTCCGTCCGAAGACGACCACGCACTGGTGGTGGAGGTACTTTCTGATTATTTACTCACATGATGCCATAGAACTAACGCCATAAGCGCATAAAAAATCACGGGATACAGTTAGGAAACCTTTTCGGAATCCTATCTGCTGCCCCGTGATTTATTTTTTTGTCAGGAATTTTTCTAACGTGACTTTCGATTACTCATAGAATTCGATGCGATTTTTTCCGTTACGCTTCGCATGATAGAGTGAAAAATCCACCTGTCTAAACATCTCATCGAAATCCTTAATGCTCTGATTATAGACGACGACTCCGATGCTGATGGTGACATGGATTTCCTCACCGGTAACCGTTCTAAACGTCGTTCGTTCCACCAGCTCCTTAATGTGCGAAAGTACCTTAAAGGTCGACGCGATTTCGCCCACATCGAGGATTAATGCGAACTCTTCACCCCCGATTCGGGCGAAAAAGTCAGAGGTTCTGAGATGGTTTTTGATCACAGAGGCCATCTCTTTGAGAACGATGTCGCCCACGGGATGTCCCCAGGTGTCATTTACATGCTTAAAGTCATCGATGTCGAAAACCGCCAGTGCAAAGGGTGAGGTGTTACCATTATAAAAACGCTTTGCTGCCGTCTCCGTAAACGACCTGCGGTTAAATAGTCCTGTGAGTGAATCGACTTCACTTGCCAGCTTAAGCCGCGCATAATACTTCGAAAGCTGTAATGCGAAATAGAAAAACACCACACTAAAAATCCCGGTTACCGTGATAATCGTCGCCAGCTGCACCACCACTGCCTTAGAAGCGTCTATAGGGACGATCGGATTAATCGTCATAAGCTGTGACATAAAGAGAAGCGCCACCGTGCAGACGATGGAAAAATAGATCATCAACCGCTCGCGCCTCACACTGAGGTCATAAATCATGAACGCCTGCGGAATCATGAGGTAAAGGATGTTATAAACACCACCAGAGGTCCCCAGCATGATGAAAATGGACACCACCATCTGTGTAAAGCTTAGAAGAAGTAATAAGGACTTTGCCGCGAAAAAATACCGCTGCTTTAGCATGACATAGATCATCATAAAAGAGGCGATAATCGCCATACTGGAAGGCACCGCGTCATAAGCGTGGAGCACGAATACCGCCAGTGCCAGCCATCCGAGTAACGTTCCTACGATTAAAGTGGTGATGAGGTATACGATTTTTACACGGGCGTCCAATTGGTCAGAATATCCTAAAACC
>Ga0209066_10007679_pt1 | contig 10646 bp, 15 predicted proteins | sample All_14_2_FD_187198 | JGI IMG/M metagenome (GOLD analysis project Ga0209066, IMG submission 187198) | Freshwater microbial communities in response to fracking from Pennsylvania, USA - Allegheny Zone_MetaG_DW_15 (SPAdes) (version 2) ... | reverse complement strand
GAGGCGAAGAAGTCGGACACATATTGTCCGGCCGGCTTGTCGCCGACCTTGCCCGAAGTCGTCATCAGCGAATACTTCCCGTCCTTCGCGGCGATGAGACCGCCGGTCAGGTCAGCGACATCTGGCAGGATGTCGTCAAAGAAGGTGTCGGGATCCGGAATACCTAAGGCTTCCAGCGTCAGCCCGTTCCGGAGCGCGTCGAGCTGCGCCTTCAAGGTGGCGATCTGTTCGATCTGCTTCAGGATCTGGTCGTCGAGCTTCAGGTTCGAGGCGATCATCTCGCGCACCTGAAGCTTGGCTTGCGCCAGCACCTCGCCGATCTTGGCGATGCTGGTGAGGTCGATGGTCGGCACGCCTTGGGCCGCCGCTGTCACTGGAAGCGCCAGTGCTGCGGTGAGGAGAAGGGGGCCGATGCCCCGGATGCACTTGGGGATCATTCGGAACCAGCCTTTAGCTTGATGAATGTTGCGTCGCGGGCGTAAGCCTCGATCCAGAGCGCGTAGCGTGCCTGGTGGACCTTGACCCTTGCGGCCTTGATCCGGTCGACCATCAGCGCGATCCGCACCGCCTCGGCCCGGACATAGGTGTTGAGATCCAGCGCTTCCTTGGCCGACTTGGTGGTCGGGATCTTCTCGATGAGGACGCGGAGCCGTTTCAGCGAGGTTTCGATCTCTAGGCTTGCTTCCATGCCATAGTGCAGCCCGGCGTCCGAGACATTAGAGGCCATGGCGATCGCCATGTCGCGCGGATCGAAAGTGCCCACCTGATCGATGCCGCTGATCTTTGCCGCGTAGGCGTTGAAGAACCCGGTGATGCGGACAACGTAGTCCTGGGTTTCCTTGAAGGGCGGGATGCCACCGTATTTCGAGACATTGCCGGGTCCGGCATTGTAGGCGGCCAAGGCCAGTGGCACCGAGCCGAACTTGTTGAGCTGGGTCAGGAAGTACCGAGCACCACCATCAAGCTGCAGCATTGGCTCGTCGTAATAGGCGGGATAGATGCCGAGGTCCTTTGCCGTATCCGGCATCACCTGCGTCAGGCCGAAGGCACCGACGGGGGAGCGCGCCCCAATGGAGAACCCGGATTCCTGTTTTACGAGGCTCTGGAACCAGATGCGGAACTCGACCGGGTTGAGTCCGGCGCGCGCGAGGCCCGGATGGCCCGCGTATTTCCTGGCGGTAGCGACGATCATCTCCTCGATGCCGGTCTTGCCATCGCCAAAGAGCCGTGCCGCATAGGGGCTGTCGTCCTGGACATCATAGAGGACTTCCGCCTCGGCCCCCGGGATCACCTCGAGGTCGCCGATCCATGGCGCGTTGCCGGTCATCATCGCCAGCGTGGCGTCGAGCGCATCAAGCTGTTCCTGGTGCAACTCGGCAATCCGCGCCTTCTTGTCGGCTTCAAGTTCCCGCGCGCCGCTCAGGTAGCTCATCTGCGCGATTTCGAGGCTGTGCTGGATGATCGACTTGCCATCGGCAATCGGCACGCCTTGTGCGAAGGCCGCCAGCGGCAAAGCCGCTGCCATCAAGGCAAGCGTCCTGACCGGTCGTCTGAATTTAGCGGCAGGGAATGACATCGACGGGCGAGGTGTCAGCGCGCGAGACAAGGCCCGCATCCGGGCTTGCGCCCTTGGTGGAAGTCGTCACAGTGGAGCCAGCGGTGGCCCAGCAATTGGCCTTGGTGATCGGCACTTCGGCGCAGCCTGCGAGGCCGGAAAATCCGACCCCGATAAGGCAAGTTATGTAATATATTGATTTCATTAGACAATCATTCCTTCCAGAACTTGGGCCGAGCGGCGTAGTCGGCACCAAAGGCATTGAGACCGGCTTGACCGCCACCAAGCGCTGTCAGCAAAGGCCCAAGCGCCTTCAGATCGACGTTGAGAACGGTTGAGCCGCGTGGAGACCGCGACAGCACAAGTCGCTGGCCCGGGATCGGGTTCAGGACGAAGTCGAGCTCGCCATCGGTCAGGCGGAAGCTGTCATAGTCGGCCGAGGCTGCTTCGCCGTTCGGGAAGAGAAGCTGGTTCGGCAGCGCTTCCAAGATCGATCGGGCTTTTGAACCACGTATCTGGCTTGGGAACTGGGTCATCATCACGACGACCACGTTCTTTTTCCGGGCCGTCACCAACCATTCGGCGAGCTTCCTGGCAAAGTATTCGTCATCAAGGACCTTCCAAGCCTCGTCGATCAGAATGAGCGTCGGGCGCTTCTCTTCGATCAGCATTTCGATCCGGCGGAAGAGGTAGCCGAGGATTGCGGTGCGCTCGGTGCCGAGATCGAGGATCTCTGTCAGATCGACTGCGGTCACATCATGGCTGGTGAAATCCACCACCGGCTCTTTGGCCTCGCCAAAGACCCAGCCGTAGCGACCATCCGGACCCCATTCGCGGAGACGTTGCGCGAGATCGAGGCCATCGCCGACATCGCCAAAGAGCTCCTGGAAACTCTGGAAGTTGCGCAATTCCTCTCGGGCCTTGCCATTCTGTGCGATGGCGGATTTGAGCGCCTCGGATTGCAGCGGCGTCATCGGCCCGGATCGGCTTTCCAGAAGTGCCACCAGCCAGTCGAGAAGCCAGGCTTCCCCGCGCTCACCAGCCTCGGTCGCGAGCGGATTCAATCCCGTCGGGCGACCCGCGCGGACTTCGGCATAGCGGCCGCCAAGGGCGTGCACCGCCATCTTGAGACCGGCTTCCTTGTCGAAGATAATCGTCCGGCCCCCTGCTCTCTGGGCTTGGGCGGCGAGGAAGGCGACGGTCGTCGTCTTGCCGCCACCGGACTTGCCCAAGACGAGGGTGTGGCCGTTGGTCGGTTCTGCTTTCGGGTCGCCCGGCTCATGGAAGCTGAAACGGTGCAGCGACCCCTGCAGGGTCTGGAAGGCGGTGATCGGCGTCTTCCAGGGGAGGCGCGCCTTTTCTGTCCCGGTATCGGCGGCATGGAGCGCTGCCATATCGGCGAAGTTGATCGACGACACCGTCATATCGCGCGCCCGATAGTCCATATTGCCGGGATGCATGGCGAAGAACGCCGCTTCTAGCGCTGTGATCTCGCGCACGAGCCGCATGCCATTCTGATGCGCGATACCGCGGATGCGGGCGACCTCGGCGTCGAGCGCTGCTTCATTTGACGCGAAGACCGTGATTGTCATCTGATGCACGCCAAAGCCAAGCGTACCGCTTTCTGCCTTGTCAGCCGCCTCGAAGAGCTGCGCCTCGACCGTGGCAGCGATGTCTTCCGCCGACCGCATCTGGGCCACGCGGCGCCTCACGCGCTCAGCGATGCTGCCGCGCTCGATGGGCGTGTAGCTGTGGGCGATGATCGTGTCCTGCGCGGCCCCAAGCGCATCGAGCATCCCCGGCCAGGTCGCATTGGCATAGGATTTGACATAGAGAACGGCGGCAAGTTTTGGGTGGGCCGCACCCTCTTCAATCTCGACCACGCCCTTGCCAAACCGCACGGAAGCCCCGGCGGCGTCCTCTGCGAGGAGGCAGTACGGGCTGCGCGGATGCTCCCGCAACTCACCGGTCAGAAGCGAGGCGTAGAGGCCGACCAAACTGCCGTCACTTATCTTCATCCGGCGGGTCTTGATGCCGAGGCCGGTCTCGAGAATGGAAGCCACCTCGCACAATTCTTCCAGCCGTCGGGCGGTGTCTTCGCCCCAGACCCGGGCCGCAGCCTTGCCGAACAGGGGAACGGCCAGTGGTGTCCCTTGCCGCCGGACGACCGTCAGGATCAGCACCGAGTCCTGCAGGTTGCGGCGGTTGATCTCCCGGCCCCAGGCCTTGTCGACGTCGGCCGCAAAGCTGAGCCCGTGGATCGGCGCAATCCCGGTCTCTGCAGGTCGCATCATTCGGTGAAGATAGAAGGTGAAACGCTCATCGAGCGTGTCGAGGAGATGTGCAAACCCGGCCCGAAGTGCTGAGACCGCAGCCACCCCGGAGGTGACGCCGTCGATGCCGGTTACCTCAAGTGACAGCATCAGCGCATTGTTCCGGGTGCGTACGACCTCGTCATCAAGCTCGATGACGTAAGGCAAATGGGCGTAGATCTTGGGGCTGGCCGGGATCAACCGCCCTGCCCTGCACCGCGTTTTCTCCCGCTCAAGAAACATGACGCCGCCTCCGGTTCAGGATTGCCAGCGGCGTCACCTGCATCATAACGGCAAAGACGTGATGCCCGTTGGGGTTCACCTTGGTGGCAAGGCGCGCGAGCCCGTACCAGGCGGGGGCGGTCAGGAACCACCAGACCGGCTTGAACAGGATGAACGGCAACACGGTCATCGCGCCCACTGCCATGGCATAGGGCATCGGCAGGCCGAAAAACTTGGCCTGACGCGAAAGCCCGAGGATGACCGCGCTTTTCTCCATGGCTCCGGCCTCACCTCAGCTGAAGGAAGAACGCAGGTTGGCGACGATGGCGGGCCCCGCGAAGACAAGGAAAGCGCCGACCACGACCAGTGCCACCCAAGCCCACGAGATCCGGTTGAAGGCTGCGAGGAAGCCCGTCACCACGAAGGCGATACCAAAGAATGCCGTCGCGAGGGTTCCACGGAAGGAGGCCAAGACTCCCGTCGCAACGCGCTCGGCCTTGGTGAAGACGACCTGGGCCAGCGCTGGCTCGGCCTGCGCCAGCATCAGGGTGCAAAGGGTCAGGCCCAGAAGAGCCACATTTTTATTCCGCATGTCTATGATTTGTCCTTTTGGTCAGAGATCGGCGAGGATGCGGTCGTAAGCCGCCATTACCTTTACGATGTGGGATTGGGTCTCGTTGTAGGGCGGGATGCCGACGTGTTTGCGCACGGCTTCCGGCCCGGCGTTATAGGCGGCAAGCGCAAGCTCAAGACTGCCGAACTCTGCCATCTGCTCAAGAAGGTAGCGCGCGCCACCGTCGAGGTTTTCGATCGGGTCGGCGGGATCGACGCGCAGATAGTTCGCCGTTCCGGGCATCAGCTGCGCGAGCCCAACGGCCCCGGCAGGACTGACCGCCCCTTGGGTGTAATTGCTCTCAACCTTGATCATCGCCTGAAAGAACGCAGCCCATTCGGCCGGCGAGAGGTCGAGCGCCGCAAGGGCTGGATCATCCTGATAACGTGCCGCAACGAGCCTGATAGAGGGCAGCACCTCTATCGGTGCCGCAACGCCCGTGGAGCTTTAGGAGACCTCGGACGTTTCCCCTGCCTCTTCCCGGACTTCTTCCTCCGATTCCGGTCGCTCTGGAACAATCAGTTTCCCCTGGTCGTCATACCTGAGGACGGATTTATCGAGGGAGGCGAGCTTGATCTCTGCCCCCTGCGCTTCCGGTTCATTCCACCGGATCACGTCGGCCTGCGAGGCTTCGCATGCCGCGCCGGATATCGCCAGTGACAGCAGGCACGTCGAGATGATCGAGGGCGAGCTTGCCGAAGGCAAGGCCAAACATGCCGATTGGCGAGCTGACGATCCGTTCCCGCGCGAGCGCGGTAACCAGCATGAAGCGTTCACCCGAAGCATTGACGACAAAGAATAGCCATTCGCCAGAAAAGCGCCCCTCGGGATCCGGAGCGGAAACACACTCGATCTCAACTGTCGCTCCGTCAGTCGCTGCCATCTTGCGGAAATCGCGTTCCAGCAAGACAGGCAAAGCACGCCTTCTCATGGTCATGGGGTCCCCTCGGGCTCGATCTGTCGGGGATCGTTGTATCGGAAAGTTTTCCGTGCGGCGATGCCTAACAGAAAGTCTGGCATATACAACGCAAAAATGACAAACACGACAAAATAAGTCCACATGGGAAATCGACCTTCAGCTCCGCGGCATGGGCGGTCGAGCGGCAGATGACAGGGGAAGGATCGGAGATGTCGACAAGATTAGGCGGCCGGCATGCTTCGCACAGCCCGCAAAACAAGGGAAATCGCGCGCCGTTTCCGGTGCCGATCCGAGGGAAGCTCTTACGTCAGATGAGCGTGCTGCGCGTCACTTTCGCCGTCGTAACGTGCGTCTTGATCGGCATGGCACCCGCCGCCGCACAACCTGAGGTGATTCGTTGCCTGCCCCCCGAAGCACCGATGACCGAGCTGCCGGTCGAGGTCCTGGCCGAGTACCGCGAAGAGATCGCCGCAGAGTTCGAGGCGTATTTCTCTTCGATCACGGACCACATCGCCTGCCTTGATGAAGAGCGCGCCCGCGTCCTGGACGAAGCCCGTGCCGCGACCGAGGCCTACACCCGCCTCATCAACACCGTCCCCGCCAGAAAGGACCTCCCGTGAAACGTCACCTCCCTGCCCTGTTCCTCGGTCTTGGGTTTTCGACGGCCTCCGTCGCACCGGCTGCGGCCTATCCGGTCGACTGCGCAATCCTGCTCTGTCTCGCGGGTGGCTGGCCAGCTTCGGCAGAATGCGCCCATGCCCGCGCGGTCTTCATCCGTCGCATCACACCCTGGCCGATCGAGCCGCCTCTGCAAATCTGGAACTGTCCGATGCGGGCGAGTTTCCGTGGTGAGGCGAAACCGATTGAGCGCCTGTTCGACATCGCTGTTCATGGTCAGTCGGTGCCGCTCGTCTCGGTACCGGAAACGCCGCTGGCGCTTCAGCTTGTCCAGGATCGGGCAGATGTCGATATCTCCGATCCGGCGTTTGATTTCCTCCGCTCGATCCGTGTCTTTGAAGTCACCTTTCGGCAACATCGCAACCGGGATGGCGACTGCAACAGAGTGGCTAGCATCTACATGGGCACTTACGGCGCGCAAGGCGAATACCGCCGTCGTCGGAGCAGCGTTTCTGCGGTGCCGACCGCCTCAGATCTTGTTGTGCCCACAGACTGCCGTGACTACCGACATCGGTCTGTCTTCGTCGAATGGCGCGCATACGAAGGCGCATATGGACACGAAGAGGTTCATTACTAAACCTGAACGGTAATCCTCCCCGTTTTAGCGGGGTCTGACCGTCGAATTTAGGCGGCCATTTTCAGCTTCAGGGCGGGGGTGAGTCCGCCGATGCCCACGTTGGGGCGTTCGTTGTTGTAGGTCCATAGCCATTTGGTTGCGATCTGCTGCACCTCCTCAATCGTTTCAAAGATGTATAGGTCCAGCCATTCATGCAGGACCGTTCGGTTGTAGCGCTCGACATAGGAATTTTGCTGGGGCTTGCCGGGCTGGATGCAGGTCAGGGCGATGCCCTGCTTCTGTGCCCATACCGTCAGCCTTGAACGGACATATTCGGGGCCGTAGCATGTTGGGAAGGAAGCGCTGTTGAAGGTTATGGCCGCCTGCGCAGCCTTCAAAATTGCGCAGCACGCGGCCATAACGGAGGCTCGGGTCTCTATGGTGGTTTTGCGAACCACACCACAGAGTAGACCGGCTATGGCCAAGGTTGAGCATACTTCGGATGCCCGCGTTCTGGTAGGCATCGACAGTTCCAAGAACCGGCATGAAGTGCTGATCGCGGTGCCCGGCAAGGCTCGCCGTCGCCGCATGACGGTATTGAACACTGCCGAGGATTATCGGCGTCTGATCGATGCCCTTCGGGAATTTGGGCTGCCGGTCACGGTTGGCTTCGAGACGACTGGTAGCTATCATCGGGCACTGATGTTCGCCCTCGGCTCAGCGGGTTTCGAGCTGAAGCTGGTCTCGTTCATCGCGCTCGCCCACACGCGTGATGCGCTGCACAACAGCTGGGACAAGAACGATCCCAAGGATGCGCAGTTCATTCTGCGGAGGTTGGAGATCAGGGCGGTGCAGGTCTTTCACGACCAGCTGTTGGCTGGCACCAGCGACATTCAGGAGCTGTCGAAGACCTGCGAGATGGTCGCGCGGTCGAAGACCGAGTTGTGGCATCGTATCCTGACCCATTACGTGCCACTCTACTTTCCGGAGGCGGACCGGTTCCACCGCAGCTCTTGCGGCGTCTGATTCCTGGCGTTTCTAGAGGCCTTTCCGTCTCCCCACATGATCACCGCCATGGACAAGGACGCCTTCGTTGAAGCGGCCTGGCCGGTGATCGGTCGTCGCGTCGGGAAGGCGGCACTTCTGGCGGATCTATACGAGACATCAAAGGCTTCCGTGGGCCTACCCGTTGCGCCAGGCTCCGATGCCACCCGGATGTTCCGCCTCGTTCTCGCCGAGGGTCGGAACCTTGTTCAGCAGCGCAATGCCATCGAGGACCGCGCTGCCGAGCTGCTGGCCGACCATCCGGACTATCGGCTGTTGCGCACGATACCCGGGATCGGACCTGTCAACGCTCTGGCCGTTCTGGCCGAAGCCGGAGATCTGCGCCGCTTTCGCCATCACCGCCAGTTTCTGAAGTTCTGCGGCAGGGACCTGGCGACAGTGCAATCCGGCGTGTTCCGCGGCCGAAGCAAGATCTAGAAGTATGGCAACGCTCGACTGCGCCGCACCCTCTGGCTGGCAAGTCAGGCTGCCGTGCTGAAGCCAGCCAACAGCTTCCGTGACAAATTCGAGCGATACATCGCGCAGGATCGGCACAACCCCGATCTGCGCCGCAAGGCCTATACCGCCATCGCCGCGAAGATGGCGCGCACCATTCACGCCGCGATCAAGTCCGGCGAACCCTATCGCCCCTTCTTCGAGGGGGCGAGCCTAGGCGGAAGGACCCCCTCTCTGTAGAGCCGTGGAGGCAGCTTCCTGAGCTCGTAGATAATGTTCGGCATCGTCGGGGAAACGGTCTCCCAGACCGTTTCCTGATCCTCCTCGGTCCGCTTGGGATTTAGGATCCGTCTTGAGGACGGTGAGGGCGGCAACCAGGTCGGCCCTGTATTTGTTATGGAAAAGACCACTTTTTGACGGCGGAGCCCGTCTGGGCAACCATCTACAAGGCATCCAGTCGCCCAGATGCCCCGTGATCTGATGCCGCAAGCGGCAAATCCTTCCCGATACAGGACGTTGTCGACCCTGATCGACAAAGGTTTTCCCCGCCACTCAATGATCTGGTTCAAGGAGCGGACGACCCGTTCGGCGGGCACCTCTGGCGTCACGATACAGATGGCCTGGCCCGGCCGCCGCGGCCCTGCGGCAGCCCAGCGGATGGGGGCCGCCGCGGCTGCGCCTCAGGCGTTCAGCATCACCTTCAGCGCCTTTTCGCGCGCGGCATTGCCGAACACGTCATAGGCCTGCATGATGTCCTGCAGATCGAAGCTGTGGGTGATCAGGCGGGCCGGGTCGATCTTGCCAGACTGCACCGTCTTCATCAGCATGGGCGTGGTGTTGGTGTTCACCAGACCCATGGAAATGTTGATGTTCTGAATCCACAGCTTTTCCAGCTGCAGGTTGACCGAGGCACCATGCACGCCGACATTGGCGATGCGGCCGCCCGCAGCCACAACCTGCTGGCAGACATCGAAGGTTGCGGGCACGCCCACGGCCTCGATGGCGACATCGACACCTATCCCGTCGGTCAGCGCGCGGATGCGATCCACCACGCCGCCCTCGGATACGTCAATCGTATCGGTCGCGCCGAACTGGCGGGCCACCGCAAGGCGATTGGCATCCATATCGGCCATGATGATGCGCGCGGGGGAATAGAATTGCGCGGTCAGCAGGGCGGCCATGCCGATGGGGCCAGCCCCCACGATAGCCACGGTATCGCCCGGGCCGACCTGCCCGGCCAGCACGCCGATTTCAAGCCCGGTGGGCAGGATGTCCGACAGCATGACCAGCGCCGCCTCATCCGCCCCGGCGGGGATCGGATGCAGCGAGGTATCGCCATGCGGGATGCGCACATATTCGGCCTGGGTGCCGTCAATCAGATGGCCAAGCTGCCATCCCCCATCCGAGCAATGCGAATAAAGCTGGCGCTTGCAGTTCGGGCAGCTTCCGCAAGAGGTGATGCAGGAAATCAGTACCCTGTCCCCGGGTTTGAAACTGCGCACGGCCGCGCCCACGGCTTCAACCACGCCCACGCCCTCATGGCCCAGCGTGCGGCCTTCGGCCACGGTGGGCACATCGCCCTTCAGGATATGCAGATCGGTGCCACAGATCGTGGTCTTGGTGATGCGCACGACCACATCGGTCGGCTTCTGGATTGTGGGTATGGGTTTTTCGACCCAAGCGCGCTTGCCCGGACCCTGATATACCAGTGCTTTCATGGAATGCTCCTCCCGTCTCATTCGTTCCGGGGGCAGAATGCCAAGCGGCACGGCGGGCGAAATGTCCGATTTTCAGACAGGGCGCCGGACAGGGCCGGACAGACTGCGCGGCCGAAACGGGCCAGTAACGGCAGGCGGTCAGGTTTTGCCCCGGCCGCGCAGGCCATAGCTGTCCAGCTTCAGATACAGGGTCGAACGGGCAATCCCAAGCCGCCTAGCGGCCTCTGACAGATTGCCTTGCGTCTGGTCGATCATCTGCACGATGTCGGCGCGGGTCCGGTCGCGCAGGCCCACCTCGCGCAGGGGGCGGGGCGGGGCGGCCAGTGCGGTCGGCAGGTCGGCGCTGTCGATCAGGCGGCTGCTGGACACCGCCGACAGCGACGTCACCAGATGGCCCAGTTCATGCAGGTTGCCGGGCCAGTCATGGGCCTCCAGCAGCCGCCGCGCGGCCGGGGTGAACTGCAGCGCGCGGCGACGTGACCTGGCAACCGCCTGCTGCGACAGCCAGCGCAGCAGCCGGGCGATTTCATCCCGCCGTTCGCGCAGCGGTGGCAGGGTCAGTTGCGCCCCGGC
>Ga0209066_10007678_pt1 | contig 10647 bp, 7 predicted proteins | sample All_14_2_FD_187198 | JGI IMG/M metagenome (GOLD analysis project Ga0209066, IMG submission 187198) | Freshwater microbial communities in response to fracking from Pennsylvania, USA - Allegheny Zone_MetaG_DW_15 (SPAdes) (version 2) ... | reverse complement strand
GTGGCGTCCATGTGCTTGATCAGGCGGCACACGTATTCGGCAATCAGGTCGGCCTTCAATGTCCACGAGGCATTGGTGTAGCCCAGGGTGTTGGACATATTGGGCAGGTCGCTGAACATCAGGCCCTTGTACGAGATGCGCTTGCTCATGTCCACAGGCGTGCCGTCCACCGTCATCTGCATGCCGCCGAACAGGCGCAGGTTCAGGCCGGTGGCCGTGACGATGATGTCGGCCGCCAGCGTCTGGCCTGACTTGAGCAGGACGCCCTTGTCCACGAAGCGGTCGATGTGGTCGGTCACCACCGAAGCCTTGCCCTTGCGCAGCACCTTGAAGAGGTCACCATTGGGCACGGCGCACAGGCGCTGGTCCCAGGGGTTGTAAGGCGGCGTGAAGTGCTTCATGTCGAAGTTGGGGCCGACCTGTGCCTTCACCTGCTTGAGCAGCAGCTTGCGCATGAAGTTGGGGTACTTGCGCGACAGCTTGAAGATCATCTGGGTGATGAAGTTGTTGCGGGCGCGGCTGATGTTGTAGACCGTCATGTCCGGCAGGAACTTCAGCAGGAAGCGCACCATCGGGTCGAACTGGGGCACCGAGACCACGTAGCTGGGCGTGCGCTGCAGCATGGTCACGTGCTGGGCCTTGTCCGTCATCGAGGGGATGAGGGTGATGGCAGTGGCGCCGGAGCCGATCACCACCACGCGCTTGCCGCTGTAGTCCAGCTTTTCAGGCCAGAACTGGGGGTGGATGACCTGGCCCTTGAAGGTGTCGCGGCCAGGGAAGTCGGGCGTGAAGCCCTCTTCGTAGTTGTAGTAGCCCGAACACATCATCAGCCAGCTGCAGCTGATCTGGGTGGTCTCGCCGCTCTTTTTCTGGATCTGCAGCGTCCAGCTGGCGGTCTCGCTTGACCAGTCGGCCTGCAGCACCTTGTGGCCGTAGCGCACGTGTTTGTCCACGTCGCCTTCTCGGGCCGATTCCTGGATGTAGTTGCGGATGCGGTCACCGTCGGCGATGACCTTGGGCTCGGTCCAGGGCTTGAAGTTGTAGCCCAGGGTGTACATGTCCGAGTCGGAACGGATGCCGGGGTAGCGGAACAGGTCCCAGGTGCCGCCCATGGTGTCCCGGCCTTCGAGGATGGCGAAGGTCTTGCCGGGGCACTTGTCGCGCAGGTGCCGGGCCGCACCGATGCCGGACAGGCCGGCGCCCACGATCAAGACGTCAAAGTGTTCGGACATGGTTGAGCTACTCCTGCAGGTGCCAGATTCAAAAGCGGCTCAGTCTATATTTGAAAAGACATGTTGTCAAATGGCGCTGGGCACAAGAGGCACGGGCCTTGCAACGTCCCTGCACATGCATGGCAAGGAACCCGATCTTTGGCGCCGGTTGCGCCTCGAACTGGCTTTAGGGCCCCACTGGCTTGACCGCGCCGTGGTGCTGGTCTACGCGGTGGCCACCGGGTTGCTGGTGGTGGGCTTCACGCTGCTGGCCGAATGGGCCAGCGAGGGCTTTGCGCATCTGCGTGGCTGGGGTGAATACGGCCCCTGGCTGACGCTGATCTGGACCCCTTTGTGCACGGTTGCCGTGTTGTGGTGGGCCCGGCGTTTTGCCCCGGGTGCGCTGGGGTCGGGGATCCCGCAGGTGGTGCTGGCGCTGGATGACAGCACGCCTGTCCTGCAGCGCACACGCCTCGTGTCGCTGCGTTTGTCGCTGCACAAGATCGGGCTGGTCTCGGGTGGGCTGCTGGCGGGGCTGTCCATCGGGCGTGAAGGGCCTACGGTGCAGGTCGGGGCCGGCGTGATGCAGCATGCCCGGCGCTGGTTGTCGCCGCACGCGGGCATCGACGCCCATGACCTGATGGTGGCGGGCGCGGCGGCGGGTATCGCTGCGGCCTTCAACACGCCGCTGGGTGGGGTGGTGTTCGCGCTGGAGCAGTTGTCCCGGCGCCGCAACATGTCGCACAGCACGCTGGTGATCGCCTGCATCGTGCTGTCTGGCCTGGTGGCCATCTCGGTGTTTGGCAACCTGAGCTATTTTGGTCAGTTGCGGGTGCAGCAACTGTCGTGGGACTTGCTCGGGCCGGGCGTGCTGGTGGCGGTGGTGGCCGGTCTGGCCGGGGGCTTGTTTGCCCGTTTGATCGTGGTGTCGGCGCGGGGGCTGCCTGACCGTTTCAGCCGCTGGCGGTCACAGGCGCCGCTGCGTTTTGCGGCGGTGTGCGCACTGGTGGTGGCCGTGATCGGCCTGCTGACCGATGGCGCCACCGCGGGCGCGGGCTACGCCCCTACCCGGGCCATGCTGGAGGCGCAAGGCGATGCCCCGCCGCTCTATACGGTGCTGAAGTTCTGTGCCACGTGGTTGTCGGCCTGGACGGGCGTACCGGCGGGTGTGTTTGCGCCCTCGCTGGCCATCGGGGCGGGTATCGGGCGTGACGTGGCCATGCTGATGGGCATGAGCGCCGAGGCCGCCATTCCGCTGATCGCCCTGGGCATGGTGGGCTTTCTGGCCGCGACCACGCAGGGGCCGATCACGGCCTTCATCATCGTGATGGAGATGGTGTCGGGCCACACCATGGTGCTGAGCCTGATGGCCACCGCCATGCTGTCCAGTGCCCTGGCGCGCCTGCTGTGTCGCCCCATGTACCAGGAGCTGGCGGGCCTGCTTGGCGCGCCTTTGCCCAGTGGGCGTTGATGGCGTGGCAGCAGCCTGGACGCGTCAGCCTGCCAGGCCCGCGAACACGTTCTGCACGTCTTCGTTGGCGTCCAGCGCGGCCAGGAACACCTCGACCTCTTCCAGGTGCTCGGCGCTCAGGCTGCCCGGGTTGACGGGGTTCTTGGGCCGGTAACCCAGCTTGGCCGACAGCACGGCAAAGCCCTGGGCTGGCAGCGCGCGGCTGACCAGGTCCAGGTCGGTCGGGTCGGTCAGGAACAGGGTGACACCCTCGTCGTCGCCCGGCTCCAGGTCTTGCGCGCCGGCTTCGATGGCGGCCATTTCCGGGTCGGCACCGGCTGCTGTGGCTTCGGCTTCGATCAGGCCGACGTGGTCGAAGTCCCAGGCCACCGAGCCGGACGTGCCCAGCTGGCCCTTGCGGAACAGCACGCGCATCTCTGAAGCCGTGCGGTTCACGTTGTCGGTCAGGCACTCGACCATGACGGGCACGCGGTGCGGGGCAAAGCCCTCGTAGATGACGTGTTCGAAGTGCACGGCTTCACCCGTGAGGCCGGCACCTTTCTTGATGGCGCGCTCCAGCGTGTCCTTGGGCATGGAGACCTTGCGTGCCTGCTCGACCACCAGGCGCAGGCGCGAATTGGCGGCCGGGTCGGCGCCGTGTCGGGCCGCGACCATGATTTCCTTGGACAACTTGCCAAACAGCCTGCCTTTGGCATTGGCCGCCAGATCCTTGTGCTTTGCTTTCCACTGCGCGCCCATATTGGAGGCTCCTTTTTATCGCTGAGATCAGATGCCCCGGGATTGTCCACGACCAGGCCCGAGGGGCGTGAGCTTACCGCTCAGCGGCGTCGGCGGGTCGGTTTGGCGGGCAGTTTGAGCGGCAGGCCCAGGGCGGCGCGGGCCAGGGCATCGGCCTCCAGATTGCGGTGACGGGGTATCCACTGGAGTTGCACGTGGTCGAAGGAGGTCAGCAGGGCGCGGGCTTCGTCGAACAAAGCCGCCAGCCGCGTGATGGGCTGGGGCTTGGTGCCACCCAGTTGTTCGACCAGGATGCTGTTGTCACTGTAGACCTGCAGCGTGCGGGCCTGCGGCGTTGGGAGCGCACGCAGCGCCGCCATCAGCGCGCGCAGTTCGGCTTCGTTGTTGCAGCCGGTGGCATGCGGGGCTTGCGACAGGGTGTGGCGCGTGCCGTCCGGTGCGGTGATGACCGCGCCCAGGCCCATGCGCCCGGGGTTGGGCACGGCGCTGCCGTCGCAGTGGATGGTCCATGTGGCGCATGCGGGGGCGCTGTCGGGCTGGGGCAAAGGCATGCGACACGCTACCAGCAAACGCGGGTGGCCCATCCTTGGCTGAGCGTCAATGCACGGCTGCCGCGCGGATCAGGTCGGCGGCTTTCTCGGCCATCATGATCACAGGGGCGTTGGTGTTGCCGCCGATCAGCGTGGGCATGACCGAGGCGTCCACCACGCGCAGGCCTTGCACGCCATGAACGCGCAAGGCGCTGTCGACGACGTGGCTGGGGTCGCTGGCATCGTCGCCCATCTTGCAGGTGCCTACCGGGTGGTAGATGGTCTCGGCATGCGCGCGGATGTGCTCGCGCAACTGGGCGTCGGTCTGCACGGCCGGGCCGGGGGTGATTTCGGCGCCACGGTCTGCATCCATCGCAGGCGAGGCGAAGATGCGCCGGATCTGGCGGATGCCCAGCACGAGCTTGTCGATGTCTTCAGGGTGGTCGAGGTAGTTGGCTTCGATGCGCGGGGGCGCGTGCGGGTCGGCACTGTGCAGCGTGATCTGCCCTCGGCTGTGCGGGCGCAGAAAGCACACGTGCATGGAGAAGCCCTCTTTGGTCATGAAGCCCAGGTCGCGTCCGTGGTCGCGCAGGCGTGCGGGCATGAAGTGGAACTGCAGATCGGGGATGGGCTCGGTGGGCGCGCTTTTGATAAAGCCGCAGCCTTCGGCGCCGTTGTTGGTCAGCATGCCTTTGCCCGCCAGCAGCAGTTGCAGCAGGGCCCAGGGGCCCTTGACGATGTTGCGCCAGGTGAGCCCGTTGGACAGGGCGCGCCGGCCTTCGTGCGTCACCATCACGTCCAGGTGGTCCTGCAGGTTCTGGCCCACGCCGGGCAAGTCCACCTGCACCTCAATGCCGTGCGCGCGCAGGTGCGCAGCGGGCCCGATGCCCGACAGCATCAGCAATTGCGGGCTTTGCACGGCCCCGGCACACAGCAGCACCTCGCGCCGGGCGGTGAGCTCGCGCACCTGGCTGCCATGCTGGAAGCGCACGCCCGTGGCACGCTGGCCTGTCAGGAGGACGCGGTGGGCGTGGGCCCGCGTGAGGATGGTCAGGTTGGGCCGCTGGCGTGCGGGGCCCAGGTAGGCCCTGGCCGCGCTCCAGCGCAAGCCGCGCTTCTGGGTGACCTGGTAGACGCCGACGCCCTCCTGCTCGGCGCCATTGAAGTCATGGTTGAGCGGAAAGCCGGCTTGCACGCCGGCAGCAATGTAAGCCTGCGTGATCGGGGAGGGGCTGGGGAAGGTGGTGACGTGCAGCGGGCCGCCCGCGCCATGGAAGGCCGAGGCGCCGTTGGCGTTGTCTTCGGCGCGCTTGAAATAGGGCAGCACGTCCTTGAATGACCAGCCCGGGTTGCCCGCTTGCGCCCAGGCGTCGTAGTCGCTGGCGTGGCCTCGGGTGTAGCACATGGCGTTGATGGCGCTGCTGCCGCCCAGCGTGCGCCCACGGGGCCAATACAGCCGGCGCCCGGCCAGAGCCGCCTCGGGCTGGGTGTGGAACTGCCAGTTCAGCACCTTGCTCCGCATCAACCACAGCATGCCCGCCGGGATGTGGATCAACGGGTTGGTGTCGGGCGGGCCGGCTTCGAGCAGGCACACTGTCACGCTGGGGTCTTCGCTCAGGCGGTTGGCCAGCACGCAGCCGGCAGAGCCGCCGCCCACGATCACATATTCAAATTCGCGGTCGATTCGAGTCATTTAGATACCAACAGTATGCGAGATACCAAGAGTATGCAAAAGAATGGCGCCAAGGTCAAACGCCTGCGGGACAGCCACGCCGAGGCCACGCGCCAGGCGCTGGTGGCCGCGGCGACCAGCCGCTTCGTCGCGCACGGCTATGCCGCGACCTCGCTGGACGACATTGCCCAGGACATCGGCACCACCAAGGGTGCCGTCTACCACCACTTTTCGGACAAGAAGGCGGTGTTCCGCGCGGTCTACGAAGGGCTGTCGTTTGCCCTGATCGACGCGGTGGCGCGCAGCGAAGAAACCATCGGCGCGCAGGCCGACGGTGCCTTGCGCGCCTTTGTGCGCCATGCCGGCGAGGCCCGCTACCAGCGCGTGCTGTTCAAGGAAGGCCCGGCGGTGCTGGGCGCGGCCATGTGCAGGGAGATCGACAACCAGTACTCACTGGGCCTGATCACGCAGTTGATCGGCCACTACGCGCCGCCTGACCTGATCACAGCCGTGGGGGTGGACATCCTGGCGCGCATGCTCTTGTCGGCGCTGGTGGAGGCGGCGCAAATCATCGCCTCGTCTGATCCGGCAGCAGCGGCCGATGTGGCCGACAAGGTCCAGTTGGTGCTGCGCAAGCTGGTGCTGGCCCTGACCCAGGCGTGACGATGCGACCACCAGCGGCTCAAGGCGCCTCGGCGTTGCGCAGCAGCCGTTCGTAGAACTGGATCATCTCGACATAGTTGGCCACGCTCAGGCGCTCGTTGGTGCCATGGAAGCGGGCCAGGTCATCCTTGGCCGCGTGCACGGGCGTGAACCGGAAGATCGACTCGCTGATCGCTGCATAGTGGCGTGAGTCGGTGCCGCCCACCAGCAGGCCAGGCGCCACCAGCACCTCGGGCTGAAGCTCGTGCAGGCTGCGGGCCACCAGACGGTAGGCGGGTGTGTCCGTGCGGGACACGGCAGATGGCTCGGTGAACTGCGGCTGGCGCGTCACCTGCACGTCCAGGCCTGCCAGCACCTGTTGCACGTGTTGCTGCACCTTGTCGCTGCTGTCACCCGGCAACAGGCGCAGGTTGATGCTGGCATTGGCCACGCCGGGCAGCATGTTCTCGCGGTCGCCCGCCTGGAACACCGTGGCCACGGCGGTGGTGCGCAGCATGGCGTTGGCCGAGGGTACCTTTTCAAGCTGGCTGATCAGCAGGGGTTCGGTGAGCCACAGGTTGCTCAGCAGCCAGCGGGTGGGGCCCACCACATCGGGCGCCACGGTCTCGAACATCTGGGTGGGCAGGCCGGTCAGGCGCGCTGGCATCTGATGGGCTTCCACGCGGCTCACCGCCTCGCCCAGCAGGCCGATGGCACTGCGCAAGGGCGGCATGCTGGAATGACCGGGCTGGCCTTGCGCCGTGAGCTGGAGCGTGAGGTAACCCTTTTCTGCCATGCCGATCAGGGCCACCGGCTTGGTGACACCGGGCACCATGCCATGCGTGATCAACAGGCCCTCGTCGAGCACAAAGTCCAGGCGCACGCCCTATTGCTGGAGTACCTTGGCGATGACCCCGGCGCCTTCTGCGCCGCCCACCTCTTCATCGGCACCAAAGGCCAGGTAGATGGTCTGGCGAGGCTGAAAGCCGGCCTGGGCCAGCATCTCGACGGCCTCCATGATGGCCATCAGCGCACCCTTGTTGTCCCAGGTCCCACGGCCCCACACGTAGCCATCCTGCACGGCGCCCGAGAAGGGCGGCACCTGCCACTGCCCTTCGGTGCCGGGGGCCACAGGCACCACATCCTGATGGGCCATGAGCGCCACGGGCCGGGCTTGCGCATCGCGACCAGGCCAGGTGTAGAGCAGGGCGTGGCGCCCGAGCACCTGCCGCTGCAGGGCCTTGTGGGCGAAGGGGAAGCTGGTTGCCAGGTGCTGGTGCAGGGCCTCGAAGGCGGCAGCGTGCTCGTCCTTGGGCGTCCAGATGGTGGCCAGTTGCACCGCCTGACCCAGGCGCGTGGCGGCGGCCTGCGCGTTCACGGCCACACCGGGGCGCGGGGTGACCGGCTTTTGCAGCGAGGCCAGACGCCAGGTGTGCCAGGCCATCACGGCCAGCAAGACCAGCAAGGCCACCAACAATATGAGGGCTAGCCTGGGCAGGATGCGCCCGCGCATGGTGGGTCTGAACATGTGAGGGAAGCCCTGTCGTTGAATGATCAGGGGATGATAGGTCAGGGAGATTCAAATATACCGGGGAGATTGCTCTGGCTTTGGCCTGTCTCGTACACCGCTCGGGGATCATCTTGCGCTGCGCCCGCCCGGTGACCATGGTGGCGGATTCTGTTAGCATGAAAATCAGGGTGGCGGCCATGCCGTGGTTGATGCTGGGTTAGAAATGGATGCCGATCGGGAGTATTTCTGGGAGCGCCTGCTACAAGCCATTGAGTCCGGCAAGGTGGTGCCCATTGTGGGACGAGAAGCCCTCTACGTGCAGACACCGGAGGGCCCTCGCCCATACGATCATCTGCTCGCTGTGCAGCTTGCAGCAGCCTTCAAGATCAACACGGCGGATCTGCCGCCCCATTTCGATCTGAATGACATCGTGTGTCGCGCCGCCAACTTTCGTGGCACGGCGCCTCAAGAGTACATGTCGCGGATTGTGGCCATCAACCAGGCTACCCGTGTGGAGCCGCCGGAAACACTGAGGCTGCTGGCCCGAATACCAAAGTTCCAGCTCTTCATCAGCCTGACTTTCGACAATCTCATGGAACAGGCCATCCTGCAGGCGCGGGGTCGTTCGCCTGTCGTGGCCTCGTACCCATCGTCGACCGATCATGTGGACTTTGACCCCGGACTCTTGGGTGCCGATGGATGCATGGTGTTCCATCTTCTGGGACGCTGCTCGGCATTGCGCCGGTTTGCCGTCACCGAAGGACAGGTTCTAGAGGGCTTGCATGGGGTGATGTCCAATGAAAACCGCCCGAAGCGCTTGATTGATCGATTACGGGACAGCCATCTCTTGATGTTGGGCACGGGCTTGCCAGACTGGCCCGCTCGATTCCTGCTCCGCATGGCCAGGCCTGGACCGCTGTGGAACGACCGTGATACCGATGAAATCATTGCTGACAGTTCGCACGACGGTCTGCCCACATTCCTGCATCGGTTCAGCCCCGAGCACAGCTTGACTTACCGCAGCTCGCCGCTGGACTTTGTACACGAGTTGGAGCGACGCTGGTTCGAACGCTATCCAGAGGCAGGGAGGTCGACCAGTCCGATCGAACGAGGTGATGGGCCCGAGCCGCACATCGAAACAGAAGAAGCGCCGGCGGCCATGGACGGCGGTGCCGTTTTCCTGAGCTACGCCCGCGAGGATCGGGCTGCAGCCTTCAAGCTGGCCGAGCGGCTAAACGAATCCGGCATTGACGTGTGGGTGGATCGGCGGCTGGAGCCAGGCGACGCCTACCGTCGCATCATCGAACGCAACATCGTCAACAGCAGTGCCTTCGTGGCCTTGCTGTCAGGTACCACACAAGACCCCAGTCCACGTTGGTATCGGCGCGAATGGAGCATCGCCGCCAAGCAGAACGAAGCCTACTTTGGCACCAGCAGCAACTTCATCTTTCCTGTCATTGTGGATGGCACGGGCTCGCGGGAGCATAACGAAACCCTCAGCCTGTTTGGTGTGCACGGCACGCATGCAGCCAAAGCGGTGGGTGGTGAGCCCGACGACAACCTGGTGCAGTCCTTGCACCGGACCCAACGCATGTGGCGCAAGATGCATGCTGCCAGGCAATGAGCGCCATGGTGGCCAAGACGTTGCTGAACGCCCAGCATCCCTGGCCGGGGTTGCGGTCCTTCGCTGAAGTCGATAGCGCCTATTTTTTCGGCCGAGAGGCCGAGTCGCAAGCACTGTATGACCTGGTTGAGCGAGCACCGGTCGTGGTGCTGTATGGCCAGTCTGGCCTGGGCAAGACGTCGCTGCTGAGGGCCGGTCTTTTCCCCTTGCTGAAGGCGGACACCTACCTGCCGGTGTGGGTGAGGCTGGATTGGACCGCCGACGCGCCCACGTTGACTCAGCAGGTGCTGATGGCGCTTGGCTCAGCGTTCAAACAAGCGGGCGTCGAGGCGCCCCCGGTGGCGCCTGAGGATTCGCTATGGTCCTATTTCCACCGTGCAGACGCCGATTTCTGGGGGCCGCGCAATCGCCTGGTGACGCCGGTGATTGTGTTGGACCAGTTCGAGGAGATCTTCACGCTGGGCTGTCGTGACGCCAAGGCTGCCCAACGGGCCGAGGCCTTCGTCAGCGACATGGAGGCGCAGTTCGAGCAGCGCCCACCCGCCGCGGTGCGTGAGCGGCTGGAGCGCTATCCAGAGGAGGGCACCAAGTACGACCTGGCAAGGACCAACGCCCGCTTTGTCTTGAGTCTGCGTGAAGATTACCTGCCGCACATGGACGCTTGGCGCGACCGTCTGCCTTCCATGTTGGCTCGACGGTGCCGGCTGGAACCCATGACGTGCGAGCAGGCGCTTCAGGTTGTGCAACGTGCAGGTGGCGCCCTGGTAAGCGATGCGGTAGCCGAGGAAATCGTGGCTTTCGTGGCCACAGGAGGCAACGGTCAACGGGTTGAGCCCGCCATACTCAGTGTGGTCTGCGACGAACTGAATCTGCGCCGCGAGCGTGCTGGCCTGCCGCAGATCACGCGTGAGCTTTTGTCTGGGGAGCGCAGTCGCATCATCGCCGACTTCTACGAACGCTCATTTGAAGGCATATCGGAGGGCACGCGAGACTGGGTCGAGGACGAGTTGCTCACGGCCAGCGGCCATCGTGACCGCGCGGCGATGGAAGACGCGCGCAAAGCTGGCGTGGACAACGATGAGTTGGCACGCTTGGTCGAGCGGCGTGTGTTGCACAGCGATGAGCGCAACCGGGTTCAATGGGTCGAGTTCACCCATGATCTGTTGACCGAGCCCGCGGTGTCCAGCCGTACTGCGCGCCAGAGCCGGCAAGCCGAACTCAGCGCGCAGCGGCGTGAGGAGGATGTGCG
>Ga0209066_10007677_pt1 | contig 10649 bp, 12 predicted proteins | sample All_14_2_FD_187198 | JGI IMG/M metagenome (GOLD analysis project Ga0209066, IMG submission 187198) | Freshwater microbial communities in response to fracking from Pennsylvania, USA - Allegheny Zone_MetaG_DW_15 (SPAdes) (version 2) ... | reverse complement strand
CTGGGCATGGAACCTTTCGAACGCATGGACGACGCCGTGAAGGCGGCGGTGGAGGCTGCACGATGATCATCCGCGGCAATGAAACGGTGCTGGTGCAGGGCATCACCGGCAAGCAGGGTACCTTCTGGTCGGAGCATATGCGTGACTACGGCACCAAGATCATCGGCGGCGTGAATCCCAAGAAGGTGGGGGAGATGCATATCGGCCTGCCGGTCTGGGCCAGCGCGGTCGATGCCGCCCGCGACACCAGGATCGACGCGGCCATCCAGTTCATCCCGCCTTTGGGGGTGAAGGCGGCGGCGCTGGACGCCATTGCGGCGGGCATCAAAAAGCTGGTCATCCTGACTGAACATATCCCGGTGCAGGATGTGATGTATTTTCTGGCCGCCGCGCGCGAGGCCGGAACGCAGATCGTTGGTCCCAACACGGCGGGGCTGGTGACGCCGGGGGAATGTTTCGCGGGCTTCATGCCGGCCTTCAACACCAAGATTTTCAAGCCGGGCAATATCGGTGTGGTGTCGCGGTCCGGCTCGCTGGGTACGCTGGCCTGTCTGGTCATGGTGCAGGCGGGCTATGGCATTTCCGCTTTTGCCGGGATCGGCGGCGATCCGATCATCGGCACCACCACGCTGGATGCGCTGAAAAGCCTGGATCAGGACCCGAAGACCGAGGCCGTGGTGATCATCGGCGAAATCGGCGGGGCGCTGGAAGAAGAAGCGGCGGAATATGCCAGGACGATGACCAAGCCCATCGTCAGCTTCATTGCCGGCGCGGCCTCCCCGCCCGGCAAGAAGATGGGCCATGCCGGCGCCATCGTCACCGGCGGGCGCGGCTCCTATGCCGGCAAGAAGGCGGCGCTGGAGGCGGCGGGCGTCACCGTCGTGTCCACCCCCACCATGCTGGCCGATGCCATGGCGGAGAAGCTGAAGGCGCGTGGCGCCTGAGCGAAAACACAGGTCCGGTTTCCGGCTTGGGGCGCCTGTCCGCGCCCCAAGCCCCGCTTTCGTGCGGCTGAAATCCGTCATCCTCCTACCCCGCGTTGCGCTGCGAAAGCGGGCGGCGTATATCTGTTGGCCATAAACCGGCAGGGCGCCCGTCCTGCTTCGTCCGGGCCAGCCGGGCGATGTCAAAATCAGCGGATAAGGAAACCACGCTCATGACAGAGATCGTTATCGCAGCGGCCGCCCGCACCCCGGTCGGCTCCTTCAACGGGGCGCTCAGCAGCCTTGCCGCGCATGAACTGGGCGCCATCGCCATCAAGGGCGCGCTGGAGCGCGCGGGCGTTGCCCCGGAAGAGGTGGACGAGGTCATCATGGGCCAGATCCTGATCGCCGGCGAAGGCCAGAACCCGGCCCGCCAGGCCGCCATGAAGGCCGGTATCCCGTTTGACAAGACCGCCTATCAGATGAACCAGCTCTGCGGCTCGGGCCTGCGCACCGTGGCGCTTGGGCTGCAGTCGATCCTGGCGGGCGATGCCTCCATCATCGTGGCCGGCGGCCAGGAAAGCATGTCCATGGCCCCGCATTGCGCCCATATGCGCAACGGCGTGAAGATGGGCGATTTCAAGATGATCGACACCATGATCAAGGACGGTCTGTGGTGCGCCTTCAACGGCTATCACATGGGCAACACGGCCGAGAACGTGGCGCGCCAGTGGCAGCTGACGCGCGACGAGCAGGACGCCTTCGCCGCTTCCTCGCAGCAGAAGGCCGAAGCCGCCCAGACGGCCGGGCGCTTCAATGACGAGCTGGTGCCGGTCACCATCAAGACCCGCAAAGGCGATGTCGTCGTGTCCGCCGATGAATATCCCAAGCATGGCACGACGGTGGAAAGCCTGGCCAAGCTGCGTCCGGCCTTCGACAAGGACGGCACCGTCACGGCCGGCAACGCGTCGGGCATCAATGACGGGGCTGCCGCCGTCGTGCTGATGACCGCTACGGAAGCAGCCAAGCGGGGCATCACGCCGCTGGCGCGCATCGTGTCCTGGGCGACCGCCGGTGTCGATCCGGCGATCATGGGCACCGGCCCGATCCCGGCTTCGAAAAAGGCCCTGGAAAAGGCCGGCTGGTCGGTGAGCGATCTGGATCTGATCGAAGCGAACGAGGCTTTCGCCGCCCAGGCGCTGGCCGTCAACAAGGATATGGGCTGGGACCCCGGCATCGTGAACGTCAATGGCGGCGCGATCGCCATTGGCCATCCGGTGGGGGCGTCCGGCAACCGCGTGTTGAACACGCTGCTGTTCGAAATGCAGCGCCGTGGCGCCAAGAAGGGCCTCGCCACACTGTGCATCGGCGGCGGCATGGGCATTGCCATGTGCGTGGAACGCGGCTGACCACAGGCCATAGCCTGCGACAATGTGGCGGGGACCCGGTGGGGTCCCCGCCACTGTTTTATGTCAAAGATTTCGCCACAAGGCTGTACCAAACTCTTGTGAGACATGCTTATCTTGGCCCCGTTAGGGGGCTCGTTCTCGTGGCGCGGTTCCGCCTGTCGCGGGCTGCATGTGTTGGCTGAAACAAGCAAGGTATTGGAGGGAACAATGGCACGCGTTGCACTGGTTACCGGCGGCTCCCGCGGCATCGGGGCGGCCATCTCGATCGCGCTGAAGCAAGCCGGCTACAAGGTCGCCGCCAATTATGCCGGCAATGACGCTGCAGCGGAGGCCTTCACCAAGGAAACCGGCATCCCGGCCTATAAGTTCGACGTGTCGGATTTCGATGCGGTGGCCGCTGCGGTGAAGATGATCGAAAGCGATCTGGGCCCCATCGATGTCGTCTGCAACAATGCCGGCATCACCCGCGACACCACCATCAACCGCATGACGCATGAGCAGTGGCAGTCGGTCATCGACACCAATCTGGGCTCCTGCTTCAATGTCTGCCGTGCGGTGATCGAAGGCATGCGCGAGCGTAAATTCGGCCGCATCGTCAATATCGGCTCGATCAATGGTCAGGCCGGCCAGTATGGTCAGGTCAACTATGCCGCCGCCAAGTCCGGCATTCACGGCTTTACCAAGGCCCTGGCCCAGGAAGGCGCGAAGTTCGGCATCACCGTGAACGCCATCGCGCCGGGCTATATCGATACCGATATGGTGCGCGCGGTGCCGGAAGCGGTGCTGGAGAAGATCGTGGCCCGTATTCCGGTCGGCCGTCTGGGCAGCGCGTCGGAAATCGCGCGCGGCGTGCTGTTCCTGGTCGGCGACGAGGCCGGCTTCATCACCGGGTCGACCCTGTCGATCAATGGCGGCCAGCACATGTATTGATCCGGATTTCCGGATCGGAGACCCCGATGCAGTCAGCACCCATTGTCGGCGTCGGGGTCGTCGTGCTGAAGGACGGCCATGTCCTGCTGATCCGCCGTGGCAAGCCGCCCCGCCTGGGGGAATGGAGCCTGCCCGGCGGCAAGCAGGAGCTGGGGGAAACCCTGCACGAGGCCGGCCGCCGCGAAGTGCGGGAAGAAACCGGCATCGATTGCAGCATCATCACGCTCCTGGATGTGATCGACATGATCACGCGCGACAGGGATGGTGCGGTGGAACGCCATTTCACGCTGATCGACTATGGCGCTACATGGCTGGCGGGTGAGCCGGTCGCAGGCGATGATGCGATGGCGGCGGCCTGGGTGCCGCTGCATGATCTGGAAAAGCTCGGCCTGTGGTCGGAAACGCTGCGCGTGATCCGGCTGGCGGAAGCAATGTCGGCTTGACGCCTGTGTTCAGTCGCGCGCCGCAAGGGGCAGATCGGCAGGGTTTGCCGACATGAACCGCTCCGGCGGAATCCAGGTATCGTCCAGGTGCCGATTACCCCAGCGACAGAGCGCCTGGGCGACAGGAAGCAGGTCCCGGCCCTTGGCTGTCAGCAGATAGCGGAAACGGCGTGGCCTGTCCTGATACTGCTGCCGTTCGATCAACCCATGTTTCTGCATCCGCTCCAACCGCTCGGCAAGGACGCTGGTCGTGATGCATTCCGGGGAGTCCAGCAGCTCGGAATAGGTGGTTTTTCCAAGCATCATGTCGCGCAGCAAAACCAGCGTCCAGCGGTCGCCGATCAGATCCAGCGACGAGGCGATGGGGCAGGGGGATCGTTGCGAATCAAACATGGATGAGCATTATACTTGTAACTTGCAAGTGACAAGTTATAATCGCGATGGCTTGCTGATGAGGAGGGAGGGGAACATGACGGAACTTTCCGGCGGGTGTCTGTGCGGAGCCGTGCGGTACAGAGCGATGTCGCCGCCGCTGATGGCTGGCCACTGCTATTGCACCGACTGCCGGCGGACCGGTGGCACCAGCCACAGCACGCATGTGGTTGTTCCGCAGGAAAGCTTTGCCTTGTCTGGCCAGGTCAGGTGCTTTGAGAAGCCGGCCGATAGCGGCCATCTGATCACCCGCTGCTTCTGCCCGGAATGCGGCACCTCGCTCTACTCCCGCAATGCTGCCATGCCGGGCATGGTCTTTCTGCTCGCCTCCGGCCTGGATGAACCGGATAGGGTCGAACCGGCCATGACCGTCTATGCGGCGCGCGCGCCGGGTTGGGCGCTCCTCGACAGAAGCCATCCGGTCTTTGACCTTGCTGTGCCGGGAGGGGAAGCCGCTGCGGTGGAGGCGGTGGCCCGATCCGCGGAATGATGGATTGCCTGCCTGGGCAGAATACGCGCCTTGGCGGGAATACGCCTGATCTTGCCTGCCACGCGCCCGCTCGGCTATGCATGGCGGATGCATGATTCGCCCACCCCCGGTCACTCTTCATCCCTGCGGATTATCCTGCCCGATGCGGCGGCAACGGGGGCGCTTGGCGCGCGCCTGGGACTGATCTTGCGGGCGGGGGATGTGGTGGCCCTGCGCGGCGATCTGGGCATGGGCAAATCCACCTTGGCCCGCGCCGCCGTGCGGGCGGCCCTGGCGGAGCCCGATCTGGCGGTACCCAGCCCCACCTTCACCCTGGTGCAGAGCTATGACGGGCCGGACTGTGCGATCTGGCATGTCGATCTCTATCGCCTGGACGGACCGGAAGATGCGCTGGAGCTGGGGCTGGATGAAGCCTTTGCCGATGCCGCCAGCCTGATCGAATGGCCGGACCGGCTGGGCGCATATCTGCCGGTGGACCGGCTGGACATTATCTTGCGCGAGGATGGCGAAGGCCGCATGGCCGATATCCAGGCCGGCCCGTCCTGGACGGCGCGGATTGAGGAGTTGAGGCCATGACCGACCGCGCCGCAGCCCTGAGTGCCATGCTTGCCCATGCTGGCTGGGATGGTGCATCGCGCGCGCCGCTGCATGGCGATGCGTCCTTCCGGCGCTATGAGCGGCTGCATGGGGCCGAAGGCGCCACCGCCATTCTGATGGATGCCCCGCCGCCGCAGGAAAATGTCCGCCCCTTTGTCGATGTGGCCGAAAGGCTGCGCGCGGCTGGCCTGTCGGCCCCCGTCATCCTGGCGCAGGATGTGGAGCGGGGCTTCCTGCTGCTGGAGGATTTCGGCGATGCCCGGATGGGCGAGCTGTTGCGCCGGGTGGATGCGCCCGAACCGCTTTACGCCCTGGCGACTGACACCCTGGCTGCCTTGCATGGCGCGGCCCCCAGCCTGGAAAACCTGCCCGGCTGGCGCAGGCCCGAACTGATCCGCACCGCCAGCCTGTTCCTGGATTGGTGGATGCCCCATGCCGGGCGGCTGGAGGTGTCCGACGCCATGCGCGCCTCCTTCCTGGAGGCCTGGAATGCGGTGTTCGACGTGGGTCCGTCGCTGCCGCAAACCATGGTGCTGCGCGACTATTTTCCGGACAATCTGATGCTGCTGGCCGGGCGGCCCGGCGTTCAGGCCTGCGGTCTGCTGGATTTCCAGGATGCCGGCATCGGCAGCCCCGCCTATGATCTGGTCTCGCTGTTGCGCGATGCCAGGCGCGATGTTCCGGCCGGGATCGAAGCGGCGATGATCGCGCGCTATCTGGCGGCGCGACCCGAGATCGACCGCGCCGCCTTCCTGGCCGATTACGCGCTGCATGGGGCGCAGCGCGCCTGCCGCATCCTGGGCGTGTTCGTGCGGCTCGACAGGCGGGATGGAAAGCCGCACTATCTTCACCATCTCCCGCGATTATGGCGACAGCTCGACATGGCCCTGGCCGCCCCGCTTCTGGCGCCGGTCGCGGATTGGTTTACCCGGCAGGTGCCGGCAGAAGTACGGAGTGGCAGATGACGACCAAGATCGACACCGCGATGATCCTGGCAGCCGGTTTCGGCACACGGATGCGCGGCCTGACCAAGGATCGCCCCAAGGCATTGGTCACCCTGGTGGGGCGTCCGCTGGTGGATTGGGTCATGGAACGCTGCCGTGTCGGCGGAATCGAACACTTCGTTCTGAATGCCCATTACAAGGCCGAGGTGCTGGAGGATTATTTCCGCAGCTTCGATCTGCCGGTTACCGTGCTGCATGAAGATCCGATCCTGGAAACCGGCGGCGGGGTGAAGAATGCGCTGCCACTGCTGGGCGAGGGGGCCTTTCTGGTCGCCAATTGCGATTCCGTCTGGCTGGACGGGGTGCGCCCGGCCGTGCAGCGGCTGATCGAAGCCTGGGATGACAACAGGATGGATGCGCTGCTGATGCTGCATCCTACCGTCCATGCCGGCGATTATGATGGTTCCGGCGATTTCTTCATCGAGGAAGACGGGCTGCATCTGCGCCGCCGGGGAGAGGGGGAGGTTGCCCCCTATCTCTATGCCGGGGTGCAGATCCTGCATCCGCGCCTGTTTGACGACATGCCGGACGGGGCCTGGTCGCTGAACCGCGCCTATGACAAGGCGGCGGAGGCGGGCCGGCTGTATGGAATGCTGCATGACGGGGAATGGTACCACACCGGCTCGCCCGAGCAGCTGGACCATGCCGCACGCATCATCGCCTCGGGCAATACCAGCACGAATACGAGATGAGGCTGCGCCCGTCATAATTTGTCTGGCAATACGGGGAAACTCTTGCAGCATTCCTTGTCCACCCACACATTAGCTGCATGACAGACAGATCCGCCGATCCCGATTACGACCCGCTGAAGGATTCCACCATCGGCCGCCGCAGTTGGCTGGCGCGGTTTTCCGCATGGCGGGACCGTGGACTGCCGCGCGGCCTGGGCGGTGTGGTGGTCCTGATCCTGGTGGTGATGGCGCTGTACTATCCGGTGGGCATGCTGATTGCCCACAAAGTGGATGACGATCCCTATTTCCAGGTCCAGGTCGAAGGTGGGCGATCCGCCGCCATTGCCACGGCTGCGGCATTGATCCGCCGCGAGGTGGAACAGAACGGCTGGAAGGCCAATAACCCCTGGTTTTTCCCCAGCTATCCGCTGGACAATATGCCGAATTTCCAGCAGGGCATCATCGGTTCGCTGTCGCGCTTCGCCATTGAAATGACCGATCATATCGGGCGCGTGCGCGGCTCCAGCCAGCAGGACGGCGATCTGGATACCGCGGCCGGGCTGTTGAAGTATCGCGGCGATGTCTGGGTCTTCAATTTCAGCACCTCGCTGATGCCGACCGCCACCTCCGAAGCGCAGTATCGGGCCGCCGCCACCGCGCTGGAACGCTATAACGAGCGTCTGGCCGCCGGTCAGGCCGTGTTCGAGCGCCGGGCGGACAATCTGGAAATCACGCTGGGGCGCATTGCCGCCGATCTGGGGTCGCTATCCGCCGCGCTGGACAGCGCCAATGACGATCTGGGCAGCTATTCCTTCCTGGCCGATGACGTGTTCTACCAGACCAAGGGTCGGCTTTACGGCTATTGGAAGCTGCTGCAGGCGCTGCGGCTGGACTACAACAATGTCCTTGCCGAGCGGAGTTTGCAGGCCGTCTGGGCCCAGATGGAGGAATCCATGAAGGAGGGGGCAACGATGGACCCGCTGATCATCCTGAACGGGTCTTCCGATTCCATCATCATCCCCAGCCATCTGGCAGCCCAGGGCTTTTACCTTCTGCGTGCACGCACCCGGTTGCTCGAAATCGCGGATGTCTTGCGGAAATAGGCAAGGATGGCGCATTCTGCCGCCCGAAAATTGGACAGCAGGCAGGATGGGCCATGAGCGACGAAGCGACGGCGAACACCAAGCAGGCATCCGGCAGCGCGGACCAGCGTGTCTTTCTGGTGGTGGTCGATAATTCGCAGGAAATGCGGGTGGCCCTGCGCTTCGCCTCGCGTCGCGCGGCGCATACCGGCGGGCGTGTGGCCATGCTGTATGTCACCGAACCCTCGGATTTCCAGCATTGGATGGCGGTTGGCGATCTGATGCGCGAAGAGGCGCGCCAGGAAGCCGAAGCAGTGTTGCAGCGCCTGTCGGATGAGGTGGTGCGCCTGGGCGGCTCCATCCCGGTCCTGTTCGTGCGCGAGGGCGACCGGGCCGAGGAGCTGTTGAAACTGATCGAGGAGGAGCGCTCGATCTCCATCGTCGTCCTGGCCGCCGGTACGGGCCGCGAAGGGCCGGGGCCGATCATCACCAATCTTCTGGCCAAGCGGGCGGGTCAGCTGCACACCCCCTTCACCATCGTGCCGGGCGTGCTGACCGATGCGGAGATCGACGAGATCAGCTGAGACGGGACGGCTTTTTCCAAAGCCCGCTTTAATCTGGACCCCAACAGTCCTATATAGTAGGCAGCCAACACGCTCGACGCTTTTGGAGCTTTAGCCAAGCCATGTTTATCCAGACCGAACAGACCCCCAATCCCGCCACGCTGAAATTCCTGCCGGGCCGCGACGTGCTGCCGGGCGGGGCAGAGGATTTTCCGAATGCCGGGCAGGCGGAAGGCCGTTCGCCCCTGGCGGAACGCCTGTTTCAGGTCGATGGGGTGACCGGTGTCTTCTTCGGCCATGATTTCGTGACCGTCACCAAGCGCGACGATCTGGAATGGTTCGTGCTGAAGCCGGCCATTCTGGGCGCGCTGATGGAACATTTCACGGCCGGCAGGCCGGTGCTGGCACCGAGCGCAGCAGGGGATGCCGGTCCGATCCATGACGAGGCGGATTCCGAAATCGTTTCCCAGATCAAGGAATTGCTGGAAACGCGCGTGCGTCCCGCCGTGGCCCAGGATGGTGGTGATATCGTCTTCCACGGTTTCGATGCCGGGGTGGTGTATCTGTCGATGCGCGGCTCCTGCGCGGGCTGCCCCAGTTCCACCGCGACCCTGAAAATGGGTATCGAGAACATGCTGCGCCACTATATCCCCGAGGTGACCGAGGTCCGCGCGGCGCTGTAACGGCGCTGCCGGGCCGACGAGGGCAAGAAACAGAGCAAGGACACCCTCATGGTGAGGAGGCCCAACGGGCCGTCTCGAACCATGCGGGACGCAGCTGGCAACCGCCCGCCGGATGCGGACTTTCCTTTGAAACCATACGACCTCGCGACTCGAGCCGGCCTGGCCGGTAGATTTATCCCGGATACCGCCCCAGGAATTCCGCCAGGGGCTGCCAGACGGCTTCGCGCATGCCGCGCGCCACCACCATGCCGATATGGCCGGAGCCGGGGCGGATCACCTCCACCCGGGGCAGGGCGCGCGCCAGCGCCAGGGCGCTTTCCGGCGGCACGATACGGTCCGCGGCCGGGATCAGGGCCAGCGCGGGCGCATCGATCCGGGCCGGGTCGACCACCTGACCGCCCAGCCGCCAGTCCAGAAGGGCCGGGCGGTTGGCGCCATACCATCCCGTCATGGCCTCCAGCGCAGCGGGGGCGGCCATCGGCACACCGTCATTCAGCCAGTCTTCCAGCGCAACAAAGGCCCGTGCGGATCGGGAGGCCGGGTCCATTGTCGCGAAACGCGCGAATTTCCGTAGCCCCAGGAAAGGGTCGAGTGCGGCGAAGCAGCCCTGCAGCATATCCACCGGCACCTCCCCCAGCGCGGTCCAAAGCGGCGCATGCAGGCTGGCGAAGGCCGCGACCGCCCGGGCCTGTTCCGGTCGGTCGGCATGAAAATCCCAGGGGGCTGCCATCAGCGCCAGGGAGGCGACCCCGGTCCCGGCCTGCGCCGCCAGGCCCACGGCCAGCGTACCGCCCATGCAATAGCCCAGCACCGGCACAGGCCTGCCAGCGGCAATCGCATTCGCCCGCAACAGCGCCTTGCGCAGGCGCAGCAGATAGGCGGCGATGTCGAAGCCCCGCTCGATGGGGCCGGGTGCGCCCCAATCGACCAGCAGCGGGCGCAGACCCTGCGCCGCCAGGAAGCGCAGCAGGCTGCCCTCCTCCGTCAGGTCCAGTATATAGGCCTGGTTGATCAGGCTGGGGATGACCAGCACCGGCCGGCCGCCCTGGGGCGCATAGTCCAGCAGGCGGGTGGTACCTTCCCGCCAGATCGATGGTGGTTCGGCGGGTCGGGGCTGGCGGGGAGAACCGCGCCAGGCCTGGATGCCGTCCAGCATGGCACCCAGCAGCGCGCGGCCCTGCGCGTCCACCGCCCGGCGGAAGTCTTCTACGCTATGGCTTTCGAGGTCGCTTTCGAGGGCTTTTGCCCTCTCCCGCAGGGCTGGTGCCCAGCTGATCGAGCCGTTCTTCGATGCGACGCAGGCGGCGATCAAGCTCGTGTAGAAACTCGTCGCGATCAGGCAATGCATCGGCAGCGGCCGTGGACCCGGCGGTGGCGGTATCCGGCCCCCGCCCGCCGCCGGATCGGGGGCGGGCCCTGGGG
>Ga0209066_10007676_pt1 | contig 10649 bp, 7 predicted proteins | sample All_14_2_FD_187198 | JGI IMG/M metagenome (GOLD analysis project Ga0209066, IMG submission 187198) | Freshwater microbial communities in response to fracking from Pennsylvania, USA - Allegheny Zone_MetaG_DW_15 (SPAdes) (version 2) ... | reverse complement strand
GCGATGACCGCGATCGCCGAGGCCGCCAAGACCTTCCCGACCCTCTTCCCGGCCGTTCGCCGGACGGCTGAGGGCCATGGCGTCGGCGCACGAGCTGCTGACCGCGACCCGTTGGCGGGGCGCGGATCTGGCGCATATCGCGGCGGCCGAGCTGGGCGGTCTCGCGCCCGGTCAGGCGCGCTGGGAAGGCCCCGATCTCGTTCTCACGCCGCGCGCCGCGAACGCGGTGTCGCTCGCCCTGCACGAGCTGGCGACCAATGCGGTCAAGTACGGGGCCCTGTCGGTGGAGACCGGCCGGGTCGAGGTCAGCTGGGACCGCACGCCGGACGGCGGCTTCACCCTGCACTGGGTCGAAAGCGGGGGACCGACCGTCGCCCCGCCGGAGCGCCGGGGATTTGGCTCGACGCTGCTGGACAGGGTCACGGGACGGGAACTGGGCGGCGAGGGACGGGTGGACTATCGCCCCGACGGCGTGCGGGCCGTGCTCAGGGCCGACCCCCGCGCGGTGGCCGAGGCCGCGTCGGAGCCAAGGCTGGTCGAGCAGGCCCCGCCCCCCGGCGCCGGCGCGTCACAGGGCCGCGCCAGCCACGGTGACGGCGGCGTCGAGGGCCTGCGCCTGTTGATCGTCGAGGACGCGGTGTTGCTGGCCATGGAGCTGGAGGCAGGCCTCGTCGAGGCCGGAGCCGTCATCGTCGGCGCCGCCGCGGAACTGGGCGAGGCCATGGCCATGCTGGACCGGACCTTTGATGCGGCCGTGCTGGACGCCAACCTCAACGGTGAATCCGTCGGCCCGCTCGCCGCCGCGCTGCACGCGCGCGGCACGCCCTTCGTCTTCGCCACCGGCTACGGGGAGCGCGGCGCTCCGGAGGGTTTTGACGCGCCCGTCGTGCGCAAACCCTACAACGTGAACCAGATCATCAGCGCGATCGCCGAGGCCGTGGACCGCCGCTAGGGTCCGGACTCAATTCCGTCTTCCTGGCGCAGGCCGCGATCAGGGCCCCGGCCTTCGCTGGGGGGCGCTGCTCTGGAACGACGCCGCCAGGCCCTTGAATTCCCGGCCCTCGATTGAGTCCGGGCTCTAGAGGATCCCGCGCCCGCGCAGATCGGCCAGTTCCCCGTCGGACAGACCGGCCCGCTCCCGCAGCACGGCGTCTGTATGTTCACCCAGCCCGGGCCCGGGCCAGCGCACCGCGCCGGGGGTGTCGCTGAGCCGGGGGAAGGCGTTCTGCATCTTCACCGCGCCGAACACCGGATGCGGCAGCTCGACGATCGATCCCCGGGCCGCGAACTGCGGATCGTCCAGCATGTCGGGCGCGCGATAGACCCGACCGGCGGCGACGCCGCTGGCATCCATCAGGGCCAGCAGGGCGTCGGCGTCGAGCGTGGCGGTCCAGGCGCCGATCAGGGCGTCCAGTTCCGCCTGGTGCTCGCCGCGCGCGGCGTGGCCGGCGTAGCGTGGATCCTCGGCCAGCGCCGGACGGCCCATGGCCTCGCACAGCCGCTTGAACAGCGTGTCCTGATTGGCCCCGATGACGACCAGCGCGCCATCCCGCGTCGGATAGGCGTTGGACGGGGCGATGCCCGGCAGCACCGAGCCGGAACGCTCGCGGATGTAGCCGGTCAGGCCGTATTCGGTGATCAGGTTCTCCATCACCGACAGCACGCTCTCGTAGATCGCCGCGTCTACGACCTGGCCTTTCCCGCTGCGATGGCGGGCATGCAGCGCCATCATCGTGCCCAGGGCGGCGTGCAGGCCGGCCAGGCTGTCGCCGACCGAGATGCCGGCGCGGGCCGGGGCGCGATCAGGCTCGCCGGTGATGTAGCGCAGCCCGCCCATGGCTTCGCCGATCAAGGCGTAGCCGGCGCGCGAGGCGTAGGGGCCCGTCTGGCCGAAGCCGGAAACGCGGGCCATGACGAGGCCCGGATTGTCCGCCGACAGGCTGTCGTAGCCCAGGCCCCATTTCTCCAGCGCGCCCGGCCGGAAGTTCTCGACCAGCACATCGGCCCCGCCGATGAGCTTGCGGGCGATGGCCTGGCCCTCGGCGGTTCGCAGGTTGAGCGTCACCGACTTCTTGTTGCGGCCGATCACCGGCCACCAGGGGGAATGGCCCTTGGGCAGGCTTCGACCCCACTGCCGCATCGGGTCGCCGACGGCGGGATCCTCGATCTTGATCACCTCGGCGCCGAAATCGCCGAGGATCTGCCCGCAGAAGGGCCCGGCGATCAGCGTGCCCATCTCGATCACGGTCAGGCCGTCCAGCGGACCGGGTGTTTTCGCTTTTTCGTCGGAACGCATCACGGCCCCGTGAGGTTTAGTCGTCACCGGCCCGCTTGGGGGCGTCGGAAGGCCTTGTCAACTTGTGGAGTATCCCGACATGAACCGCACCGTCCTGCTCGTGGGCGCCGCCGCGCTCGCCCTCACCCTCGCCGCCTGTGGCAAGAAGTCCGATGAAGCCGCCATGGGCGCGCCCGACGCGAACCCGGCCGCGACCATTCCCACCCCGGCCAACGAGGCCGCCGCGCCCGATTTCGTCAACAAGGCGGCGACCGGCGACATGTTCGAGATCGAGTCGAGCAGGATCGCGCTGGAGCGCAGCCGGAACGCCGAGGTCAAGGCCTTCGCGCAGATGATGGTCGACGCCCACACCAAGACCACCCAGGGCCTGAATGACGCGATCGCCAGCTCCGGCCTGACCCTGACCCCGCCGACGACCCTGCCGGAAGACAAGGCCGGCGCCCTCGCCGACCTGCGCTCGGCCAGCGCCGAGGACTTCGACAAGAAGTACATGGACGCCCAGGTCGACGGCCACCAGGCCATGCTGGACCTGATGACCCGCTATGCCCAGGACGGCGACAACGCCAGCCTGAAGGCCGCCGCCGCCGCGACCGCGCCGGTGGTCCAGCAGCATCTCGACAAGGCCAAGGCCCTTCGGGACGCCCTGAAGTAGACGGCGCAGGAGGCGGGCGGTCTATCCGCCCGCCTTCAGCACGTTGTCATCCGAGTTGCGGTCGATCAGGTAGTTGTAGGGATCGACCCCGCCGTACTTCGGCGCCCTGTCGACCGTGAAGGTCAGGGTCTGGGTCCCGGTGTGGATCGGCCGCCGCACGAAGGTGACGACCTTGCCTGAATCGAAGCCCTTGTCGCCCGGCATGGCCGTGAACAGGCCGACGTCCAGAACCTCGTCCATCGGCGCGGGCGTCTCCTTGCCCTTGCCGTCGGCATAGAGCTTCTTCGCCTCAACCGTCAGGACCACGTCGTAGCGGCCGTCCTTGCGCTTGGTCACCGTCATGGCCTTGGTCTGCAGGTCATAGAGGGTGATCTTCTCGAACAGGTCGGTGATCAGGCCCTGCTTGTCGGCGGGGGCCTCCGCGCGCAGGGCCGCGACCAGGTCCAGCGAGGTCGGATAGGGCGCGCCCTTGAAGGCGAACTTCGCCAGCAGCGACCGCAGGGCGCGGTTGACCGCGTCCTCGCCGATCTCGCGCTGCAGGCGGTACATCACCAGCGAACCCTTGCGGTAGTGGATGTAGGGCTGGTTTTCGACCCTGTAGAGCGGCAGCTCCTCGACCAGTTCGCTGCCGCGCGAGCGCAGATAGCGGTCCAGCTCGAACTTGAGGAACTTGCGGATCTGGTCCTCGCCATACATGTGCTTCATCACCATCAGCGCCGAGTATTGCGCGAGGGTCTCGGAGAGCACGGTCGATCCCTGCTGGTCGGCGCCGATGATCTGGTGCGCCCACCACTGGTGGCCGATCTCGTGGGCCCCGATGTAGGTCACCATGTCGATCTTGGACCGGTCGCGGTAGTCGGCGATGAAGAACAGGTTTTCCGACCAGGGGATGGTGTTGGCGAACGACTGGGCGAAATCGGCGTAGGCCGGGAACTCGAGGAACCGCACCTGGCGGAACTGGTAGGGGCTGAAGTTGGCCTGGAAGTAGTCCAGGGACGCCTTCATGCCCGTCTTCATCCGGGCGATGTTCCATGGATGCTGGGCGTCGTAATAGACCGCGAGGTCGATGCCCTTGTAGCGCTCCTGGCTCACCGTGTAGCGGGCCGACTGAACCGACAGGAACGGCAGGATCGGGGCCTCGGTGACGAACCGGGCCGTGCGGCGCCCTCCCTTCACGCTCTCCGAGACCTTGTAGCCCGGGGCGATCGGGATCTGGTCGGCCACGGTGCTGACCGTGATGTCGGAGGTGACCCAGTCGGCGTCGTGGCGGATGTAGTTGTACTGCATCGACGCGGGGTCGCCGAGCCTGGGCATCCGCAACTCGGGCGGCAGGCCGTACTTGCGGCGCTTGGCGCGGTCGACGAGCAGCCCCTGACGCTCCATGCCGAGGGCCGGCGCGATCTCGGCGTTGTTGATGAAGGTCCCGTTGTCGACAACGCGGGTCTCGTTGCCGCGGTTCTTGAAGCCGCGCTGCGACCGTTCCGTGGTGAAGGTGATGACCCGTCGCTCGCCGGGCAGCATCGGGGTGTCCAGCGCGAAGATGCGGTAGTTGAAGCGCTCGAACGTCTTCTTCGGCCGCGCGCCCTGGATCGACAGGGCCTTCACCACCAGGTCGCGGTCGAACAGGACGTGTATTTCCTTCAGCGGTTCGGCGGTCCTGTTCTCGACGACGTACGATCCCCAGGTCGTGACCCGCGGCTGGTGCGGATAGAGATCCACATCGAGCTTCATCGCGATGATTTTCGGCCGGGGCAGATGCTCGTAGCGCAGCAGGGTCTTCTCGAAGTCGGCCTGCCATTTCTCGTCATCGATGCTGGTGCGGTATTCGTTCCAGACATTGGTGTTGACGTAGATGAAGCCGCCCATGGCCGCGAACGCGACGAAGGCCACCGCGAAGGTCACGCCCGCCTTGCCCGTCAGGCGACGGGGAAGGCGCGCCAGCCGCGGCCACAGCCGGGTCTCGGTCCCGCGTCGCCACAGGGCGTAGCTGAGCACCGTCAGCAGCACGGCGAAGGCCGACCAGTAGGCGCGGAACCAGGTCGCCCCGATCCAGAACTTCCCCTGGCCGTTCATGTCGGACAGCGGCACGCCCGGCGCGTTGCCGTAGTTGTAGAGGTTGTGCTCGAATCCCAGGTTGGTGAAGGTGATGGTGGTGATCATGTAGATCACCATCAGGCCCCAGCCGACGAACTTGTGCGGCGCCAGCGTCTGCAGGAAGACCGCCAGAACGGCGACAAGAACCCAGTCGACCGCCTGCGGCAGCACGTACCAGACCATCCAGGCGTCCAGCTGGAAGTTTGAATAGCCCTTGATGGCCTGGATGATGACCGCCGCCAGCACGCTGACCAGCAGCGTCGACAGCAGGACCAGGGAAATGGCCAGGGTCTTGGGGCCGACGAAGGCCCAGTCCGGCACGGGCGTGGAGTCGACGATCTCGTGCGTCTTCCGCTCGCGTTCTCGCCAGACCAGTTCTCCGGCGTAGTAGACGGCGATGATCATCGGAATCAGGCTGAACGAGCCCATCAGCGGCGGGATCAACGCCCGGGTCACCGGCCAGATCTGGCCGCCGTAGCCGGTGTCGTCCGTGGTGAACCACAGGGCGCCGATCGAATTGAACAGACCCATGGCCAGCAGGACGAGATAGGCCGGGCTGCCGAACACCTGACCCATGTCGAGCCGCGTGCGGGCGACCAGCTGGGCCCAGGCCGTTGCGCCATTGAACGTGGGCCGAGGCAGGGCGGTCAGCGGCGGCGGCGGCGCATCGGGAACCGTCAGCTCCTTCAGCCGGCTCCTGCGCGCCTTCCTGCCCGAGAGGTCTCCCGACTGGAACCGGAACAGCCCCCAGGCCAGGGCCAGGAACCCGGCGGACAGCGCCACGGCAAAGATCCGGTTGTACATCAACAGTCCGGTGAAGGCGGGCGTCAGGGTGTTGCGCTCGGCCACCGTCCAGTATTTGGTCGCCAGGCCGAAGGCCCCGGCGCCGAAGGGCTCCCACAGGGCTGCGGCCTTCTCGAACTCCGGCTTGTCGAGGGCGATGTTGGCGATCGTCCAGAGGATCAGCAGGGCGATCACGCCGACGTAGGTCCACATCAGCGAGCGGGTGACCGTCGCCAGGGCGAAGAACATCGACGAGGTCAGCAGCAGCGCCGGCAGGGCCAGCACGAAGTACGAAAAAAGGAACGGCTTGAGCGTCAGCGGACCCAGGGTCTCCGGGTCGACCCAGGGCATGAACGAGCCGATCGCGATCGCCGCCGGGACCGCGAGGAAGGACAGGCATACGGCGGCGAACGCCCCCGTGAACCGGCCGTAGAGATAGTCGAATCTGGAGATCTGCGTGGACCGCAGGATCGCCCCGAAGCCGGTCTCGTCGTCGCGCACGATGATGTTGGCGACGAAGGCCGTCGACACGAACATGTAGAAGATCGAGAAGGTCAGATGGATAATTCCGACCATGAACGGGGCGTTCTTGTGGATGCCGCCGCCGCCGCCGCCGATGCGGATCTGTTCGATGGTGATCGCGCCGAAGGTGAGCAGGAAGAAGATGCCGGCGGCGACCCAGAACACCGGGTTGCGCAGCTGGTAGCGGAATTCGAAGCCCGCGATCTTGCCGAACATGTCCGGGCCCTCGCTCAGGCGGCCTTGCGGTGCGTCGAGAGGGTGGAGAAGTAGACGTCCTCCAGGTCCCCCTGCACCGGCGTGAAGCCATCGCCCGGGTTGTCGTCCGACAGGATGTGGATGACCGTGCGGCCGGCGAACAGCCGGGTCGAGATCACGCGGTAGCGGGCCTGGTGATCCTTCAGCTCGGCCTTGTCGATGATCTTCTTCCAGATGCGGCCCTTGAGGCCTGCGACGAGGTCGCTCGGCGCGCCCTGGCCGACGATGCGGCCGTCGCAGATGATCGCCATGGCCGGGCAGAGGTCCGACACGTCCTCGACGATGTGGGTCGAGAGGATCACGACCACGTTCTCGCCGATCTCGGCCAGCAGGTTGAGGAAGCGGTTGCGCTCTTCGGGGTCGAGGCCGGCGGTGGGCTCGTCGACGATGATCAGCGAGGGGTCGCCGATCAGGGCCTGCGCGATGCCGAAGCGCTGGCGCATGCCGCCGGAAAAGCCGGCGATGGCCTTCTTGCGCACGCTCCACAGGTTGGTCTGGTTGAGCAGGGTCTCGACCGTTTCCTTGCGATCCTTCGCATTGGAGATGCCCTTGAGCACGGCCATGTGGTCGAGCATGTCCCAGGCCGACACCCGCGGATAGACGCCGAAATCCTGCGGCAGGTAGCCCAGCGTGCGGCGCAGCTGTTCCGGATCCTTGAGCACGTCGATGCCGCCGAACCGGACATGGCCCGAGGTGGGGGCCTGCAGCGTCGCGACCGTGCGCATCAGGGTCGACTTGCCGGCGCCGTTCGGGCCCAGCAGGCCGAACATGCCCTTCTCGACCGTCAGGTTGACCTCGTCGAGCGCGACCGTCCCGTTCGGATAGACGTGCGTCAGATTCTCGATAATCAGCATGATGCGACCCACCCCCCGGTGAATGAAACTTGCACTTCGCACGCCCCGCGCAAAGTCATGGCGGCGCGGCGCGTGGCGGGCAAGTGAAAGAACGGTAAGGCGCGCAACGTCTCGCCATCGTCATCGAGCTTCGCTAGGACGTCCCCATGACCCGCAAGATCCCTTTCGACGCCATCGAGAATTTCCGTGATTTCGGCGACTATCCCGTCGGGGACCGCCGGCTGAAGCGGGGCGTGCTGTACCGCGCCGCCCATCAGTCCGAGGCGACCGAGGCGGATCTGGAGGCCATGCGGGCGCTGGGCCTGTCGGTCATCGTCGACCTGCGTCGGCCCAACGAGCGCGAGCGCAGCCCCAGCCGCCGCTGGCAGGGCTTCGACGGCCTGGTGATCCAGAACGACATGGGCCACGAGGAGGAGGATCCCTGGCATGTGTTCATCAAGAGCTCCGACCTGAGCGCCCAGGCCTTCACCGACTACATGGTCGGCTATTACCGCGAGGCCCCGTTCGTCGATCGTCACGTCGACCTCTACAGCCGCTACTTCCACGCCCTGTCGGAGACCGACGGCGCGGTGCTGATCCATTGCGCCGCCGGCAAGGACCGCACGGGCATCCTGGCCGCCCTGACCCATCACCTGGCCGGGGTGCACGAGGACGACATCCTCGCCGACTTCCTGCTGACCAATGACTCGGAACGGTTCGAGCGCCGCGCGCCCCAGTTCGCCGCGATGCTCGAGGAGCTGACCGGCCGCCGGCCGACGCAGGAGGCGGTGATCACCGCGCTCGGCGTCGAGGCGCACTATCTGGAAACCGCGTTCGCCGCGATCCACCAGCAGCACGGCACCCTGGACGCCTATCTCGAAGAGGTCCTGGGCGTCGACGCCGCGCGCCGCGAGGCCATCGCCCATCGCATTCTGGACTGACCAGGAAATTCCGGGGCGGCGCGGCGCGCCCCCGTGACAAACGCGCGTTTGAAGTCCACCGTTGAGACAAGGCCGCGACACGACGGTCTCTCTCATCAGGGCAGGACGAAGTCGTATGAGTCTCTCGGCGCCGGGTCACGCGGACCATGATCTGACCGTTCTCGGCGAGGTGTTGCCGGACGGGATCGAGCCGGCGAGCGGCCCCGCGTCACCCGCGCCGGCGGCCGGGCGGCTGTCCCTGAGCGGCTGGAGCTGGTCGATCTTCCAGGGCGGTCGCGACCCCTATGTGATCCTGATCACCATCTACATTTTCGCCCCCTACTTCACCGGCAAGGTGGTCGGCGACCCGGTCAAGGGCCAGGCGATGATCGCCACGGTCAGCACCCTCAACAGCATCTTCATCGCCCTGACGGCGCCGATCCTCGGCGCGGCGATCGACCGCTACGGCTCGCGCAAGCGCCTGATGCTGGTCCTCGTCGCGGCCATGGCGCCGCTGATCTTCGCCCTGTGGTTCGCCAAGCCCGGCGGCGCCGGCCTGCCGGTGATGGCCGGCCTGTGGCTGTTCGGCATCATCGGCATCCTGTTCTCCTACTGCGAGGTCATTCACAACTCGATGCTGATCAACGCCGCCGGGCCGCGCCACGCGCCGCAGGCCTCGGGACTGGCGCTGTCGGCGGGCAACTTCTTCTCGGTCATCACCCTGACCTTCTGCCTGCTGGCCTTCGCCCTGCCGGGCAGCCCCGCCGTCGCGGGCTGGCCGCTGGTGCCGGCGCATCCGCTGTTCGGCCTCGACCCGAGCCAGTCCGAGACCGAGCGGATCGTCGCCCCGATCGCCGCTGTGCTGATGGTGTTGCTGTCGATCCCGCTGTTCCTCTTCTCGAAGGACGCGAAGAACACCGGCACGAGTTTCCTCGAAGCGCTGAAGCAGGCCGCGGGTCACCTGGGCGGGGTGGCCTGGTCGCTGGTGACGGCCGCCGTCAGGGGACCCGCGAAGCTGCGTGAGGTGCTGGGCGTGCTGGTCACCGAGCGCGACGCGGTCATCTATCTGGGCGCGCGGATGCTGTTCAACGACGGCATGACGGCCCTGCTGATCTTCTCCGGCATCTACACGGCCGGGGTCATGCAGTGGCACATCCTGGAGATGCTGGCCTACGGCATCCTGCTCAGCGTGTTCGCCGTCATCGGCGGCCTGGCCGGCGCGGTGTTCGACACCCTGTTCGGCCCGCGCAACGCCGTGCGGATGGAGATCGCCGGTTCACTGGTCTGCCTCGTCGCCTGGCTGGGCATGCGCCGCGACCGGATCCTCTACCTCTGGCCCTACGACGCGTCGGCCCACGCCCCGATCTGGAAAGGCCCGATGTTCACCACCCTGCCGGAGCTGATCTACCTGGCCATCGGCTTTGGCGTGGCCGTGTTCGTCACCGCCCAGTACGCCTCGAGCCGCACCCTGCTGACCCGCCTAGTGCCGCCCGAGAAACTGCCGGCCTTCTTCGGCCTCTACGCCCTGTCCGGCAGCCTGACGGTGTGGATCGGCTCGCTGTTGGTCGGGTTGTTCACCACCCTGACCCACAGCCAGACGGGCGGCTTCATTCCGATCGCCGGTCTGCTGGCCCTGGGCCTGGCCGGAATGATGTTCGTCAGGGGCGGCGGCAAACAGAGCGTCTGACCTTTGCGAGGGCCCGCCGGAGGGCTATCTGCCGCTGATGCGCGCGGCGACATTCCTGGAGCGGCCCTGGAAGGCCCCGGAGACGGTGCTGTCGGCCTTCGCCGGCGATCCGTGGACCTGCGCCTTCCTGTCCGGCGGGACCGATGAGCGTGCGCGGTGGTCCTATGTCCTGCGCGAACCGGACGCGACCCTTACCCTGAGGCCTGACGATCCGACCGACCCCTTCGCGGCGATGGCGGCGCTGCTGGGTCCGCGCCGGCCCACCCGGGCGGATGGCCCTCCCTTCCAGGGCGGCCTCGCGGGGCTGGCGGCCTATGAGCTGGCCGACAGGATCGAGCCGCTCAATCTTGCCCGCCAGGCCGCCTGGCCGGACCTCGCGGTCGGGCGGTTCTCCCGCCTGCTGGCCTTCGATCATCAGACGCGCCGGGTCCTCGCGGTCGGCGCCAATCCCGCTGACGCGGCGGCGGCCGCCGACTGGCTGAATGCGCCGGCGCGCAAGGCGTCGACGGCCTCGCTGGCGAGCGACATCGAGGCCGCCACACCGGCGGCGGCGTACGAGGCGGCGGTCGCCGACGTGATCGTCCGCATTCACGGCGGCGAATACTTC
>Ga0209066_10007674_pt1 | contig 10651 bp, 8 predicted proteins | sample All_14_2_FD_187198 | JGI IMG/M metagenome (GOLD analysis project Ga0209066, IMG submission 187198) | Freshwater microbial communities in response to fracking from Pennsylvania, USA - Allegheny Zone_MetaG_DW_15 (SPAdes) (version 2) ... | reverse complement strand
GTTGCCAGAACCTCAGTTGCCAGAACCTCAGTTGGAAGTACCAAGCTGCGCTGTTCCCAGCGTCTTGAAAGTGAGTTGCAGTAGAACGCTGTTTTCAGGCTCAATATCGCGATCTCGAACAAAGGTCTGGTAGTAACCAACCGACATGTCAAAACATTCATCTTCATAGCCGAAGCCGACCTGGTTTGACACAGGTGAATGATTGGCAAGGTCGCGCCGCGCCCGCCCGAAAAGTCGCCAATAATCATCAAGCTTGAGGATCGCGCCCAGAATGATTTCTTCGCGCGGCACCGTGGTCGAGAACTGATCCCGCGAGAAATAGGCATAGCCCACTTCCGCTGTCAGCGGCCCGCCCATGCCGAGCAGGTTCACTTCGTTGCGTTTGAAGGATAGGTCCTTGTTGTCGATGCGGAAGCGATGGATGGCCAGCAAATGGTCCGTCGGCGCCAGCATCAATCGACCCACATAGTCCGAGCTCTGCTCTTGCAGACCGCTGGACGTATTGTAGCTGTTATTGTCGCGCAGGCTGAAGGATTGACCGAGCAATGCCGTTGCCTGACCGCCTTCATCGCCATAAATCGCATACTTCATGCCGACATTGGCCCTTGTACCCGTTTCCCAACGGTCATAACCGGCATAGCGATTTTCAGAAAAGAGGTTGGTGTCGTCAAACTCGAAGCTCAGAGAGTCTTCATTGGGTATCTCGACCGTATTGCCAACATTGGGCGAGGCGATCAGCTGCACGATCGGCTCGATCACCTGCCGGTAACCATCGTCATTGCGCACCAGCGGGTAGCTCGTCTCCGCGCCAATGGTCGGCAAGGCGCGCGTGACGGTTGTGCTGCCAAAACTCGATCCGGGGACGGAGGGATCCTCGACATTGTTGACGGCATAATAGTCGCCACGCAGATTGCCAAACATGCGATAGACAAAGCCGTGACGCGAGGTCACGCGTTTTTCCCAGTCAGCCTGGACAACAACGCGTTTGGAATCTGCGCCACGTTCACGACCCAGCGACATGGCGTTGCCCGAAAAACTCAACTGGCCGCCCGCCACTTTGTCCGGCATGAAATATTCAAAATTGATGGTGGGGGCGACCCATAGCGTTGTTGCCGAATCGTCGCTCGCCAGCAGGCCCCGGAAGAAATAGGCATCCGTTGTAAAGCTGTTGCGCCTCTCAAACCGGTTAAGGTGCACATTGCTCGTCAGGTCAGTCGCATCAGAGATATTATACTTGCGCAGATAGGTCGCATCGCTGACGATCTGCGCCTGATAGCCCCAGCTCCATTCCGGCGTAATGTCGAATTCGCCGTTGCTGAACAAATGGCCACGGAAATTATTGTCCGCCGGCGTGTTGGCTGTCTTGGTTTCAGGCCATGTGCCGGAGGCGGTCGTCTCAAACGTGCCATTGCCAAAGCGTTGTCGGTATTGCCCCTGATAGACCATGCCTTCGCGCGTGGTGTAGCGCGGCGCAAGCGTCAGATCCCTGTCGGGCGCAATGACCCAATAATATGGAATTGAGACCTGCTGGCCGAGTTCGGATGAATTGCTGATAGAGGGTGTGAGCAGGCCGGACTGGCGCTTCACGCTCGGGTCAGGCTGCGAGAAATACGGCACATAGAGCACGGGCACGCCGAAGATTTCCATATAGGCATCTTCATAGCGAATGCGCTGGGCTTCCTTGTCATGCACCACGCGAAACGCCTTGATCTGCCAGAGCGGATTTTTCTGGCCCTTTTCCTCGCAGATTTCGCAAGGGCTATAGACAGCTCGATTGAGCGTCGTGATCGTGCCGTTCTTGCGCGAAGCAGAACTGCCCGCCAGACGCGACTTGTCGGAAAGCAGGACCGAGAGCGTTTCCACAACGCCGTCCTTGAGATCGTTGCGCAGGACGACATGATCGGCAAAGGCAACATCACCCGACTGATCAACCAGCGAGACATTGCCATCCGCCGTCACAATACCTGTGTTGGTGTCATAGGTGACCTTGTCGGCAATCAGCACACGGCCCGCATTGGCGATCTCGACATGGCCCGAGGCCGTCACGATCTTCGTTTCACGATTATAGACAAGCTCGTCGGCCTGCATCAGCACATCGCCTGACTCAGGATAGCTTGCGGCACTGGAGGGAGCCCCGGCCAGCACTTCATCCGCCTGAACGGGCAGCAAGGCTGAGAGGGACAGGCACAGGATGGCAATCGCCGAAACTGCGGCAGACCGCCTAACGCATGACCCCATTGTTTGCCCCCAAGAATACGCGACCAAGCTCCGACCCGCCTGCTCCACCTGGCTGGCGGGCCAGAATCCCCAACCCCACGATGTTTAACCGTCTTCCAGGTGAAAGAGAACAGCCAGACCCAAAAACATCACCACAATTGACGGCGCCCAGGCAGAAAGAAAGGGGGGTAAAAACCCCGAAATGCCCATGGCGACAGATAGATCACCCAGGAAAAACACCAGAAAGCCTGAAAACACCCCCCCAACGACCAATTGAATGAGCCCCCCCAGTCGCGAGACCCGCAGCGAAAACACGGCCGCCACCAGCACCATGGTGCAGAGGAGCAACGGGGTGGCGAGGATTTCATAGAAATGGATGCGGTAGCGCCGGGCCGAAAACCCCGCCGCCTCGGCGGTCTGGATGAAATGGGGCAAATCCCAGAAGGAAATGGTGTTGGGATTGGCAAAGCTCTCCTCCACCTGACTTTGCGTCAGGGTGGTGGCCTGCTTGTAGGTCTGATGAAAAACCGGTTGCCCGACGGTCGGAGTCGTCCAGGCGTCTGTGAGATCCCAATAGCCCTGCCGCAGCATGGCGCTGCGCGCATCAATGCGGCCCTGATATTCATTGTCGAGGCTGTAGAGGAAGATTGTCACATCATCGAGCTTGAGCGTCTGCTCATTGACGCGCAGGGCGTGGATCACTGACTGGCCATTGGGGTCGGCCTGACGCAGCCACAGCCCATTCTTGGACAAGGCCAGCAGGCTCGATCGCCCCTTGATATACTTGAAGTCAAGCTGTTCGTAGCGCGCGGCAAAGGTCGCCGACACGGGATTATAGATCGTGACGACAAAGACACCGATCAGGAAAGCCACAACAAGGGAGGGCACCAGAAATTGCCAGATGGAAATGCCAGAAGCGCGTACCACGACAAGCTCCTGAGAGCGATTAAGCCGCATGAATGCCGCCATGCCACCAAACAACACTGCAAAGGGCAAGGTGGTGCCCCCGACGCGCGGCAAGTCCAGCAATGCCATTCCCGCAAGCAGGCCGAAGGAAACGGTCTCGCGTTCGGAGCCGCGCCGCATCAGCTCCACAAGATCAATCATGAAGATCAGTGCCAGAAACAGCGAGAAGGTGAGCGCAACGATTGTGAAGAACCGGCGCGACAAATAAACGGAGAGTGTCCAGGAGAGATTCATGAACCGGATCCCGACAATTGCGCCAGGCGGGTCTCGAAATACCGGCTGAACATGCTGAAGCGCAGGCCATTTATCATCCCCGCCGAAATCAGGCAGGCCGCGATCGGCACCAGATACATCATCGGGATATAGAGGCTGCTTGTGGCCGAGAGGCCCGCCATGCCAAAGCCGATGACGCGCACGCCGAGCGCGACGGCACCGGCAACGGCAAGCCGCATACCATAACCGCGACGACTGAAGGGGGCTGGCAGCAAGGCTGCAAGCGCGACAAAGGCAAAGGCGAGGGGAAAAAGGGCATTGGCGATGCGATCATGCGCATCGGCCAACATGGCGCGCTGATTGCGCTGGGCCCATTCGTCGCCGGGATCAGGCGACACGAGTTCGCTGAAATAGCGCTCGCGCGCCTCGTTCACATAAGTTGGCCCCGATCCCATATACTGGCCGAGGTCATAAGAGTATTTGTCGAAATAAAGCAGTGTCACTGCGCCGGCCTTGTCCGCCGCCTTGCGCGAGACGCGCTGGATATTGCCATTGAACATGACGAGGCGCGGACCCTCGGGTGTTGTGACGAGACTGCCCGTCTCCGCCATATAGGTGATCGGCATCTCCGGGCTGCGTCCATCCTGCACGAGAATGCCGTGGACACTGCCGTCAAAGGAACGCTCCCGCACATAGACAGTGAGGCCCTCCGCAGGATTGGTGAAGGCGCCTTCCTTGAGCATGGAGGAGGCGATATCGCCACGAATGGCATACATGCGCGACTTGAGTTCCCGCAATCCGGCCGGCGCCAGATAGAGATTGAAGATGAGCACCAGAACGGACACGAATCCGGCCAGCAGAAGGAAGGGAAGCGCCGTGCGCCACAGGCTGACACCTGCGGCATACATGACGACGATTTCGCTGTCGGAGATAAGTTTGTTGAGCACATAAAGCACGGCACAAAAAAGAGAGATCGGCAGGATGATCGCCAGCGTGCTGGGCAGGGCGAGCATGGTCAGCTCGAAATAGGTGCCGATGGATTGACCTTGCGAAATCAGCAGGTCGAGCAGCTTCAGGGCCTGTGTGAGCCAGATGATACCCGTGAGCACGAAAGCGGTGACCGCGAAGGCGGCGGCTGTCTGCAAAATGATATAACGGCTCAGGCCATTCAACATGGACCCCGGCTCCCGGACGGCTGCAATGGACGGAAAGATAGAGACGAAACTGGTTAAGATCGCTTTCCCTTGTCCATGATTTCGTTAGGATAACGCGCCTGACCAGATGAAATGGTTACCCCATTTTGCCCTACGGGAAAAGCAGCACCGTACCAGCCGCCGATTCCATGGCGGCGCCAGATGCTGTTGACCTGAAAAAAAAGCCACCAAGAGGCGTAAAGCCGCCGCGCGCGCATGAAAGGCCCCCTCCATGAATATCTCACTTTCCGACATTTCCCTTGCCAAATCAGGCGCTTTGGCGCTGCTCGTGGGCGAAGCCGCGAGCCTGAAGGGCGTTGCCGCTGATCTCGACAAGGCAACGGGCGGTGCGCTCAAGCGGGCGATGAAGGCGGCTGATTTCACCGGCAAGGCCGGGTCGATGCTCGAAATTGTCGGTCCGGACGGCATTGCCGCCAGCCGGGTGATTCTCATCGGCATGGGCAAAACCGCCGATCTCAAGACCTCTGCGCTCGAAAATGCAGGGGGCGAATTGCTCGGACGTCTCGACAAGGCCAAGGAAGCGACCGCTTCGGTCATCGTTGAGGGCATTTTCTCCGCCAGGATCGACGCCGGTGAAGCCGCCGCCCGCGTTGCGCTCGGCGCGCGATTGCGCGGCTACCGTTTTGAAAAATACAAGACCAGAAAAACCCCGGAAAAGGCCTTTGCCGGGGTGAAGTCATTGACCGTCATGACGGGCGCAACAGCCGCCGCCCGCAAATCCTGGGGCACCCTCAGCAAGATTGCCGATGGCATGATCCTCGCACGCGATCTCGTGAACGAGCCTGCCAATATCCTCTATCCGGCGGCGTTTGCCCGTCGCGCCAAGGCGCTGACCAAACTCGGCGTGAAGGTGGAGGTGCTCAACGAGGCCGCCATGACCAAGCTCGGCATGGGATCGCTGCTTGGTGTGGGGCAGGGTAGCGAACGCGAAAGCCAGCTCGTCGTCATGCGCTGGATGGGCGGCAAGCCCGGCGAAAAGCCCGTGGCTTTTGTCGGCAAGGGCGTCTGCTTTGACACGGGCGGCATTTCGCTCAAGCCCCCGGCCGGCATGGAAGACATGAAAGGTGATATGGGCGGCGCGGCCTGCGTTACGGGTCTCATGCATGTGCTGGCGGCGCGCAAGGCCAAGGTGAACGCCATTGGCGTGATCGGGCTTGTTGAAAACATGCCCGACGGCAAAGCCATTCGCCCCGGCGATATCCTGACATCAATGTCGGGCCAGACAATCGAGGTCATCAATACCGATGCCGAAGGCCGCCTCGTGCTGGCGGATGCGCTCTGGTACACACAGTCGCGCTTCAAGCCGCAATTCATGGTCGATCTCGCGACACTCACAGGCGCGATCATGGTGGCGCTGGGCAAGGAATATGCCGGGCTCTTCTCCAATGACGACAAGCTCTCCAAACAGCTCACCGAATGCGGCGAAGCGGAAGGCGAGAAGGTCTGGCGCATGCCGATGGGCGCGACCTATGACAAGCTCATCAATTCACGTTTCGCCGACATGAAAAATACCGGCGGCCAGCATGGCGGCTCGATCACGGCGGCGCAATTCCTGGAGCGCTTCGTCAACAAGACGACCTGGGCGCATCTTGATATCGCAGGTACGGCGATGAACTCGCCAACATCGGCCATCAACCATTCCTGGGGCTCGGGCTGGGGCGTGCGTCTGCTCAATCGTCTTGTCGCGGATCATTACGAAGGCTGATCCTGACCCGCATGACAGAAGTCCTGTTCTATCATTTGCAAACCCTGCCGCTTGAGCGCGTCCTGCCTGACCTGCTTGAGCGGTCCCTGGCGCGTGGCTGGAACGCCATCGTCAAGGCAGGCGGGCCTGAACGGCTGGAGGCGATCAACACCGCGCTATGGACCTATCGCGAAAACAGCTTCCTGCCGCATGGAACGCGCGACGATGGGCCGGGCGCGGACCAGCCGATTTTTCTGACCACGGATGATGAAAACCCGAATGGCGCGAAAGTGCTGTTTCTCGTCGATGGGGCCTCCCCGGCCGATCTGTCGGCCTATGAACGCTGTGTGCTGATGTTTGACGGACAGGATGCTCGTGCCGTAGCGCAGGCCCGCACACAGTGGGTGGCGATGAAGGCAGCCGGGCATGAGGCGACATACTGGCTTCAAAACGAGACCGGTGGCTGGGAAAAGAAGGCCTGAACCGGGGATAAGTTTGTTTCAACAAAAAGGCATGGCTGAAATAAAACTTATCCCCAATTGTTCCTGACACGAACTGCCCCCATATCCTTTTCACACAATGAAAAGCCGGGGAGCAAAAAATGTCCAAATGGAAAAGCCGGGTCGCGGCAATTGTCGCTGCATTGCTGGTGCTGGGTGGGGGGGCCTATTACTGGCTCGTGATGGAAAGTCACATGCCGGGTGATGCCGCCTTCACCCTCGACATTGAGGGCGCCCGCAAGCTCGCCGACAGCCTGCCGGGCGACAAGCCTGTCGCCATCCATGCCGAACAGATTGCCGCCTTTACATTTCCAGCGACCGCCATTGTCGCAGGCGATGGCTGGGCACAAGTCGCCATGCCGGTTTTTTCCTATGAGCTTGTCTATCCCGATGGTGTGACCGGCATCATCGACACGGGGCTCGACAAGGCAGCCGCCGAGGCGGCCGGCACGACCGCCTTCGATCCGGAAGCCTATGAGCGCATGAGCGCGGCCCTGCATAAGGCAAGCTTCATCCTGTTGACGCATGAACATATGGACCATATTGGCGGGTTGGCGGCGCAGAGCGATGTGGCCAGTCTGCATGAGGCCGTCAGGATCACAGCCGAACAGCAGGCCCATCCCGAACGCATGGCGCCGGTCAAATTTCCAGACGGCGTGCTTGAGAGCTTCACACCGCTTGTCTATGGCGACATGGCGGCGATCGCCCCCGGTGTGGTGGTCATCAAATCGCCCGGTCATTCACCGGGCAGTCAGATGGTCTATGTCCGCCGCGCCGATGGGCGGGAATATCTGTTTCTGGGGGATGTGGCCTGGCAGTTCCGCAATATCGAAACCCAGCGCGAACGCGCCCGACTGGTCACACAATTCATGCTCAAAGAGGACCGTCTTCAGGTATTTGGTGAGTTGAAGGCCTTGGCCGCCCTGCTAAAAACTGTCCCGGAATTGGTCATTGTGCCGGGACATGATGGCAAAGTGATAGCAAATCTCCTATCCGGACAGTTGATGCGGGCAAAGTTTGAATAAACCTGCTCCGCCTTAAGCCTAGCCAGCCGGATAGGCAGTTTTTTTAAGATATTGCAGCCTTTAATGGCCGTTGGTCTCGGAACAGGGATAACGGTCTATGGATAGGGGTGGGCATCCCCCAAAAGCAGACAGCAGGCAATCAGTTGGCAAAGTCCAGTTGGTCATGCTGCCGCTTGTCTCGATGGCCGCGACCCTGTTGGCCTATTCCGTGGCGCATAAAACGGTGGATGACGCCGCTCTTCAGCGCTTCGAGTTCCGGCAGACCCAGGTTGTCGAAGCCGTGAGCCGCCGGATGCGGACCTATGAATCCGTGCTGCGCGGCACGCTGTCCCTGTTCAGGGTCAAGGGCGATGTCAGCCGCAATGAATGGATCACTTACACATCCAGCCTGCAAATCACGCAGAGCTTTCCCGGCATTCAGGCAATCGGTTATGCCCAACGAATTGCGCCTGCCGACAGGGACGCCTTTGAACGCGATGTGAGAGCCGAAGGCTTCCCGGATTTCCGCATTACGCCAGAGACGCCGAGAGCTGAATACACCTCCATCAAATATATTTCGCCGATGGATGAACGCAATTTGCGTGCCTTTGGCTATGACATGTGGTCTGAGGCAACCAGACGCGCCGCCATGAGCCGTGCCCTCGACAGTGGCAAGATCATGCTGAGTGGCCGCGTGACCCTGTTGCAGGAAACTGGCAAGGATGTGCAGCCTGGCGTCCTGATGTATCTGCCTTTTTACGGGGCGGGTCTCTTGCAGCCCAAGACGATTGACGCGCGGCGCCGCGAGGCCAAGGGCTTTGTTTATGCAGCCTATCGGATGAATGACCTGTTGCGGGGCATTCTCGATCAGGAAATGAACGATGTTTATCTGACCATTTCGGCTGTGGCACCAGATGGCACGGAAGTCAGGCTGTTTGAAACGCAAGATGCCCATGAAAAAAGCCAGGATCAAGAACCGACGCCATTGATCGGCATGCAGGAAATCAGCATGTATGGTCAGGTCTGGCGGCTTAAATTTGTGGGGCTGCATGGATTCTTTCCCACCCATGTGGTGCAGAGCCCTGCCACGATTGTGCTGATCTGCGGCCTCACCATTACAACACTCTTGATGCTGCTCAGTTTTGCCATGATGACGACGCGCAAACGCGCTGAACTCATGGCCGATAGCATGACCCGCGACCTGGACCTGCGCGCGCGCGACCTGGCGCTGGCGGTCACGGATCTCAATGCCGAGATCACGCGTCGCAAAGCGATGGAAGAAGCCCAGAAGCAGCTTGAAGAAAAGCTCCGCCATCAGGCAACGACAGATTATCTCACGGGTCTTTGCAATCGCGCTGTTTTCAATGATGCGCTCAAGATCCAGGAAGCACATCGCACGCTTGTCGATGTTACCTGCGGCGTGTTGCTGATTGACCTTGATCGCTTCAAGACGGTGAATGACTCGCTGGGACATTTCACGGGCGACAAGATCCTCTGTGTCGTGGCCGAACGCCTGCGGAAGGTTTTCAGGGAGCCGCATCTTCTGGTTCGCCAGGGTGGCGATGAGTTTGCCGTTTTGTTGCGCGGCGAAGTGACCCTGCAACTGGCCACTGAACTCAGCGAAGCCTGCATTGAGGCATTGGCGGAAAACATCGATGTCAATGGCAAGAGCGTCAAATGCAGTTGCAGTATCGGTGTGGCGCTGCATCAGGGCAATACCTGCGATAGCTCCCGACTGCTCAGCCAGGCCGATATGGCGCTGTATCAGGCCAAGGCAGCGGGTCGCGGCTGCTACAAGATATTTGATGCCGAACTTGAAACGCGCATGCAGGAAAAAATCCAGCTTGAGTTTGCCTTGCATGGGGCAGTGAAAAATGGCGAACTGGAGCTTTTCTATCAGCCCAAGATCCATAGCCAGACCGGCGCCGTGGATGGTTTTGAAGGCTTGCTGCGCTGGCGTCATCCCAAGCTGGGTCTGGTGCCGCCTGATCGTTTCATTCCGATCGCCGAGGAAAGCACGCTGATCAATGAGATCAGCGACATTGTCGTTGAAAAGGCCTGTGCGCAGCTGGCTTTGTGGAAGGCGGAAGGTCGTCGCTTACCCATCGCCGTCAATCTTTCGCCGCGTCAGTTCCGGCAGCGCGATCTTGTGGATCGCCTGCGTGCGGCATTGAAGCGCCATGATGTTGAGCCGCAGCTACTGGAAATCGAGATCACGGAAAACATCCTGATCACTGATTTTGCCGAAGCGGACGAACAGCTCGGGAAACTTCGCGAGCTCGGACTGCGCATTGCCATTGACGATTTTGGCACCGGCTATTCGTCGCTCGCCTATCTGCATCGTCTGGATGTGGATGTGCTGAAAATCGACCGCTCATTCGTGAGCAGTCTTGATACGCGTCATTCGCGATCCATCGTGGAATCCATTCTCGGCCTGGCGCGAAATCTTCGCATCGAAGTTGTGGCGGAAGGCGTGGAAACGATTGACCAGGCCCGCTTCCTGCGCGCCCATGGCTGCGGCTCGATGCAGGGCTATCTGTTCAGCCCGGCACTGCCCGTGCCCCAGATCGACGAATGGCTCGCCGCCCGAGACCTGTTGCAGCCGCAGATCGCCGAACTGTCGATCTTCTGATTGACGCGCTTTTCTAGCGCTTCACGCGGATTGCGTCGCTACGCTCGCAATGACGGTTTGTATTTTGGGCATATTTTCAGTGTCATGCCCGGACTTGATCCGGGCATCCAGAGCGTCGTGTTCTGTGGGTGTAGCTCTGGATTACCGGCCCGCTTTCAGTCAAGTGGGCCCGGCAATGACAGGGAAGACGTGGATGGCCCGCATGAAGCGGGCCATGACGT
>Ga0209066_10007673_pt1 | contig 10651 bp, 6 predicted proteins | sample All_14_2_FD_187198 | JGI IMG/M metagenome (GOLD analysis project Ga0209066, IMG submission 187198) | Freshwater microbial communities in response to fracking from Pennsylvania, USA - Allegheny Zone_MetaG_DW_15 (SPAdes) (version 2) ... | reverse complement strand
CTGGTGGAGAGTGCGTTGCGGCATGTGGCCTTGCTGGAAGCCGAGGATTACCGCGAGATCAAGCTCTCCGTCAAGGCGTCAGATGTGCCGCGCACGCTGGCCGCATACCGGATGCTTTCAGAGCGCACCGAATACCCACTCCATCTGGGAGTGACCGAGGCGGGGACGTTTATCCCCGGCACGGTCCGCTCGTGTGTGGCGTTGGGCGCGCTGCTGTTGGACGGCATTGGCGACACGATCCGCGTTTCGCTCACCGACACATCGGCGAAAGAAGTGCGCGTGGGCGTGGAGCTTCTGCGGAGCGTGGGGCTACGCGAGCCCGGTGCGGCGGTGACTTCCTGCCCGACTTGCGGCAGAACCCGAGTGGACGTTGCCGGATTGGCTGCAAAGGTCGAGGAGCGGCTGGAACGCTTCTACCGCGAACATCCGGGCGCGGCACGTCCGCATGTGGCGGTCATGGGGTGTGTGGTCAATGGCCCCGGCGAGGCGAAAGGCGCGGACATTGCCGTGGCCGGCGGTAACGGAACCTTCACCCTGTTTGTGCGGGGCGAGCAGGTTAACGTGCTTCCCGAGGCGGATGCACTGGAGGCAATCGTCGCGCTGGTGACTCGTTGGCCAGCCGCCGTTTAAGGGGCTTTCGTGTCTACAGCCCGTAGTCCTTGGTCTCAGCCTTCAGCAGTTTCAGCGCCTCCGGATCTGTCGCTGCTTTCTTGAGTGCGGAGATGAAATAGGCTTTGGCTTCGGCGCGCGCCTTGGCGGACTCCGCCTTGTCTGGGATGGAGTCGAGAATGTTGGCGATCCGGTTCGCGTTGCGGCCGAGGATCCAGTCGCGGCTGTAGGCGATGCCCGAAGTGGGGTCGAACTCCTCTTCCTGCTTGGAGACGATCCAAGCGTTCATGAACTCCCTGAAATACTGTACCGCCTCGCGGGGCTGTTTCTTGGCCATAGCGCGGTGGGCCTTGACCTTGGGGAGTGACATGTCGTGCCAGATCTTGTCTTTGCCGGGGATGCCCTGTTCCAGCATACTGACGGCGAGGTCAAAATTGTCGGTGATGAAGGCGCCGTCGAGGACTTTCACTTTGACCGTGTTGACGGTGGCCTCATCGGAGCAGACCGAAAGGAGGCGGTCGCCCAAGGCACACAGGCTGCGGATCACATCGCGGTCTTCAACCATTTCATAAAAATAGCGGTCAAAGAGGTTGCCGATCTGGACGGGGGAGACTTTGGCGTTAAGCAGGGCATTCAGCCTTTCGGGCAGCAGCTTCTTGTTGGAGGCGACCCCGGCCTCCACCCAGACTCGCGCGGCATAGTTCACCGAGTTCGTTTTATCGATCGCGTTGAAGATCACCTGCTTGCTGGTCTGCTCGACAAGATCGGGCTTGCTGTTTTTCTGAAGTGTGGAAAAGGCCATCCGCAGGAGCTTCAGCAGTTGCTCGTCGGGCAATTGAGCGACACAGGCGTTAAAGGACGACGTGACGTTTGCCCAGTCGTTTGCCAGCAGGACACACCGCAAGGACAAGGTTGCGATCATATTGCTGTAAAGAGGGTCGGTCGGTTTTTTGCCCTCCAGATGGCGGATCAGCTCGCGCGCTTCAAGGTGTTGCCCCGAATCGACAAGGTTGCCCAGCGCCTGCTGAAGCAGGGGAACAGCCTCTTCCGGCTTGAGAGCCGCCATCAGGCTGTCGAGGTGGGTTTGGGCAGCCGCAAAATCCTTCAGGGTCAAGGCCGTGTTCAACTGCCAGTTCAGAACCTGCGAGCGCAAGTCGTTCGGGAAATCCGTTCCGAGATCCTGCAGGCGTTTACACCAGACATTGATCTCCTGATGCGCGTTGTTCTGCAGGTAATACGCATGGATGCGGCCAAAGGCCGCACGGGCAAGTTCCGGCTCGTTTTTCCAGGCTTGCACGACCAGCTCCGAGGCGTCGTCGATTTTGTTGAGCAAGAGCAGCAGGTCGATCTTCTGGGCGAAGAAACGCGGTTTCTCGCGTTTGTAGTTCGGGTTGCGCAAGGCCTCGTTCGCGAGCTCCAGCGCCTCCTCGATCCGGTCACTCGAATAGTCTTGGATGCGTATGAAAAGTTGTTCGATCTCGTAGTTGAGAAGCTCTTCGCGCCGGGCGAGCTTCTCGGCAGAAGGTTTGCACCCTGCGGGAAAAAATAAAAACAGTCCAGTCAGAAGCGCGCAAAAAAAACGCCCTGCCATCGCCATGTTGAATTTCGCTTGCATGAACCTGCACTCCTTATGCTGTCTTCAATCGGACACGTTCGGTCGCTACTATACTAATCTTGACTTGTATAAGGCAATCCTATTTCATCGCGGAAACGAAAAAATCAGGGAGCTGTTTTGAGTCTTTTGTGAGGCGCGGTAAGGCGAGATTGCTGTCTCGCAATCGTGCCCGACTTCCTCTATAATCCGCGCCCATGAACGGGACATTGTGTCTGATTTGCGGGGATGACGATTACCTCGTTGATTCGGCTGCGCGCGAGCGGGTTAACCAGCTCGTGCCTGAGCAGGAGCGTGCCTTCGGGGTCGAGATCGTCGACGGGCGCAAAGACACAGGCGACGAGGTGCGCAAAGCGGTTGACGCCTGCATCGAGGCGGTTCAGACCCCGGGCTTTTTCGGGGCACACAAAGTGACGTGGTTGCGCGACGCCACCTTTCTCACGGGCGGAGGCCGGGTGTCGGAGACCCTCGCGGCCAAAGAGGCAGTGGAACGTCTGGCGACATGGCTCAGAGGTGGTCTGCTCGAGGGACAGGTGCTCCTGATTACGGCCACCAAGGTCTTGCGCACGTCGGTTTTTTTTAAAGTCTGTCAGAAGCAGGGAGAGATCGAGGATTTCGGCGGCGGTTTCAAGGGCTGGGAGTTGGAGAAGCTGGCTTCTCAGCGTTTAGATGGGCTGCTTAAAAAGGCCGGGCTCTCCATGGATGGCGACGCGCACGGCGAGTTTCTGAACCGGGCGGGATACGACACGCGTTTTCTGGTCCAAGAGGTGGAGAAGCTGCGCGCTTATCTGGGGGGCGGCGGCCGCGTGACGGTGAAAGATGTCCGCGAGATCACGTCGATCGGTCGTGAGGCCGAGGCCTGGGATCTGTTGGACGCGTTTGGGGATAGGAACCCGTTGGGGGTCCTGTCGACGCTGAACCGCATGGATGGGCAGAAGGGGATCGGCATCATGCTCGCGACCATGCTGGAAAAGCGGGTGCGCGAACTGCTGGTGTTGCGTGAGGCCCTCGACCGCAAGTGGGTCACAGGCGGAACAGGCGGCGCGTGCGGCTGGGCGGCCAACCTGGCTCCCGAGGCCTCGGCGTTGCTGAACGCGCTGCCCGTAGGGCCGAAAACCCTGAACGCGTGGGCGTTGAAGACACGCTTGCCGCAGGCGCTCAAATACACGCTGCAAGAGCTGAGGATCGCCCGGTTCCGACTGCTGGAACTGCGCGAGAAACTGGTGTCGACCGGCTTGCCAGAGCGTTTTCTGCTTGAGACCACGCTTTTGCGGATTATCGGCAACCGAAGCCGCTCAGGCGCGGGCGCCACCCGTTCGGCGACAGGAGCGCGATGACCCGCTTGGCACACAGTTCTCTCTGTCTCGCGCTAACCGTGGTGGGGACGTTGCTGACGGCAGATGTGTCGGCGGGCGATTTGGATGTCAACCGTGACGGGGCTGTCAGGCTGGCCGTGCTTTCTGTTCCGATGCATCCCGGCGGTGTCGAGATGGGGTTAGTTTGCTCCGATCTCGAGAACATGTTTAAAGCCTCCAAGTTGGACAGGCCGGTCCGCGTGGCTTTCGACGCTGTCGGCAACAACCGGACGCTGATGGGGTGGTGGTACGATCCCGAGAATCAGCCTGCCCGCACGCGGCTGTTCGGCGGACAGTTCGATTACTTGCTGCTGGCCGAAACGGAAGAGATTGTCCGCGGTTATCCCGAGTTTTTTTTCGAGGGCGTGCGGGCGATCACCCGCGAAGCGAACAGCAAGGGTATCCGGGTTGCGCTCCTGCTGATGTCGAAGCCCGCCAGCTCTTTCCGCGACACGCGTGCGGAGGCGGTTGCCGAAACCGTTTACCGCGTGGGCGACGGGTGCGGCGTGGACGTTATCCCGTCTGCCTTCGGCTGGCAGGAGACGCTGCAGCGTAACCGGATGACCGGCGATTCTCCGGTCAAGGCTCGGGCCAGCGCTTATCTTTCTGCGGCCGTAGCCTATTGTCATCTGACAGACTCGCGGCTGCCGAAAGCGGCGCTCGAGGCCTACTGGACGACGAAACGAACGACATCGGTTTTGGCGGTCTCAGCGCGTGATGCCGTCTTGAACGCGCGTGTGAAGAAGCATTATGCGGGGCCGTTCCACGGCGTGGTCCGCATCGACGCCCGCATCAAAAAGCGTCTCAAAGTCTATGTGCCGAACACGGTCAAGGACGACCCCCTTCGGCAGAACCTGCAGTTCATTCTCGACGCGGCCTTTCAGGACTGGTTTTGGAAGACGCCGTCCGATTGGTACAGCTCGGGCTTTGATCGCTATGCAACCGCTTTCGACTTGGTCTACGGCGATCGGCAGCAGATGGAACAGTATCTGGATGCGACGCTTTACTCGTCGACCGGGGTTTCCCCCACGAACCGTCCGCAACCGTGCGTGGCCGTTTTCTGCCGCACGCCGGAAGGGGATGTTGAAGGTACACTGAAGAGGTTGGAGCCGATGTTGCTGGAAGGGTATGATTACGCCAAGGAAAAAGGGCTGGTTTTTGTCCCGTATCCACTGGCTTGGGCACGCGCACGGCAAGAGAATCCCGCACTGGTGAAGGAGTCCGCGGCTGGACACGACAACGATTGGCTCACGTACATGTTGGCCAATATGCTCTACACGCTGGTAACAGACCGCTACCAGCCGCCACCCGAGAAAGTGAAACCGCGCAGCGTGAATGAGACGCACCCGCACGGCTATCACGACACCTGTGCGCGAATCGGGTACGAGACCGTGGTTCAGCTCGCCACGCTCTCCGAGCCTGTGAACACCGTCCTGCTGCGGAGCGAGACCTACCGGATTGACGCGGCGAATCCCGGCTTCGCCAGTCTTCGGCTGCTCAACCGGCCAGCCCAGGAGGTCCGCGTTTTTTGCGCCACGGATATTCCCGGTGTGGCCGCGCTCTCGCGCGAAGCGCTGGTGTTCACCCCCGACACCTTCGATATCGAACAGACGGTCCGTATTCTGCCTGCCACAAACAGCCCGACGCTCTTTTTCCATTTCATGGCCAGCGCGCAATCTGAGGACAAGGCGGTTGATGGCGCAAACGACTTGCGCCCGTTTCTGCTGAACTACAACGAGACCGATGCGGGCGGACTGAAGTTTTCGAGCGACAGCGCCTCTCCCGAAACCGGGTTTCAGGCGATGCTGTCCCCTGTCCAGCGCCCCTGCGACATCGTGTGTGCCCGCATCGAGCAGCACGGCCAAGTCTCGGAAGAAGTCTACTTCGGTCAGGATTTCTTTTCGGCCACACCGGTCAGGCTATACCCGACCGAGGCCGATTTCAAACGGGGAGTTTTGCCGGTCTCGGTTTCCTGCACCTCTCCGGATCCGCGCTTCAACGGCAAGCGGTTCGAGTTCGCCTTCCGGATCGCGAGTAACGGTTTTCCGATGCCGCAGTTGCGTGTGACGGCGCCCGCGGACGGGAGCGTGATAGCCGGGCCCGCGTTTGTGACGGCCCGCGCCGAGGCGGACGTGGCGAACGGAGTCGACAGCGTGGGCGTGTTTCTCGGGCCAAAGCGCTTGGGGCGGTCGTCCACGCCGGTGTGTTCGGTGGCCGTTGAGCAGGGGCCTCCTCAATCGCGGCTCGGCAGCGGCGTATACACGCTTTGGGCTGTAGCAACAACGACCACGGGCGTGGTGGTTGCGTCGGAACCCGTCACGTTTCGCGTGCGCGATGAAGTCGAGGCTGCCGCCCGGCCCTGATTGTCATTTGCCCGGACGTTATTTTTTGTTATTTTCATTCGGTCGAATAGGGGACTCCGGATTGGCTCCGTGTGGGGGAAAGAATGATTGGCATTTCAAAGTTGTATGTCGGCAAAGTGGAAGTTTCAGATCCGTTGCGCTACGGGCGCCGTTCGGCGCAGCTTCCCAGCCACCTGCTTCAGTTTTCCGAAGATAAGAAACCGGTTGTCGTCTGGAACGTGACCGCGCGGTGCAACCTGAAGTGCACGCATTGTTATGCCGCCACCGAGGGTACGCCCGATGAGCTTTCGACGGGCGAGGCGCTGGGCGTCATTGATGACCTTGCCGCTTTCGGATGTCCGGTCTTGCTTTTCTCCGGCGGCGAGCCGTTCGCCCGGCCCGATATCTTGACCTTGGCACGCCACGCGGCGCAAAAGGGCTTGCGCGTGGTGTTCTCCACCAACGGGACGCTCATCGATGCGCGGCTCGCGGCCGAAATCAAGGCCATCGGCGCCTCGTATGCGGGCATCAGTATCGACGGCATGGAGGAGGTGCATGACCGGTTCCGGGCCTGCCAAGGCGCATTTCAGCGCTCGCTGGCCGGAATCCGTCACTGTCGCGAGGCCGGTGTCAAGGTCGGCCTGCGCGTGACCATGACCCGCGACAACGTCGGGGATATCCCCGCGATCTTCGACCTGATGGAAGCCGAGCGCATCCCTCGCATCTGCCTGTACCACCTCGTCTACTGCGGGCGCGGTGCGGAGATCGCGGGTCACGATCTTGCGCCGGATGTGCGGCGGGCCACGTTGGACCTGATCATCGACCGCACGGCGCGGTTGCACGCGCGGGGGTTTCCGGTGGAGGTGTTGACAGTCGACAACCACTGCGACGGGCCCTACCTCTATTTGCGAATGACGAGCGAGGGCAATCCGCGCGCCCAGGACGTCATGACGCTGTTGCGGATGAATGGCGGCAACAGCACCGGACACGGGCTGGCGTGCATCAGTTGGGACGGCACCGTCTACCCGGACCAGTTCTGGCGCAACAAGCCGGTCGGGAATGTGCGCGCGAAAAAGTTCAGCGAGATATGGGGCAGCCCAGAGTCGGGCAGCCTGCTGGCGCTCCTGCGCGAGAAGAAGAAGCATGTGACGGGGCGGTGCGTCACCTGCCGTTTCCTCGACGTGTGCGGCGGCAACTTCCGGGCGCGCGCCGAGGCGGCCACGGGCGACCTCTGGGGGGTTGACCCCGCCTGTTACCTGACGGACTCCGAGATTGCGGAGGAAAATCCGTGAGTGCGCACGGGCCGCATCACCCGGTGCAGCAGGGGAGCGGGCCACGCGTGGTCGCTTGGGAGGTGACGCGGCGTTGCCCGCTGGCTTGCCGGCATTGCCGCGCAGGGGCCAAAGACCGCGCATACGAGGGCGAATTGACGACGGCGGAGTGTCTGCGCGTGCTCGACTCCTTGGCGGCATTCGGAAAACCCATGATCATCTGGACCGGCGGCGAGCCGATGTGCCGCCCCGACATCCTCGACCTAGTGCGCGGCGCGGCTGCGCGCGGGCTGCGGTCGGTCATGGCGCCCTGCGGCACGCTGGTCACGCGCGAGGCGCTGCTGGCTCTCAAGGAAGCGGGCGTGACGGCGTGCAGTTTCAGCCTCGACGGCGCCACGGCGGCCTCGCATGACGCCTTCCGCGGCGTGTCCGGCGCCTTCGAAAACGTGAGGCGCGCCATGGCGGTGGCGGCCGAGACCGGCATGCCGTTTCAGGTGAACACGACGGTGTCTCAGGTCAACAAAGACGAGTTGCCCGCGATCCGCGAAGCGGCGATCGCCGGCGGCGCGCGAACGCTCGACCTTTTTTTCCTAGTGCCGGTGGGGCGCGGCGCGGAGTTGCGCGACCTTTCCCTGTCACCCGAAGCGACCGAGGCGGTTCTCGCGTGGGCGTTCGAGATGGACCGGCAGGGCCCCATCCATGTGCGCGAGACCTGCGCCCCGCAGGCCGTCCGAGTCTGGCACGCGTTAGGCAAGCCAGGCCTGCCGCCCGCAGGCTGCATGGGCGGCCGCGGCTTTGTCTTTATCTCGCACACGGGCCAGCTACAGCCCTGCGGCTTTCTCGATGTGCCCAGCGGGGACCTGCGTGCGTCCGGCTTTGATTTCAGGCAGGCCTACGAGGTTTCGCAGGTGTTCCGCGACTTGGCGCAACCCGACCTTTATGGAGGGGCCTGCGGGACGTGCGCGTTCCGGTACGGGTGCGGCGGTTGCCGCGCGCGAGCCTACGCCGCAACCGGCGACTATATGGCTGCGGAGACCCGCTGCCCACTCTGTTCGCGCCCGCACTGAGGGCGCGTGATGCGCCGGCCGGCCTTGATCTCCGCATTTCCCGCTTGTCATGTGGGGAGGGGAACGTGTACAGTACTGACATCGTTATGCAACCGTAAGGCGTCTTTTTATGGTCTTTGACCCTTGACGCCGGTTGCTGGTTCCGGTGATTTCCGGACACAAACTGACACGATAAGAAGTGAGTTGGCACATCGCCGCATCGCTTGCGAGGCGGCGAGCCTATGAATATCGCACACTGTGAAAGACCCGATCGGGTCTTCTCTTCGACAGGCCAAAGTGGCCTAACGTCTGACAACGCGAAGTTCTTCGCTCCTCCCGTTCAATCAGAAAACACGAGCCGCAACGTTTCCGGCCGCGGACGCACGCGAGGAATGGCTGTGGACGAGGTTGTTGATTTTCGACGGTTCGCCTGTAAAAACCTGCCCGTCTGCGGGGCGGATGGGCTCTGTTTCTCCGCGCACCTCGCCGAACAGGACGCGCTGTTCGGGCAAACTTGGGCCATCTATGCCGAAGCGTTCACGGGATTCGAGCGGCGCACGCGTCGGGAGCACGCTCGTGTGATGCGTCATCCCCGTTACCGTTTCTCGGCGATCATCCAAGACGGGGTGGTGGTGGGCGTGTTGGCGTGGTGGGACCTTCCGGGCTTCTGCTTCGTCGAGCACTTCGCCATTTCTTCGGCTCAACGTTCCGGCGGCCTCGGCCGGCAGGCCATGGAGTTGCTGAAGACGCATGTGGCCCGTCCGGTCCTGGTGGATGTGGCGCCGTTCGGCTCTGAGCGGCTGTCCTCGCGCCGCGTGGCGTTCTACGCGCGCTTGGGCTTCAACTACTGCGCCACGCCGGTCACGCTGCCGCCGTATGCGGGCAAAACGACCGAGCCTTCAAACCTGATGGCTTGGCCCGTTGTGCTGGACCGCGCCGAAGGAGAGCGCGTGCTCGACACCATTCGCCGCGACGTGTACGGCCTGCATACTTTTCTGCCGTACGTCCGCGCGGTGTGAATAGGCCGTTTGCAGGGGCGCTTCTGAATTTTATCGGCAGCGATTCAACGCCGTTGGATCGCTGCCGGGATTCTGCTGATACGTGCTTTCTCTCTGAACCCGTAGAGGGTATCATGCCCGTGTTGTTTTTCTGTTTCGTGAGAGAAAGGAGGACGCATTGGCAAGGAACCGACCGGAAGGGCAGGCCGATTGGATCTTCACGAACGCCGTCGTATGGACTGGCGACGCAGAAGGGACCGTTGCGTCCGCTCTGGCTGTCAAAGGCGGACGTATCGTGGCAGTCGGCTCCGATGCTGCGGTCATGGCGCATGCGGACCGCACGACGGAGGTTGAGGATCTGCGCGGCTGCTTCGTGATGCCCGGGTTCATCGATTCCCACACGCATGCCCCCGGCACGGCGCTCTCGGACCTCTACGACGTTTCGCTCTACGCCTGCAAGACTCCCGAGGCCTGCCTGCGTGCGGTGCGACGCTTCATGCGCGATTTTCCCGAAGCCGAGGAGATCCGCGGTGCGGGCTGGGACATTGCGGGCTTCACGGACAAGGAGCTTATCCACGGGCCCCGCAAATCGCGGCTCGATGAGGTCTCCGAAGTGCTGCCGATTATCCTGCGCTCGTATGACGGGCATATGGTCTGGCTGAACAGCGCCGCGTTTGCCCGTTATGGCCTCACGCCGCGCACGCCCGATCCGTCGGGCGGCGTGATCGAGCGCGACCCGCATACGGGTGCGCTGTGGGGCACGCTCAAAGAGGAGGCTGCCAAGTTGCTGCCGCCTAAGCGATATTCGGCGCAGCAGTACCTGCGCGCGCTGACGCTCTATCAGACGCGCATGCACCGGTATGGCATCACCGGCATCGTGAGTATCCTCGGCTCTGGACTCGGGGCTCCGGCCGAGGCTTTCGCTCGGCTGGAGGATGAGGGAGGCCTCGCCCTGCGGGTGAACTTCGCGCAGGAGATTAACCCGGAACTTCCGGTCGCAGAGCAGGTGGAGTTTCTGAAGGAGCTGAAGGCGCGCCATAACCGCGAACGGTTCCGCGTCACGACGGCTAAATTTTTCGCCGACGGTGTGGTGGAGGGCGGCACGGCTTTCCTGCATGCGCCCTATGCGACGAAAGCGGGACGGGAGAGCGACGAGAACAATGACGCCGTGTGGGGATTGACGGAACTGGCGGCAGCGTACGCCCGCGTTCACCGGGCAGGGTTCCAGATTTTCACCCACTCGATCGGCGATGCGTCAACGCGCCGTGTGCTCAACGCCTTGAGGTTGGCTGGGGCAGCGGGCTGGCATGACGCGCGACCGGTCATCACACACCTCCAAGTGGTGCGCGCTCAAGACATCCGGCGCATGAAGCGGTTGGGCGTGATCGCGTCGGTGCAGCCGTTCTGGCACATGAAGG
>Ga0209066_10007672_pt1 | contig 10651 bp, 7 predicted proteins | sample All_14_2_FD_187198 | JGI IMG/M metagenome (GOLD analysis project Ga0209066, IMG submission 187198) | Freshwater microbial communities in response to fracking from Pennsylvania, USA - Allegheny Zone_MetaG_DW_15 (SPAdes) (version 2) ... | reverse complement strand
GCCTTGGGGGCGGGGGCCGACTTGCCGAAGGTTTCCACGCCGATGACCTCGACGTCGCCGGGGATCAGGTCGCGCCAGCCGGTGCTGCGGCCGGCTTCCACGGCCACCTTGGGCAGCTCCGGGATGAAGACCGAGTCGCGGTAGGCCTTGTCCTGTTCGCGGAACAGTTCGAAGGACGGCACCGAGATGATGCGCGCGCCGATTCCTTCCTTCTCCAGGAGGGCGGCGGCTTCGAAGAGCAGCGATACTTCGGAGCCCGAGGCCGCGAGTTCCACCGAGGGGACTATGGACGGGCCGCGCAGCAGGTAGGCGCCGCGCTTGAGGCCGGCGGCTATCTTCTCCCTGTACTGCGTCATGAGCGGCAGCTTCTGCCGGGACAGCGCCAGGCAGGCCGGGCGCCCGTCGCGCAGGGCGGTTTCCCAGGCGTAGAGGGTTTCCCAGGCGTCGGCCGGGCGCAGCACCAGCAGGCCGGGGATGAGGCGCAGGCTCATCAAATGCTCTACGGGCTGGTGGGTGGGGCCGTCCTCGCCCACGCCGATGCTGTCATGCGTGAAGACGAAGAGCGACGGGATGCGCATCAGGGCCGCCAGGCGGATGGCGGGGCGCATGTAGTCGGAGAACACCAGGAAGGTGGCGCCGAAGGGGATGAGCCCGCCGTGCAGGGCCATGCCGTTGAGGATGGAGCCCATCACGTGTTCGCGGATCCCGAAATGCAGCGTGCGCGCCGGTTCCTTGACGAAGTCGGTCTTGGTGGAGGGCCCGAGGTCGGCCGCGCCGCCGGAAAGTCCGGGAAGTTTTTCCGCCATCAGGTTTATCACCTTGCCCGAGGCCTCGCGGGTGGCCACCGGCTTGTCGAAGAATTCGGGCCCCGGGTTGAACAGCCCGTCGGGGATCTCGCGGCCGAGCATCGCCTTGGCCAGCCCGGCCTTTTCGGGGTTGGCTTCGGAGTAGTTCTTCCAGAGCTTCAGCCAGCGCTTCTTGTCGCGCTCGCCGGCGGCGGCCTGCTCGGCGAAGCGGGCGCGGGCCTCTTCGGGCACGCAGAAGGACTCCTCGGGCCTGCAGCCCAGGGTCTTCTTGGTGGCTATTATCTCGTCGGGCTTGAGCGGTTCCCCGTGTACGGAGTTCTTGCCCTGCTTGGGGCTGCCGAAGCCTATCTGGGTCTTGGCGATGATGATGGACGGCTTCTCGGTCTCGCGTTTGGCTTTCTTTATGGCGGAGTCCAGTTCTGCGAGGTCGTTGCCGTCCTCCACCTCCAGCACCTGCCAGTCCTGCGCCTGGAAGCGTTTCTTCACGTCCTCGGTGAAGGCCAGGCTGGTAGAGCCCTCGATGGTGATGCTGTTGGAGTCGTAGACGCAGATGAGCTTGCCCAGCTTCCACGTGCCGGCCAGCGAGGCCGCCTCGTAGGAGACGCCTTCCATCAGGTCCCCGTCGCCGCAGAGCACGAAGGTGTGGTGGTCCACCAGGGGGAATTCCGGGGTGTTGAGCTTTTCGGCCATCAGTTTTTCGGCCAGCGCCATGCCCACGGCGGAAGCGAAGCCCTGCCCGAGAGGGCCGGTGGTCATCTCCACGCCCTTGGTGTGGCCGTATTCGGGGTGGCCCGGGGTGAGGCTGTCGAGCTGGCGGAAGTTCTTGAGGTCGTCCATGGTCAGGCCGTAGCCGTACATGTGCAGTATGGAGTAGAGCAGCGACGAGCCATGGCCCGCCGACAGCACGAAGCGGTCGCGGTCGAACCAGGCGGGGTCGGAGGGGGAGAACTTGAGGTGCCCGGCCCAGACGGCGTAGGCCAGCGGCGCGGCGCCCAGGGGCAGGCCGGGGTGGCCGCTGTCGGCCTTGCCTACCATGTCTATGGAAAGCGCCCTGAGGGTGTCCACGCAGAGTTTGTCCGTGTTGTCGAATTTCATTTTTTCTCCAGCAGTTTGATTTTCCAGGCCTGCAGGGCTATGACCGTCTTGGAGTCTTTTATCTCCCCGGTCTCAACCATGCGCCAGGCCTTTTTGAAAGGGATGGTCTCGAGCGTGAGGAACTCGTCGTCGTCGGGCTCGGGTTTGCCGCCGCGCAGCCCGGTGGCGGTGTAGATGTAGAGCACTTCGGTGGAAAAAGCGGGCGTGGGCCAGTAGGCCAGCACGGGCGTTATCTTCTTCGCGGTATAGCCGGTCTCTTCTTTCAACTCGGCCTTTACGCGCTTCAGGGGGCTGTCTTTGGAAGAATGCAGCTTGCCCGCCGGTATCTCCAGCGTGGCCTGCCCGACGGGATAGCGGAACTGCCGCACGAAAACTATCCGCCCGTCCGGCAGCACCGGCAGCACGGCCACGGCCCCGGGATGGTCCACGAATTCCCTCACGGAGCGCTTTCCGTTGGGCAAGGTTATAGTATCGGCCCTGAAATTGACCGTCCCCGCAAAAACGAGCCGCCGCTTATATTTCTTCTCCGTATAAGGATGCGCGGCCGTTTTACCCATACGACAATTATATAAATTCCGTAATCAACAAACCCTCAAATCAATACTCCTTACCTGAGTGCTCCCGCCCCCTGCGGTAGGCCCCCGACTTCACATCCTGCGGTGCCCCTGGAGGCTGAAAAAACTCTTTCTAAGGGGGGAATTCCTTAAGGTGCTACTTTATTTATATAATTAAAGACTGCGGGAACTTTGCCGCGGCGGTTTTTCTTTGTAATGGCGCCTGAATTCATACATCTGCATAATCATTCCGAGTACTCGCTGCTCGACGGCATGCTGCGCCTTTCCGACGGCAAGGGCAACCCCTCCGAGTTCCTTAAAGGCCTCGGCGCCGTGAAGGGCAACGCCCTCGCCATCACCGACCACGGCAACATGTACGGCGCCATGGAGTTCTACTTCATGGCCAACGCCGCCGGCCTCAAGCCCATCCTCGGCTGCGAATGCTACGTCACCCGCGGCTCCCGCAAAGACCGCGACAAAGGCACCACCCGGCGCGACAACGGCCACATGACCGTCCTCGCCAAGAACGACGCCGGCTACCGCAACCTCATGAAGATGGTGTCCAACTCCTTCCTCGAGGGCTTCTACCACGACCCCCGCATAGACAGCGAGCTCCTGGCCAAGCACGCCGACGGCCTCATCTGCCTTTCCGGCTGCCTCAAATCGCATATCGCCCGCAACTGCGCCGAGGGCAAGATAGACGAGGCCGTGAAAATGGCCATGGAGTACAGCGACATCCTGGGCAAGGGCAACTTCTACCTCGAACTGATGGACCACAATATCCCGGAGGAGCAGGCCGCCATGGCCGGCCTCCTGGAAGTGGCCAAGCGCACCGGCCTGCCCCTCGTGGCCACCAACGACTGCCACTACCAGAAGAAAGAAGACTGGGAAGCCCACGACGCCCACATCTGCATCTCCACCGGCTCGCTGATGGACGATCCCGACCGCATGCGCATGACGCAGCACGAGCTCTACTACAAATCCCCCGAGGAGATGATCAAGCTCTTCTCGCACACCCCCGAAGCCATCAAGAACACCCTGGTCATAGCCGACCAGTGCGCCGTCCACATCGACACCAGCAAGCTGCACCTGCCCGCCTTCGATATCCCGCAGAAATACAAGGACGGCCACCCGGAAGGGGACGGCGACTTCTATTACCTCAGGGACCTCTGCGAGGCCGGCCTGAAGAAGAAGGTCCCTAACGCCGGGGAGGAATACCGCAAGCGCCTCGAGTTCGAGCTCGACACCATCAAGAAGATGGGCTTCTCCAGCTATTTCCTCATCGTCATGGATTTCATCAACCACGGCCGCTCCGTGGGCGTGCCCGTGGGCCCGGGCCGCGGTTCGGGCGCCGGCGCGCTGGTGGCCTACACGCTCGACATCACCCGTGTGGACCCGCTCCCGAACGGCCTGCTCTTCGAACGCTTCCTCAACCCCGGCCGCAAGAGCATGCCCGACCTCGACATCGACTTTTCCGACGACGGCCGCGAGAAGGTGGTGCAGTACGTGCGCGAGAAGTACGGCTCCAGCCGCGTCGCCAACATCATCACCTACGGCACCATCAAGGCCAAGAGCGCCGTGCGCGACGTGGGCCGCGTGATGGGCATCCCGCTGCCCGAAGTCAACGCCATGGCCAAGCTGGTGCCCGCGGACCTCGGCACCACCCTCTTCAAGGCCCTCAACGACGTCAACGAGCTCAAGGAATACGCCAAGGATCCCAAGATCCGGAAGATGTTCGACATCGCCCTCAAGGTGGAAGGCCTGCGCCGCCAGGTGGGCGTGCACGCGGCCGGCGTGGTGATCTCCAAGGACGACGTCACCGACTACGTGCCGCTCGCCAACCGCAACAACAAGGAAGTCATCACCACCCAGTACGACGGCAACATGCTCGGGTCGCTGGGCATGCTCAAGGTGGACTTCCTCGGCCTGCGCACCCTCACCATCATCGAGACCGCCAGCGAGTTCATCCGGGCCCTGCCCGGCAAAAAAGATTTCGACATCTACTCCGTCCCGGTGGACGACAAGAAGACCTTCGACCTGCTCTGCGAAGGCAAGACCACCGGCGTGTTCCAGCTGGAAAGCGAGGGCATGAAGAAGCTGGTGAAGGGCCTCAAGCCCTCGGCCTTCAGCGACATCGCGGCCCTAGTGGCCCTGTACCGCCCCGGCCCCATCGAGAGCGGCATGCTCGAGATGTTCGTGGAGCGCAAGCACGGGCGCAAGAAGATCACCTACGACCACCCGCTGCTCGAGCCCATCCTCAAGGACACCTACGGCACCATGGTGTACCAGGAACAGGTGATGGAGATCTCCAAGAGCCTGGCCAAGTTCACCCCCAGCGAGGCCGACGACTTCCGCAAGGCCATGGGCAAGAAGAAGCTCGACGTCATGGAGAAGCTGCGCGTCAAGTTCGTGGACCAGTCCAAGAAGTTCAACGACGTGCCCAACAAGCTCTCCAGCAAGATCTTCGACGACATGGCCAAGTTCGCCGGCTACGGCTTCAATAAATCCCATTCCGTGGCCTACGCCCTGGTGGCCTACCATACCGCCTGGCTCAAGGCCAATTACCCGGTGGAGTTCATGGCCGCGCTGCTGACCAGCGAGATCGGCAAGAGCGCCGTCAACTCCGAGGACAAGGAGAACAAGCTGGTCACCTATATCGGCGAGGCCCAGGACATGGACATCGCCATCGCGGGGCCCAGCGTCAACAAGTCCCAGAAGAAATTTTCCATAGAGGACCAGAACGGCAAGCCGGCCATCCGCTTCGCGCTGACCGCCGTGAAGAACGTGGGCGAGGGCGTGGTGGAGGCCATGGTGGCCGAGCGGGCCAAGAACGGCCCCTTCCGCTCCTTCGAGGAGTTCACCCTGCGCGCCGACTCCAAGCAGCTCAACAAGCGCGTCATCGAGTCCCTGGCCAAGGGCGGGGCGTTCGACTGCTTCTACCCGGCCGAGAAGCCGGAGATCTCCCGCACCAAGGCCATGGAGGCCGTTGAGCTGTTCTGCGGCGGCAAGACGCAGGACTGCAACCAGGTCATGCTTTTCGGCGAGGAGAAGAAGGCCGCCCCCGTCATGAGCGAGCACGCGCTGCTCAAGAACGAGCGCGAGGTCCTCGGCTTCTATTTCTCGGGCCATCCCCTCAACAGCTACCGCCGCCACCTGGGCATGGTGTCCAACGCCGCGGTGGAGAAGGTGCTGGCGGGCGGCTTCGCGGAGGGCGCCATGGTGCGCGTCGCGGGCATAGTCGCCCAGTTCAAGAACATCCAGACCAAGCGCACCGGCGAGGCCATGGCCAAGTTCGAGGTGGAGGACCTGACCGGCAACATCGGGGTCTGCCTGTTCCCCAAGAAGTACAAGCTCTACGGCCCCCAGCTCGGCCCCAACAAAGTGGTCGTGGTGGCCGGCAAGGTGCAGAAATCCGATTTCGGCGAGCAGAATTTCGAACTGATAGCCGAGGAGGCCTACGGGCTCTTCGACGCGATGAACAAGTGGGCCCGCGGCCTGGTGGTCAACCTGCCGGAGGGCATCCTGTTCGACGAGAAGCAGCTGCACGAGCTGAAGGCCGCGCTGGGGCGCAGCCACGGCATGTGCCCGGTGTATTTCCAGGTGGACGCCAAGGGGCGCGGCACCTACATGATAGAGACTACGGAGCGGGTGGGCCTCAACGACGCCCTGCTGCGGGACATAGAAAAACTCCTGGGGGACAAGACATGGAAAGTGGAAAGCGGCTTCTGATAGCCGACGACGACCCCGACCTGATAGACCTGCTGGAGTCCTTTTTCAGGGGCGAGGGGTACGAGGTGACCGCCAAGGTGAACGGCAAGGACGCCCTGCAGGCGGCGGAGTCGGATAAATTCGACCTGGTGCTGCTGGACGTGATGATGCCCTACATAGACGGCTACCACGTGGCCAGCGAGATCTCCTCGCGGCTGGGTTCCGAGGCGCCCAAGATCATCATCATGACCTCGCGCGATACCGCCAGCGAAAAGGGCATAGCCCTGCTCAGCGGCGCCAACGACGTGATCCAGAAGCCCTTCTCTCTCGACGATGTGAACGCCAAGGTGAAAGCCGCCCTGGCCGCTAAGCTTTGAAGTAAATACACGGATCCCAAGGAAGGAAAGATGAAAAAACTTAATGCTGTCCTGTTGTTGCTGCTGCTGGCCGCGGTTCCCGCCCGGGCCCAGAACGAGAAGGGGGGCGCGGAGGGGGTAGTGCTGCCCGACGTGGAGATGATAGACATCCCCACCGCCGGCATACTCGACTACTACGGCTTCATGGTCAAGACCCGCGCCTACTCCGGCGGCGGCGTGGTGGGCAGCCTGAACTTCGGCGTGCAGGAGCGGCTGAACCTGGGCGCCTCCATGGCGGTGGACCGGTTCATAGGCTCCGACTCCGGCGTCAAGATGCGCCGGCCCGAGATCAAGGTCAAGTTCCGTTTCTACGACGGCGGCTACTATATCCCCGCGCTGGCGCTGGGCTTCGACGGGCAGGGTTACTACTATAACCCCGCGGCCAAGAAGTACCTGGAGAAAGGCCGCGGGCTCTACATTACCGGCTCCAAGGAGATAGGCGTCCCGGGCCTGGCTATCCACGGCGGCCTGAACGTGCCGGATTTCGACAACAACTACCTGTTCTCGTTCCTCGGCCTGAACTACACGCTGGAGGAAAAGGTGGCTTTCATGCTGGAGTACGACAACATGTTCCACGAGGACGACCCCAAGCGCCTTAACGCCGGCATGCGCATCTATATGACCCCCTACTTCCAGCTCGACGTCGCCGTGCGCGAGATCAACGCCAGCGAGGACTTCGACAACGGCTGGGAGCGCAAGGCCGAGCGCATAATCCAGATGCGCTATACCACCAGCTTCTGATTCTTCAACACAACAAAGGAGAGACCATGACCAAGAAAAAAATAGGAATTTTGACCGGCGGCGGCGACTGCCCGGGGCTTAACCCGGCCATACGCGGCTGCGTCTACGCGGCCGAGAAGTTCGGCTACCAGTGCGTGGGCCTGCAGGACGGCTGGAAGGGCCTGGTCAACGGCGTCACCATGCCGCTCGACCGGGAGATCGTGGAGTACGCCATCATGAAGGGCGGCACCATGCTCGGCACCTCCCGCACCAACCCGTTCAAGGACGAGGCCAACGTGAAGAAATGCCTCGCCAACTTCAAGAAGCTCGGCCTGCACGCGCTGGTGGCTATGGGCGGCGAGGACACGCTGGGCGTGGCCACGCGCCTCTACGGCGAGCATAAGCTCAACGTCGTAGGCGTGCCCAAGACCATGGACAACGACCTCAACGCCACCGACTATACTTTCGGCTTCGACACCTCCGTGACCAAGGCCATGGAAGGCGCCGAGGCCCTGATCGACACCGGGCGCAGCCACCGCCGCGTGATGGTGCTCGAGGTGATGGGCCGCCACGCCGGCTGGGTGGCGCTGTTCACCGGCATCGCCTCGGCCGCGGACTACGTCTGCCTGCCCGAGCGCAAGATCAACACGGTAGAAATGATAGAGAAGATCAAGGCCGCCTACGCCCGCAAGCGCTTCGCGCTGGTGGTCACCAGCGAGGCCTCCGTGCTGCCGGCCGAGAAAGCCGACGAGAGCAAGCACGAGCTGGACCAGTTCGGCCACCATATCCTGAAGGACCGGGGCATGGGCGAGCACATCGCCAGCTTCATCCAGAAGCAGACCGGCTTCGAGACCCGCTCCGCGGTCATAGGCCACCTGCAGCGCGGCGGCGCCCCGACCCTGTTCGACCGCATCCTCGGCACCCGCGTGGGCATCAAGGCCGCCGAGCTGGTGCGCGACGGAGACTGGGGCAAGATGAGCGCCATGGTGGGCAACAACATCGTGGGTGTGCCGCTGGCGAAAGCCACCGGCGAGCTGAAGACCGTCTCCAAGGACTGGTTCGAGCTGATGGAAGTGCTGTTCTAGCGGCTCGAGGGCGCCGGGGAGTTTCAGGGGACTTTCCCCGGAACTCCCGGATCCCGGGGTCCCGAAGCCAGGTTAAAGGGGTTCTATGACTGAAAACACTCAAGCTAAGGCGCCGGCCCAGTTCCAGCGCAAGACCATCCTCATCAAGAAGCACCTGCAGTACCGCTACATGGCGCTGATCTTTTTCAGCGTGCTGCTGGCCTTTATAGTGGTGGGCCTGGACATAATCTGGACCGTCTCTAAGGTGGTCAACGAGCACCCCATGATGCAGCCCCTGCTCGACGAGATGTCCTCCATGGTGCCGCTCTTCGGCCTGAAGGTGGCCATGTACATGGTCATGGTGCTCATCGTCTCGGCCGTCATCTCCCACCGCATGGCCGGACCCATCTTCAAGTTCGAGAAAAGCTGCGCCACCGTGGCCGAAGGCGACCTGACGCACCGGGTTTACCTGCGGCAGGGCGACCAGCTGACGGACCTGCAGGACCATTTCAACAACATGGCCGGGGCCGTCAACGAGGCCGTCAAGGAATACGAGAAGTTCCGCGCCGAAGCCGCCGCGGCCGGTATGGGGGACAAGGCCGAGGCCCTCTCCCGCAGGATAGCGGAGATAATGCCCGGCTTCAAGGTATGATCCGTAACTGCGCCGCGCTGGCCCTGCTGCTGGCAGCGTGTCCCGCCGCGGCGCAGAACGGCCGGGAACCCCTGACCATAGAGGAGGCCGCCGACATAGCGGCCCGCAACAGCCCGGCCGCCCTGTCGGCCGAGCAGGATATCATCATAGCCCGCCAGCGCATGCGCGAAGCCCGCTTCCTGGCGCTGCCGCAGTTCACCCTGTCGGGGACGCTCAGCCGGCTCGACCTGGAATACCCGGCCGTCCTGGGCCCGGAGCTCGGCGACCGCTTCATAGACCCTTCCGCCGGCGATACCTTCTATTCCCTGAGGGCCCAGGCCCTGCAGCCGCTCTATACCGGCGGCAAGAACACCAACACGCTCAAGCTCGCCCGCACCGCCCACAGCCAGGTCAAGGTCAACTACGAGGCCGCCAGGGCCGACGCCGCGCTGGCGGCGAAAAAAGCTTTTTACGGCCTGCTTTACCAGCGCGAGCTGACGGATTCCGCCGGGCGCTGGCTGGCCCGCGCGAAGGCGCTGCGCTCGGCCCTTAAACTGGACGCCTACGAGGGGCTGGAAGCCGACATGCTGGTTTCGGGCCTGGCCGACCGGGCCAGGCAGGGCGAGGAGGGGATGGAGGCGGCGCACACTGACCTCATCCGGGCCCTGAACCGCGAGCCCGGCTACAAGGTGGAGGCCCGCGGCGCGCTTGAGACGCTGCCGGTGCCCGCCGAAGCCGGCGGCAGCCTGGTCACCGCCATGGAGGCCCGCCCGGAGCTCAAGAGCGAACTGTACAAGGCCCAGATGGACGACATCGCCGTGAATATGGCCCTCGTCCGGCGGTATCCCACCATCTACCTGGGCGCCAGTTACGACCTGAACGCCTATAAATTTTCCTCGCTGGCCGAATCTTCGGAGCGCTACGGCAGCTGGCTGGCTTCGGTTTCCATCCGCTTCCCGCTGTCCTACGACATCTGGACCCAGGTGCAGCAGCGCAAGGCCCAGCAGCGCCAGGGCGAATTGAAGCGCGCCGAGCTGCAGGACAGGATCCGCTTCGAAATAATTTCCGCGCATAAGGCCGCGCTCTCCTGGCAGGAGGAGGCCCGCAAGCTGGGGGCCGAGCTGGACGCCATGAAGGCCGCCTACGAGGCCGCCGCCCGCGCGGAGAAGCCGTCCATGGCGGCGCTGCGCGCCGTCCGCTCCCTGTGCGAACTGGAGAAGAAGCGGCTGGACGCGGTTTACCTGCAGCTGCTCGAGCGCATCCGGCTGGAATGGGCGCGCGGCAGGGACCTGGGAAAGTAAAAAATAAGCGGACAGCCGCCGGCGGCTTTCCGCCGGCGCCATTAACATCTGACATGCGTTTTCTCTATCCAATCTTAGCGGCCGCGCTGCTGCTGTCGTGCCCGGCGGCCGCCCAGGAGGGCGGGCCCGCGGCGCAGGGCATTTCGCCGGCCCCTTACCAGGGCGCCGAGACCGACGACGAACTCCTGCGCGAAACCATGTGGACGCGCCTGGCTTCGTCCAAACCGCCCGCGCGGCCTTCGGTGGGCCTGGCCCTTTCGGGCGGCGGGGCCCGGGGCTTCGCGCATACCGGCGTGCTGGAGGCGCTCGAATACGCCGGCTTCCCGGTGGATTATATCGCCGGCACCTCCATGGGC
>Ga0209066_10007671_pt1 | contig 10651 bp, 9 predicted proteins | sample All_14_2_FD_187198 | JGI IMG/M metagenome (GOLD analysis project Ga0209066, IMG submission 187198) | Freshwater microbial communities in response to fracking from Pennsylvania, USA - Allegheny Zone_MetaG_DW_15 (SPAdes) (version 2) ... | reverse complement strand
GGGAATAAACAGATAGGCAATCATGGCCTGAATTGAAGCGACGTCCAGTCACAGGTTTGAGCGGGCGGCGTTTCTGCCGCAGGCGGCGGGCCAAAAATCAAAAGAAAAGGCCCCGCCGTTTCCGGCGAGGCCCCTTCCTACGCTTACTAATAGTTCAGGCGCTTAGCGAGCGGCCTGGAAGGTCTCGACCGAGGCGGTGACGCGCTCGTTGATCGGCTTGAAGCTGTCCTTGACCGAAGCGGTCATTACGTCGGCGGCCTTGGTCAGCTGGGCCAGATAGGCTTCCATCGCCGACTTGGCATAGGTGGTCTGAAGTTCGACCAGTTCCTGGACCGAACGGGCCTGGGCGATCGACTGGGCGGCGGCAACGCCGTCTTCCCAGGATTTCTTGGCGAAGCCCAGCGACTGCTGCGACAGGGCCTCGGCACCCTTCTGGGCGGCGGTGGCCGACTCGACCAGGGCTTCCAGGTTCTTCTTGCCGTGGGCGTTCAGCTCAGTCATCGAGGCGACCGACTTGTCGATGCCTTCCTTGAAGGCCTTCTGGCCTGCGGCCTGGAACTTCTCGGCCTGGGCCTGGGTCTTGGCGGTGGTGGCTTCGACGGTCTTCTTGACGGTTTCGGTGGCGGTATCGGCCATGGTCTAATCTCCTGAACAGATCGCGGCTTCCCCCGCGAAGGTGTTTGGCTCGCGCGGTTGAACCATCGCGACACCGCTCATATGGTGCACCTGCGAAGAAAGGTCAAGGCAATCTTGTGCACTGCACAATATTTCTCGATCAGGAAAAGTCAGCCTTCAAATCTGCGTTGACGGGGCGTTAACCCCGACGAAACCGGCACGACCCATGCTAGCCTGTCACCCTGTGTCCCATAACTGCGTCGCGCCGGGGGGTCGCGCCCGCACCTAGTCAACGAGGCTATCGCTTGACGATGACCGCATTCTTCCGTCGTGGACTGGCCGGTCTGCTGATCCTGGCGGTCTTCAGCCTGTCGCCCGCGCCGTGGTCCGGGGCGCTGGTGGCACAGTCGTCCGACAATGCGCGCTATGCCGCCGTCGTCGTCGATGCCGCCACGGGTGAGGTCCTGTTCGCCCGCCATGCCGACAGCCGCCGCTATCCGGCCTCCATCACCAAGGTGATGACCCTTTATCTGACGTTCGAGGCCTTGGCCGAGGGCCGGGTCAAGCTGGACGACGTCCTGACGGTCTCGCCACGTGCCGCCTCGCAGCCGCCGTCCAAACTCGGCCTGGCGGCGGGTCAGACCATCACCCTGGACGACGCCATGCGCGCCACTGCGGTCCGCAGCGCCAATGACATGGCGGTGGTCATCGCCGAACACATCGGGGGATCCGAGGCACGCTTTGCGGCCCTGATGACCTTGAAGGCCGAAGAACTGGGCATGACCCAGACCCGCTACGTCAATCCCAACGGCCTGCCCGACAGCCGCCAGCTGACTTCGGCGCGCGACCTGGCGATCCTGAGCCGGGCCATCATGCGGGATTTCCCGCAGTATTATCGGTATTTCGGCCTGCACGACTGGGCCTACAACGGGCGTGACTATCGCAACACCAACGGGCTTCTGGCCGCCAACAGCGGCTATGACGGCATCAAGACCGGCTTCACCAATGCCTCGGGCTATAATCTCGCCGCCTCGGCCGTACGCGACGGCAAGCGGCTGGTGGCCGTCGTCCTGGGCGGGCGATCCAGCGCCACGCGCAATGCCCATCTGGCCGAACTGATGGACATCGGCTTCGAGGTCCAGAACCGCCGCGCCAACGGCGAGCGCATCGCCGTGGCCCAGGTCGTGTTCGAACAGCGCGGCTTCGGCATCGGCCCGGACAATACCGGCCCCATCACCTATGCCTCGGTCCAGTCCGAGGACGGCGGAGCGGCGTCGCCTCCGTCCGGTGTGTCTTACACGGCTGCGACAATGACCAACCCGCCCCCCAGCCGCGTCACACCTGCACCGTCACAGCGCGAGACGGGTTCCGGCGATGTCACCGCCTCTCTGAACGGCGGCACCGGTTCGGACGCGCCACCTGCGCGCAGCGCCGCCACGGCGGCTCCGGCCCGGACACCGCCCCCTCCCAGCAGGGCACCGGCAGGTCGCTGGACCGTCCAGGTCGGGGCCTTTCGCGATGAGCGTGTGGCCCGCGACTGGCTGACCGAGGTCAACCGCCGCTTCCGGCCTCAGTTCGCCGGGGCCGAGCGGTTGGTTCACACGGCCGAAGGGTGGTACCGGTCGCGCTTCACCGGCATGACCGAAGACGCCGCCCGCGCCGCCTGCGCCGCGCTGGAGGCTCGTCGCCTGGATTGCACGGTCGTGCGACCTTAAGGGACTACTCGGCCCAGCGCGGCTTGCGCTTGTCCAGAAAGGCCCGGACGCCCTCCTGTCCCTCGATTGACACCCGCGCGCGGGCGATGCGTTTGGCGGTCTCCTCCATCAGACCGTGATCGACCTTCTTTCCCGCCACGTCGTGGACCAGCCTCTTGGCGTCGCCCATGGCTCCGGGCGCATTCTGGCTCAGGCTATCGGTCAGCATGGAGATGAACTCGTCCATCGACCCTTCGGGCAGGACCATGTCGATAAGCCCCGCATGGGCCGCATAGTCGGCGTCGAAGATATTGGCCGTCAGGAACAGCTGACGCGCGCGGCGGGCCCCAACGGCCTCCACCACATAGGGGGCTATGGTCGCCGGGATCAGGCCCAGCTTGACCTCGGAAAAGGCGAACCGCGTCCCCTCCACCGCCACGGCCATATCGCAGGCCGCCACGATACCCGCTCCGCCGCCCATGGCCGATCCTTCGACCAGGGCGACCGTCAGGGCCGGCACGTCGTGCAAGGCCTTCAGCATCTTGGCCAGACCCATGGCGTCGTCGCGATTGTCGCCCTCGGACCAGTCGGCCGCGTCGCGCATCCACGACAGGTCCGCCCCGGCGCTGAAGGTCCCGCCGGCTCCGCGCAGGAAGACGACCCGCACATTGTCGGCCCCATGCAGGGTCTCGAACGCTTCATACAGGGCCGCGATGGTGGCGGCGTCGAAGGCGTTTCTCTTGTGGGGCCGGTTGATGGTGATGAAGACCACCCCGTCCGGCGTCGCCTCGATCCGCACCAGTTCATCGTTCGCATCCGGTGCCGGATCGGCCAGCAGGGGATGGGAAATGGCATTGATCTCGGCGGCCTCGGCCGGCGTGATGTCGAGGGCGTCTTCGGGCAGGGTCGGGTCGGTCATGGGTGCTTTCAGGGTCGGGGCCAGCGTGATAGCCGAGGAACGATGGAGGACATAGTCGCGCGCATTGAACGACTGAAGGCGGCGCTGGATGCCTTGCGGCCCATACCGATGGAATCGCTGTGGCGGTTGCGGCGATGGTTCGATGTCGAACTGACCTACACCTCCAATGCCATCGAGGGAAACACGCTGACGGCGGTCGAGACCGAACTCGTCATCGACAAGGGCGTGACCATCGCCGGCAAGCCGCTGAGGGACCATCTCGAGGCGCTGGATCACTACGAGGCCATCGGATTGGCACGGGACATGGCGCGGTCCGAGCGTCAGCCGAGCGAGGCCGACATCCGCGCCCTGCACGCGATGGTGCTCAGGCGGTCCCAGCCAGACGCAGCGGGTCGTTATGCCGATCAAAGCCGATTTGTTCGAACGGAAGAGGGAGAGCACGCCTTTCCAACTCCAGCAGAACTTCCGGCCATGATGCAGGCGTTCGTGGTCTGGCTGAACGAAGCCGAACCCACTTACTTGACGGCGTTCGAGGCGCATCGGCGGCTTGTCGCCATTCACCCCTTCAATGACGGCAACGGGCGCACGGCCAGGCTTCTCATGAACCTGCTTCTGATCCGAGCCGGTTACCCGCCAATGTCGATCGGCCCGCAGGATCGTGTGCGCTACATCTCGACCTTGGCTTTGGACCAAGCTGGCCATGGGCCGGAAGGGTTCCACAATCTGCTGAGACAGAGGTTGGAGGCTACGCTGGCGGACTACATCGATCGGTTCCGCCAGGCAGATGAGCAGTCCCTTCGCGGCATAAAAGAGCCCGGCGGCCGCTGGAGCGACGCCTGATCACATCCGGAACACGCCGAACGTCGTATCCCCTATCGGCGCGTTCAGCGAGGCACTGATCGCCAACCCCAGCACGTCGCGCGTCTGTGCCGGATCGATGATGCCGTCGTCCCAAAGTCGGGCGGTGGCATAATAGGGGTTGCCCTCGTCCTCATACTTCTGGCGCACCGGGGCCTTGAAAGCTTCGGCCTCGTCCGGCGTCCATTTGTCGGCATCCCGGTGGACGGTGGCCAGGACGGAGGCTGCCTGCTCTCCCCCCATCACCGAGATTCGGCTGTTGGGCCAGGTGAACAGGAAGCGTGGCGAATAGGCGCGGCCGCACATGCCGTAATTTCCGGCCCCGAAGGAGCCCCCGATCAGCACGGTGAATTTAGGAACCTCGGCACTGGCGACGGCGGTGACCAGCTTGGCCCCGTTCTTGGCTATGCCCTCGGCTTCGTACTTTCCCCCGACCATGAAGCCCGAGATGTTCTGCAGGAAGACCAGCGGGATCTTCCGCTTGCAGGCCAGCTCGATGAAATGGGCCCCCTTCAGCGCGCTCTCCGAGAACAGGACCCCATTGTTGGCCAGTATGGCGACCGGATAGCCCCAGATGCGCGCGAAGCCGCAGATCAGGGTCGCCCCATAGTCCCGCTTGAACTCGTCGAACTCCGAGCCGTCGACCGTGCGGGCGATCACCTCGCGCACGTCATAGGGGGCGCGCACGTCGTCGGGGATGATGCCGTACAGTTCCTCGGCATCGAAGGCCGGGGCGCGCGGTTCGCGGACGTCCAGGGCTACGTCCTTGACGGTGTTCAGATGACCGACGATCGACCGCACGATCTCCAGGGCGTGTTCGTCATTCTCCGCCACATGATCCACGACGCCCGAGCGGCGGCTGTGAGTCTCCGCCCCGCCCAGGTCTTCGGCCGAGATGACCTCGCCCGTCGCGGCCTTCACCAAGGGCGGGCCGGCCAAGAAGATGGTGCCCTGGTTCCGAACGATGACCGTCTCGTCCGACATGGCGGGCACATAGGCTCCGCCCGCCGTGCACGATCCCATGACGCAGGCGATCTGGGGAATGGCGCGCGCGCTCATCCGGGCCTGGTTGAAGAAGATTCGGCCGAAATGGTCGCGGTCGGGAAACACCTCGGCCTGATGCGGCAGGTTCGCCCCGCCGCTGTCGACCAGATAGACACAGGGCAGCCGGTTCTGCTCGGCGATCTCCTGGGCCCGCAGATGCTTCTTCACGGTCAGCGGAAAATAGGCCCCGCCCTTCACCGTCGGATCATTGGCCACGATCATAACCTCGCGCCCGGACACCCGACCGATGCCGCAGATCATGCCGGCGCCCGGCGCCCCTTCGGGATCGCGCGCATCGCCATACATTCCGTTGGCCGCCAATTGCCCGATCTCCAGGAAGGGCGAGCCCGGATCCAGCAGCCGCTCCACCCGATCGCGGGGCAAAAGCTTGCCCCGCGAGACATGACGCTGGCGCGAGGCTTCCGATCCCCCCAGGGCCGCCTGGGCCACGCGGGCGCGCAGGTCATCGGCCAGAGCTCGATTATGGGCATCCAGCGCCTTGAAGGCGGGGCTGTTGCGGTCGACGGCAGAGGTCAGCTTCGGCATGGCCCCGGTTTAGGAGGGAAAGTCCGCGAGGCAAAGTGCCGCCCGCGTCCCTCCTGTCAAATCGGTTCAGGATCTGAAGACGTAGCGACAGCTATGACCCGCTGCCGTGGCATTGGTGCCGTCTCCGAACCAGAATCCATCCAGCACGAGTTTGCCGTCCGCCTCGATCTTCGCTTCGCCGGACAGGTCCAGGTTCGCAGCGAGACCATTGCCGCCTTCGATCGTCAGGCTGAGAGCCCCGGTCGTGCCTTCGAACGCCGACTGGCCCACCATGTCTCTGCGCGCCTCGAACGGCACGAAGGTGCCCGACCACGATCCATCCTCGCGAACCAGCAGTTCCCGCAACGGCTCGGACGGGCTAGCACCATCCTCGCACGTCACGGACTCCTGTCGCCATAGTCCCGTCAGGACGACGGCATCCGTCGCAACGATGACGAGCGACCGGGTGATCTGCGAACCGTTCAACCGCGCCGTTATGCTCAGAGCGCCGGGTGTTGCGGTCAGCGTCACGGCAAGGCGTGAATGATCCGCCGACCATTGCGCCGCAGCGGGGTCAGACAAGGTCCAGTCGTCAAAACAGGCAACGGGCACCGTATCGGCCGACCATGGATTCTGCTGGAATACCGCCGAGACCGTCAGCTCGGTGCCGGGCCTGACCACCCTCGGAGCGGTATGAAGAGAGACATAGGCTGGATCGAAGGCGGCACAGGTCCGGGTCAACTCGGCCGATCGGCGCGTCCCATTCTCCGCTAACTGCCCACCGGCGCAACCTGCCGTCACCAGAAGCAAGGCACTGAAAACCGCGCCCGACGTCATGTGTACTAAATGTGTCATAGGCCCCACCATCCGGATTGCGATGTAGCTTCGCATGATCAGAAGTGATGTCAGCGATTCAATCCTGACAAGTCGTGACCTCGGCGATCAGAATCTGCGATAGTCAGCCCATGACCAAGGTCCGTCGCGATACGCTGGAACAGGCGCTGGACCGGCTGTTCAACAACGGCGGGGGCAAGGGGGCCAGTTGGTTCGCCCTGACCGGCGGCGAGCCCCTGTTCACCGAGGGGGACCAGGCCGACACCCTGTATCTGCTTCGCGCGGGCCGGCTGGGCGTGTTTCGGCAGGATGAGACATCTCAAGCTCCCCAGTTCGTCGGTGTCATCCGTCCCGGAGAGCCGGCGGGCGAAATGGCCATGCTGGCCGACACGCCCCATACCGCCAGCGTCGTCGCCCTGCGCGACAGCGAAATCCTGGCCCTGCCCCGTGAAGCCTTCTTCACGGCCGCCCGCCATCAACCCGACCTGATGGTCGAGCTGGCGCGGCTGATGATGCAGCGGGCGCGCAATCGCAATGCGGCCGGGAGCGAGCCCAGCGTCTTCGGTTTCGTCTCGTCCCGGCCCCGCCCCATCCGCGCCTTCGTCGAACGGGTGGCCGCCGCGATCGAGGCCCAGGGGTTCACCTGTCAGGTCATCGATCACTCCGCCCTCAGCTCGGCGGCTGACTGGTTCTCGCGGGTCGAGGACACCCACGACTTCGTCCTCTATGTCGCCGAACAGGACGAACCCACCTGGGCCGCGCTCTGCGCCCGCCAGGTCGATCGGCTGTTCGTCGTGGCCAATCCCCTTTTGGCCCCGACCCGGCATCCCGTGCCCCGCAGCCGCGCCTTCGACGAGCAGCAGCGGACGGACCTGATCCTGTTGCGTGATCCGCGCATGAGCCGACCCGCCAACACCAATGTCTGGCTGGATGCGGTCAATCCCAGCCGCTGGTTCCATGTCCAGGACGGCGACGCCGCCGACGCCGCGCGGATTGCCCGGGTGGTGACCGGCACGGCGGTCGGTCTGGTGCTGTCCGGGGGCGGGGCACGGGCCTATGCCCATATCGGCGCCATCCGGGCCCTGACCGAGGCTCGGGTGCCGCTGGACTTCCTGGGAGGATCGTCCATGGGGGCGGTGGTGGCGGTCGGGCCCGCCCTAGGCTGGTCGCAGGAAGAGCTGGAAGCCCGCATCCGCAAGGCCTTCGTCGTCAGCGACCCCCTGTCCGACATCACCATGCCCCTGGTCGCCATGACCCGCGCGGGCAAGGTCGCCCGCCTGCTTCAGGAGGCCTATGGCGAGATCGACATCGCCGACATGGAGCGGCCCTTCTTCGCCGTCTCGACCAATCTGACGACCGGACGGATCGAGGTTCACCGCCGGGGTCGGCTCCGCAGCGCCATGCGGGCCTCCATCTCCATCCCCGGTGTGATGCCGCCTGTCGTGATGAACGGCCAGGTGCTGGTCGATGGCGCGGTGCTGAAGAATTTCCCGACCGAAGTCATGCGCCAGATCACCGGGGGACCTATCGTCGGCGTCGATATGTCTCAGGTGCGCGGGGTCGATCCCCTGTCGCTGGAGAATCCGCCGTCCTGGTGGCGATGGATCGCGTCGGGCGCCTGGAAGCGAGGGCCGCCGATCGTCGCCGTCCTGATGCGGGCCGCGACCCTGACCACGGACGCCGATGTGGAGACATCGCGGGCCGCGACCGACCTGCTGATCCAGCCGACGCCCGAGGGGATGGATATCCGCGACTGGAAGGCCTTCGCCCCCGCCGTGGAGGCGGGTTATTCGGCGGCCCGGACGGCCCTGGCGGCACTCGACGGGCCCGTGACCGACCTGCGCCGCCGCCCCAGCCGGGTCACCGCCGCCGCGCCACCAGGAACAGACGCGGAAACGGCAGCAGGGTCACACCCGAAGGCCGCGCCGGAAAAGCGTCGGAAAGCGCCGCGTCCAGGGCCGTCAGGAACGCCTGCCTGAGCTCGGGCACGGCTTCGAGCGCGGCCAGATGGGGCCGCAGCCCCGCCCCCATCAGCCATTCCAGGACGGGATCGGGCCCCTGGAGCGTGTGCAGATAGGTCGTAGACCAGATGTCGATCTGATCACAACCGATTGATAATAGGTCGAAATAGTCTTCGGCCGCCAAGGGATCGCCAGGGACCGGCACCGCCGCCAGATGGTCCGCCCAGGGGCCGTTCGCCGCGACCTGGGCGACCACGCGATGATGCAGAGGCTCCGCGCGCAGAGGCATCTGGACCGCCAGGACGCCGCCGCGCGACAAGCCGTCGACCAGTCGGGGCATCAGGACGGGGTGATCTGCCACCCAATGCAGGGCGGCATTGGCCAGGATCAGGTCCGCAGGACGATCCGGAACCCAGTCGCCGATCCGACCTACCCTCCAGTCGATCTCGGTCGACAGGCCCCGCGCCGACGCGATCATCTCGGCGCTGCTGTCCAGGCCATGAACCCGCGCCTCTGGATGACGTCGCTTCAGCAGGGCGGCGTGGTGACCGGGCCCGCAGCCCAGGTCCCAGATCTCGCGGGGGTCCAGGTCGTCAGGCAGGCGCAGCAACAGGTCCAGGGCTGCGCGATCACGCTCGCCTTGAAACCTGGCATATTGATCGGGGTCCCAATGGGCTTCGCTCAACCGGCCATCCCCCGCCGTGTGCAGCGAGGATGGTACCGCCTCTCAGGCTTGAACTGAGGACCTCCGGTTCCACAAACCGGCGCTCTAACCAACTGAGCTAAGGCGGCGCGATCAACGCGAGGCAGGCTGTCTAGCGGGCAAGGGCATCGCGATCAAGCAAGCTGTGAGGATATCTCGTCAGTTCCACCCCCGGCTGGCGATATAGCGTTCCAGCTCGGCGATCCGGGTCGCGTCGGACGGATGGGTGGAGGCGAACTCGGGGGTGGCCGTCTGGCGTTGGGCGGCCATCAGTCGCCACAGGGCTACGGCCTCCGAGGGGCGGAAGCCTGCGGCGGCCAGATAGTCGACGCCCAGACGGTCGGCCTCCAGCTCGTCTCGCCGCGAATAGGGCAGCAGCACGCCGTACTGGGCCGCCAGCCCGCCGATCGATCCGACCGCCTGACCATAGTCCCCCGCCACCCCCTGCACGACCTGCAGACCGACGCTGGTCAGGGCCGTGCTGGAATAGCGCTCTGCGGCATGGCGGCCGACGACATGGCCGACCTCATGACCTAGCACCGCCGCCAGCTGGTCGTCGTTGCGGACCAGGGCCAGCAGGCCGGTCGTCACTCCGATCTTGCCCGACGGCAGGACGAAGGCATTGGGGCTGTCATTGACGAAGACGGCATAGTCCCAGCTGCGGTCGGTCAGGCCCGCCGCCTGGACGATCCGATCCCCGATCCGGCGCACACGTTGGTTCAGGGCCGCGTCGCGCGAAACCGGCTGGGTCCTAAGGGCCTCGGCCCAGGCGGCGTCCGCCTGCTGCGTCAGGCCCGCATCATCGACGATCAGCAGCTGGTTCCGGCCCAGGGTCTCGTTATAAGCGCAGGCCCCAAGTCCCCCGACCACCAATGCAGTCAGGACGACCCCGGCCAACATCGACTTCCGTGCATTTCGCATACCCTGCCCTCCTCGATCGGTTTGGTCCTTAACGCCAAGCTCTGCCACGGGTTCGCCACATCGCAAAGAGAAACGCCCCGGAGCAGGCTCCGGGGCGCGTCAGTCTTGTCGATCTCAGGCGATCCCTATTCCGGGGCCTGGAAGCGGAGGGTGATGTTCACCCGACCGCCGGTGGCGACACCATCCACGGACCGCGGCGTCATGACCGCGCCACGAACCGCGGAGATGGCGGCACGACCGAAGCCGGCACCGGCAGGTTCTTCCGTCGTGACACTGCAGTCACTCACCCGGCCGTTGGGCTGAACCGCGCACTGGATGGTGGCGGATCCGCTGATGCCACGCTCCAGAGCCCGATCGGGATAGGCGTTGCTGACGTCGGGACGACGGCTCCAGCTGGGGTTGTTGATGACCGAAGGCCGAGCCGGGGCAGGAGGCGCAGGCGGAGGCGGGGGTCCGGGGATATTGACCGGAGGTCCCACATACTCGACCCGATCCTCTTTCTTGGTCGGCGTCAGGTTGACCGTGGCCGGAGGCGGCGGCGCATTCGGCGTCAGGATCGGTTCACGAACCTGCAGCT
>Ga0209066_10007670_pt1 | contig 10652 bp, 9 predicted proteins | sample All_14_2_FD_187198 | JGI IMG/M metagenome (GOLD analysis project Ga0209066, IMG submission 187198) | Freshwater microbial communities in response to fracking from Pennsylvania, USA - Allegheny Zone_MetaG_DW_15 (SPAdes) (version 2) ... | reverse complement strand
TGAACGAGGCACATTGTCTGTGTGGCGCGGTTCGGATCGAGATCACGTTGCCGACCGAGTGGATCGCGCATTGCCATTGCCGCCGCTGCCAGCTTGCGCATGGCGCGGCCTTCGTCACCTGGGTGGGTGTGAAACAGGCGGCCGCCACGATTCATGACCCGGATGCGCAGTTGCGTTGGTACCACGCCGCACCGGTTGCGGGCCTGAAGCGGGCCGGAGAGCGGGCCTTCTGTGGCCGCTGTGGAACGCCGATGTTGTTTCGCTCCGAACGTTGGCCGGGCGAACTGCACATCGCCCGCGCACTGTTCGACGGACCGCTGGACCGTGCCCCGCAGATGCACGCCTTTTCCGACACGCGTGTGGACTGGATTCATTGCCTTGATGATCTACCCACGCGCAGCGCACAGGAGCTGGGCGGATGACGATGACCCTCACGCTGCGCACCATCGCATTGGGATTGCTGTCCGCCGTGTGCGGCGTTGCGCAAGCCATTCCGCCCGCCGCCGACGGCGGACAGGGTCTGCTCACGCCGCCGCACGATCATATGTCCGTGAGGCTGGAGAACACGCTGGTTCGCGCTGCGGCCGAAGGCGAAGCCTTGCTTCGCGCCCGCGGCGAGTGGCAGGAAGCAGACCTCGGCAAGGCGGCCAAACTCGGCGGCATGAACTGGCCCACTGGACCGATCCCCGGCATTGGTGCGCAGTGGACCGGCATCTCCAACTTCGTCGACCACGACGCGGCCTGGCCGAACCGCGTCCTCGATTACACCTGTGGCACACGCACCTACGACACCAGCGGCGGCTACAACCATGCGGGTGTGGACATCTTTCTGTGGCCGTTCGGCTGGCATGTGATGGATCACGGCAGTATCGATGTGCGTGCGGCGGCGGAGGGCGTGCTGCTGGCCAAACAGGATGGCAATCCGGATCGCAGCTGTTCGTTCGATGCGCCGGACACGCCGAACTACGTGCTGATCCGCCACGCCGACGGCACGGTGGCGCGCTACCTTCATCTGCAGACCGGATCGGTCACCAGCAAGGCCATCGGCGCGACGATCAGTGTCGGCGAGGTGCTGGGGCGGGTGGGCAGTTCCGGGGTTTCCACCGGGCCGCATCTGCATTTCGAGCTGCGCGCCAACAGCAATGCTTCGGCGGCCGTCATCGATCCCTTCCACGGCGACTGCAACGCGGTGGCGAGCGCCTGGGCAAACCAGCGGCCGTACCGCGATTCGCAGCTCAATCGACTCAGTACCCACAGCGCGCCGCCGCAGACGGCCAGTTGCCCGAACACGACCGATACGCCGAACTTCCAGGACCAGTTCCGACCCGGCGACCGGGCCGTCTTTCTGGCGGCCTATCGCGACCAGCGCAAGGGGCAAGTCACCCAGTACCGCATTCGGCGACCAGACCAGAGCATCCTGAATCAGTGGACGCACGATCTCGCCAGCCAGTCGAATGCACCGGAGGCCTACAACGCCTCCTACTGGTACTGGACTCTGACCCTGCCCGCCAACGCGCCGAGCGGCGTGTGGACCTTCGAGGCCGATTTTGAAGGGCAGACCCAGCGCCACACCTTCCGGGTCGACACGCTGGCGGCCATCACGCCGGTCAACGATCCGCGCGGACTGATCGGCGCGTGGTTCGATCCCGCCAAGAGCGGTCAAGGCATGGAGATGCATTGGCTGGAAGGCGACCTGCTAGCGGTGTTTTTCTTCGGCTACCGGGACAGCGGTGCCAACCTGTTTCTGCTTGGTACACACGTCGGTCGACTCAACTTCAACGAGCCGCTGACGATCCCGCTGGAGGCGGCGTCCGGCGGGCGTTTCAACTTCTTCGATCCGGACGCGGTGGTACGCAGCCACTGGGGCGAGCTGCATCTGACCCTGCACCATTGCAGCCAGGCAACGGCGGAGTTGATCGGCGCGGATGGTCAGCAGGTTCTGCTGCTGGAACGCCTGGGCCGCAGCCCCGGGCTGGACTGCGATTGAGTCACGACAGCCAGTCACCGCTTCCTGCGATTTCCATTCGGCCAGCCCAGCGAGTCCCCCGCATGTCAACGCCATTGCCATCTACCCGATTGACCGGCATTGACGCCTTGCGCGGCCTCGCGGCGATCAGTGTGGTGTTCTATCACTACACCACGCGATACCAACAGAAGTTCGGCTTTGCCGAGCCACCGGGTATCGAGTTCCCGTTCGGGCATCTGGGCGTCAATCTGTTTTTCGTGATCAGCGGATTCGTGATCTTCATGACGCTGGAGCGCATCCGGCGACCGGAGGATTTCGTGGTGTCGCGTTTCTCGCGACTGTTTCCGACCTTCTGGGCCGCCGTGCTGTTGACCGCCTGCGTCGAGGCACTGTCACAGGCGCTGGGCAGCGGACTGTCACTGCCTCATATCGCCGCCAACCTGCTCATGGTGCACGAGTTCCTGGGCTTTCCGTCGGTCGACGGCGTCTACTGGACGCTGCAGGTCGAGCTGTTCTTCTATCTCTGGATGTTCACGCTGTGGTTGATCGGCGGCCTGCAGCGGCCCTATCCCTGGCTCGGTCTCTGGTTGCTGTTGTCGCTCGCCCAGGGCGGTGTGGCGGGTTGGTCCTTGCCGATCCCGTATCGTCTGGCGCAACTCTGGCTGTTGCCGCAGATCCCGTTCTTCGTGCTCGGCATGGCGGTCTACCTGCAACACAGTCGCGGTGCCGCCGAGCGATTCGGACCCTTCGCGCTTGGGATCGCGGCCTTGGCGGTCATCGGCCTGAGCCAAGGCAGCGAATTGCTGGCCTGGGCGGTCAGCTTCCTCGTCCTCCTGCAACTGGCATTGCGGATCAATGCCCGTGCTGAACGACTGGCGCGACCGGTAATCTGGCTCGGCGCGGTGTCCTATCCACTCTACCTGCTGCATCAGAACATCGGTTACACGGTGATCCATTTCAGCCAGCAATGGGGTGCCAATGCGTTGATGGCTGGCGCCCTCGCGCTGCTGGTCGCATTGCTGCTGGCGGGCGGCGTGCACCGGCTTGTCGAGCTGCCTGCAATGGAAGCGATCCGTCGTTTCTACAAAGCCAAGCCAGTGGCGCTTCCACTGAACCGGTGGCATTGGCTGGGTCTGGCACTGGGCCTGGCGATCGGCTTGCTCGGGTTGAGCTTCGTGCTGCCACGTCTATTCGCCTGACCTGCGGACTACTGCACGTCCAGAATGATGTTGGCCCAGTTGGAAAAGGCACCGTCCTCATCGGCAACGCGATAGCGCAACAGATCGGGGCCACGGTAGCCGTTGGTGTAGTCGAGATCGACCGTCCACGGGTCCATGTTGTTCTGAGCGGCCGACGTGCCATGGAACAGCGACCGATCCAGCTCCAGCGTCGACCAGTTGAGCCCACCCTCAGCGTCTTCCACCGAAGCGAACAGGTTGACCTGGGCGAAGTTGGACAAAGGCGGAATCGACTGACTCTTGTTGCTCGCCACCGGTGCGGTATTGGTCGCGCCCTGCACCCAGATTCCGCGCTTGGCGACGTACAGATCGCCCGATTGACTGGTGAAACGCGCAATGAACTCGAAGTAGCCAAGCGGTGGCTGCCAACTGAACTCGGCACCGGTATGCAGTGGGCTGCCGTTGATATCGGTCCAGAGAATCTCGTCGCTGACGTCGCCACGATCCACATCGAAGGCGACCGCACGGAAGGTGATCGACTGCCCCAGTGTCACGCTGCTGTTGTGCTCTGGCGTCTCGATCGCAATGCTCGACGGCACGCTGGATTCGGGCACGTAGAAGGTCGTCACGACCTCGTCGACGACCGCCTTCATCTGCGCGCGTTCGGTGCTCGTCAACTGCGACGCGGCGAGTGTCGAAACACTCTGGATGTCGGCGACGCTGGTGGCGGTCAGGAAGCGGGTGTAGACCAGCAGATTGAGGTATTCGCCTGCCGCACTCTGGTGCGTGCTGTCGGCGCGCAGCTTGCTGTGAATGCTGGGATACAGCTCGCGGACGCGGTCCCAGGCTCGACCCACCTGCACCGGAAAGGCACGATCCCGTGCGTTGGCGGCACCTTCGACCGCCAGTGCGGCGGTCGGATGCTGCGGCGAACCGGGATCGCCTAGGTAGGGCCACATGCCTTCGAACAACACATCCGTGCCCGCACCGTGTGCCACGTTGTAGAGCAGTTGTGTGGCGTTGAGATAGGCCTGCGTGCTGGAAAATCCCTCGTAGTAGCCCTGCAGGTTGACGATGTCGAAGGCGGCATTGCCCAGCGCTTCGATGGTCGCCGGGTTGGCCGCGTGGGTGGAAAATTCCGCACCGCCCTGGATCGCGCTGGCGTAGGTCAGAGTCACGCCGCGCTCGGCCAGCATCGGCTTCAGGCGTTCCGGCAAGGGCCCCAGCGAATAGTTGTTGTAGTCCGGCGGTGTATTGGTCAGCGAATTGCCGACCCACAGCATGTGGATGCTGCTGCCGGGCTGCAGACCGGGCGCGTCGCAGGATTCCAGGCTGTCGCGAAAGATCAGGCCGGGGTAGGGCGTCAGGCCGCAGTCAGCCTCTACACTGCTAACCATCATGAGGCTGCAGACGATCAGCACAACATGCCTTGACGCGGTCGCCAGACGCGCCCACCAGCCCGCCGACGCGTTGCCTGCGGCGTCAAAAGTCCTGCGGGTGAAGGGGTCGGGTCGGGTCATACGCAGTGCCTGTGCAAAATCAGCGCCGAAACGCCGTGGCGTTTTCGCCATGGTCCGCGCGACGTGCCGGCGGAAACCGTGAACAAGAGTTGCAAATTTTTGTTTTTCCGCGAAATTTTGTCCAGCGCCGATTGATTTCGCATTGCCATTGCGACGGCGCGCACAGGGTTTTCCTGCGCAAACGCACAATCCGTTGTCACAATGCACGACTTCTCGTTCTGGAATGGTTTATGTCGGTCGACAATGCGGTGGTGGAAGCAGCAGTCCTGCGCTGGCTGGAGCGCGCCGTGATCGGGCTCAATCTGTGTCCGTTTGCGCGTGCGCCGCATGTCGCCGGACGCATCCACATCGCCGTCAGCCACGCCACCGATGTAGATGGCCTGCTCGGCGACCTCAGTCACGAGTTGATGCGCCTGAAGGCGACCTCAGAGGACGAGGTTGAGACGACCCTGCTGGTCCACCCGGACGTGCTGCAGGACTTCCTCGATTTCAATGATTTCCTGGAGGTGGCCGACGCCACCCTGGAAGCACTCGACCTTGACGGCGAACTGCAGATTGCCAGCTTTCATCCGCACTACCAGTTTGCCGACAGTGCGCCGGACGACATCGAGAACTACAGCAATCGCGCGCCCTATCCGATCCTGCATCTTTTGCGTGAGAGCAGCATCGAGCGCGTGGTGGATGCCATCGACGATCCCGACCTCATTTACCAGCGCAACATGGACACCCTGCGCAAACTGGGGCGATCAGGCTGGGATGCGCTGTGGACGGAGGCGAGTCAGCCATGACGCAGAGCGCCGACAACACCACGCTGCGATTGAACAAGCGCATCAGTGACACCGGTCTGTGTTCGCGGCGCGAAGCCGATGCGTTGATCGCCGAAGGGCGCGTCAGCGTGAATGGAAAGCGCGCGATCGTCGGAGCAACGCTGAACCTGGACGACCAGGTGGAGATCGATGGCGAGCCGCTGCGTGAACGCGCACGGTCCAGCAAGCCGAATGCGCGCCAGCACGTCTACATCGCGCTCAACAAGCCGGTTGGCATCACGTGCACGACCGACACCTCGATCAAGGGCAACATCGTGGACTTCGTCGGCCATGAGCAACGCATCTTTCCGATCGGTCGTCTCGACAAGGACAGTGAAGGCCTGATCCTGCTGACCAGCAATGGCGATATCGTCAACGAGATCCTGCGTGCCGAGAATCGGCACGAGAAGGAATATCTGGTGGGCGTGAATCACGCGATCACGCCCGAGTTCCTCACGGGCATGGCGCGCGGCGTGCGTATCCACGGGCAGGTCACTCTGCCCTGCCGTACCCGCAAGATCGCCAAGTTCGGTTTTGCCATCGTGTTGACGCAAGGACTCAACCGGCAGATTCGCTTGATGGCGGCGGCATTCGGGTATCGGGTCAATCAACTGCGCCGGGTGCGCATCGACAATATCCGGCTCGGCGCACTGAAGCCCGGACAATGGCGCAATCTCACCGATGTTGAACTGCGCGGCCTGTTGCCGGGACGCAGCACATTCTGAAACGCCCAGCGAGGACCGAACCGTGGACGCCAACACCCCGCCCTCCTCGCAGTTCGCGCTGCTGACCCAACGTCGATTTCTGCCGTTTTTCCTGACCCAGGCATTAGGCGCGTTCAACGACAACCTGTTCCGCAATGCGCTGCTGGTGCTGCTCACCTATCGTGTCGTGGGCATCGATTCGGAACAGGCGACTTTCTACGCCAACGTCGCCGCGGCGCTGTTCATCCTGCCCTTCTTCCTGTTTTCGGCCATGGCCGGACAATGGGCAGAAAAATACGAAAAGGCGCGCTTGATCCGATGGATCAAACTGGCCGAGATCCCGATCATGCTGCTCGGCGTGCTCGGCTTCCATCTGCAATCGGTGCCCTTCCTGCTTGGCGTGCTGTTCCTGATGGGCACGCAGTCGGCGATCTTCGGGCCGCTGAAGTACGCCCTGATGCCGCAGCATCTGAAACCGTGGGAACTGGTTGGCGGCAATGCATGGGTGGAGACCGGCACCTTTCTGGCCATCCTGCTGGGCACCTTGTCTGGTGGTGTTCTGGTGGGCCTGCCAAATGGCGATCTGTGGGTGGCGATCAGCATCGTGGGGCTCGCTTTGCTGGGTTACCTGAGTGCCCGCCAGATCCCACTTGCACCACCGACGGCACCCGATCTGGTGCTGAATCCCAACCCGTTCAGCGAAATCGCCCACACGCTGCGCAGCCTGAAGGGCCGCACAGCGGTGATGAATTCCGTGCTCGGCGTGAGTTGGTTCTGGTTCTTCGGGGCAATGGTGCTGGCCCAGTTGCCAGTCTATGCGCGCGACTATCTGGGTGGTGGCGAGCAGGTTGCACCCCTGGTGCTGGCGGTGTTCTCGCTCGGTATCGGTATCGGCTCGCTGCTATGCGAGCGTCTGTCCGGGCACAAGATCGAGATCGGTCTGGTTCCCTTGGGTGCCATCGGTCTCACCGTCTTCGGCGTGGATCTGTATTTCGCACGCCCCGATGCCGTTGACCTGCACGACCTGAGCGTCATGGCCTTTGTGGTGAGCGACGGTGCGTGGCGCGTTCTGCTGGACTTGGCCTTGATCGGCATGTTTGGTGGCTTCTACATCGTGCCCCTGTTCGCGTTGATCCAATCCCGCTCGCCTCGCGAAGATGTCTCGCGGGTGATCGCCGCCAACAATCTGCTCAATGCCTTGTTCATGGTGGTTGCTTCCGGTCTGGCGCTGGCCCTGTTTGCGCTCGGTTTGAACGTGCCCGAAGTCCTACTGGTAACCGCCATTCTCAACGCGTTGGTCGCCGCGCATATCTTCCGCCTGGTGCCGGAATTCCTGATGCGCTTTGTCAGCTGGCTGATCATTAGCCTGCTGTACCGACTCCGCGTCAGCGGCGTGGAACGGGTTCCCGAAGAAGGCCCTGCCTTGATCGTCTGCAACCATGTCAGCTTCATGGACGCGCTACTGGTCATGGGCTCGGTGCGGCGTCCGATTCGTTTCGTCATGTACTACAAGATCTTCAAGATCCCGCTGCTCAACTTCATCTTCCGGCATGCCAAGGCGATTCCGATTGCGGGCGCCAAGGAAGATCCCACGCTGATGGCGCAGGCGTTCGAGCAGATCGACGCGGCCCTGGCGGCGGGCGAACTGGTGGGCATCTTTCCGGAAGGACAGATCACCCGTGACGGCGAGTTCAATGTGTTTCGTCCGGGAGTCGAGAAGATCCTCGCCCGGCGACCTGTGCCGGTTGTTCCGATGGCCTTGCGGGGAATGTGGGGCAGCTTGTTCAGTCGCGCCGACTCGGCCTTGCGCAGGATGCGCTTGCCGCGACGCTTTCGCGCGCATGTCGAACTGGCGATCGGCGAGGTGGTGGAAGCGCATCAGGCCAGCGCCCTGCACCTGGAGCAACAGGTCAGGGCATTGCGCGGTGACCGCGCCTGAGCCTCAGTTCACGAAGCCCGCAAGGACGAACAGCGCGAGCACACAGAGCCAGGCCAACAGCACGCGCCACACCAGACTCATGGCATCACGCAATTCGCGCAGGGCGGGCGCGATGTCCTGCAGCTCGCCTTCTTCCGCAGCCTCGACCAGGTCCTCGCGCACGCTGGCACGCGCGGACGCATCCAGAAACCCGAGGTCCAGCACCCACCAGCCTTCACCACGGGCGACATGCCAGTCGCGCCACGCACTGATCACCGCATCGAAATGCCCCACCAGTGCCAGCGCCAGCACCATCAACTGCGCCGCAGGCCAGTCGAGCACGGCACGCCATTGGTCGAGCAGGTTCTGCTGTGCCTCGCCCAATCCCTGACGATGCTGGTGATAGATCACGATCAGGCGATAGGCCAGCGCACCGAACGGCCCGAGCAGCAGGAACCAGAACAACACGCCGAACCAGCGACTGAGCGCCTGGCGGAACACGGCATGGACAAGACTGGTGCCCTCGCAGCGCAGATCGACCTCGGCACAGAGCTGCTTCAGCGCCACCGCACGGGTGTCTTCGTCGCCCGCACTGGCCACCGCCTCGACATCCAGATCCAGATCGCGCGGTCCCCAGCAGAAGAACAGTACCGCGAGCGCCAGCACAAACGCCGGCAGACCGAACAGCCACTCGCTCGCAAACCACTGCAGCACACCGATTCCCACCAGTGGAAATGCCAGCGGCAGCAGGAAACTCCAGCGCGACGCCGCTTCGCGCGCGCCCAGGCTGGCACCGCGATCACCCAGCCATTGCCCGAGGACAGCATGTTGACGCAGGCCCTGCGCGGTCGGCAGCAGATGATCGAGCAACAGGGAGAACACGACGGCGAACAGAGCAGCGGACATACGCGCGAACCAGTCAGCAGGAAGTGCCCAGCGTGGTGGAATCAGTCGCGGCGTGCAAGTGCAAGGGCAGTCGCCGCCTCGCCACACTGACGCACCAGCCACTCGCGGATCAGGCGATGCGAAATCGAGATCGGTGCGGGCAAACTGAGTTCACCGGCATGCAGCGCGGCAATCAGCTCACTGGCCTTCAGCCAGCGCGCATCCTCCAGTTCAGTGCCCACCTGCAGTCGTCGATCCGAGGCAAAGGCGCGAAAGCCGAACATCAGGGACGCCGGAAACGGCCAGGGCTGGGTGGAGTGATATTCGCAATCGATGACCTCGACACCGGCTTCTTCGCGAACCTCCCGGCGCAACGCGTCTTCCAGCGACTCGCCGACTTCGACAAATCCTGCCAGGGTGGAATAGCGCCCTTTCGGCCAACTGGTCTGCCGACCGAGCAGACAGTAGTCCGCGTGCTCAACCAGGGTGATGATCGCCGAATCGATCTTCGGGTATTGCACCAGGCCGCAGTCCGCCTGCATGCAACGAGCGGAATGACCCGCTTGCTGGCGTTCCGTCGGATGCCCACAGGCACCACAGAAGCGAACCCGCGTTTGCCACAGCAGCAGTGCCTTGGCATACGCCGCCAGCCCGCTGTCGAAATCGGTCAGGCGCATCGCAGCGGTACGCAGGTCGATCCATTCGACGTCGGACGACATCGACGCGGCGCAGTCTGCGGGCACCGCAAACCACACCGACGCGTGCTCGTCGACACCGAGAAAGCTCGCCTCTTGCGGCAAACTCTTGCACAGCCGCTGCGCCGGGATGCTGAGCACCTGATCGCCACAGACTGCGACCTGGCCTTCAAAGTTGACGCAGACGACCCGAGCGTCCGGCCATGCCGACTGCAGCCACTCGACGTCGTCGCGCCGTTCGCCGCAGCGATCCAGCGCCAGGCTCGCAAACCGGTTCGGTGCGACGCTCACGCGGTCAGACCGCAAACGAGGAGCCACAGCCGCAGGTGGTCTTGGCGTTCGGGTTGCGGATGACGAACTGCGCACCGGTCAGGCTTTCCGTGTAATCCACCTCGGCGCCCAGCAGGTACTGCAGGCTCAGCGGGTCGACCAGCAGGGTGACGCCATCGCGTTGAATGCTCAGATCATCCTCGCCCTGCACCTCGTCGAATTCGAAGCCGTACTGAAATCCCGAGCAACCGCCACCGGTGATGTAGACACGCAGTTTCAGTTCGGGATTGCCCTCTTCATCGATCAGCGTCCGCACCTTGTGAGCCGCACTCTCGGTGAAGATCAATGGCTGGTCGAGTTGTTGATAGCTTGGAGCGGTATCCATGACAAGCCTGTGGAGTGGATGGAGGATCAGTCCGCGCTGTCCTTCGGACCGGTCAGTTGCTTCATCGGCGCGTCGCTGTGGATCAGGCGACCGGTCAACATCGCCCCGGCCTGCATCTCGACGACGTTGTAGTAGACGTTGCCGGAAACACGCGCTGCAGCGGCCATGTGCACCTTCTGGCTGGCGTACACGTCGCCGCGCAACTGCCCGTTGATCACGACATGGGGTGCACGCACCTCACCTTCAATGACACCGCGTTCAGACAATGTGATGACGGCCTCGGCATCGGACTCGTCCGCGATCACCGCGCCATGGATCGTGCCCT
>Ga0209066_10007669_pt1 | contig 10652 bp, 16 predicted proteins | sample All_14_2_FD_187198 | JGI IMG/M metagenome (GOLD analysis project Ga0209066, IMG submission 187198) | Freshwater microbial communities in response to fracking from Pennsylvania, USA - Allegheny Zone_MetaG_DW_15 (SPAdes) (version 2) ... | reverse complement strand
CCTGGGCGGACCTGACCAATCGGGCTTTGGAACAGGCTGGCCGGGCCGAGCGGGTGGACCATCGCAGCTATGAGCGCCAGGGTCTCGACCGGGAGGCCGGCGAGCATCTGGGGCCGGCCGTGACCGCGCAGGAGCGGCGAGGTGCCGAGACCGAGCGGGGCGACCGGAATCGGGCCGTGGTGGCCCGGAACGAGCAGCGGGAGGCGTTGCGGGGCCAAATCCTCGACCTGAAGGCCGAGCGGGAGCGCCGGGACCGAGACCGGGAAGCGGCCGAGGCGCGACGCCTGGACGGCATGACGGCGCAGGAGATAAGGGCCGAGGCCCAGCGGATCAGACCGCCCAGCGTCGCGGCCCTGGTCACCGGCGACCGGGAGGTGATCCGAACGGCCGAAGCATCTTGCCTCCTTGGCGTCAACCTATCCGATCAGAGGGGTCTGGCGGAACGATCCCGGCGGGAAATCGAAGCGTTCCGGCAGGCGCACCCCTTCCGCGCCTGGCTGCACGACAAGGGCCTGGTCAAAGCCCCACCGCTCGACCAGGCCGCGCGGCAGGTGCAGGCGGCAGAGGCCGCCATCCCGAAGCTGGCAGCCCAGGATCAGGAGGCAGGGCGGATTGCGGCGGCGACCCGTGACGCGGCCACGAAGCGGATCCTCGAGGAGCAGCGGCCGGCGCTGGCGAAGGTGGCCGCGCTCGAGCGAAAGGCCACCGAGCGGGAAGCCCTCGAGATGGCGGCGGCGCGGGCCGATCTGCACGCGACGCAGGCGGTCCAGGCGTTCAAGACCGCAGCGGCGAAGCGCCATCACCGCCTGGGCGGTTGGGGCGACCAGGGCAGCGACTGGAAGGGTCTGCCCGCCCCCGTCCGGGAGCAGATCGACGCATACAATCGCATGTTGATCCCGAGCCAGGAGCGCCGGTTGGAGCAGTTGCGGGAGGCGTGGCGGAAGGCCCCCGAGGCGGCCCGACAGTTGACCGATGTCCTGCGGGGGCGCGGCCAGGAGCGTGGTCTAGGCCGGGGCTGATCCCGTCCACATGCCCACCGGCAAACGCGGCCGCCCTGCGCGTGATGGGCGCTCCGGGCGGCCGCTTGCCCGTGGACATGTGGACGGGATGGCGGCATCGCGGCTGCCGGCTATTGATAGCCCGCCTCTTTCTGGTGGCGAACTGCCAGCAGTGTCACGGTTTCGCCGTCGAGGCGGTACAGGACGACATAGCCACTGTTGCCGAAGTCGATCAGCTTTTCCCGATATTCGGGGTCCATATCTTCTGCAGGCCGCCCGATATGCGGCGTTTCTGCCAGAATCTTGGCCCCTTCCCGGATCGCGGCGACCGCGCGACGGGCTGCATTGGCATCCTTTGGTTTTAACCAGCGATGAAGCCGGTCAACATCGTCCAGTGCGCTCGCCGTCCAGATCAGACGTGGCACTTCGGCTGCTCCGCATCTTCACCCGCTTCCAGCTTCGCCAGCCAGGCGTCCGCTTCCTCAAGGGTCAGATGCAGGCCCGTCCGCTGATATTCCTCCCATGCCCGTATCGCGCCCTGCTTGAACGCTTCGCGCTTTTCCTCGCGCTCGACATACTGCGCGATGGCTTCACGCATGATCCAGTGCGAGCTACGCCGCCGCGCGGTGGCCAAATGCTGCACACGGTCTTTCAGGGTGTCATCCAGCTTGATAGATGTCGCCGCTGCCATAATTCCGACCTCGGTAGCGAAAGGTAATACCTTTCGCTAAGATACACTATTTCGCCCGGCCATCCATCCCTCAAGGCAACCTGACCCCTTGCCCAGCGGCCGAGCGGATCATGCCTTCCACGTCCTCCGTGGACAGGGCGCCGACCCGGCCGCGTCTGATGCGCTCGACGGTCTCCGCCTCGATGCCGAAAAGGGCACCGGCTTGTGGAGGTGGTGGCGTCTTCGGCGAGCTACCGACGCTGGCCGGACGAAGAGAAGGGCCGGATCGTGGCCGAGACCTTTGTCGCGGGCGTGACCGTGCGCGACGTGGCGCGGCGCTACGGGATGAAGGCGAACCCCTGGCCTTGCCGAAACCTTCCTCGGCATGTTGTCCTTGGCCTCAGCACGTTACTGGCTCAAATTTGTCCACGCCGCCTAGCCCCCGCCATGTTTTGGTTGCGCCCATGATGAGCTTGTCCGTGGCGGCGGCGCGACGCTGAAACTCAGGCTTCGGTCGCGGTGTCGGGCGCTTCAGGCAGCATGAAATGGCCATGAGCGGTGGCGATGGGCCGGGTCGGGTCGTCCTGCCAAGCCTCGACCCTGACATTGGCGACACGCCGCCCGTGCTTGGCAACGATGGCGTGGGCGAAGGTATCGCGCGGTCGGCCCGAGCGCAGATAGTCGATGGTGATGTCGATGGTCTTCGGCAGGCTGAGGCCTTTCATGTCGGCCAGCAACTGGGCGATCGCGGTCATTTCGAGAAAGGCGCCGATGGTACCGCCGTGCAGGGCGGGCAGGCGCGGATTGCCAATCAGATGGTCGGCATAGGCCATCCGGGCGACGATCTTGCCGTCGTCGCCGGTGATCGCGCCGATGCCAAGCAGGCGGGCGAAGGGGATCGCCTGCATCAAACGCGTCAGGGCGTCGTTGTTCAGCGGGGTGAGCGGGGGAAGGGGGGCAGGATCAGGCACTTTGCTCCGCCTCGCTGGCGATGTTGCGGTTGATTGGGGCTTTGTTCGCGCCCAGCATGAAGGTCGCGACCGCATGGGCGATCGCCTTGTCCCTGTCGCCATGATGAGCGAGGGCGCGGACGAAGGCGATGCTGCGGGTAGAGCGATAGACCTCGGCGTTGACGACCACCGTCTCGCCCGGAGTTGCCGGCCGCAGATAGTCGATGCGCAGGTCGAGCGTGGCGATGCCTGCCATCTCGGTCAGTGAACAGATGACCGCCGTGCCACAGGCATTGTCGATGAGGGCGGTGATTATGCCGCCGTGGAGGACGCCGCTGCGTGGATCGCCCACAAGATCCTCGCGCCAGGGCAGGGCGAGGGAGGCGCGCGCCGGCCCCACGTCCGACACGCTCATGCCGGTGGCCATGGCGAAGGGGATGGCGGCCAGCAGAGCCTGCCGGTTGTTGCCGATCAGTTCGCCGATCGGCCTGGGTTTCCCGTCGTCGCCTGCCAAAAACAAACCCGCTCCCCCATATTCGGATAATCGTGTCGGTCATCGTGGGGCCTTGGCTCGCGTTGACGTTTGGCGACCAAAACCCATCTGAAGACTCGCGACAGCCACCAGCACTGTGCATGAACCGCCCTGTGACCATGCATAAGGTTTCACAATCACAGGTGGTAAAATCAGAACGTGAGTGACCTGACTCCCATGGTTCATCCAACTGGGAGCAGAGACCTGTGGACAGAGTTACACACCGTGGAGATTGAAGCAACAGGAGGGGCATGGCCATGGAGCGCAAACGCGAGCGGGCAGACCGCCAGTCAAGGCGACACCAAACTCAAGCGCTGATTGACGCGCAGCGACAATCAAACGCGGCAATCATCACCCCTTACTGGGATCGTAACCTTGCTATTTAAACAGCGACGATGAAGGTGCGACCTGAACATCGCTTACGCTGCGACACCGGTTCTTATCCTGATTGTCGCGCTACAAGCGCGCCTGCTTCTCGGTGATCTCCGCCGTCAGCAGGTCGCCGACTATGCGCTGGGGTTCGTGCTGGCGCTTCGACACGTCCTTGTCTGGGCGGCGCGTGGTGCGCGAGCTGACCGAGCTGACATCGAACGCGGTACTGGCCTTCGCATCTCACAGCCCTCCTGTTCGAGGACCGCTTCACCGCGATGTAATCTTAAACGCCCCTTACACGAAATTCCGGATACTCCCCCGGCAGGCCGAGGAGATAGTGCCGCATGCGATCATAGCACAGGCCGGTAGGCACGAGCAAGGTGCGGCGCCCATCCGAGGGATCGGGACGCTTCAGCAGCCAGCCTGTGGAAACCAGTTCGTCGATCTTGCGCGCTGCCGTCGACGACGGCAGCGCCGTCGCATGGGAGGCCGAGGTGACGGAAGCCACCCGCTTCAGCAGCGACTGCTCGATCACATAGAGCAGGATTTCCCAGGCTGGGTCACCGTCCATGCAGGACGGCAGCAGCTTGTCGCGGGAGCGGCGCGCAGCCTGCAGTACCTTGATGCGGTGGAGCATCTGGTTCTCTTCCGATGCCTGGCCGGGCAGGGTGTGCGGTGGGTTGACCACTAAGCGCTGTACAGGCGTCACGGCCTGGCCCGGCGACGTGTGAGCGACCACCTCACGCGAGAAGCAAACGGTAATATTCTCGATCATGGAGGTAAGTTCCTTGGCCTTGGTCAAGGTCTCAGACATCTGCGACGGAAGGTCGCTATCGTTGGTCCTGGCGTCGCGACGCAATTCCAGCGCCACGGCGGCGCAATGAATGGCGGCGACGAGCCGGTTGGGACCGACCGGCTTCACCAGGAAGTCGAACACGCCGGGCTTTAGCGCGTTGATCGCGTGATTGAGATCGGCGAAGGTGGAAAGGAAAATCATCTCGAAGAGACCCTGGCTGCCGCCGAGATGGTGCAACTCACGCACCAGATCGAGACCGGAAAGCCCCGGCATCTGCATGTTCGTGACGAGCAAGAACGGCTCGGTTTCGGTGCGCATATTTTCGAGGGCTTCCGCCGTGTTGGAAAAGGTGCGTACGACGAAACCTTTGAGCTTCAGGAAATCGCACATTCCCTCAACGACCGAAGCATCGTCGTCGATTAGATAGATCCGTGTCGGGACCGCGTTCTGACGATTGGGACCAGACGGCATCAGAAAATTACTTCCGCCCATATTTAGCAGACATGAAACCTTTAGGATCGTCGCCCAGCGAGAGGGGCGGCCCATGTTCGTGGCCCAGCACCAGCCGCACGGCACGCTCGCGTACTTCCGGGGAAAACTTGTTCGTTGTCTTGCTCATGATGGCTCCACCTTACTCAGGAGTTGGAGCCTCCGGCAAAACCGGCGCGGTTCACCCCGTGACCATGCATAAGATTTCACGATCACGGGGCGGTAAAATCAGAACGTGAGGAGGTTGTTCACCCCGTCCAGCGTACGGTCGAGAATGCCGCCATTGGCACCGACCAGCGAATAAACGATCTCTGTCACGCCACCAAGCGGGCTGGTCTGTACTTCGGTCACCGTATTGAGTGGCGCGGTGATCGGGCGGAGAAGGCCTGTTTGGGGATCGACCAGGCCGTTGACCAAGCCATCGACCGGCTGAAGGATGCTGCCGCCCAGCAGATTATCGACCGTGCCCTGAACGACGTCGATCAGGCCGGCGTTGAGCGTCGACTTGGTGCCGGGCGAGAGCAGATCATTGACAGCATCAAGCGTCGCATCCAGCAGCCCCCCATTGGCGCCGACCAGCGAATAGACGATCTCGGTCACATCGCCAAGCGGGTTGGCCCCGACTTCGGTCAACATATTGAGTGGCGCGGTGATTGGGCTGAGAAGGCCTGTATGGGGGTCGACCAGGGCGTTGACTAGGCCGGCAACAGGCTGAAGGATGCTGCCGCCCAGCAGATTATTGACCGTGCCCTGAACGACGTCGATCAGGCCGGCATGAAGGGTCGACTTGGTGCCGGGCGATAGCAGATTGTTGACCGCATCGAGCGTCGGATCCAGTAGGCCGTCTTTGGGGTCCACGAGGGCATCCACCACATCGGTGAGGCCGTCGAGAGCGCCGGTTTTGTTGTTGGTCACGGTTTCCAGCGCGCCTGTGATCGGGCGGAGAAGGCCGGTGTTCGGGTTGATGAGGCCGTTCACCAAGCGACCGACCGGTTGTAGTACCGAGCCGTTGAGGAGGTTGTCCACCGCACCCATAGTCGACGTAATGATGCCGTGACCGGAAGTGACGGGAGGCGGAGGCGGAGGCGGAGGCGGAGGCGTGATATCGCCAAAGCCGTCGCCGCCATTCGTGGCGGCACCGACCAGGCTGATCTGGCGCAGACCGAAGCCGGCGCCGCCGCTGGTCAGGAAGTTCGGACGGCCGAGGTTGCGATGCATGTCGATGAGGGTCGGGCTGCTCGCCTGCTTGGTCCGGTCGGTCGAGAGCAGATTGGTGCCGCTGTTGAAGTAGAAACGGACACCGCCGTAGCCGGCTGTGCCGTATTCGTCGAACACGCCGGTGGCATAGAGCGCCAGCCCCGGGACATCGGTCAGCAGGGCTTCGACCTGGACGTCGCCGCCGACCTTGGTTTCCTCGGAATAGCTGACGCCGCCGCCGAGACGCAGGTTCGGGTTGGCATAGATCGACACGCCGACACGGCCATAGGCACTGTCCATCACATCGCCGGTCTGATAGCCGACTAAGCCTTCGAGGGTGATGTTGTCGAGGTAATATTCGGCAATGCCGGCAACGGCATATTGCTTCACGCTCTCGACGTAATAGCCGCCGCCGGCGACACCGATCAGGCCCTTCTGCGGGTCGCGGTAGAAGAGCTGGGCAGCGCCGCCGGCAAAGCCCGCTTCATCCGCCGTGACGCCAGCCACGCCATCGACCTGCAGGCCGAGCTTGTCGCCGAGCGGAATGGTAAGCGAAGGCGCACCGCCGAAAGTGCCGCCGTTCTCATCACCGCCACCGAACATTTCAAGGTTGAAGCTGGTTTCAGCGACGGCTCGTTTGCCGTAACCAAACTGGTCACCCGATACCGGGTAAGCATCTTGGGCTGCAACAAACCCCGTGGCCGATAGGGTTGCGGCAGCTGTCGTGGCCATAAGAACAGCCCTGATGGGAGACGGCGTGATCATTCTATAAAGCCCCCTTACTGAAGGAAAGACTGAACCATCCCTGATTGCCCCAGGGTGACGGGTCGAGAAATTGCCGGGCCGTCCAAGGGGATGCCACAGGTAACGAAAGCGGAATAGCGGAGTGGCTGCCCTTTGACACTGAGAGCGGCCCGAAACGGATGCGCCTATTTCATCAGCGCCCGCCACGCGAACCAGACAAGGAAGACGCCAATCACCGTCACCACATACCCCGGGCCGGTGTCGAGGTAGAATAGAACCTGATCCAGGATTTCTCCCGGGCTACGGTTCGAAAATGTGGCCAACATGTGCATTTCCAGAACGCCCCGTCGGCATCAGGCATAGACTATGCCGGCTAGCACAAACCCATATTGGATGCATATACACTCAAAATGACTATTTGTCACCGCCGAATTTGCTGCGGCTGCGCAAAAGCCGGAGGAAAATCTGAAGAGCTGGGAGAGTGTCTTTTGGCAGCCGCCGCTGCCCTTCTCGGATGGCCGGCTACACCCTGGACTCGCCTAATGGCCATTATGGAAATTCTGGCCAAGACACGCGGAAATCCTCGCATAGATGCCGCTCCGGGCGGGGCCGACGCCAGGCTATAGGGCGGCCGTTTTACTTGTCCGGCCGGCGCCTGGCAGGCGCCGGGGAAGGCGCCATTACTTGATGGTGGCGGCGCACAGATTTTCATGAAAAAATGAAAATCATCTGCCATGAAAGGATGATTTCATGAAAATCGTTGTGGTGGCCTCGCAAAAGGGGGGGAGCGGAAAAACGACACTCGCCGCCCATCTTGCCGTCGAGGCGGAGCGGGCCGGGGATGGTCCGACTTGGCTAGTGGATACCGACCGGCAGGGCACCCTTTCGATGTGGCACGACCGGCGCGAGGCTGAGACGCCGGGCCGCCTCGACGTTCCTCTTTCTCGGTTGCCGGCCGGCATCGAGGCGCTGCGGCGTCAAGGGGCCAGTTTGGTCATCATTGATACGGCCCCCAGCGTCAACGACCAAACTGGCGCGGTGCTGGCGTTGTCCGACTTGGTGCTGATCCCGGTTCGACCATCGCCGGCGGATCTATGGGCGGCCGGCGAAACCGTGGCGGCGGCGCAGGCGGCAGGCCGGCCGTTCCTGTTTGCTATCAGCCAAGCGAAGCCGGCGGCGTCGATTACGGCCCAGGCGGTTGCGGCCTTGTCGGAACATGGCCGGGTGGCCGGTCATTTCATCGCGGATCGGGTCGCCTATGCATCTGCGATTGCTGGCGGCCGAACGGCTCCAGAAATCACCCCAAAAGGACCGGCGGCGGCAGAAATCGCCGGCTTGTGGCAGGACGTTAAATCATGTTTTCATGAAAACATGAAAGGAAGGAGAGCGCAGCAACATGGCTAAAACCATCACCCTGACGGGTGCCGACCTGTCCCTAGCTAAACGATCGGCGGCGCCGGCGGCGGCGACCAGGCAGCGCGGCACGGTGCCTTCGGCCGACCTGGTGCCGTTGCAATTCAGGATGCCTCCTGAATTTGTCAAGGCGTTCAAGCAGGCGGCGCTAGATCGGAATATGAAACTCAATGAGTTACTAGCAGCCGCGTTTCATGATTTCATGAAATAATTGGCACTCGACCAGGTGCTGGCAAACGGGTTAAGCGGCTTGAGTGCGTGGGTGGGTCTGATCTCGCCGGCCGGCGAGGATGCCGGCAATTGAAATGTCTTCGTCGAGGCCATCCCAGTGCAGCCCGCTTGGACTGATGAAATAGTCTGCTCGCTGATCCGGAGTGCCGTGGAGAAGGCGCGGGAACCAGACTAGAGGGACGCCGATCGTGCGGCCGTCTTCCAGCTCAACCCACATCTGTGCATCGTCGAAACGGACAGAGGTCGCCCTAGCCGAAATGTCCATGCCATGCCTCCTCGATCTCGTTGACGTGTGCTTCCACGATGCTCATCAATCGCTGAATTGTTCTGGCATCGAAGCCGCGATTGTAGGCTAGCAAAACCTCTGGAAACAGCCAGAATTTGGCGTCGGCCCCTGCCTTTGCAACATGGATATGAATTGGTTCCAGGGGGGTCCCCTCGTCCGAATAGAAGTGAAACCGGAATCCTTCGAGACGAAACACCACGGGCATTTTTCAGCCTCTCACTTTTTGAGGGCCGGAAGGTCAGGATCCATACCAGGCAGTGCCGGCTGCGACGGGGGCGGTTCACCGTCGCCAGCCGGCAGCTGGCCTTCGTCAGCGTACAAGAAGGGAATGCGATTCAGAGGGGCCTGATCCATCGTGGTTTGGTCCTGGTCAGCTTCTTCCGCAATGACCACAGCCGAAAAGGCCGAAAGACGCGGCATCAAATCGCGGGCCTCTCCCCAGGCCACGCGGTCATTCACGACATAGGCATTAACCGTGCCGCGAGGGCCGATCTGAACCACCTGAATCCACTTTTCCGCAACAAGGGTATTGATCGCGTTTGCCACGGATCGGGGGTGGCATCCGACCATTCGAGCGAGTGTTTTTTGCGGAATCACGGCGGCGTTCTGGTGCCCCATCACAGCGACCAGCTTGTGCAAGATAGCGGCGGCGATCGGCGTCCGAATAGTCAGCCGTGCCCATTTTTCATGGGCCGCACGTTCAGTCTGTACCCAATGTTTTGGGTCGGCGGCAACAGGGGCGCCGAGGGGAGTCGGAGGGCGGCGAGGGGGCACGGCGTTTCCTAAAATTGGAATTGCGGTTCCATCTACGTGTATCCCATTGCATAACCACATGCAATGTTGAGCATCCGGAATATGAACCGTGGTTCTCACAATGGAATTTTAAATTCCGAAAATTTGCGCCGAAGTTCCAAAAAATTGAAAACCATATGAATCAGCTGTTGCATAGGGTTATGAATCAGCTGTTGCATACCCCCCCCCCTCTAAGACATTGATTTTACGAGATATTTTTTTTTACCCTTCTATGATCTATATGACGGACCCCGCAGGGGGCCGCGAGCCGTCCACACGAGGGCCACCAAGCGTAGCTCCGTAGCGCAGCGCAGGGGGCCCTCGTTGTCGTGTGGGCGGGTCGGCCGCACGCGGATCATGCGACTTTTACGCGAATTACTCACAGTCATTCTATCGGTTTAGGGCTGGCGGCTTTCAAGGTTGATGCAAACGGGCCAGTAACGGCCGAGATCAGTGCATTGATCCGCACCTGCGCGGATCGGGGAAGCGCGACGATCGACCGACCTTCCAGTGCCAGCAGTGATGCGGACGGCCGCGCACCGCCCCTTCGGGGCTGCGGCCGGTTCCGATCCGCGTAAGTGCGGATCGGAGTGCACGCCACGGCTTCCAGGAGCCTCAAAGGTGAGGCAGAAGCGTGGGATTCCACCCATTTGCTTGGGATGTGCTGCCGGTGCGTTTTCCACCCTCTACGCCTCATCCTTGGCCGTTCTGGATGGCCTTCTGATCGGGCGCCTGAGCCATAGGAAGGTTTCTCAACTCGGCAAGGGTAGGTTCCAGGCGCTTCCGGTCATGGTCGCGGGTGATCTGGGCTTCGGCCTCAGCGAGCAGCCAGGTGCGGATTTGGGGGTCACGGCGAGCGGCGGCCAGAAGCATCCCACCGAGAATGATCTTGCGGCCGGTATCGACCTCGCGGGCTTTGGTCCGAAGGCGCGCGAGGTCGGCTTCGGTCTGCGCTATTTTCTGTTCGATGGTCAACGCCATAGGGTCTTTCTTTCTGCCATGAAGGTCCGCATCATGCCTGTTAATGCGGGGTGCGGGAACCCGGAGCGAGTAGCGAAGGGCGCACTTACGACTTGGCTTCGCCAAGTCCGTGCGGCCGGGGACACCCCGGCACCCCATCGACGCCAGGAGGCAAGAGAGTGGCAATCTACAGCGCCAGCACGAAGGTGATCGGCAGGGCAG
>Ga0209066_10007668_pt1 | contig 10652 bp, 7 predicted proteins | sample All_14_2_FD_187198 | JGI IMG/M metagenome (GOLD analysis project Ga0209066, IMG submission 187198) | Freshwater microbial communities in response to fracking from Pennsylvania, USA - Allegheny Zone_MetaG_DW_15 (SPAdes) (version 2) ... | reverse complement strand
CTGGATGATCACGGCGACGCGGGCCATGGCCGTGGAGCTGGCGCCCTTCGGCGTGAGGGTGAACGCGATCAATCCGGTGGCCGGCGACACGCCGCTCCTGAAGACCTTCATGGGCGGCGACACGCCAGAGATCCGGGCGAAGTTCCTGGCCTCGATCCCGCTGGGGCGGTTCTCCACGCCGGCGGACATGGGCGCGGCCGCCGCATTCCTGTGCTCGGACGACGCCTCGATGGTGACCGGCGTGGCGATGGAGGTGGACGGTGGCCGCTGCATCTGAACCCTTCCGCCTGCTGGTCCTGCCGGGCGACGGCATCGGACCGGAGGTGATCGGCGAGACCCTGCGGATCGTCGACTGGTTCGCCGCGGCGCTTGACCGTCCCGTGGCGATCAGCCGGGACATTGTCGGCGGCGCCGCGATCGACGCCCACGGCGTGCCCGTCACCGACGCGGTGGTGGAGACCGCGCTCAGCGCCGACGCCGTGCTGTTCGGCGCCGTCGGCGGCGAGAAGTGGGACAGCCAGCCCATCCACCTGCGCCCCGAGGCCGGCCTGCTGCGCCTGCGCAAGGACCTGGACCTGTTCGCCAACCTGCGCCCCGCCATCTGCTATCCGGAGTTGGCGTCGGCCTCGGCCCTTCGACCAGAACTGGTCGAAGGGCTCGATATATTGATCATTCGTGAGCTGACGGCAGGGGTCTATTTCGGCGAGCCGCGCGGCGTCGAGACCCTGGCGAACGGCCTGCGGCGGGCCTACGACACCCAGGCCTACACTTCCGAGGAGGTCGAGCGGGTGGTCCGCGCGGCCTTCGACATCGCCCGCCTGCGCCAGAAGCGCGTGTGCTCGGTGGACAAGGCCAACGTGATGCAGACAGGCGCCTTCTGGCGCGAGATCGCCACGGCCGTCGGAAGCGACTACCCCGACGTCGAGCTGTCGCACATGTACGCCGACAACTGCGCCATGCAGCTGATGCGCCGGCCCAAGCAGTTCGACGTCGTGGTCACGGACAACCTGTTCGGCGACATCCTGTCCGACGCCGCCGCGATGCTGACGGGCTCGCTGGGCCTTCTGCCCTCGGCCTCGCTTGGTGCGGCCGGGCCCGACGGACGCCGCAAGGCGCTCTACGAGCCGGTGCACGGCTCGGCGCCGGACATCGCGGGCCGGGGCCTGGCCAATCCGCTGGCGACGATCCTCTCCTTCGGCATGTGCCTGCGCTATTCGATGGCCGAGCCGCAGGCGGCCGAGCGCCTGGAGGCCGCCGTGCGCAAGGTGCTGGCCGACGGCGTACGCACGGCCGACATCGCCGCGGGCGGTCCGAGCGTTTCGACCCGCGCCATGACGGACGCGGTGCTGCAGGCGCTGGCGACGATCTAGGTGCTCATTTTCTTGAGCACTTAACCCGGTTGGGCCTGGACGTGCTCGGCGCTACGCTTAGGGTTTGGGGGCGCAACCGGTGGAGGGGGTCTTGCTGACGAAAATCGGCGTCGGACTGTTGGTCGCCGTGGGCGTCGTGATGGTGCTGACGGCCATCGCGGGGCTGGCCCTCTATCGGCCCGACATCCCCTACGCCAAGCTCGAAGCCAAGTACGCCACGCCGACGTCGCACTTCGTGGACCTGCCGGGCGGCGTGCGCATGCACTACCGCGACGACGGCGACCGCGCCGCGCCGGTGGTGATGCTGGTGCACGGCTACGGGGACTCCTTCCTGACCTGGGAGCCGTGGATCCAGCGCCTGTCGCCCAAGTTCCGGGTGATCACCGTCGACCTGGCCGGCCACGGCCTGACGCAGACGGGCCCCGACTACGTTCCCGACATGGACAGGTTCGCCGAGCAGATCGACGCCCTGGCCGCCCGCCTGGACCTGCCGCCCTTCGCCATCGTCGGCAATTCGATGGGCGGCGGCGTGGCCTGGCAGGTGGCGAGCCGCTATCCGGAACGTGTGCGCGCGCTGGTGCTGGTGGACGCCGCCGGCTGGCCGGCCGACCCGAACAAGCCCGTGCCGCTGGCGTTCAAGATCCTGCAGAGCGACTTCGGCCGCTTCCTGCTGCAGCACATCGAGACCCGCCCGCTGACGGCCGAAGGCCTGAAGATGGACGTGGTCGACGACAGCCTGATCACGCCGGCCTTCGTCGACCGCTGGGTCGAGGTGCAGCGCGCGCCGGGCCACCGGGCGATCCTGATGGGCATCCGCCCCGGCAAGCTCACGGTCGCGACCGAGGCCGTGCTGTCGAAGATCACGGCGCCCACCCTTGTGCTGCACGGAGAGCAGGACGTGATCATTCCGCCGAGCGACGGACGGAAATTCGCCGCCGCGATCCCCGGCGCGGGGCTGATCACCTATCCCAACGCCGGCCACCTGCCGCAGTATGAAATCCCCGACCAGTCGGCCGCCGACGTCGCCGCCTTCCTCGAGGCGCTGAAGCCCCCGGCGGACGCCCCCGCCGCATAGTCACCGTTCCACGGACCAGGCATGACCAAACCCTTCAAGCCCACCGCCAATTCGCTCGACGCCTACTGGATGCCGTTCACGCCGAACCGGCGGTTCAAGGCCGACCCGCGCTTCGTCGAGCGCGCCGAGGGCATGCACTACTTCACGCCGGACGGGCGCAAGGTGCTGGACGGCACCTCGGGCCTGTGGTGCGTCAACGCCGGCCACAACCGGCCGCGGATCGTCGAGGCCATCCAGCGCCAGGCCGCCGAACTGGGCTATGCGACGACCTTCAACATGGGCCACCCCAAGGCCTTCGAGTTCGCCAACCGGCTGGCCGCGCTGCTTCCAGGCGACCTGGACCACGTGTTCTTCACCAACTCCGGCTCGGAGGCCGTCGACACCGCGCTGAAGATCGCGCTGGCCTACCAGCGGTCCCGCGGCAAGGGGACCAAGACCCGGCTGATCGGCCGCGAGCGCGGCTATCACGGCGTCGGCTTCGGCGGCATCTCGGTGGGCGGCATCGTCAAGAACCGCATGTACTTCGGCTCGCTGCTGACCGGCGTCGACCACATGCCGCACACCCACGACCTAGCGCGCAACGCCTTCACCAGGGGCCAGCCGGAGCATGGCGCCGAGCTCGCCGACGAGCTGGAGCGGATCGTCACCCTGCACGACGCCTCGACCATCGCTGCGGTGATCGTCGAGCCGGTGGCGGGCTCCACCGGCGTGCTCGTGCCGCCGAAGGGCTATCTGCAGCGCCTGCGCGCGATCTGCGACAAGCACGACATCCTGCTCATCTTCGACGAGGTCATCACCGGCTTCGGGCGGCTCGGCGCATCCTTCGCCGCCGAGTATTTCGGCGTGCAGCCCGACATCATGACCATGGCCAAGGGCATCACCAACGCCGCGGTGCCCATGGGCGCGGTGGCCGTGCGGCCAGGCATCTACGAGACCATGCTGGAGACCGCCGACGCGCCGATCGAGCTGTTTCACGGCTACACCTATTCCGGCCACCCGCTGGCCTGCGCCGCGGGCCTGGCGACGCTGGACACCTACCAGGACGAGGACCTCTTCGGCCGCGCCGCGCGCCTGGCGCCGATGTGGGAAGAGGCGCTGCACGGGCTTCGCGACGCGCGCCACGTGATCGACGTCCGCAACCTCGGCCTGATCGGCGGGATCGAGCTGGAGCCGCGCCCGGGCGCGGCCGGCGAACGCGCGCAGGAAGCTTTCCGCGCCTGCTTCGACAAGGGCCTGCTGATCCGCGTGACCGCCGACATCATCGCCCTGTCGCCGTCGCTGATCATCGAGGAGGACCAGGTCGGGCAGATGATGACGATCCTGCGCGAGACCCTGGCCGGAATCGCGTGAGCCCCGGCGCCGCCCCTTCCGCGAGCGGTCCCACGGACTATCTCGGCTCGCCGGTCAGCGCGGCGGACCCGGCGACGCTGGCGGCGATCGACGACTTCGTGGGCGGCTTCCTGACCTACGAGCCCCGCGCGCTGGCTGTGCTGAAGGCCGCCGACGCGGCGCCGGACAGCGCGCTCGCCAACGCCTACGCCGGCGTACTGCACATGCTGGGCGAGACCATGGCCGCGCCGGACAGGGCCGCCCGCTATCTGGCCCGCGCCGAGGCCGCGCCGCGGGCCAATGCGCGCGAGCAGGCCGCGATCGCCTTCCTGAAGGCGTGGGTCGCCGACGACGTCGACCTGGCGCTGCGCGTTTGCGACGAGGCGGTCGAGGCCTGTCCCACCGATCTGGCGATGGTCAAGCTCAGCCAGTACCTCAGCCTGAACCGGGGCGACTTTCCGGCGATGCTGCGGATCACCGACAAGGCGCTGGAGGCCAACCGCGCCGTGGCGCAGCTGCACGGCATGCGCGCCTTCGCCTACGAGCAGTGCCACCTGCTGGCCGACGCCGAGGCCACGGCGCGAGAGGCCCTGCACCTGGAGCTCAGGGAGCCGTGGGCGCAGCACGCCCTGGCCCATGTGATGCTGACCCAGGGCCGCATCGACGAGGGCGCGGAGTTCATGGCCGCCGCCTCCGAGACCTGGACCGGCCTCAACTCGTTCATGCATACCCACAACTGGTGGCACCTGGCGCTCTTCCACCTGAGCCACGGCCGCGCCGACCTGGTGCTCGACATCTACGACCGCCACTGCTGGACCCAGGACCGGACCTATTCCCAGGACCAGATCGGGGCGGTGTCGCTACTGGCCCGGCTGGAGTTCGCGGGCGTGGATGTGGGCGGGCGCTGGGCCGGCGTCGCCGAGTTCCTCGCCGAGCGCGCCGAAGACGTCGTCCAGCCCTTCCTGTCGCTGCAATACCTGCTGGGCCTGGCCCGCGCCGGCAGACCGGAGGCCGAGACCCTGATGGCGGCGATCGAGCGGCGCGCCCTCGAGGCCCCCGCGCACAGCCGCCGCGCCTGGGCCGAGGCGGCGCTGCCGGCCGCCCAGGGGATCATCGCGCTGGAGCGCGGCGACAACGCGCTGGCCGTCGAGCGCATGGGCGCGGCCCTGCCCCGGCTGATCGAGGTGGGCGGCAGCCACGCCCAGCGCGACCTGTTCGACCAGGTGTTCCTGGAAGCCGTCCTGCGCGACGGGCGCCACGCCAACGCGCAGCAGATCCTCGAAATCCGCCGCGGGTTCGATCCCGACGGCGTCCCCCTCAATCTCGCCCTGGCCCGAGTGTATGACGCGCTCGGGCTGGGGGACCTGGCCGCCCGGGCCGCCGACCGCGCCCTGCGTACCCAAGAAAGGCATGCGTGCTGATGCCCCATCCCCGTGAAGACGCCCTGCTGGCCGACATCGAAGGCCGCCGCGACGAACTGGTCGCCCTGACCCAGGACCTGATCCGGTTCCCGACGATCAATCCGCCCGGCGACGCCTACCAGCCGTGCGCGGAGTATCTCGGCCAGCGCCTGAGCAAGCGCGGCTTCAAGGTGGAGTACATGCGCGCCGAGGGCTCCCCAGGCGACAGCGACGCCTATCCGCGCGTCAACGTCATCGCCCGCTGGGAAGGCGGCCGGCCGGGACCTTGCGTGCACTTCAACAGCCACATCGACGTGGTCTCCGTCGGCGAGGGCTGGACCGTCGATCCCTTCGGCGGGGTGGTGAAGGACGGCAAGGTCTACGGCCGAGGCGCCTGCGACATGAAGGGCGGGCTCGCGGCTTCGGTGATCGCGGTGGAGGCGCTGATCGATTCCGGCGCGGAGCTGCCCGGCGCGCTGGAGATCAGCGGCACGGCCGACGAGGAGAGCGGCGGCTACGGCGGGGTGGCGTACCTGGCCGAGCGCGGCTGGTTCTCCAAGCCGCGGGTCGACCACGTGATCATCCCCGAGCCGTTGAACGTGGACCGCGTCTGCATCGGCCACCGCGGCGTCTGGTGGTCGGAGATCACCACCGAGGGCCACATCGCCCACGGCTCGATGCCGTTCCTCGGCGACAACGCCGTGCGCCACATGGGCGCGGTGATCGACGAGCTGGAGCGGCGGATCTTCCCGACGCTGAGCGCCCACCAGACCACCATGCCGGTGGTGCCGGAGGGCGCGCGCACGCCGACCTTGAACATCAATTCGATCCACGGCGGCCAGCCGGACGTGACCGGCTCGGGCCTGCCCGCGCCCGTGGTGCCCGACAGCTGCCGCATCGTGCTGGACCGCCGCCTGCTGATCGAGGAGGACCTCGACCAGGTGAAGGCCCAGATGCGGGCCGTCCTGGACGGCCTCGTCCAGACCCGACCGAACTTCCGCTACAAGATGCGCGACCTCTTCGAGGTTCGTCCCTCGATGACCGAGCCGGACCGGCCTGTGGTGCGCCTGACCTGCGAGGCGGTGGAGCAGGTGCTCGGCAGGCCCGCCGACATCTGCTGCTCGCCCGGCACCTACGACCAGAAGCACATCGACCGCATCGGCAAGCTGCGCGACTGCATCGCCTACGGCCCGGGCATCCTGGACCTCGCCCACCAGCCTGACGAATACGTGGGCATCGATGACATGGTGAACTCCGCCAAGGTCATGGCCCTGTCGGCCTATGCGCTCCTGACGGGCAAGGCGTGAGCCGCCGTTGAGCCGCGGCGCCAACCATAGAGGCCGTTGGGGAAGGCTCCTGGCCCTCGTCTTCGGCGTGCTGATGCTGGCGGCGGGCCCGGCCGCGGCGCGCGACGTGCTGCGCGTGGGGCTGCAGCTGGAGCCGCCGAACCTCGACCCGGCGGCGGGCGCGGCGGCGGCCGTCGACGAGGTGGTCTACGGCAACGTCTTCGAGGGACTGGTCCACATCGGCCGCAACGGCGGGGTGGAGCCCAGGCTCGCGGAGTCCTGGGAGATCTCGCCGGACGGGCGGATCTACGTCTTCCACCTGAGGAGCGGCGTGCGCTTCCACGACGGCGAACCGTTCGACGCCTCGGTGGTGAAGTTCACCCTCGATCGCGCCCGGGCGGCGGACTCGGCCAACGCCCAGAAGGCCAGCTTCGAGGTGATCGACCACGTCGAGGTCGTCGACCCGCAGACGGTGCGCCTGGTGCTGAAGGCGCCCGACACGCGCCTGCTCTATGTGCTGGGCTGGGGCGACGCGGTGATGGTCTCGCCGAAGACCGCGGCGACGAACGCGGTGAAGCCGGTCGGCACCGGCCCCTTCCGCTTCGTCGAATGGCGGCGCGGGGATTCCGTCGTGCTGGAGCGCAACCCGGACTACTGGGGCCCGGCGCCGCGCATCGCGCGGGTGATCTTCAAGTTCATCGCCGATCCCACGGCCGCCTTCGCCGCGGTGAAGGCCGGCGACCTGGACGCCTTTCCCAACTTCCCGGCCCCTGAAAACCTCGCCGAGCTGAAGGCCGATCCGCGTTTCCGGGTCGTGGTGGGCTCCACCGAGGGCGAGACGATCCTTGCGCTGAACAACGCCAGGCCGCCTTTCAACGACGTGCGCGTCCGTCGCGCGATCAGCCATGCGCTCGACCGCCAGGCGATCATCGAGGGGGCGATGTTCGGCTACGCCAAGCCGATCGGCAGCCACTTCCCGCCGCAGAGCCCCGACTATGTGGACCTGACCGGGCTCTATCCGCACGATGCGGCCAAGGCCAGGGCGCTGCTCGCCGAGGCCGGCTATCCGAACGGCTTCGTGGTGACGCTGAAGCTGCCGCCGCCGAGCTACGCCCGTCGCAGCGGCGAGATCATCGCCGCCCAGCTCGCCCAGATCGGCGTGCGGGCGAAGATCGAGAACCTGGAATGGTCGCAGTGGCTGGACCAGGTGCTGGCCAACAAGAACTTCGACATGACCATCGTCTCCCACACCGAGGCGATGGACTACGACATCTATGGCCGGGACTACTATTTCGGCTATCGCAGCAAGGCCTATGACGACCTGCTGGCCCGGCTGAACGCCGCCGTCGATCCCAGGGCGCGCCACGACCTGCTGGGCCAGGTGCAGCGCAGGATCGCCGAGGATGCGGTCAACGGCTTCCTCTTCGAGTTTCCCAAGCTGAACGTCTGGGACGCCAGGCTGCGGGGCATGTGGGTCGACGCCCCGGTGCAGGCCAACGAGGTCGGCGAGGCCTGGTTCGACGAGCCCGGCGCGGCCGCCGCGCCCGTCGCCCCGCGGCGGACGGGCGGCGCCGGCGGAGCGCTCGGCCTCGGCGTGCTGGCCGCCTGCGCGGCCTTCGCCCTCTACGGCTTCGCGCGGCTGGGTGCGGCCTATGTGGCGGGGCGGCTGGCCTCGCTCGCCGCGACCTTCCTGGCGGCCACAGTCGTCGTCTTCCTGCTGATCCAGGTGACGCCTGGCGACCCGGCGGCCTTCATGATGGGGTTGAACGCCAATCCGGAGGCGGTGGCGGCGCTGCGCGCGCAGATGGGCCTGGATGCGCCCGCGGCCCAGCGCTACCTGACCTGGATCGCCGGCCTGGCCCATGGCGACTTCGGGACGAGCTACACCTACCGCGTGCCGGTGGCCCAGCTCATCGCCGAGCGGCTGGCTGTGTCGCTCCCGCTGACCCTGCTTGCGTTGGCGATCAGCATCGCCGCGGCCCTGCCGATCGGTCTCTTCGCGGCGAGCCGCCGGGGCAAGGCCTCGGACTCCCTGGTGATGGGCGCGACCCAGGTGGGCATGGCCCTGCCCAACTTCTGGTTCGCCATGCTGCTCGTGCTGGTCTTCGCCATCGGCCTGCGCTGGCTGCCGGCCGGCGGCTTTCCCGGCTGGGACGCCGGGTTCGGCAAGGCGCTCTCGGCGCTGATCCTGCCGGCGGTGGCGCTGGCGCTGCCGCAGGCCGCCATCCTTGCCCGCGTGCTGCGCTCGGCCCTGATCGAGACGCTGGGCGAGGACTATGTGCGCACGGCCCGCGCCAAGGGCCTTTCCGAGGGCCAGGTGATCCGCCGCCACGCCCTGCGCAACGCCATGATCCCGATGCTGACGATCCTGGGCCTGCAGATTCCCTTCCTGCTGGCGGGCGCGGTGATCGTGGAGAACGTCTTCTTCCTGCCGGGCCTGGGACGCCTGGTCTTTCAGGCGATCACCCAGCGCGACCTGATCGTCGTGCAGAGCGTGGTGGTGCTGCTGGTCTTCGCCGTCGTGGTGGTGAACTTCATGGTCGACCTGGGCTACGCCGCCGTCGATCCGCGCCTTCGGAGGCGGCGATGAGCGCGGCCCGCCGCAACGCCGGCCTGGTCGCGGGCGCGGTCCTGACCTCAGCCTTCATCGGCGCGGCGCTCCTGTCCTTCGTCTGGACGCCCTACGACGTGGCCGCGCTGGACGTGGCCGGGCGGCTGCAGGCGCCCTCGGCCACGCACTGGCTGGGCACCGACCATTTCGGCCGCGACGTGGCCTCGATGATCCTGGTGGGCGCGCGCAATTCCCTGGCCGTGGCCCTGGTCGCCGCCGGCGTCGGCATGGCGATCGGCGTGCCGCTCGGCCTGGCGGCCGCCGCGCGCAAGGGCTGGCTGGACGAGCTAGTCATGCGGACCAACGATCTGATCTTCGCCTTCCCCTCCCTGCTGCTGGCCATCATGATCACCGCGGTGGCCGGGCCGGGCGCGATCAACGCGATCATCGCCATCGGCGTCTTCAACATCCCGGTCTTCGCCCGCGTGGCGCGGGGGGCGGCGCTGTCGCTGTGGACGCGGGACTACGTGCTGGCGGCGCGGGTGGCCGGCAAGGGCGAGGCCATGATCTCGTGGCAGCACATCCTGCCCAACATCGGCAGTCTCCTGATCGTGCAGGGCACCATCCAGTTCTCCATGGGGGTGCTCGCCGAGGCCGGGCTCTCCTACGTGGGCCTGGGCGCCCAGCCGCCGATCCCCAGCTGGGGCCGGATGCTGAACGAGGCCCAGACCATGATCGGCTTCGCGCCTTGGCTCGCCATCTTCCCGGGCCTGGCGGTGGTGGCGACGGTGATCGGGCTCAACCTCCTGGGCGACGGCCTGCGCGACGCGCTCGACCCCAAGCTCGACCGGAGCCGCTGACATGGCCTTGCTAGAGATCGACAATCTGAAGCTCGCGATCGGCGGAAGCGAGATTCTGAAGGGCGTGTCGCTGAACCTCGAGGCGGGGGAGATCCTCGGCCTGGTCGGCGAGAGCGGCTCGGGCAAGTCGATGACCTCGATGTCGATCCTGCGCCTCCTGCCGCCCGAGGCCCGCGTCACGGGGGCGATCCGGCTGGCGGGCGAGGACATACTGACCCGGTCTGAGGCCCAGATGCGGGCCCTGCGCGGCGCGGACATCGGCGTTGTGTTCCAGGAGCCGATGACGGCGCTGAACCCGCTGATGACCATCGGCGACCAGGTGGCCGAGGCCGTGCGCCTGCACCGCGGCGGCTCGCAGGCGCAAGCCCTGGCCGCGGCGGCGGGGGCCCTGGCGCGCGCCGGCCTGCCGAACGACAGGTTCCCGCTGTCGCGCTATCCGCACGAGCTCTCGGGCGGCCAGCGCCAGCGCGTGGCGATCGCCATCGCCACGGCGCTGAAGCCCAGGCTTCTGATCGCCGACGAGCCGACGACGGCGCTGGACGTCACCACTCAGGCCCAGATCCTGGAGCTGCTGAAGTCGCTGGCGCGGGAGGACGGCGCGGGCCTGATCCTGATCACCCACGACCTGGCCGTGGTCGCCGAAACCGCGGACAAGGTGGCGATCCTGCAGGCGGGCGAGGTGGTGGAGGCCGGGCCGACCGTTCCCCTGTTCCGCAACCTGACCCATCCCTACGCCCGGCGCCTGGCGGCGGACGCGGTGCTGGCCAAGGCCGCCCCGCCG
>Ga0209066_10007666_pt1 | contig 10655 bp, 4 predicted proteins | sample All_14_2_FD_187198 | JGI IMG/M metagenome (GOLD analysis project Ga0209066, IMG submission 187198) | Freshwater microbial communities in response to fracking from Pennsylvania, USA - Allegheny Zone_MetaG_DW_15 (SPAdes) (version 2) ... | reverse complement strand
GCACCGCCGGGGCCTTCGGTGGTGAGGGTGGTCACCACATTCGGGCGCGGTGTTGCCGCATAAACGATCGAAGAAACGGTCCCCGTTCCGCTGGAGTTGTAGGCGGAGACGCGATAGGCATAGGCCGTGTCCGACGGCAGGGCCGTGTCCGCGTACGTCTGGGCGGAGCCGGCGGCGGCATCCAAAGCGGCGATCTGGGCGAACGCGTTCGTCTCGTTGCTTCTTTCAACGCGATAACCCGACGCCCCCGGGACACTGCCCCACGTGAGTGTGATGGCTGTTGTGGAGGTCACGGTCGCGGTCAGTCCGGTGGGCGTGGACGGCAGCGGCAAGGCGGCAAAGGTCAGGTTCTGCGCTTGGGCGAGATGGTAGTTGCCGAGCGAGCTGATGCTCCAGTCGGACGAGTAGTGGAAGAGCCCCCAGAAAGCGGAGTCGGGGAGGTTGTTAAGCGAAGCCGAGCCCAGCGCGGTCCAGGCCGCACCGTCCGTCGACGTTTCGGCGGAGAAAACCTTTCCTGCTCGCGTCAGCCGCATCCAGCGCGGAAGGGTCAGCGTGTTGGCAGACGCGGGCAGGACCGCCGCGCCAGCTCCGGTTGTCGGGCGGGTGGAGAGCCGGGAGCCGAACGAGGTGTTCGCGCTGGTCGCCGCGGCCGCCATGATCGAGGTGTTGTTGGTGGCGGCGCGTATCATCAGCGCGACGCGCGCGTTGCCGTCATTGGGGATTCCGGCCGGGAAATAGGCAGTGAGGATGCCGTCGCCGGTCCGTTTTTGGAAAATGAAACGGCCGTTGTCGCTGGTGGCACCGGACGATAGGCCGGAGCCGCCGATCGTTACGGAGCCGAAAACGCCATTGGTCAGTACGGCTGGGGAGTGATCTGTGATGCTGCCGAGGAGGGTTTGGCTCCAGGGCGCAGCGAGGGAGGCGGTGGGGTCTTCGATGAGAACGGCCGCAGAGGCGTTGACGGTCAGGCCGGCGCCGCCGGAGGGGCTGCTCAAGGCGACCTTGAACTGGCGGGCGGCCTGGGGCAGGACCGTGTTGCTGACCGGCACGGAGATGGTTTTCGGGCCCGCTTCGCCGTCCGCCCAGGACAAGGTGCCGCTGGTGGCCTTGTAGTGCGTGCCCGCGACGGCGGAGGAGTCGCTTGAGGCGTAATTCACGTTGACGGCGCCGATGAAACCGCCAAACCGGTTGACGGTGATTGTGGCGGTCCCTGCCTTTTTGCTGACCTTCATGCGGGTCGTCGGCATTTCTATGTAGCCGGCGATGGCGTCGAAGGAGGCCTCGCCCGAAGGGGGCGAGTCGCCCGCCGCGTTGCTGGCGATGACGCGGTAATAGTAGGTGTTGCCGCTGGAGAAGGGCCCGTTATCGACACAGGAGCTTACGTTTGCGGCAACGTTCGTGACGGTCGAAAAGGAGCCGCCGGCGTTGGTTTTGCGCTCGATGCGGAACCCTGTTTCGTCGCCTGCGTTATCCGTCCAGGCGAGCAGGGCGCTGACGGCATTGGTCGGCGTGACGGTCAGTGATGTGGGGTTGAGCGGCGCGGCGGTGGTTGCGCTTCGCGCCGTCAGCGTGATCGGAGAGCCCACGCTCAGGTTCTTGTAGGAGCCGCCGGGGGCCGTCTCCAGCTTCAGAGCCCTCACCAGATACGAATAACTTTGGCCCGCAACGATGCCGGCATCGGCGTAGGCGGTGTTGGTGAGTGCGTTAGGTGTCAGACGCGTGAAGGGGCCGGTCGGCGAGTCGGCGCGGTAAACGAGGTAGCCTTGCAGAAAAGCGGGGTCGGTCGCGGTGCGCCAGCCGAGCGTGATCTGGGTGTTTGCGCTGAACGCGGTGAGGTGGCGAGGCGGCTCGACGGCGTGGAGGCGCAGAGCGGGGTCGCCCATCAGGCCGCAATGCACGCCGGCGTAGCTGTTGGGCTGATAGTTGTTGTTGGACCCCCAGAAGGACGAGTTGTGCGACATCAGGGTGGCAAACCCGACGGTCTCACCCATGCCGAGGTGATGCATGAACCGGGCGGGGCGGCCGCCCCAAAAACTGGTGAGCCCCAGCGAGTTGCCTGCGGCGTTTCCCGCGAGCGGCGCGCGAAGGAAATTATTGCCCGAATCCCAGTCGCCGAAGTAGCTGCCGAAGAAACTGGTGAAGACCGTCCGGCTCGGCTGGAGTCCGAAGTCGATTGTGTTCCCGACCGAGCCGGCACTTTCGTAACTGCCGCCGCCGTTGCCGTAACCGACAAGGTAGTCCTTTCCGCCCGCATAGGAAGGCGAGAACCATTGTCCGCTGGGGACCTCGTCGACCGTCAGTCCCACGCTCGAGAACATCCAACTCCAGCCTGAAATGGCGAACGCCTCGCCGCTGAAGTGTCCAAACCCGTCACGTAGGATGCTGCGCCGCGGAATGTTCGCATAGGCTCCTTGCTTGTGGCGGTAGTCGTGGGCCCTGCGCAGGTAACGGCGCAGGAGCATGGTCTCGGTGACTGCGGAGGAGGGTGCGCGCGTCATGCTGTGAAGATCCACTCGCCCGATCATGAGTTCCTGGGCACCGGGCAAATTGTTTTGATCGAACTTGCCGTCGCCCGGGATGTTGTCGTTGCGCGTGCCCGAAGCCGCCGTGTTGTTCACGGACGTGTCGGTCCAGAGGCCGTCCATATCCCCGTAGTAGCCGTCGGCGGGCCAAGCGCCGATGTGGTCGCCGTGGCCGTCCGGCGCGATATTGCCCGAATACGGCACTGGGACGTGCCCCAGCAGGTAGACCATTTTGACGCGGGAGGGGTCGGCTTGATAGGCCGCCGTGATCTGCGCCTTGACGTTGGCGGCGGTGTTGGTGCGAAGGGCCGTGAGGGTCTGCACGACCCAGCCGTCGCCGGCAAGGTCGCTTTGGAGCTGTGCGATCTCCGCAGCGAGCGGGGCAACCATCGTGTTGTCGACCACCAGCAACAGCGTCCCGCGGGCTTCGGCCATCGGCACCTCGACGCCGGCGCTCAGATACCCGACGGCGGGGGAGGGTGAAAGCCCCGAAAAGGTGCGTTGCATCCAATATTCGTATTCAACGCCGGCCACCGCATTGCTGTCGACATAGACCGTGCTGTTGGTTGCAAGGGCTACCGGCGAGGGCCATGCGGTTTCTCCCTTGAGCCTCCGGTAGATTTTTTGCGCTGCGATTTTTCCCTGCTGGCGCTGGGTCCAAGACAGCGTGATGCGCGGCACATTGGTCGAGACCGTGGCCCTCAGGTCAACCGCAAAGTCACGCGTCGTCTGTGCGGGCGACGTCAGGCCCGTCAGCATCAAGAGTGCTCCGGCCAGGCAGCCGGACTTTCGCTGGGCCCCGGACGTTCGTTTCGTCATAAGCGGATCATGCATTTTAAACACCACACACGTAAAAGAATATTCCGATCATTCTAACATCACTTAACAATGTCGCACATTATAGATCATTATCTTCCAAGGTCAATTCGCAATAGCTTTCAAAACGGGGGTTGACGGTGCATGTGACCTGTGTTCTAATGGTGGTACATTGTTTCAATGGGAGAACGACATCAGAATGATGACGGAGAACATTAGAAAGCGCCGGAAAACGACAGGGGTGCCGATTCTGGAGCGGACGCTCGGGCTGTTGGAATTCCTCTGCCAGTGCCCTGCGGGTGTCGCTTTGAGCGAGCTTGCGCGAGCGCTGAGCATTCCCAAGAATACGACCTACCGCATGCTGAACACCCTGTGCGCGCACGGCTACGTTTCCCGCAACGAAGCGGAGCTGACCTATCGCTTGACGCGCAAGCTCGCCACGCTGGTCTACACCCGTGCTCAGGACGGAGGGCTGATTGAAAAGGCGCTGGAGCCGATGCGCGCGCTGCGCGATCAGGTCAAAGAGACGGTGGTCATCAGCATCCTTGACGCGGGAGAGGGCATCGTCTTGGAACAGGTCCCGGGGTTGCACCCGTTCCGTTTCGTGTGCGATCCGGGAACGCGGCAGCCGCTGCATGCTTCCGCTTCGACAAAGGCCATCCTGGCGCATTTCCCCGACGAGGAGCGGGACGCGATTCTCAAGCAGGCGTCCTTTACGCGTTTCACAAGGCGGACCTTTACCTCTGTCCGCGCTTTCCGCAAAGAGCTTGCGGCCACCCAGGCGCGCGGTTTCGGCATTGACCGCGGCGAGGCGCTCCACGGCGTGCACTGTGTGGCTGCCGCTGTTTTTGACCGCCGACACCGGCCGCTTGCGGCCATCACGGTGACCGGTCCCGATGAGCGCTTGCGCGAGAAGGATTTCGACCAGGTGGGGAAGAGGGTGATGGCCTGCGCGGGGGTCATCTCGGAACGGTATACTTAAGAAGCCTATTGGATAGGGGGAAACATGTGCCGACGAATCAACGTCGCGATCCTTGCGGTAGTCATGTCCGGTTTTGCGGGCGCTGCGGGTTGGGTGTCCAGCCCGCTGATGCGGGGCGGGATGGAAGCCGCGACGATGACGGCGGACATCACGGGCGTGGGCGAGCTGACGCTGATCGCCACGGTCGGCCCCGACACGTACGATTTCGATCAGGCGGTATGGGGGAACCCGCGTCTTGTGCTGGCCGACGGCACAACGGTGGCGCTGGCGACGCTAACGCCGGCGGTTGCTGAAGTCGGTTGGGGAACGCTGCTGGTCAACAAGGGACTCGGCGGGGCGCTGCAGATTGCGGGAAAGAAGATGGCGTCGGGTTTCTGGGCGCATGCGCCCTCGGAAATGACCTTTAAGCTGCCGCCGAACGCCGTCCGGTTCGAGGCGCAGGTTGGGCTGACGGCACCCCGCGGCAAGGGCAGCGTGGTCTTTCAAGTTGCGCCGGGCGAGCTGTCGAAGAAGCGTGCGGCGGAGCGCAGGCTGGCACGGGTCAACGTGGAGGCTCTGGCGCGGCTCATCGAGTGGCGGATGACGCGCACGCCGGAACAGCGGACGATGTTGGAGGCGGCCCGAGCGACGATCCGAGCCGCAACAGAAGGCCAACTCGACCTCGAAAACGTAGGGGCTCTGGAGGCTCTGACGCGCACGTTGATGCGCGATACCAATCCGGCCCTCGCGTTCGACGAGGTGCTGTTCATCCGGCGCAAGGCGGGACACTACCTGCCTCAGAACTGGCAGAGCAATTCGGTGCTTCCGCGGAACGGCCACCAGAACACGCTCTGCGCGCTGCGCGTGCGCGGCGAGGGCGCGGGCAAGGTCCGGGAGATCTACACGCCGCCCGGCGGAGCCCCGCTGGCCGACGTCGACCTGCACTGGGACGGACGCAGCCTGCTCTTCTCCTCCATCGGCGCGTCCAACGCCTGGCATGTGTTCGAGCTGACGCTGGCGGACGGCGCCGTGCGGCAGGTCTCGCGCGACAATGAGGCGGAAATCAACCATTACGACGCCTGCTATCTTCCGGACGGGCGGATCATGTTCAGCTGCACGGCGCTCAAGTACGCGGTGCCCTGCGTCAACGGCAGCTCGCCGGTCGCCAACCTGTTCCGCATGAACGCCGACGGGTCGGGCATGGAGATCCTCGCGAGCGACCAGGAGCACAGCTGGTGTCCGACCGTGCTGCCGGACGGGCGCGTGATGTACCTGCGCTGGGAGTACACCGACCTGCCGCACTCCAACTCGCGCATTCTGTTCACCTGCAACCCAGACGGCACCAACCAGCGCGCGCTTTACGGGAGCAACTCCTTTTGGCCGAACGGCATCTTTTACGCCCGCCCGGTTCCGGGCAACCCTATGCAGTTCATCGGGGTGGTGACGGGGCACCACGGGCACGCGCGCAAAGGCGAGCTGGTGCTGTTCGACGTGAACCTCGGCACGCAGGAGGCCGAGGGCGCGGTGCAGCACATCCCGGGCTATGGCAAGAAAGTCGAGCCGGTCGTCAAGGACCAGCTCGCGAACGGCTCGTGGCCGCTCTACCTCCACCCGTATCCGCTGGATGAGACGACCTGTCTGGTGGCCATGCAGCCGGACGCGAAGACGAAGATGGGCCTCTACCTGGTCGACCGCTTCGACAACGTGCTGCTGCTGTCCGAAGAGGTTGGCTGCGACCTGGTCGAGCCGGTGCCGCTGGCGGCGTCGCCGGTGCCGCGCGTGCAGCCCGACCGCACGGTCAAGGCGGACCCGGAGGCGACGGTCTACATCGCGGATATCTACGAAGGCCCTGGGCTGAAGGGGATTCCGAAGGGCGAGGTCAAGGCGCTCCGGCTATATACCTACACGTACGGCTTCGCGGGCCAGGGCGGGCTTTACGGGACGATCGGCATGGACGGCCCGTGGGACATGCGCCGCACGCTCGGCACGGTGCCGGTGAACGCGGACGGCTCGGCGCTCTTCAAGGTGCCTGCCAACACGCCGATCGCGCTGCAGCCGCTGGACAGCGAAGGCAAGGCGCTGCAGGTGATGCGGAGCTGGCTGAACGCGCGCAACGGCGAATATCTTTCGTGCGCGGGCTGCCACGAGCGCGCCTCCTTTACGCCCCAGACCGTGGCGGCTCGCAACCTCGCCAAGCCCGCCGCCATCACGCCGTGGCGCGGCCCGGCCCGCAACTTCGAGTTCGCGCGCGAGGTGCAGCCCGTTCTCGACGCCTACTGCGTGCGCTGCCACAACGAGCCGGATCCGCCGCAGGCCGAGCGTTTCGGCGACAAGCCGTGGAAGCCGGACTTGCGCGGCGACAGGATGATCACCGACTGGAAGACGGCGATGGCCGGCCAGGGGCCGAAGAACATGGCGGGCAAGTTCTCGGTCTCCTATGCGAATCTGCACCGCTTTGTGCGCCGCCCCGGCATCGAGAGCGACATTCATCTGTTCGTGCCCATGGAGTGGCACGCCGACACCACTCAACTGCTGCTGACGCTTCAGAAGGGGCACCACGGCGTGACGCTCAGCGCGGAGGCGCTCGACCGCCTGGTCACGTGGATCGATTTCAACGCGCCCTATCATGGCCGGTGGCAGACGATCGTCGACAGCGCGTCGGCGACCGCCAAAGAGGAGAAGCGCGCGCGCATGCGCGATCTTTACGCTGGGATCCAAGAGAACCACGAGGCTCTCGACCTCGCGCCTGTCAAGCTGGAGGCTGCCGCGCCGGCGCAGGAGCAACCCCTGCCTGCGGGCGACACGGCGTGTGACGGCTGGCCGTTTGACCCGGCGGCGAAGCCGGCCGGGGCGGGCGGCGCGCTGGACTTGGGCGGCGGCGTGAGGCTCGACCTGGTCTCCGTGCCCGGCGGCGCGTTCCTGATGGGCTCGACCTCCGGCTTCCGCGATGAGGCGCCGGTCGCAAAAGTCGAGGTCAAGCCCTTCAAGATGGGACGCCTCGAGGTGACCAACCGGCAGTACCGCCGCTTCCGGGCCGAGCACGACAGCCGCCGCGAGTCGCGGCACGGCTACCAGTTCGGCGTGACCGGCTACGATGTGAACGGCGATGACGCGCCGGCCGTGCGGCTTTCGTGGCACGATGCGGTGGCGTTCTGCGACTGGCTTTCGAAGGCCACCGGGAAAAACGTGGCCTTGCCGACCGAAGCGCAATGGGAGTGGGCGGCCCGCGCCGGTTCAACGAACGCCTTCTGGTATGGCGCGACCGACGCCGACTTCGCGCCCTACGCCAATCTGGCGGACGTGACGCTGGGCGATTTCTCGGGGAACCCGTATGAGCAGGACCGCGTCAAGGCGCGCTACAAGAATCCGGAGAACCTCTACGACAACTGGATTCCGCAGATCTCGAAGGTCAACGACGGCGGCTTTCTGAGCGAGCCCTCCGGCACGTGGAAGGCCAACCCGTGGGGGCTGAGCGACCTGCACGGCAACGCCGCGGAGTGGACGCGCTCTAAGGAGGCGCCCTATCCGTACCGCGATGCCGACGGCCGCAACGCGGCGGGCGGCGGCGAGAAGCGCGTCGTGCGCGGCGGCTCGTGGTGGGACCGGCCCAAGTTTGCGACAGCCTCGTTTCGCCGCGCCTACCGGCCGTATCAGCCGGTCTTCAACGTCGGGTTCCGCGTGGTGGTCGAGGAGTGATCCCGTTTACGGCAGGCGGGCGCTCAGCGTGCCTTTCTCGGAGGCGTGCGGCACGCAGGTGACCAGCCGTGTGACGTGCGCGTGCGACAGGCCTCCGATGCGGCAGTCGAGGTATTCGCCGGTCCAGCCGTGCGCGAGGCCGGCGTCGTCGATGTGCTCGACGAGCACGTCGACCGCGCGGCCGATGAAGCGCCGGGCGAAGTCGGCCCGCTTGCGCGCCTTGAGCCGGTTGAGCTCCGCGACGCGGCGTTTGCGCTCGGGCTCCGGCACGGCGCTGGCGAATGCCGCGGCGGGCGTTCCGGGGCGTTCGCTGTACGGGAAGATGTGAAGGTTGCTGAACGGGAGCTCTTCCAGAAACGCGCGGGTTTTTTCAAACGCGGCCGGTGTTTCGCCTGGAAAGCCGGCGATGATGTCGGCGCCGAGGCCGAGGTGCGGCATGCGGCGAAGGGCTTCGCGCACGGTCTGCGTCACGGCGTCAACGGTGTAGCGCCTGCGCATGCTCGCGAGCATGCCGTCGTCGCCGCTCTGGATGGGCAGGTGGAGAAACTTGCAGAGCTTCGGCGAGTCCGCCATGAACGCGATGACCTCGCGCTCGACGGTGCCCGGCTCGATGGAGCCTAGGCGGAGGCGTCCCAGCCCCGGCAGGTCAGCCAGCGCGCCCAGCAGGTCGACCAGCGTGCGGCGGCCGTCCGCATAGCAGGCGATGTTGCAGCCGGTCACCACGATTTCGTGGAAGCCCGCGCGAATCAGCGCGCGGGCTTCGTCAAGGCAGGCCTCGAACGGCTGGCTGCGCGGCTGGCCGCGCGTGTGCGGCACAATGCAATAGGTGCAGAAAAAGTCGCAGCCGTCCTGGATTTTCAGCGAGGCGCGCCGGGTGGAGCGTGAGGGCTCGGGCGGAAGGGAGGAGGAGGGGGGCGGGCACAGGCGCCCGGAGGCGCGGAGGCTCCCGGCGACGAAGGCGGCCAAAGTGTCCTTCTGGCCGCGCGGCACGACGAGGTCAAGGCCCAGCGCGCGCAGCGTTTCTGAATCGACCGTCTCGACCGCACAGCCCACGAAAACCAAAAAGGTCTGCGGTTCTTTCTTGCGCAGCGAGCGGATCAGCTTAAGGCACTCGTTTTCGGCGGCCTGAGTGACGGCACACGTGTGGAGCACAACGCAATCAGCCGGGGTTCCGAACGGCACGCGCAGGAAGCCGGCGGCGGCGAACCCCGCCTCGAACTGTGCGGTCTCGGCCCGGTTGAGGCGGCAGCCGAAGGTTTTGAAGGAGACCGTCATGGCGATACGACACTTGGCCAGGCCGGCGCTATTCGAACAGCGCCGTGGAGAGGTAGCGTTCGCCCGTGTCCGGCAGGATCGCGACAATCAGCTTGCCGGCATAGGCCTCTTCGGCGGCCAGGCGCAGTGCGGCGGCCACCGCGGCGCCGCACGAGATGCCCGACAGGAGCCCTTCTTCGCGGGACAGGCGGCGGGAGGTTTCAAGGGCCAGGTACGTCTCGACAGCCTCGATCCGGTCGATGAGCGAGAAGTCGACCACCTGCGGGATGAAGTTCGCGCCGATTCCCTGGATGCCATGCACCGAGGGCGCGAGCGGGCGTCCGGCCATCCGCTGCGAGAGCAGGGGACTTTCGGCGGGCTCGACCGCCACCATCCGCACGCTTGCGCCGATGTTTTTGAAATACCGCCCGATGCCGACCACGGTGCCGCCTGTGCCCACGCCCGCGACCACGGCCGCAACGTGGCCGTCGGTCTGGGCCCAGATTTCGGGGCCGGTGGTCCGCTCGTGAATCAGCGGGTTGGCGGGGTTCGCGAACTGGTTGGGCATAAAGAACCGGCCGGGGGTTTCGTCGAGCAGCTCCTGCGCCTTCTGGACGGCGCCCGCCATGCCGGAGGCGGCAGGGGTGAGCACGAGGTTGGCGCCGAGCGCGGCGAGCACGCGGCGGCGCTCGAGGCTCATGCTTTCCGGCATGGTCAGCGTGACGGGGTAGCCGCGTGCGGCACCCACCATGGCGAGCGCGATGCCGGTGTTGCCGCTGGTGGGCTCGACGATCTCCATGCCGGCCCTGAGCGTGCCGTCTTGCTCGGCTTCCCAGACCATGGAGGACGCGGTGCGGCATTTGACCGAATAGGAAGGATTGCGCCCCTCGACTTTGGCGAGAACGGTGGCTCGCAGTCCTTTTGTCAGGGAATTGAGCCGAACCAACGGGGTGTTTCCGATCGAGAGCGAATTGTCCGTGAAAAAGGTCATGGGGTACTCCTGAAATTGGTTTCCATCATACCTGATCCCGCCGGAGCGAGAAAGTGTTTTCGGCTTTCCTTTAGAAACAGAAGTCCGTATCATTTGGCCACGATAAAAAACCGTATGCTGTTATGCGGTGTCAGCACGAGGGGTTCTCATGATATTGGATACGACGAGTCCTGCTATGGGGATGATTTTGTTCACGCTGGGGGGGCTGGCAGGCGCGGTCTTTGCATTGCCTTTCAAGCGGGTGAAGAACTGGGCCTATGAGAGCTACTGGCTGTTTTACGCGGTTTTCGGGCTCGTCGTGTTCCCTTGGATACTGGCGCTTGCGACGGTTCCCAATCTGGCGGACGTGCTTCGGAATGCGCCGGGGCCTGTGCTGTTCCGCTGTTTCGGCTTCGGCGCGCTGTGGGGGTTGGGC
>Ga0209066_10007665_pt1 | contig 10655 bp, 12 predicted proteins | sample All_14_2_FD_187198 | JGI IMG/M metagenome (GOLD analysis project Ga0209066, IMG submission 187198) | Freshwater microbial communities in response to fracking from Pennsylvania, USA - Allegheny Zone_MetaG_DW_15 (SPAdes) (version 2) ... | reverse complement strand
ATCAGTGCCAAAAAATAGTCGCCACTCAAAACCTGGATTCTCCTCTGGATCCCGGGCTTTTTGATGGCTATGAAGAGGCGCAGTTTTATGCGGAACTCATTAAAATTCTTAATGAAAAAAATGAAGCTGTGCGCCAGTCTATTATTACATTGCAACAGGCACTGGATGATCCCTTGCACGAATGGAATCCTCTAAGTAAACGTGCTGAATGCGCAGCGTTACATCGATCTTACACCTCATTTCGCGAAAAACTGCAGGCAATCCGTCTCGTTCCAATTCCAACGTCACTTCATGGCGGCATGGATGATGGTCCTAATGCCGTTACGCTTCCGCTTATAAACCAGCGAATACATGCGCTCTGTGCGCATATCCAGAGTGGCGCCGCCGTCTTCGCCATACCCAATGCGCATAATGCAGCGCGTAAATTTGCCATCGGCGACGCGGATTCCCTGCATTTCAGAAACACGCCTCGTTTTGATGATGAAACAACGTTTGCCATGCATGTTGAGCGGCGCCTGCATAATCTAATGACGGCTGCACAGGCAAGCGATCCGCTATACCCGGATGAAGAAAACGATACGCCACGTGTTCATGTCCTGGCCCAGAGGTTGCAACACATCAGAACACTGGGGAATTATACCGATTGGAAATACCTGAAAGCAGATCTCATCAATCAAATATTGTTAGCCAGCAAAGCGGAGCAATTGCAGTTGATACGCGACTATGGGCCGTTGCTGGACATGCATTACACTTTTCCGGGGATTACCCTGTTTCGCGGTGAAACGGATGCCCGGGTGAAGGCGGATTATATTTTGGCCAGCGAGGGGTATTGTTTGTATGACGCAGCAGATTCGGCGCTTGACCAACTCGCATGCGTTTAATCCTGCGTTTCCGGCAAGCGTGATTTGATTCGCATGGTTGCCTGGGTGTGAATTTGCGAGACGCGAGATTCGCTTACGCCCAGCACTTCGCCGATTTCTTTCAAATTCAGATCGCGTTCATAATATAAAGACAGCACCAGACGCTCGGTATGAGGCAGGCCTTCTATAATATGCGCCAGGTGGTGTTTGGTGTCTTCGCGCATGACGTTGATGTGCGGTTCCGATACGACGGTATTTCCGCCCGCCAGGGTGTCATCCGTCACCCCCATGTCGTCAAAACCGTACAATTGACTGCCGGATGATTCCTGCAACAAATCGAAATACTCATCCAGATCCAGATGCAGTTCCTCGGCTACTTCACTGTCTTTGGCGACCCGGCCCAGACGATTTTCGACCGCTTTAACCGCGGCGGAAACCACCCGGGCATTGCGATGCACAGAACGCGGAATCCAGTCGTTGCGGCGAACCTCATCCAGCATATGGCCACGGATACGAATACCGGCGTAGGTTTCAAAGGTGGCGCCTTTGCTTTCGTCATAATGTTTGGCGGCATCCAGCAAACCCATCATCCCGACTTGCAACAGGTCGTCCAGTTGCACCGAAGGCGGTAAACGCGCGAGCAAATGGAAGGCAATACGCTTCACCATCGTGGCGTGTATTTTGAGTAAGGCTTCCTGTGTTTGTTGATTTGCCGTGCCATATGCCGCGACTACGTCCACGATTTTCTCCTCAGTGTACTTCCCGTACCCATCAATCTATCCGTTTATTAACCTGATTTTTTTTCAAATTTTCAGCGACCAGGCGTTCAAGAAAAAAGCTGGTATTACCGCCCAGCGCACGCTTGAAAGGCCAATTATCGACCACCACGGCCAGCTGCTGAAAGGCTTTCGATGCCTGACAATCTGGATAAGCCATCAAAACCGCTTGCTGCTTTTTAACCGCTTGATGAACCAGGTCATCAAAGGGCACCATGCCCAGATAATTCAAATGAACTTCCAAAAATTGTTCGGCCACATGATACAGCCTGTTAAATACCTCTCGCCCTTCCTGGCCGCTGTGCACCATGTTCGCCAGCACATGAAAATGGCTCCAGCCAAAACGCTGACTCATGACCTTGATCAGGGCATAGGAATCAGTCAGAGACGTGGGCTGATCGCAGATGACAATGATCACTTCCTGGGACGATCGGGTGAAACTGAGAACCGTGTCAGAAATACCTGCTGCTGTATCAATAATCATATAATCGAATTCGTCCGTCAACTCATTAAACGCATCAATAATGCCAGCATGCTGAATCGGGCTGAGTTGCGCCATGTAATCGGTGCCGGAGGCCGCGGGGATAACTTTAATATCGTGCGGACCGGTCAACATAATGTCTGACAAACGGCACACGCCCTGCATCACGTGGGACAAGTTATATCGTGCGTATAAACCGAGCATGATATCGAGATTGGCAAGACCAAGATCCGCATCGAGCAGCAAAATTTTCTTGCCCATTTCCGCCAAAGCCACCGCAAGATTAATGGCCACACTGCTTTTGCCAACCCCGCCCTTTCCGGCAGACACAGCAATCACATTGACCGGTTTGGAGCACATATCGGTTTGAAACAAGCGGGTCTGATTCTGCTCAGTGCGCTCCCCGGCTGGTTCGCGGCCACCGTTTGTAGCGAACGACAGCAGAACCTCAAGCTCTTCCTGAGACAACACATTTTTTTCGCTCATGACCAACCCCGTTACTCATTCCGTATTGGCAAGCAAAGCAGATGCCATTTGTTATTCGTCAGCCAGTTGTTGGCATTTGTCCGTGGCGTCTGAGCGACATTGATCCTCGCAATCTATGGCGCTTGAAGTCAGACAAATGGTGTCAATGCAATTATTCGTGGTCTCTTCAATACACATTTCCTGATTGTAGCCCGCACTACCTTCGTCAACAGAAGGAATGTCAACAGCGTAGACGGCCACAGGTGAGGAGGCAAATAGAAAAAAGTACAACACCCTTGTCATATAGTTCATATTGTATCTCCTGCGATCATCTTGAATTTATTTTAATTATAGACGCTTTCAAGGTGAATGGAATTTCACCGGAAAACATGGCAGACTGATTTTCATTTTTCCCATTCACAGATTCTCCATGCGCAGCAAAACACAATTGTTCAGTAATTTCAGCCGCGCGCTCATCAGCAAATCAGACTGTTATCGCCCTGACAGAGAGAGCGATTTGACAGCAGTGTTGATGGATCTGCAACGCAACAACCAGGCTTGTCTGGCACGGGGAAACGGTTTGAGTTACAGCGATTGCTGTACCTTTGATCAGGGAATCATTATCAACACGGATCGATTCCGGCATTTGCTCAGCTTCGATGAAGCATCCGGCATCCTCTGTTGCCAGGGCGGCACTACTTTTGACGATCTGTTTCTGGCGCACCCGGATTATGTTCCGCCCGTTCTGCCTGGCACGGTTCACGCAACGGTCGCCGGCGGTATCGCCAATGATGTGCATGGTAAAAATAATGTGAGCGGCGGAACCTTTGGGCAGCATATCGTCTGGCTGGAGGTGCAAACGGGTGAGCGTGTCTATCATTGCAGTCGAAACGAATATCCTGACTTGTTTCAAGCCAGCATTGCGGGTTTGGGTCTGACCGGGGTGATCACGCGCGTTGCGATCAAGATGCAAAAATCCAGCCGATATGTGCAGGTTCAGCAGGAAAAACATCATCATGTTAAAGATGTGGTGCAACGCATGTCGACCGAGGGTCTGCGGCATAGTTATCAGGTCGCCTGGCTGGATTTGCTCAATGAAGAGCGGGCGCTGCTGTCTTTCGCCGATCCCTGTGAGGACCGCGCTGCGGAAAAATCCAGGCGCTGGACTGTTCCTCCCCTGCCTTTTCGCCTGATCAACGCCTGGAACATGGCTTTGTTTAATCGCTATTATTATCGAACTGCCAGCACCCAAACCCGCGTTCAATCCTTGCGCGCGTTTAATAATCCGCTCGATGCGCTCAGCAACTGGACTCGCCTGTATGGCAAGCAGGGTCTGTTGCAATTTCAGGCTGTTTTTCCAGAGGCATCGGCTGTTGAAGTTTTACAAGCCTTGCGGGGCATCATTCGCTCCCGACGGGCGACGCCCAGCCTGGCTGTATTAAAATATTTCAGCCAACCTGGTGCGGGATTGCTGTCCTTTGTGCAACCAGGATTTACGATCGCCATTGATTTCATCCACAACGAAGCAGCGCGCCAGGCGATTCAACAGATGAATGCCTTGATTGGCGATGTGAAAGGCAAAATCTATCTGGCCAAGGATCGTTTGCTGACGCGAGCACAATTTATCGAGCAATATCCGAATCAAGACGCGTTTCAAGATATTATTAAACAGTATGATTGCGGTATGCAGTCGGATTTGGGCAAACGTCTGGGGTTGGTCGGATGACAGCAACGTGGTTAGTGATTGGCGCCAGTTCCATCATCGCTGAAGCCTTCGCGGCTTGTGCGGCAGCGCAGCAACACCCTTTGATTTTATGCGGGCGCGATGGCGAACACTTGGCGATCATCGCGGCGGATCTGCGTTTGCGTTATCGCATTCGTTGCGACATCCTCCACTGCGATTTGGCTGTAGATGCCTCACCCGTATTAACCTGCCTGCAAGACGAAACGCGAGAATTTGCCTTGTTTATCGCGGCCAGTCATATTGTAGACAACGATCAACTGACGGCTCGGGAAACAGAGACCATGTTACGCGTTAACGTAGTGAGCATCAGCCAGATCATTCACGCCTTCATACAAAAACAACAAACAGCGCATCGCCTGATTTTTTTAAGCTCGGTCGCCGCCTGCCGCGGACGCGCCAAAAACAGCTTGTATGGCGGCAGCAAAGCCGCTATTGAATGTTATTTGCAGGGCTTGCAACAACAGGCGGCGGCATCAGTCAGCATCACGGTGGCGCGTCTCGGGTATATTGATACCGTGCAAACCTGGGGCATGCCAGGAATTTTTTACGCCGCTTCCCCCGAGAGCTGTGCACAAACTTGCTGGAAGGCGTCGTATGCCAGGCGTCGTCTGGTTTATTGTCCGTTTTTCTGGCGTTATATCATGGGGATACTGACACGCCTGCCTTTTTTTATCTGGAAAAAAATGAAGATATAGTCGTATTTTTATCGTTCAATAATTGACAAGTCTTGTTTTCTATGTCTACACTCATTTCCATTGGTGTTTGGTGTTCTGGCCAAAGCCAATACGGACACTATGATTGCCCCATAACCTTAAAAGGAATTTCAAATGAACAAATTAATCTCTGGTGTTGCTCTGGCCGTTGGCGCAGCTGCTATGTTTTCTGTTGCTCCAGCTTTCGCTGATGATACTACAACAACTGCTGCGCCAATGGTTGCTTGCAAAGGCGTGAACACATGCAAAGGAACTGGTAGCTGCAAAACTGCTGCCAACACTTGCAAAGGTCAAAATACTTGTAAAGGACAAGGCGTTAGCCAAATGTCACAAGATGATTGCACCAAAGCTGGCGGCACTGTAGATGCGTCTACTGCTCCTGCTACTGCTGAGTAATCAGTATTATTTTAAAACCGGTCAGCTAGCTGGCCGGTTTTAACCCAACAAGTCGTACTCACATGAAAAATACCATTCAACAAAAACCTGCCTGTCTGGGCTTTGGTCTGGGTTTACGCCCGGATTATTACGAAGACATTTTACAAACAAAACCGCCATTGGACTGGTTTGAAATCACCAGTGAAAACTATATGATTCCCGGCGGTAAACCGCTGTATTATCTCGATAAAATTCGTCAGGATTACCCCATCGTCATGCATGGCGTGTCGATGTCGCTGGGTAGTACTGATCCGCTGGACATGGACTATCTGAAACAATTGAAAACCCTGGCTGAACGCGTGGAACCAGCCTGGATTTCGGATCATCTCTGCTGGACAGGAATCAATCACAACAATTTACATGATTTGCTGCCCCTTCCTTATACCCAGGAAGCGATCGAGCACGTGGCGTCTCAAATTCAGCGCGTGCAGGAGTATCTGGGTCGACGCATCGCCATTGAAAACGTATCCAGCTACCTCACCTATACCCGGTCGGATATGAGCGAATGGGAATTTATTAACGCCATTGTGGCGCGTGCGGATTGTTATTTGTTACTGGACGTCAACAATATTTACGTCAGTTCCTTCAATCACCATTTTCAAGCCATGGACTACATCAAGGCCATGCCAGGCGATCGCATCGTACAAATTCATCTGGCCGGACATTCCAATTACGGTGATTATATTATTGACACCCATGACGCGCCGGTCATCCAGGCTGTCTGGGATTTGTATGCGGAGACGATCAAGCGTTTTGGCATGATTTCAACCATGATCGAACGCGACGACCACATGCCGCCGCTATCGGACTTGCTGGACGAAATCGCGATAGCGAGACGCTTGGCGGAACAGGCTATACGATGCGAGGCGCTGGCATGAGCGAACTACGAGACATTCAGGGCGATTTTCAGGCTTTTTTGATGACGGGGAACAACGCTGTCGACTCGTCGATAGTCGACTGCCCACCTGTGAACCGGGATATTCGTCTGGGGATTTACAAAGACGCGTATCAATTGCGTCTGGTTGAAGCATTGGCCAGCAATTTTCCCTGCCTGCAAACGCATTTGGGCCAAGAGGCATTTCAGCGTCTGGGTTTTGCATATCTGGCGGTGCATCCTTCCCGGTATCGTTCGATACGCTGGTTTGGTGATCGCATGGTCGATTATTTGCTTCAACATCCCGAGCAAGATTATCCCTGGCTGGCGGAACTGGCAGAGTTTGAATGGAATATGTCCGCAAGTTTTGACGCGCAGGACGCAGATGTGTTGACGATGGCAGACATGGCCGCGTTACCAGCCGAGGCCTGGGCTGAGTTGACCCTGAGCCCGCATCCGTCCGTGCATCGCATGAATTTTTTCTGGAACGTGGTGCCGCTTTGGCAAGGTCTTACGGAAGGTAAAGCGGTTCAGGATGCAGCCGTCAAAAGCGACACAGCCACTGCCTGGGTTTTATGGCGCAAGGATTACATCAATCGTTTTTTGAGCTTGTCGGAAGAAGAAGCCTGGGCGCTGGATGCGGCGATCAGCGGCGCGACCTTTGCAGATATTTGCGAAGGATTGTGTGCCTGGCATGAAGAATCCGCCGTTGGCATGCGAGCCGCGGGCTTGTTGAAGGGTTGGATTCTGTCGGGTTTGGTTGCGCAGAGATAAAACATCCCTACGTCCCCAATTGCCGCCTTGTATTCACCCCACCCTTCAATTTTGCCTGCCCGGCCAATGCACCTTTGGTCAGCAATTTGGCGGCGATTACCGCTTCCGGCTGTCCAGCCATGGCAGCGCGGTTGATCCATATCCAGGCTGAGCGACGATTCTCTACCACGCCCTGGCCATAATAATACATATACCCTACCGCATACTGCGCATCCGGCTGGCCTCTTTCTGCTTCCGGCTTGAGAAGAATAAAGGCCGAGCGGAAATTTTGAGCGCGGAAATTGGCGATCCCTTCCTGAAAATTGGCGCGGCTGGCGCAGCCCAAAATCAGACTCGACAAAAAGCATAATAAAGCCCATCGAAACACTCGTTGCATATCAATTATTCCTCAAGTAAGGGCTTAGGCATTAAGTAATAATAACTCGAACAATATGGGCGCTAATTGTCCGAGTTATTAGTACTTAATGCCTTAGGGGGCTGTTCAAACAACAACTCATTTTTAGGTAACCTTAAACTCTCAAGCGCGCCTTTGTAAAGCACTATAATACGTGATTTTTCGATTCGCTTGATCACAGCGCCGCCAGGCAAGGTATCGCCGACCAGAAACGACAGCTCTTTGCCTTCGGTGGTTTGCAGCAATACCTGCGATTCACCTTTCTGGCTCGAATACAGAATGCCGACCACCGTAAAATCGAGGGTGGATTGTTTGATTTCAGCCGTGGCCATATCGGGCACATACTCGCCGAACAAAGGCTTTGTAAACAGTGCCGAACGGGTATCCAGCGTATCCTGATGCCTGCCCTTGCCCACCGGCGTTTGCGGCGTGAGGGTGCTTTGCTGTGGTTGCAGGCCGCTCACGAGCTGACTGACAAACAGGACGGACATCAGGATAACGACCCCGATGGCAATGCTTTTTCCCGGCTCGCTGGTGATGAGCGCGGGCGATAGTTGACGGAATGATATCAAGGTTTTATATCCTGATTTTGATGCAGAATTGAAGTGAAAATACCTTTTGGATCAAAACGTTGCTTGCTGTCCAACCAGGTGCCATAACGCGCGCCGAAATGATTTTTCCAATACGCGTCCGTCACGTTTTCACCGAAAAATCCGGACATATAACGCTTGCCGCCGGCCTGTAACAAGCGATCATCCATCTCGTTGATGGCATCCAGACAACCTGGCAGCAAACCCGGTGGAATGCCTGGATTCAAAATCATGATGCAATAAAACTCCGGCTTGTCCGGGGAGATAACAAAGGTCTGCTCATGCCGATTGGCTATGGGAACAACGTGTACATTGCTGGCGAAATACATTGGCAAAAATTCCAGAAAATTGTCCAGCTCCTGCTCCAGCAATTCAGCCGGTATCAGACATTCATACCAGGGATGATGCATATCCCAGTGCCCCGATAACTTCATGGCAGCAAAACGGGGATCGTGGCGATGCAAATAAGAGGCCATGGACTCATCCTGACAATTTGACACTTTCCATGGCCGCAAGTCATCGCCCAGACTGCTCAAGTCCGGCGCCTCGTCATCATACTCAACCGACACATGCAAGGCGAACAACCATTCGGCATAGGGTGTGCGTCCTTTGGCGGTCAGTTTGCTTCCCAATAAAGCGGGTGTACAAAAGGTTTCAATATAATCCACCGATTGTTTGAATTGTGCCAGGTCCCGCATCCACTGCGCTTTGTCGTTGTAGGTCAGCGAAAATGTTCTCACCTGTTTGGCACAGGGCCGCAAAGCAATAGCTGCCTTGCTGATCACGGCGAATTGCCCCTGACCGCCCAAACAGGCTTGAAACAGAGGGGAGCTGGCGTCGACAGTCAGCAACTCACCTTCGGCGGTCACTACTTCCAGCGCCTGTACATGAGCCGCAGCGACGCCTTCACGAAAAGACGCGGCGCCCACACCGCCAATCGACAACAAGCCCGCGACCGACAAATTGGTGTTATAGGGCACAACGAAGGGGATTTTCGAGAGCGGTACGGTCGCGTCCAGCAAATCAGACCAGGTCGCATTGGCGTCAACCCAGATCACATCTGCCTGGGGTTCATAGACCTGAGTGAACTGTTCCATATGAATGGTCACCCCGCCTTCCAATGCCAGCGTTTGGCCGCCCTGGCTCAAGCCTTTGGCGCGGATGGTGACAGGTAATCCCTGCTCATTAGCGTAACGCATCAGATCTTGTAAGTCGCCGGTGGATTGTGGTACGAACACAGCAGAGGGTTTGGATGAATGTAATTTACCAAAATCAACACTATATAAAACAAGCGAATGCTCATCTCTGAGCATCGCTTGTCCGAGTTGTTGTTCACATTGCTTTATTTGATACATACTCCACGGTGTTTGCGGCATTATCAAGGCTCCTTTGGCTCGCCATTTCTAATCGTCGGTTACAGACGATGGTTAATCCATCAAACATTTTGTTAAAGGCATCGTAGCATCGATCAACCATTTTCAGCGCTTCGCGACGAATTTTGATGGGCACGGGTCTTTCATATAATTTACGCTCCATCTCTTCCTCAAACAAGGCATGTGCTAACTCTACCTCAAAGTGCGAACTGGAGAAATACTTCAGGTTTTTATCTTCCCCGGTTTTTTGCACTTGTTTCACTATCTTTTCAAAGAATACATGTCCGGATGATTCGATAACCAGTAACAAAGCGATGTTAATCAGTTCGTTATCGCTTTTGTACACTTCAGACAGAATGGCGTAAGCAGGGTCGCGTGTTAAGCGTGTTTCCTTTCCCCACAGCCAATTTATGTCTTCAACTACCGCATCAGGGCCTTTCATGTACTCTTTATCATGCAGGAACCATTGTTCGTGTCCGGCATCTTCCAGTCTATGGTGACGGGCGATTCTTTTCAGTACAGGATCCGTTACGCGTTCTTCGTTCAGGCGCAGGATATCCTGGAAGGTCATTGCCCAAAAAGTCAGTTCAGGTACGAAAGAACCGATATCTTCAAGACTGTCCAATTGTTCCAATACATCAAAGAAAGGATGGTTTGCAAATTCTTGTTGTTTGGAATCAATGTAGTTTTGTATGGTTTTCATGGTATTCTCCAATTCGTTAATTTGTTTCACAATGTTACCTTTGCAGACAACATGCCAACTTTTTAACTTGTTTTTCAGCAAAAAAGCCGAAATATTGGACAAAAACACCCTTTTTTTAAGCACAAACACCCCTGGAGCGACAAAGATTTGGCTCTGAATGTGTCGTAAATGACAACTTACTGACGAATCACCCCTTGTTTTTATACTTTTTTTTGTTTGAGCAGCTTAAGTTCGTCAATTTCTTGTCATCATCGTTCATCAAATTATCCACGCGCAGCGCATGCGCCCTGGCCCAACGCTTCATATTTCACCTGTTGGTTCCTTTTTTACAGGAAATAACCAGGCGACGCCCATTTTTTCAGGGCGTGATCTTAGGTGGTCTTGCAAAAATCATACCGGGAAACTCAAGCTCATTTGCGCATTATATACTCACAAAACGCATAATAATGACTTAATTTGATTACAATTAAAAC
>Ga0209066_10007664_pt1 | contig 10656 bp, 4 predicted proteins | sample All_14_2_FD_187198 | JGI IMG/M metagenome (GOLD analysis project Ga0209066, IMG submission 187198) | Freshwater microbial communities in response to fracking from Pennsylvania, USA - Allegheny Zone_MetaG_DW_15 (SPAdes) (version 2) ... | reverse complement strand
CTGCGCGAAATCGTACATGTCCACCTCGAAGCGCACGTAGTTCGAGAGCGGGTTATAGGCGGTCTTGAGCGCGAACGCCGCCTTGTCCGGCGCGAACACCAGGCCGAAATCCGCTTCGGGGTTGGCGGTGTCGATCGCCGTGCTCCACGCGTAGAGCGTCTGCCCTCCGCTTTCCACTCGAATCGCGAGCCTCCCCGCTTCCGCATGCGCCGCCACCGCATCGTTCACCTCGAACGCCTGCGACGCCCCGGGGGCGAGCGCGATGGGGCGCGTTTTCTCGAACACCACTTTTTGCTTGGCAGGATCGCGCTCTTTGGAGTAAAGGCGGCAGACCAGTCGCCCCTCGAACCGGGCGGCCGTGGTGTTGCGCACGGAGAGGTCGAAGCCGACGCCGCGCAGTTCAAGCGACCGCTGCGGATGGCTCATGCGGATTTCCGGCAGGGCCTCGCGGAAGGTGGCCCGCGTGCCGTACCCGTAGAATCCGTTCCAGGTCCACGGCCGGTGCAGATCCGTCGCGAGGCCAATCCACCACACGTCTCCGTCGCGGAGCGGCTCGCCCTGATAGACCGTCTTGCGGGGGATCGCGAACTCGGCTTCCCAGTACTTCCCGTCGGGCGTCACGCGCTGGGCGTACTGCCACTCGCCGTCCCAATCCACGAAGTTCTGGCCGATCTCGTACTGGTCCTCGCGCTCGAAGCGGTTGCCCGAGGCGTTCCCCATGAACTGCCAGCGGCAGCCCGACCCGTGCGAGCCATGGCTCTTCCGGTCCACAAAGATCTCGATGGCGCTCTCGTGCGGCGCCACGTTGTCCCGCCGGGGCTCGCGGCAGAGCCGCAGCAGGCGCTCGCCCTCGCGCAGCGGCAGGCGCTGCGCCCCATAAAGGTGCTCCCCGTCCCAGCCCAAGAGAACCGTAGAGCCCTGCCGCTTGAGCATCAGCGTGCCGCTGTTCCACGACGGCAGCGGCACGCCCACCGCACCGGCCCATTCGGCGGCATCGACGGCGCCGTCGATTTTCGGTGCGGCCGTGAGCTTCGGGATCATGAACTGCGTGGCGTCGGGCTGCGCGGGCCCTTGGCTCTTTTCCTGCGCGGCCTGCCGCTTGGCGGCGGCCAGCTGCTTTTTGGCCGCGTCCGCAGCCTGCTGCCGCTCCCGGCATTCGGCCTCCAGCCGCTTGACCTCGCCCGGCCCCTGAACCTCCGCACCGTGAAGCGCCCCCGCCGCAACCGCCAGCCAAGCGGCGCACGCAAAGATGGCTCCGCCATCGACCCTCGCCTGTTTCATTCTGTCCCCCTTGTAAATCCGTCACCGGTTATTGAACCCTGATCAGCGTGCCGTACGGCCCCCTGCCGAGCGCGAAATAGGTGTCCGTTCCCAGAACCACCGCCGCCGCCGAGTACAGGCTGGCGGCCGAATTCATCGACCCCGGGACCGAAAGCCAAGCGCCTCCCGTGGTCTGCAGCAGCGTCACATCTTTCAGGCCGAGCGCCGCCACGCGCGCGGCGTCGTAGCGGAACGTCAGACCCAGCGTCCCGTAGCCGAGCCCCGCCGGTTTCCGCACCTGCCACACGCCCACGGCTTTGAACCCCTCCGGCAGCGGCGGCAGGTCCGCGCGGTCCGCCGCCAGCAGGCTGTTCGTCAGCACGCCGCCGCCGGCGACGCCCGTGAACGTGAAGCGCAGGCTGTTCACCAGATCGATCTCCGCGTCGCCCGCGCTCTCGCCCCAGGTGTAGCTGCCGTCGCCGGCAGCGACCGTGATTCCCGGCAGCGTGAGCTTGCCGCCGCTCTGCGCGTACCAGCCGTTCGCCTCGCCCGCCGCGTTCTCGACGGTGTTGCTGACGCGCACGAAGCGCTCCAAGCTGAGCGCCCGGTCTGTGCCGTACCCGTCCGCGACGATGCGCCCGTTGTTGATCAGCGTGTCGTTCAGGTGGACCTCGCCCCAGCCTCGAAACGTGCCGGACGCGCCCGCCGTCAGGCGCACGGTCAGGTCGTTGCCGGTCGTGTCCGTCGTGTTGGTGATGAGCCCCGTGCCCGACGCGTCGCCAAAGCTGTAGGTCCCGACCGCGCTGTCGCTGCGCCCGATCACAAGGCCTCCGAAAATGGCCCCTCCGATCGCCAGCGTGCCGCCGGTGTGGCTGACCTCGCCGGTCGCCGAGATGGCGTTGCCGACCGCCAGTGTTTTCGCCCAGAACTCGCCGCCGCTCAAATGGAAGGTGCCGCTTGCGCTGTTCGTGTAGCCGAAACTGACCGTGTATTTGTCGATGCCGCTGTTGTCCGTCTGTTTGAACACGCCGTTGGTCTGGCTCAAAATGCCGCGGCCGGTGACGCCGACCTGGCATTCCGAGTAGTAGGGGATGTTCGTGCCGCCGTAGATGTTGACGCGCCCGAGGCCCTTGACGCCAGCCGAGTTGGTGGTGTCGTATCCAACAAAGAGTCGGGAGTAGACATTGGCGCCCCCGATGTAGCCTCCGGCCTGCGTCCACGTGCCGGTGCCGCCGTAATCGCCGACTCTGAACGTGCTGCCGCCCACGAACTTCCCGCCTTTGAACTCGAACACGCCGACACCGTAGAAGCCGATATTGAACGCGTCGCACCGGTTCGTGCCGCCGGTTTGAACAAAGGTGCCTTTGCCCGAATCGATGTGCCCGACAAACACATTCCTGAAACACACCGTACCTCCCTTCAGAAGATACGTCCCGTCGCCGCCGACCGTCCGCCCGTAATTGTAGTACAGCCACCGGGACCCTCCCTCTACCCCGCGCACGCCGCCGAGAACCAGCTCTTTGTTCGAGTGGCCGACCGTGGTGAAGGTGGTCTGCCCTTGAAAGAGTCCACCCTCCTGAATGAACGTGCCGCATCCCCCGCTGCCGATCTGCGCGTTTGCGGCCAGCCCGCCGATGTTGCCGCTGGCGGCCAGCGCCCCGCTGACCAGATGGTAGGTCGCAGTGGCCCCTGCCGTATGTCCCAGCGAGAAGGTGAATGGCCAACTGATGCCGAAGAGGTTGGTGCCTGCGGCTTGGACAAACGTAACCCGGCTTCCGGCGACCTGCCCCACATGCACGTTGCCCGTGACGCTCAGGTAGTCCTGGCGCTGGGTGACGACCAGCATGCCGCCGCCGCTCCGCTCGAGCCCGAGATAGAGCAACTTGGGATCTGAGGGGTTCTCGTAGGTGACCGTCATGTCGTCCGGCCCGGCGTTGGTCACGTAGACCCTGTCGGATGCCGCCGGCACAGCCCCCTCGCTCCAGAGGGTCTCGTTCGTCCACGCGCCGTCGCCCCCGACCCAGGCGGTGTTGACCGCGCCCGCCGCCGTTGCCCAGCCGGCCAAGACGAGCATCTGATACGCGCCGCCCAACTTGATCGTACGCATGCTCTTTTCCTCCTTCGCACCGTTATGCTCAGTTTCTCACTCGAACCCCAAAAAGCTGCGGGCACTGCCCTGCGGCTCACGGTTCAGACGCCGCGCCGTACCTGGCCACATCCGGAAACTCCTGCTCCTGCGGCGCAAGCAGCCGCGGCACAACCCAGTCCAAGCGGTCCGGCAACTCCGGGTTGCGCAGCCGCTCCATCAGGATGGCCACGCCGCACCGCGCCAGCTCGGCGATGTCGAGTTCGAACCGCAGCACCGGCAGCGCATAGACCTGCGGCGCCTGAAGGTGCGTGACCACGGCAACCCGCGGCCGGTAACCGCCGGCCTCCCGCAGGACGGCCGTCAGCCCCGCAGCCATGTAGTCGTCGGTCACGATCAGCCCGTCGGGGCGGCGCTTTGAGGGCTGCTCCAGCAGCATCTGCGCCTCGCGTCCGCCCGCCAGCATGTGCGTCAGCGTCCCGGGAATGACGGCGGAGTGGGCCCTGGCCGAGGAGGCTTCCCCGAGGGCGCGCGCCGGCAACCCGGCCAGGGCCAGCCCCTCCCGGAAGCCTTTCCGGATGACACGCTCTGCCGGGTGGCCTGCTTTTCGGACGACCTCGATGCGTTCACAGCCGCGGCCTGCCAGAACGCGCACCGCCTCACGGATCACCCCCCGCATGTCGATGAGCACGCCGCACGAGGCGGCCTCGCTAAAGCCGCAGAGCGGCGCCGCGCCCGCCGCATGCCTCCACCCCTCGCGGGAGAGGCTGCCCAGCGCGATCGCGCCATCCAGAAGGCCGGACTTCGCATCGGCAGCCAGCGCGGGGTAGTCGGCCAGCGCATCGGCGTGCCGGGCGTTTGCCGCACGCCGCAAATACAGGCGCGGCCAACAGCCTGCCCGTGTCAGCTCGTTCTGGACGCAGGCGCACAGCAGGCTGAAATAGGGCGAGGCGCTCCGCAAGTTCTCGAAATTCTCGGCGACCCCGACCCGCCACAGGGGCTCCGCGAACGCGTGGGGGTCGACCACCACCGTGCCGGCTTTCGTCTTGCGGGCGACCACGCCCGCCTCCACCAGACGCCGCATCGCAGGAGTCAACGAGTTGTTGCTGACCCCTATTTTTTCACACAGCTCCCAGTGGGTGGGCAGCCGGTCCCCTGCCGTCAGCCCGTTCGTCCAGATCAGGCGCAACAGCGCTTTGCAGGCATACTCCACCTGCGACCCGCCTGCAGCAGGAGTCTTGCCCGCGCCTCGCTTTGATTTATTTATTACCATCTATGAGCATATTATCCGCTTTGCCGAACGGTGTCAACGGCGCGCGGGAGAAAATCATGCGCCTTGCGGCCAATCGCCCCTTGATCCCGCGCCGGTCACGGGGTAAAATAGCGACATTCGAACGAGCGTCATGCGCGGTTGTTTTTTCTTTTTTCTGTGGCGCGCGCGTGGCGACCCCGTTGCCGCCGGAACGTTTGCAGGGTGCGCGATTCATCGAAAACGCGTGAGGTCAGAGAATGTTTAGCCGCTGTGCCAGAAAGTCCGCGCGCAAGAGCCGGGTGCGCCCCTTTGTGCTTTTGACGGCCCTCTTCGCAACCGAGTGCCTTTTCGTCGGCTGGACCGCCCAACAGGCCGACCGTGCCATGCGTGAGGACCTGCTGCTGCTGGCACGGCTGGCCAAGCAGTCCGTCGACCTTCATGCGCTCAGCGCGCTCACCGGCTCCAGCGCCGACATCGGGAAGCCGGAGTACACGCTGCTCAAAAAGCAACTCGCCACCCTCCGGCACGCCAACTCCAAATGCCGCTTCCTCTACTTTCTGGGGCGCAAAGCAGAAGCGGCGGGACCCGGCCGACGGCAGGGGCCGGTCTTCTTCTATATGGACTCCGAGCACGAGCGTTCGAAGGACTACTCCCCGCCCGGCCAAGTGTACGAGGACCTCTCGGAAGAGGATGCGCGTGTGTTCGATACCAAGACCGCAAACGTCACCGGCCCAACCCCGGACCGCTGGGGAACCTGGGTCTCGGCCTTGCTGCCGATCACCGATCCCGCCTCAGGCGCCTTGATCGCGGTGCTCGGCATGGACGTCGATGCCCAGACCTGGAGATGGGATGTGGCCGCGCGGACCGCGCTCCCGGCGAGCCTGATGCTGGCGATCCTGATCTTTCTGTCCGCAGGCATGGTGGCGACCCGTCAACGCAACACCGGCAGCGCCGCACTCAGGCCGATCCAGCGTCGCCTGTTGATGCCGTTGGCCATCGCCCTGCTTCTGATGGCGGCAGGCTCGGGCATGCTCCTGCTCAAGCAGCAGCGCGACAGTCTGAACCGGCTCAGCCGGACCGCGCTGCAGGGGGTTGTTTCCGACCTGTCCGCATCGGTGGCGGAGCAGACTCGGACGCTGGACGCGCTCGGGAAGATGGTGCTCAAGAGCGAAGGTCTGCTGGCAGCCCTGAAGGCACGCGACCGGAACAGCCTGCTCGCACAGTGCCAGCCGCTCTTTGCGACGCTCAAGGCCGAATACGCGCTTTCCCTCTTCTACCTCATCGCCCCCGATCAGGCCTGCCTGCTGCGACTGCACAAACCGGACCTGTCCGGCGACCGGATCGACCGGTTCACCCTGCGCGAAGCCGCGCGGCTCGGCAAGCCCTCAGCCGGCCTTGAGCTGGGTCCGTTGGGCTTCTTCACGCTGAGATCGGTCTTCCCGATCCACGACAACGGTTCCCTGCTCGGCTATCTCGAGCTCGGCAAAGAGATCGAGGACGTCGTGGAAAACCTGCATGCCAAAAACGAAATCGACTTCGCGATCACGATCCGAAAAACGTTGTTGGACAGGCCCCGTTGGGAAGAGGGCCTTGGGCTGCGAGGGCGCAAAGCCGACTGGAACCGGTTCACCGAATCCGCGCTGGTCTATTCGACCCTGCCCGTGCTGCCGGCCTCGATCGGCGGACTCATCGAGGGTGCCCGGCCCGAAGGCGGCAAAACCTTCATGGAGGCGCACGCGGGCGGCCAAACTTGGCACGTCATGACGGCGCCGCTCAAAGACGCCTCGGCCGCTGAGGTGGGCAGTCTGGTCGTGCTGTTCGACATCACCGAAGGCAAAGCGGCGCAGAACCGGGTGAGGGCGGTCGGTCTCGCGGGAGGCGTCGTCCTCTTGGCCGGACTGTTCGGCTTCCTGTATGTCCTCCTGCGCCGCACCGACGCCAGCATCCGGCTGCAACAGTCCTCCCTTCAGAAGAGCGAGCAGCGGCTGAGCGCCACTCTGCGGTCCATCGGCGACGGGGTGATCACCACCGACGCGTCGGGCCGGGTCACAGACCTCAACACCGTTGCTGAACGCCTGACAGGCTGGACCACGGAACAGGCGGCGGGGCACCCCCTCGCGGAGGTCTTCCGGATCGTTCACGCCATGACGCGGACGGCGGAGGAGAACCCGGTCGAAAAGGCCCTGCGCCAAGGCGTCGTCGTGGAGCTGGGCAACCACACCCTGCTCATCGCCAAGAACGGCGCCGAACACCAGATCGCCGACAGCTGCGCACCCATCCGCAACGCCCGCGACGAAATCATGGGCACCGTGCTCGTCTTCCGCGATGTCAGTAAAGAGTATCAACAGCGGGCGGATCTGCAGGCCAGCGAATCCCGGCTGCGGGCCATCACAGGGGCGGCACAAGACGCCATTTTGATGATGGACGCCGAGGGGCGCGTTTCTTTCTGGAATCCTGCGGCCGACCGCATCTTTGGCTACACCCGCGACGAGGTGCTCGGACGCGACTTACACCTGCTGCTCGCGCCGCAACGTTACCTCGACTCTTTCCGCACGGCGTTCGCCGTGTTCAGGAAGAACGGGCAAGGCGGCGCGGTCAACAAGACGATCGAGCTGACGGCACTCCATAAAACGGGCAGGGAAATCCCGATCGAGCTGTCGCTTTCCAACCTATACCTCGATTCGTGCTGGCATGCCGTGGGCATCATCCGCGACATCACCGAACGCAAGCGGACCGAGGATGAGATCAGGGGAACCAACCGGCAGCTCGCGGAGGCGATCGCACGCGCCAACGAAATGACCGCCCAAGCGCAGCAGGCCAGCGTCGCCAAGTCCGACTTCCTGGCCAACATGAGCCACGAGATCCGCACGCCCATGAACGGCGTCATCGGTATGACCGGCCTGCTCCTCGACACCGAACTGACGGACGAGCAGCGCCGCTACGCCGAGACCGTGCGGGCCAGCGCCGAATCCCTCCTCGGGCTCATCAACGACATCCTCGATTTCTCCAAAATCGAGGCGGGCAAAATGCTTCTGGAAGCCTTGGACTTCGACCTGCAGGAGCTTGTGGAAGACTTAGCCGCAACCTTGGCTCTGCGCGCCCACGGCAAAGGCCTGGAACTGCTGTACAGCGTCGCCACCGAGGTTCCCACGCTGCTGCGGGGCGACCCGGGACGGCTGCGCCAGATCCTCACCAACCTGGTGAGCAATGCCATCAAGTTCACCCAGTCGGGTGAGGTGGCGATCCGCGTGCTGCTGGAATCGGAGGACGCCGCTTCGGCCGTGCTCCGTTTCTCGGTGCGAGACACCGGCATCGGCATTCCGAAGGACAAGATCGGCACGCTCTTCGAGAAATTCACGCAGGCGGACACCTCGACCACTCGCAAGTACGGCGGCACTGGCCTGGGCCTGGCCATCTGCAAGCAGCTGACCGAACTCATGGGCGGCGAAATCGGCATCGCGAGCGAAGCGGGCAAAGGCTCGGAATTCTCGGTGACCCTTCGCCTCGCCAAACAGCGCGAAGGCGTCAAAGATAAAACGCCCGCCCCGGTGGACCTGCGCACGGTGAGGGTCCTGATCGTGGACGACAACGCGACCAGCCGGGAAATTCTGACCGCCCATATGCTCGCCTGGGGCATGCGGCCCGCTGAAACCGCGGACGGGCCCTCGGCCATTCAGCTGCTCCTGCAGGCGGTGGCCGCGGGCGACCCCTTCCAGATTGCCGTGCTGGACATGCAGATGCCCGTCATGGACGGCGAGATGCTCGGGCAAGCCATCAAAGGCGATGCCCGGCTGGCGGCGACCCCCTTGATCATGCTCACCTCCCTGGGGACGCGGGACTGCGCCAGCCATTTCCAGGAGATCGGCTTCGCGGCGTGCCTGACCAAACCAGCCCGCCATCAGGAGCTGAAACGCGCGTTGTCGCAGGCCCTGGCAGACCGGCACAGGAGCGTCCCGCCTGCGCAGACGCCCTCGAAACGTCACGCCCCCCTGGACCTGACCACTCTGTTCTCCGGAAACAAGTCTCGCATCCTGCTCGCGGAGGACAACATCACCAACCAGCAGGTGGCGCTGGGCATCCTCAAGAAGATCGGACTGCGCGCCGACGCCGTCGCCGACGGCGCGGAAGCGCTCAAGGCTCTTGAAGCCATCCCCTACGACCTTGTGCTCATGGACGTGCAAATGCCTGTCATGGATGGCCTCGAGGCCACGCGCCAGATACGCAACCCGCAGTCGCCCGTCCGCGATCACGCGGTCGCCGTCATCGCCATGACCGCGCGGGCCATGCAGGGCGATCAGGAGAAATGCCTGGCTGCCGGCATGAACGACTACGTGTCCAAGCCCGTGACCCCCCAGACGTTGGCCCGGGTTCTCGAGAAGTGGCTGAAGCCTCAGGCGAAAAGCCCGAAGACGGCGCCCTCCGAACTGCCCCGGCACACCGAGACGCAGGTCCCCTCCCCGCCCGACTGGGACCGCGCAGGGATGATGGAGCGTGTGATGGAGGACCTCGAGTTGGCGAAGGCTGTCCTGGAGGGTTTCCCGGAAGACATCTCGCACCGGATCCAGACGCTCAAGGCGCTTCTGGAGACCGGCGATATCGCCGGCGCCGAACGTCAGGCCCATTCCATCAACGGGGCCTCTTCGATCGTCGGCGGCGAAGCCTTGCGCGCGGAGGCCTTGGAAATCGAAAACGCGGCTCGCGCCGGAGATCAGGCCGCAGCAGCCATGCGGATACCTGAACTGGTTCGGCGCTTTGACCGGCTGAAAGTGGCGATCGAGACCCAACTGACCGCTTGGAGGAACTGACCATGCGTATCCTGATTGCGGAAGACGACCTGACCTCCCGCACCATGTTGTCCGCCGTGCTGAAAAAGTACGGGCATGAGGTGGTCGTGACATCCGACGGAGAGGAAGCTTGGGTGGCGTTGCAGAAAAGCGATGCGCCCCGGCTCGCCCTTCTGGACTGGATGATGCCGCTGATGGACGGGGTGGAAGTCGTGCGCCGCATCCGTGCGGAGACCGGCCTCCAACAGCCCTACCTCATCATGCTGACCACCAAAAGCGATAAGACCGACATCGTCGCCGCGCTCGATGCGGGAGCCGATGACTATCTGGTCAAACCCTTTCACCCGGCAGAGCTGAGTGCCCGGGTGGAGGTCGGCAGACGTTTGACCGAAACGAGAGATCAGTTAGCCGAACAGGTCCGCAACTTGCGCCAGGCCTTAGACGACATCAAGACCCTGCAAGGCATCCTGCCCATCTGCATGCACTGCAAACAAATCCGAAACGACAAGGGCTACTGGGAGAACGTCGAGGCGTACATCACCCGCCACTCCAAAGCGCTTTTTTCACACAGCATCTGCCCCGGGTGCCTCAAAAAGCATTATGACGACATCCTCCCCGACGACCCGTAGGCCACCCGCTGCGCCCCGGAAGATGGCCCTGCCGGAAATCCCCCAGCCCCACCGGTTTCCCTGAGTCGCCCAAGTCCCCTTTGACGCTGAAGAAATGGCCTGCCGCTTACAGGGACAACATGCGCCGGAACCGTTTCAAAATGCTGTCGCGCTGGAGCGATTCCTTCAGCCCGGCCCGCGGCATCGCCTTCAATTGCGCATACATCGAGGCGTTCAGCGCCGCACGCTGCGACACCAGCTCCGCCAGCTTCGCGGGCAGGTCGGGCCGCAGCCCCAAAAGCTTCACAAAGGCCGTCTTCGGAATCTCCAAAACCTCGACCTCCTCCGCCGCGCAGAGCGTGGCGGCGCGCGGCATCCCCGTCACCAAGCTCATCTCCCCCAACAGCGCACCGGCCTTCGCGGAGAACGTGTGAGGCGCCACCGCGGCCTCGAACTCGACGCGCCCCTCGATGGTGCCGCGCAGAAGCACGTAGGCCGTCTCGCCCTCCTCCCCCTGGGTGAACAGCGTCTCCCCGCGCATGTACCGGACACGCCGCATCGCCTGCACGGCGGGGCAGAGCGCCTCCCGCTCGACCAGCGCGTTGCCCTCCTCGTCCTGCAGCAGCGTCCGGCAGAACTCGCTCTGCAGCAGCGCCTCCAAGTTCC
>Ga0209066_10007663_pt1 | contig 10656 bp, 13 predicted proteins | sample All_14_2_FD_187198 | JGI IMG/M metagenome (GOLD analysis project Ga0209066, IMG submission 187198) | Freshwater microbial communities in response to fracking from Pennsylvania, USA - Allegheny Zone_MetaG_DW_15 (SPAdes) (version 2) ... | reverse complement strand
GCGCACCCGTTGCGCGTCGGCGAGATCACCGGACTGCCCGCCGGATCGGTGCGCGCCGTCACCGTCGACGAATTGCCGATGCTGCCCTCGGGCAAGCCCGACTACCCCGCGGTGCGTGCACTTCGGCCCGAACAGAGCGCAGCCACCGCACTGCGCGCGGTCTTCGCCGACGTACTGCACCTGGACCCCGCGCACATCGACTCCGGCGCCAGCTTCGTGGACCTGGGCGGCAATTCGCTCAGCTACGTCACGATGTCGGTGCGCATCGAACGCGTGCTGCACGAGCTTCCGCCCGATTGGCATCGGCTGCCACTGGGTGAGCTCGAACAACTCACGCCCCGCAAGCGCGGCTGGGTCTCGACACTGGAGACCAGCGTGGCGCTGCGAGCCATCGCGATCGTGCTCATCGTCGGATCCCACGCCGAACTGTTCGAGATGTGGGGTGGCGCGCACATCCTGCTCGGTGTTGCCGGCTACAACTTCGGCCGGTTCTGTCTGACCTCGGCACCGCGCGGCGACCGGGTCCGGCATCTCCGCAACACGATCGGCTGGATCGCGCTACCCGCCGTCGCCTGGGTGGCGATCACCATGACCTTCAGCGATGACTATGGGTGGTCGAACCTGTTGCTGGCCAACAAGTTCCTCGGCCCATTCGATAGTATGACCGCCGGTCGACTGTGGTTCATCGAGGTGCTGGTATGGACCCTGGTGCTGTTGACCGTTCTGCTCTGGGTGCCCGCGGTGGACCGGCTGGAACGGCGGGGGCCGTTCGCGTTCGCCTTGGTGTTCCTGGCCGCGGGGGTGGTGCTGCGTTATGACGCACCGGGTCCCGATCCCGGCGAGGACGCCTGGTTCAACATGCTGGCCTTCTGGTTCTTCGCGGTGGGCTGGGCGGTGGCGAAGTCGTCGACGGTTTGGCAGCGCGCCGCGATCACCGCACTGCTCGCGGTCGGACTGTTCGGCTACTTCGGCGACCCGGTGCGCGAAGGGTTGGTCTTCGCCGGGATCACGCTGATGATCTGGTTGCCCGCCATCCGCTGCCCGGTGCTGCTGACCGGTGTGTTCGCCGCCCTGGCGGATGCCTCGCTGTACATCTATCTGACCCATTTCCAGATCTACCCGCTGTTCGGCGAGCACCGGCTGCTCGGTGTGCTCGCCGCACTGGTATTCGGAGTGGTGGTGGCCCAGCTGGTGACGCGGCTGCGTGCGGCCGTGCATCAACGCTCGCCGATCATCCCCTCCTGGACCAGGGTCGCGGCGATGACACCGTCGGCACGCACCAGCGACGCGGTCATCACACCGCGCCCGCGGGAGGCCGCCGGGGACCGGGATTCCAGCAGATTCCACTGATCGGCCCGCACCGGCTGGTGGAACCAGATCGATGAATCGGTGGTGCCGCTGCGGTGCGTACGGCCGGCCATCGAGAATCCGTGCACAGCCAGGATCGGGTCCACGCCGTACAAGTCGGTGACATAGACGGCGATCAGGGTGTGGATCAGCGGATCGTCGGGCAGCTCGATGGTGCTGCGCCACCACAGCCGCCGCACGAACTCGCCGTCGATGGTGGTGTCCTCGACGCGGAATTCGAGTTCGTCCAACGGAAGTGACGGCGCCGGGCCCGGCGGCCCGGTGCGCTCCAGGGTGTCCGGGTGCGCCGGCATCGATCGCCGGGCGCCGTGCTCGGGCCCGGCCAGCGGTGCCGAGAACGACACCGCCGCGGTGTTGAGCAGCCGCCCGTGCTGGCGGGTCAGCACCCGGCGCGCCACCGCGGTCCGCCCGTCGTAGACCCGTTCCACCTGATAGTCCGAGTCGTCGCCGGCGTCGCCGCCGCGCAGGAACTGCATGTGCAGATTGGTCGGACGTTTCTCGGCGTCCACCGTGGCGCAGGCCGAGGCCAGAGCTTGGGCGGCGAACAGTCCGCCGAACGCCCGTTTGCCCGGCGGGCCGGACCCGGGGCCTCGCCACCGGTCGTCGCCGTCGGGAACCACACTCAGCAGGCGCAGCAGGGTACTCACGCGACGGTGCCCGCCCCGGTCAATTGCTCGATCTCCGCGCTGCTGAGCCCCAACCGCACCAGCACGGCCGCGGTGTCCTCGCCCAGCGCCGGTGCCGGGGCAGCCGCCGGGTAACCGCCGTCGATACAGATCGGCAGGCCCGGCGCCAGGTAGGTCCCGACGCGGGGCTGGTCCAAGGTGGTGAACAGCGGGTTGGCGGTCACCCGCTCGTCGGCGGCGACCTCGGCGAAGCTGCGGTAGCGCTCCCACAGCACCGAGGTCTGCGACAGCGCGGCGGTGATGTCGTGGGCGTTGCGCTCGGCGAACCACAGGGTGAACAATCCGGTCAGCGCGTCGCGGTGGGTGTACCGCTGGCCCTCATCGGTGAAGTCCGCACCCAGCGCCTCTCCCAGTGCGGCAACGGCTTTGGTCGTGCCGGTCAGTTCGGTCAGGTCGCGGAAATGCCGACCGGTCAGCGCGACGAGCATGAACACCGCTCCGTCGCTGCTGGTGAAGTTCTGGCCGTACTGTCCGTAGAGGGCGTTGCCGATGCGCTGCCGTTCGGCGCCGCCGAGCATCGCCTCGGTCAGGAAACCCAGGTTGCCGGCGGTGGCCAGCGCGACGTTCTCCAGCGGGATGGCGATCCGCGCTCCGGTTCCGGTGGCCTCGCGCTGTCGTACCGCGGTGACCACCGCCAGCGCCGCGTACAGGCCGCACGCCACATCCCAGGCCGGCAGCACGTGGTTGACCGGGGTGGCCAGGTTGACCGGACCGGTCACCAGCGGGAAGCCGACGGCGGCGTTGACGGTGTAGTCCACACCGGTGGATCCGTCGGCACGCCCGGAGATCTCGACGTGGATCAGGTCGGGCCGCAGCGCCACCAGTTCGTCATAGGAATGCCAGGCACGCCCGGCCACGTTGGTGATCAGCACACCGGCCTCGGCGATCAGCCTGCGGATCAGCTCCTGCCCGTCGGGGGCGCGCATGTCCACGGCGACCGAGCGTTTGCCCTTGTTGAGCCCCGCCCAGTAGATACTCTCGCCGTCGTCGGTGACCGGCCAGCGCCGGTAATCGGCGGCCCCACCCACCGGGTCGACGCGGATCACCTCGGCACCCAGCTGCGCCAGCGTCATCCCGGCCAGCGGCACCGCGACAAAGCTGGAGACCTCGATGATCCGTATCCCCGCCAGGGGCCCCTGCGCACCAGTCACCCGGTCAAGCTATCAACCCCGGATCAGCTGGGCGCCGTCCCCGTTCGCGGTCACCAGCGCGCCGTGGCCGCCGTCGATCAGCACACCGCGCAGCGACCTCGTGCACGGTGTCGCCCCGTCGAAGATCTCGTTTCTGACCTCTTCGGCCAACACCGACCGCCCGTTGTCGGTGAACAGGTAGCGGTACCGGGTCTCGGTCTCGCCCTGCCCCAGATCCTCGGACTCGATGTCGAGGTCGACATCGTCGGGTTTGGCGACGCCCAGTGCGGTGAGCACCGCCTCGGGCGAGAACTCATCCAGGTCGACGTCCTGGGTGATCTCCGGGGTCAGCCGGACCCCCTCGGTGGCCTCGTCGGCGTCGAGGAACCGGACCAGGCGCCAGAAGTCCCCGGCGCCGCGTAGCACCACCCGGTCATACCCGGGCCGCAGCACGGCCACCAGCACGTCAGCGTCGACGTACACCGCCACGGCTGCGGCGATCCGGCCCCGTGCGGCGGCCCGGCGCCGCAGCGCCGACAGATCCCACGGTCGCACCCTGGGACCCAGGTCGTCTTCGTTCAGCGCCCGCACGGCGGCGGCGACGGCGGTGCGGATCGGGCCCTTGTTGCAGCGCAGCGGCACCTCACCGGCGTCCCGCATGGCCCGCAACGCCACGAGCACCTCGGGTGCCAGCTCGACGGATTCAGACACGACACGTCAGGTTACGGCGTCTCGGCCGGTGCCATTAGATTTGGCCTCATGCCCGCGATCGAGCTCGATACCCCGGCCGGCCCCATCGATGCGTTGCTCGACCTACCGCAGGGTCAGGGCCCGTGGCCGGGGGTGGTCGTGGTGCACGACGCGATCGGCTACCAGCCCGACAAGGAGGCGATCTCGGCGCGCATCGCCGCCGCCGGCTACCTGGCCGTGACCCCGAATCTGTATGCCCGGGGCGGCCGGGCCCGCTGCATCACGAAGGTGATGCGGGCGGCGCTGACCAAGCAGGGGCCCGCCGTCGAGGACATCCTGGCCGCCCGCGACTACCTGCGGGACCGCCCGGAGTGCACCGGTGTCGTCGGCATCGCCGGCTTCTGTATGGGCGGGCAGTTCGCGCTCATCTTGTCCCCCAAGGGTTTCGGCGCCTCCGCGCCGTTCTACGGGACCCCGCTGCCGAAGAACCTGGAGGAAACGCTGAGCGGCGCGTGCCCCATCGTGGCCAGCTTCGGGGCCAAGGATCCGCTGGGTCGGGGCGCACCGGCGAAGCTGAACAAGGCGGTCGCGGCCCAGGGCGTCGCCGCGGATGTGAAGGTCTACCCGAACGCCGGGCACAGCTTCGCCAATCAGCTTCCCGCGCAGGCGTTGCTACGGGTCACCGGTTTCGGCTACAACGAGGCCGTCGCCGAGGATGCGTGGAGCCGGGTGTTCGACTTCTTCGCGACGCATCTGCGGGGCTGATCAGTCCGGCAGCCGCAGTTCCGGCTTCTCGACCTCTTCGATGTTGACGTCCTTGAACGTGATGACGCGGACCTGCTTGACGAAGCGGGCCGGGCGATACATGTCCCACACCCAGGCATCGGCGAGGCGCAGCTCGAAGTAGACCTCGCCGTCGGCGTTGCGGGGCACCATCTCGACACTGTTGGCCAGATAGAACCGGCGCTCGGTCTCCACCACGTAGCTGAACTGCCCGACGATGTCCTTGTACTCGCGGTACAGCGAGAGCTCCATCTCGGTTTCGTACTTTTCGAGATCCTCGGCACTCATCTGCTCTGCTGTCCTTCGTCTAGGTTGGTCTCCATCATTGTCCACGCCGTTGCACCGCGTGGCACCGATCCCGCAACCCTGCGCACATTGGCAAAAGAGAAGCGGTGCTCGGCGCACGGGCCCAGTTCCTCCAGTGCCGCCATGTGCACCGGGGTGCTGTAGCCCTTGTGCTCGGCGAAGCCGTAGCCAGGGTGTTCTGCCTCCATGGCGACCATCAGCCGGTCCCTGCTCACCTTGGCCAGCACGCTGGCCGCGGCGATGCAGGCCGCCGCCGCGTCACCGCCGATCACCGGCAGGGACGGCATCGGCAGCCCCGGCACCCGGAAGCCGTCGGAGAGCACGTACCCGGGCCGCAGCGGCAGTCCGGCCACCGCGCGGCGCATGCCCTCGATGTTCGCGTGGTGCACGCCGCGGCGATCGACCTCGACCGATCCGATGATCACCACGTGATAGGCCAGCGCGTAGCGGCGGATCAGCGGGAACAACCGCTCGCGCTCGGCCTCGTTGAGCCTCTTCGAATCGTCCAGTGCGGCAAGGCTGGTCAACCGGTTGGGCCCCAGCACACAGGACGCCACCACCAGCGGGCCGGCACAGGCGCCGCGACCGACCTCATCGACACCGGCCACCGGGCCGAGACCGCTGCGGTACAGCGCCGACTCCAGGGTGCGCAGGCCGGACCTGCGGATCACTGTTCTCGGGGGCCAACTCGCCGGCAACGCCGGAACTCCTAATCGGCCGATGCCGTCTGCGGGTTGGTGCTGCTCACGCCACCCCAGCGCGACGGCGGCCAGGCGATGAAGCGAGCCTTGCCGATCACATTGTCGACGGGAACGGTGCCGGCCTCCGGGTCACCGGTGCAGATCAGGCCGCGCTGGGCGTCGCCGGGCAGATTGGAGCAGCGCGACCGTGAGTCGGCGGAGTGAGTGCGGTTGTCGCCCATCACCCACAGCTTGTCCTCGGGCACCGTGACCGGGCCGAACTCGTTGCCCAGACACGGGTAGACCGCGGGATCGGCGTTCATGGTGACCGGGTCCAGGTAGGGCTCGACGAGCTTCTTCCCGTCGACGGTCAGGCCGGTGTCGGCGCGGCACTGCACCGTCTGCCCGCCCACCGCGATGACCCGCTTGACGAGGTCGTTCTCATCCGGCGGCACGAACCCGACGAAGGACAGCGCGTCCTGCACCAACTTGATCGCCGGGTTGTCCGAACGGATCGACTTGTAGCCGATGTTCCAGTTCGGCGGACCCTTGAAGACGACGACGTCACCGGGTTCGGGCTCGGTGAACCGGTAGGTGAGCTTGTCCACCATGATCCGGTCCCCGACACATCCGGGGCAGCCGTGCAGCGTGGGTTCCATCGACTCCGAGGGAATCAGGTACGGACGCGCCACGAAGGTGAGCATCACGTAGTACAGAACCAGCGCAATGGTGACCAGGATGGCGCCTTCGCGCAGCGCGCCGCGCTTCTTCGTCGGCTGCTGCTCGCCTTCCGCCTCGGGTTCGGCGGTTTCGGCGGGCGCGGCGTCCTCGGCTTCGTCGGTCACGGCATCAGGGTAGCCAGCCAGGCTGGGGACCAGCCTGTGAGCCTGAGCGAGCGTGTCGGGGCGGATGCACCTGACACGGTCAGCGTCAGCGCTTCTCCTTGATCTTCGCCTTCTTGCCACGCAGATCGCGCAGGTAGTACAGCTTGGCGCGACGCACGTCACCGCGGGTCACGACATCGATGTGATCGATGTTGGGCGAGTGCACCGGGAAGGTCCGCTCGACACCGACGCCGTAGCTTTCCTTGCGCACGGTGAAGGTCTCGCTGATCCCACCGTTCTGGCGGCGCAGCACGACACCCTTGAAGACCTGGATGCGCTCCTTGGAGCCCTCGATGACCTTGACGTGCACGTTGACGGTGTCGCCGGGGCCGAATGCCGGGATGTCGTCGCGCAGCGACGCCTTGTCGACGAAGTCAAGCGTGTTCATCGGTGACTCTTCCTTGCTGTTGGCGGCTCTTCGTGGGCAGCGCGTGAACGCGCGGCCGAACCGACGTATTCGGGCGGATCTGACGGTGTTCGTCTCCGCAGCAGGGGTGAACCTGCGCAGACAACTGCTCAATTGTGCCAGACGCGGAGCATGAGGCGAAATCGTCGACCCGAACGCCGGTCAACGGCGCAATGCGGGCGTCTACCGGGCACGCGCGGGTGGCCGGTGGTGGTTACCCTACTCATATCCGGGGTAGCCGTTCCGACATCGTGGCCGGACGCCCCCGCCCCTCGATCGTTCCTGGAGGATTTCATGCCGCGGCCGTCGAAGGTCCTGACGGTGGCCATGGCGGCTGTGTGCGCAGCTGCCACGATCTCGGGCTGCGAGACGAAGGTGTACGGCAGCGCACCGCCCCCGGTGGATGCGGCGCATCTGACCGTCGTCGCGCCGCTGGGGACGTCCGCTCCCCTGCCCGAGGCGCCGCCCGAGAAGCCGACCGCAACCTTCGACGCCCTGTTGGCCCGCGAGGTTCAGGCCACGGCCGACGCCGCCGAAGCCGGCGCCGACCTGACCGTGGCCGTGCTGGACCGCAACACCGGGCAGCTGGTCACCAACGGCAGCAACAACACCATCGCGATCGCCTCGGTGGTCAAGCTCTTCATCGCCGATGACCTGCTTCTGCAGGAAGCCAACGGGCAGACCACGCTGAGCCCCGAGGACCGCGCCATGCTCGACGTGATGCTGCGATCCTCCGATGACAGTGCCGCCGAGGTGTTCTGGAATCGCAGCGGGGGCAGCGCCATCATCAACCGGGTCGTCAAACGCTACGGTCTGGGCTCGACGCGGGCCCCGGGCAACGGCCGCTGGTTCAACACCATCAGCACCGTGACCGACCTGGTCCGCTACTACGACATGCTGCTCGCCGGCACGGGCGGGCTGCCGTCCGAACGGGCCAGCATCATCGTGTCCAACCTGGCGCAGTCGACCCCGACCGCCCCCGACGGCATGGTGCCCGGCGGGGTCTACCCGCAGCGATTCGGCATCCCGGAAGGCCTCTACGCCGAACCGGTGGCGGTCAAACAGGGTTGGATGTGCTGTATCGGCGCGGACTGGATGCATCTGTCCACCGGTGTGGTGGGCCCGGAACGGCGTTATGTGATGGCCATCAGCTCGATGCAGCCGGCCAGCGCCGAACAGGCCCGCCGGACCATCACCGACGCGGTGAAAACGATCTTTCCGGGCGGGCGTATCTAGAGCAGATCAGGCCGGCGTTCGCGGGTGCGCTGCAGCGACTGCTCGTGGCGCCACGCCTCGATCTTGGCGTGATCACCCGAGAGCAAAACCTGCGGCACGTCGAGATCACGCCAGCGCGCGGGCCGGGTGTAGCTGGGGCCTTCCAACAACCCGTTCGAATGTGAATCATCCTGGTGCGAGGCAGGATTGCCCAGCACCTCGGGCAACAACCGCACCACCGCCTCGACCATCACCAGGACCGCGGATTCTCCGCCGGCCAGCACGTAGTCGCCGATGGACACCTCTTCGACCCGCATCCGGCGGGCCGCGTCATCGGCGACGCGCTGGTCGATGCCCTCATAGCGGCCGCACGCGAACACCAGGTGCGCCTCGTTGCTCCACCGTTGCGCGGTGGCCTGGGTGAAGGGCCGCCCGGCCGGTGTCGGTACCACCAGAACCGTTTCCGCCGAGCAGATATCGTCGAGCGCCGCGCCCCACACCGGGGCCTTCATGACCATGCCGGGGCCGCCACCGTAGGGCGCATCGTCCACCGAGCGGTGCACATCGTGAGTCCACTCGCGCAGGTCGTGCACACCGAGCTCGACGATGCCGGACTGAATAGCCTTGCCCGGCAACGCCTGGTGCAATGCGTCGAGGTAGGCGGGAAAGATCGTGACGACGTCGATCCGCATACCGGCCCTAGAGATCTTCGATGTTGAGCAGCCCGTCGGGCGGATCGATCTCCACGGTGCCCTCGGCCAGGGACACCGCGGTGACGATGGCACTGACGAACGGCACCAACAACTCCGCGCCTTCAGGTGTCTTGACCGACAGCAGTTCCCCGGCCGCGGTGTGCAGCACCTCGGTCACGGTGCCGACGGCCGTGCCATCGACGGTGTGCACCCTCAGGCCCTCGAGTTGATGATCGTAGAACTCGTCGGGGTCTTCGATCGGCGGCAACTCATCGGTGCTGACGAGGAACACGGTGCCCCGGACATCGTCGGCGGCATTGCGATCGCCGATACCGGCCAACCGCACCAGCAGGCGGGAGCCGTGCTCACGCACCGAGTCGATGACGAATTCGCGCTGGGCACCGCCGCGCTTGAATCCGCGTAACCGGGCGCCCGGGGTGAACCGGGCGTCCGGATCATCGGTGCGGACGTCGACGACGACCTCGCCGCTGATGCCGTGGGCCTTCACGACCCGACCGACGACCAGGTCCATCGTGACTACTGGTCGGTGTCGACCACGTCGACACGGATCCCACGGCCGCCGATACCGGCGACCAGGGTGCGCAGCGCCGTGGCGGTCCGCCCGCCGCGGCCGATGACCTTGCCCAGGTCATCGGGATGCACGTGCACCTCGACGGTGCGTCCGCGCCGGTTGGTCACCAGATCGACACGGACGTCGTCGGGGTTGTCGACGATCCCGCGAACCAGGTGTTCGACGGCGTCGACGACGACGGTGCTCATTCTGCGGCGGACTCTTCGGCTGCGGCGGCCTCGGGCGCCTCGGCCGCTTCGGTCTCGTCGGCCTTCTTGGCCGGAGCCTTCTTCTTCTTGAGCTGGGTGGCCTCACCGGTGGGCGCGTTGTCGGCGGCGGCCAGCGCGGCGTTGAACAGGTCCAGCTTGGACGGCTTGGGCTCCTTGACCCTCAGGGTGCCCTCGGCGCCCGGCAGACCCTTGAACTTCTGCCAGTCACCGGTGATCTTCAGCAGTGCCAGGACGGGCTCGGTGGGCTGGGCGCCGACGCTCAGCCAGTACTGCACGCGCTCCGAGTCGATCTCGATCAGGCTGGGCTCTTCCTTCGGCTGGTACTTGCCGATGACCTCGATGGCGCGTCCGTCGCGACGGTTGCGCGCATCGGCGACCGAGATGCGGTACTGGGGGTTGCGGATCTTGCCGAAGCGGGCGAGTTTGATCTTGACAGCCATGGTGAAGCGTTTCTCCTGTGATTGCCACGCTTGCAATTCAGCGACTCGGGCGGGTTGCCCGGTCCGGTTTTGCCTCTGCGTGTGTGACCGGCGTGCGGCGCATCTAACGTGTCGCGCGCGGGACAGCCGCCCATTGTGCCAGAGCGGGCGCTACCGGCCCAAATCCCGCCGGCGGTCCGACCCGCGTGGGTCAGACGACTCTGTCGAAACACCTCTCCTCGACGCGCTTGGTCATCCGCCAGCCCTCGGCGGTGCGCACGAACTCGTCGTCGTACCAGAGGCCGCAGAACAGCACCTGTCCGTCGTCCCCGCCCAGCACCATCGGGTTGAAGCACAGCGTCCGCGAGGTCGCGGTGTCACCGTCGATGCTGACGTCGACGTTGCCGAGCATGTGGGCGTAGGCCGGGAAGTTCGGCAGCACCTGGGACAGCCAGGCCTTCACCTCCGGGTAGCGCCCGTCCACCCCGCCCATGGCGCGGTAGTCGATGTAGGCGTCCGCGGTGAACACCCGGTCCAGATCATCGAAGCGGCGCGCGTCGATGGCGGTGGAGTAGTCGACCAGCAGCTGCTGGATT
>Ga0209066_10007662_pt1 | contig 10657 bp, 6 predicted proteins | sample All_14_2_FD_187198 | JGI IMG/M metagenome (GOLD analysis project Ga0209066, IMG submission 187198) | Freshwater microbial communities in response to fracking from Pennsylvania, USA - Allegheny Zone_MetaG_DW_15 (SPAdes) (version 2) ... | reverse complement strand
GCACCGCGCTGCCGGAAAGCGCCTGCCCGGAGGTGCAGCCGTTCGCGAGGCGGCTGGCGAAGCCGACGATGACGCCGCCTGCCAGCGCGAAGAGCAAGCGCTTGAGCGAGGAGCACCGCGCGCCTCGCTCCACACTGACGGCGAAACGTTCGGCCAGCAAGGCAGAGACGAGTCCGCCACAGAACACACCGGCCAGCATGAAGACCAGATAGTACTGAAGCGGCCGGGGTCCCCAACTACCGAAATACTGGCTCGCCAGCGTCCGCGCGGGAGCGAGCGCGAGTTCGCAGAAGGCCCCCAGGCGCGCGATGCCCGCCGACGCGCCCAGCCCCGCGCCGAGGATCAAATAGGAGGCGAGCAGGGTCAGCCCGAGCATCACGCCCGCCAGATACGGATTCGCATACGGTTTGGCGTTCATGGCTCAGCACCCCGCGCTTTTCTTTTTTGGAGCCTGCGGCGCTTGAGACGCGGGCTGCGCCGGTGCCGCCGGTTGAGCCGAAGGCGTAGCGGATGCCGCCGGCGCAAGCGGCACGGCCTTGACCGGCCCGCCCATCTCAGCATCGCGCCAGTACGCGTCAAGCCCGCCGAACAGGACTTTGACAGGCCTTTCGGTCTTCTGCGAGAGGATGCCGCCAGCGGCCATGGCCAGCGAGCCGTCGCGATCCACAATCACCAGCGGCCCCGCGCCCGTCAGAAAGGCAGGCTCGGCGATCAGATCGGCCAGTTCCACGTTGCGCGCTCCGGGCAGGCGATAATCGGCGAACTGCTCGGGGGGACGGATATCCACGAGATCGTACGTGCCGGGCAGGTCCACGAGCAGACGCTTGAGCGCGGAGGGGTCGATCCGGTCGGGAAGCTTGACGACGCGCTTGGGCTGCGCCGTTGTCGCTCCGCCGGGCGCGGCGGGCTGGATCACCGGCAGCCCGGCCTCGATCCACGCTTCGCTACCGCCGACCATGCTGGCGACTTTCGTGAAGCCCTTGCGCTCCAAGACGCCGATGCCCATGCTGCTGCGGTAGGCCGAGTTGCAGACCGTCACGACCGGCTCGTGCGCGTCGAGCTTCGCCGCGGCGAAATCGCCCAGGAGATTCAAGGGCAGGTTCACGACGTTGCCGATGCGCAGGCCCATCCACTCGCTCGGAAGGCGCACGTCGACGATCACCGGCGCGGTTCCGTCCTTCATGCGCCGGTAGAGGTCCTGCGGTCCGATCGGCTCGTTCGACAGGACCGGCTGCCTCGCCGCGCCCCAGGCGTCAAAGCCCACCGTGCCCGCGATGTCGTAGCCGACGCGGTGCAAACGGTAGACCGCCTCTTTCAGCTCCTCGCCGCTGCCGCACAGCACCGTGCGGCTGCCCCACGGCACCATGATGCCGACCCAAGTCTCCAGACGTCCGCGCAGGGCGATGTTCACCGAATTGGGGATGTGGCCCGCGGCAAAGCTCTTCGCGTCGCGCAGGTCGACAACATACGAGGCTTTGATATCGGTCAGCGTTTTATCCAAAGCGGGAGCCAGAGGCAGCGGCGCGCTCCAGGCCACCAGCGGCGGACCTTCGCGGTTCATCGCGGCGTTGTGCTTAAAGTACTGCGGCGCGTCGGGGAGACCCTCGAGAACGGCGGTGATGAAATCATTCTTGCTCGCGTGTTGCAGGTAGGGATTAGAAGCGCGTTCCGTGCCGATCGTCGACGAAGGCTCATCGCGCAGATGCGCCCCGCAGAGCGAGCCCGCACCATGGGCAGGCAGCACGATCACGCTGTCGTCGAGTTTCGCGAGCGTGTTCTTCCATGTCTCGTAACTCATGCCGGCCAGCGTGGCGGCGGACACCGCACCGCCCATCAGGTCGGGGCGTCCGACCGAGCCCACGAAGAGCGTGTCGCCGGTCAGAACGGCGCGGGGCTTGGCCTTGTCGGCCTTGTCGAAAACGAGGGCGCACATGCCGTCGGGCGTATGCCCCGGCGTGGCCAGAAACTGAAGCGTCGCCTCGCCCCACGGGATCGTCTGCTGGTCGGAGAGCGCAGTGATCGCGTATTTCGCGCCGCTCTCCTTGTTCTGGTAGACGGGACACCCGAGCGCTTTCGCGAACTCGCTGTGCCCGGCCACGAAGTCGGCGTGCGAATGGGTCAGAAAGACGCCCTTGATCGTCCACCCCGCCTTCTTGGCCACGTCAAGATACACCTGAATGTCGCGGTCAGGATCGACCATCAGCGCCTCCGTACCGCTCACAACGAAATAGGAGTAGTGCGAGAGGACCGCAAGGTTGAGCTGCACGATCTTGACGCCCGAGAACTCGTACGTATTCACGACCGTCTGGACGGCGGCAGCATCCGCATGCGAAGCGGCCTCCGCATCTTTGATGGCGGCAGCCTGCCCGGCCGAACCGGCGAGAAAAAAGCCGATAACGGACGCCCGAAGAACATCGGTCCGCAGCGCACATTCAGTTCTTCTTCTCATGTCTAGTCCTCCTTACAAGTTGATCCATGCGTCAGGCAGCCTCTTTGCAGCAACACGCACAGAAATCCTTGACCGCTTCAGGGTTTTCCCCATTTATGAATGATACGCGATTAAAACGTCTTCACCTATGGGGATTAACCCTACCTTAGCCGAACTCTGAACTTCGAAGTTCGGCGTTCAGAGTTCGGCGTTCACTTCGCTTGTGGGTTGCGCATCATCCCGCGCCACGGAAACATCATAATCGCGACGGTGTTTCTCCTCAAATGTGCTAGCTTTCGACATGCAATATACACGCTGGCTCACCATTTCAACGGTCGGCATTGTGATTCGTTGCCTGTGTTCAAAATTCAGATTCTTGCATGCCCGTTCACTCAATACCGCCCATACGGGAACATATCCTTTGGACTCAACAGCGGCAAGAAACTCATCCCGCTTGACGATAAGGATTCCGTTATGTTCGATGCGCGCATCGGGAACATTCACACATGCCGCAATGTTTTGCCCAGACCCATCACACCAACGGGAGCCGCCTTTAGCCCAAGATAACCCCATAGCCTCACACACCATCGGAGATGGCATTTTGTCAAAAAATCCGGCGACCTCGTCCTGAAATTCACCGGCGGTCTGCCAAACGTCTAGCACTTGCTTAAGACTTTCCAGCCAAGGGTCACCTGTAAAGCTGTCCAGGTATTGCTTGCAAGCTGGTGCCCACGGATACTCGCCCAGCCAGACGCCTCTTAGATCTGGAATATGCAACCCAACACCGTAGAATCTGGCATTCCCAACAGAGGAGACAAATTTCTGGAAATCACGTCGCCTGACTAGCCAACACCGGACATCTACCCACATTTGAAGTTTCCCATAACTGTCAGCATCATGCGTTGCGACGACGGGCTCTTTGAAATTGTAGTGTCCTGAAAGTACAAGCCACTTTCCGACAAATTGCGGTACGTTATCTAATTCGATGAGACCGCAATAATCTTTGGGTTGCGAGCGTATCCAGTTATCGCGTTCGGCAAATGAGAAACAAGACTTCTCGAATGGGTAAAGGAAATCAATAAAGCGCTGCTCATCCTGCCCGAATAAATCATTTGTGTTTTCTTTAGAGTCATCGGGAAATCCAATTTTGTCAGGTTCAACGGATGGATTGAAATCGCGCAACCCAAGCTGCCATACACCCTCGAATCCCCACCTAGCATCCGAATCCCAGTAGCCGGCAAACGCCCGGTGATCGGACAAGTACCCAAGCAACTCGTGCAAACCGATCCATTGGTATTTTTTGCTGATACGCTCGATTTTGGTAATCTCCTGTTGAAGGTCCAACCTTCCGGAAGGCAGGGCATTTTCATACGCGTTGAAGCGTTCTGGTGTCCATCCCAATTGCTGGACACGGCCAAGAATATAGCGTCGCGCTTCAAGCCCAGAAAAGACCTCTCTGTGCTGATAATCAACTTGCGCCACGACGAGGTTCTTCGGGCGTCTCTTTTTGGACGAGAAATGATGAACTGCATAATCCATCACATATCGTCCGAAGTCACCATAGCCACCCACCGCTTCCGGCTGCAAAGAGCTAGAAATCGTTTCCCAGCCATCCTGTTTCGACAACTGGCGGGCCTCTTTCTCTGTCATAATGGATGGCCAGATTGATTTGAATGGGGGGCGACACTTTTTCAGGACAACCTCTGCCCCGAGACACCGTCTATGCGCGGCCAACTCGATGATCGTTTGCGCGTAATCCCGCAACAGGATGTGGGGTAAAACCGTGTCCTTGGAAAAGACACGCTCGTAGACCTTTCCGGCGAGTTTACCCAACGCACCGTTGTCAGGCTCCCGCATGGCAACACCGCACACCACCGCATAGACCCGTTCCACAATGTATGGATCGTTGCAATCATGAAACTCATCAAGGAGGTTACAGACCAAAGGGATCCTGCGATCAAGGAGGTGAATCAACGCAGTGGTGGCTTTGGTTCGCAGTCTGCGACAATTGCTACCAAGTAACCACGTCAGGGTCAAGGCCACCAGCCAAGTCTGCTCTTCAGAGATGCGATCCCGCGGTGCTTGAAAAGCCCAGTTGATAATCAGGTCAAACGTGTTTCCCTCATCCATATCAACGCATTCCGTGGCAGGGATTGTCCAAGTGGTTTCTCGCTCGGGCAGTGGAATATTTTTTAGTTGTTCATGAACGGGCAAAATATTATAGGGACTCTCCGGTATCACAAACAGCTTCGCTCGCACTTTCAAGTAGTCGGTAGTGTTAAGCTCTCGTTCACAGCGTTCTAGCCATTCGGGCGACGTAATAGTCATCGAAGTGGATGATCGCCAAACAAGCGAGTGCAGAAAGTCTTCTAGCATTTCTGACCGTATGCCTGATCTCATCGGATCCAGAACTGAATCCGGGAGTAACGACAGCCACTCAACCATGTACTTTTCAGGAATAAGAATCGCTACCATACGCAACAGACCGCGATTCGATGAAAACAGACTCCAATTCTTCAGCCAATCAGTCGGAGTGAAACTACCCGCCGTAATCGCACATCTTAACTCTTCAACCGTCGTGTAAGGTTCCAGAAGACGTACACAAATCAGGTAGTCCGAGAACCGTTCATAGGGGAACCGAATACCGACTGCGCTTTCAGATGATTCTTTGCGTGCCCCCGGCAGTATGGTTTGCACAAGGATACCGTTAGACACAAGTTGCCGATAGAGGGATTTGCTCTCGTGCGGGATATTGAAAAACTTGAGACACTCCTCTCGCGCATCTGCCTCCGGTATGGCCTGCCCGCCTTTTTCGGCAATTCGTTGAGCGATGGCAAAAACTGCCCTACGGGTGTTTTGCTCAGAGCAGTCAATTTCCTTCAAAAGGAGTTGCCCGCAGTGAAACAGACGCTTTTCCATGACCTGTTGGAAACTCAGCGTCCCGCAAGGAACAGCCTGATTTTGATAGGCCTCGCAGAACAGTTTGAGAAAAAGCGGATTTGAAAACTCTTCAATCAATGGCGGAAACTGGAGGCTTCGAACGGAGTATCGATTGAAGTAGGTTGCCACGGCTTTGAAAACATCTTCCCTAAACCCCCTGTGTGTAAGATACGCCCAGTTTCCATCCGGCTGGTCTTTGACTCCCTCTGGAAGCGTATAGTCGCAAAAATCCGTCCGGCAACTCACCAGCAATCGGACATCTGGATACGCCTTCAGTTCCGAAATAAAGGCAAGCAACTGTGTGCACCACAGTTTTCGATCAACGCTTTCATTCAGTGCATCGATGGCGATGATGGCTGGTTTTCCAAAAAGTTGTGCAGCGGTCTGTAATGCACCAAATAATGACTTCTGACCATCGTCCCAAGACAATAATTCGCACAATTGAGTCTGGATCGGCCTTGCGTCCGAGAACCTCTCGCCGGGCATCAATATGCAGGGTTGATCACGCTTGATCCCGGTTTCAACTGCCCTGCATAGCAAATGACTTTTACCCATCCCCGCCTCTCCCTTGACCAAAAGGGACTTTGAGTCGTAGGCACGATATTGTTCAAGGAAATTGCGGGTATTCTGAAGAGCGGTCAGTATCTCATTAAGTTGACGCAAGGCATAATCATACGGATTAGATTTGGTTTGATCTTCTGTTCCAGAAGTTGACTCAATATCGGCCTCTTTCGCATTCCGAAATGCCCTCCTTTTCTCTAACGCTGGCGAGTATAGCCCGGAAACGAGTTTCGACATCTCATCCATTCCAGACATCAGCGGGCGGATGGATGGAATGGCGTATCCGACAGGGGTGATCAGGGAACGTAGTTTTTCGCGGCCGTTCTGGTATGTTGCATGGTCAATGTCCGTGTTTTTGACATGATTCAAAGTAAACTCAGACAATATCTTCCACAACGACGCTAAGCGAGTGTTCAGCGCATTCAAGAAAGGGTTGGAAAGAAAAAAAGCGTCAATCACTCGTTCCGAATCAGTTCGCACGTGACAATCGGGCGTATAGCGGGAGTAAATGAGTTTTCTTGAGGCATCAAACTTCTGCTTAATCCAATCTGTGGAGAATAAACGTGCGCCAAACCAATAATGCAATAGTGGACGGTTTTGTTCCCGCATCAAAACGAACAGCAGTTCGCTTGCGCCGTGCCAGATAAAATCTACATCATGCAGATATCCCAGTCGCTTCGCTGCGTCCTTCCACTTTATAACGTGGTTGTTCCAGCTCTTTGCGTCCTTATCTCGATCGCACGGAACATAAACGTGATATTCGCACAAATCAGGGCAATGCGTTTGAAGCGCGGTGGTGACCGACTTGTCCAGTTGTCGCCATAGTGAACTCTTTGCTGAAGCGGAAAAGACATATTTCGCCTGCATCCCCACTTTTCGCCCGTCGGCGAGAGTCACAAAGCACTCTACGCCGCCATCACCACCCCGGTCATCCACACGATAAAAATCAACAACGTTCTGTCGGGTTTCTCGGAAAAGTTGAACGCTTAACTCTTCAAACCCCTTGTATTTCGAGGAACCGTGTGTTCTGATCCGACCAAAATCAATGGGTGGCAATGATGATTGATCATTCATATATCAAGCATCCATTCACTGTGGCCGTCCACTTTTCAGCCGTTTCGCCAAGTTGCTATTGTCCACCAGCGATTTCATCTGCGTGATGGCAACACGGTTGAGCTGGACCAGACGTTCGTTTTGCGGCAGTTCCTGCCGGATGAGCAGGGCGTTGACGCTCTCCATATTCGACAGCACCACCAACTGTTCAAGGGTGGCGGTATCGCGGATGTTGCCCTTTGCCCCGGAATTCTCGGCCCGCCATTGCGCGGCCGTCTTGCCGAACAGGGCCACGTTCAGCAGATCGGCCTCGCTGGCGTAAATCACGGAGGCCTGCTCTTTCGTCACTACGGACGGAATCAACTGCTCCCTGATGGCGTCGGTATGGATGCGATAGTTGATTTTCGAGAGGGTTCGCTGCAGGTTCCACTCCAGCGACAGGCGGTGCTGTTCATCCTCTTTGAGGCGCTGGTAATCCTTGATGATATAGAGTTCGAATTCTGCCGATATCCATGACGCGAATTTGAATGCGATGTCCTTATGGGCAAACACGGCAGCGTAACGCCCCTGTGTTGCCGTAAACCCGATGGCACAGACGCTTTCAATCCATCGCTTCGGTGTGAGCACAAAACTGTTCTTGCCTGCGTCCCGTTCAATTACCTCGAATTCGGGGTAATTGAAATTCGGATTCATGATCCGTTCCCACAAGCCAAGAAACTCCACGGTGCTGCGGTTTCTCATCCAGTTCTGAATAATATCGCTTGGGAACCCCGTGTTTTTATACCTCGCGATATCGGTCAGACAGATGTAATCGCCGTTATTTCCTTTTGACAGCACAGCAATTTCTGTGCCCTGAACGATGATGGTGTCCTTCTTGGCCATGCTGCCCCCACCCCTCCTACCGCAACACCCGGTCTCAGGTTAACTTTATGAAACCATACCCGTCTCAACGGTTTCAGTATATCGAAAGTGCAAAGTGCAATCAACGCCGGGATAAGACACGCCGGAATAAGAAGATCCAAAGGACAGGACGCCCCGTGCTTGTCAGGTGTCCGCCACGAATTATTTGGACTTTAATCCGTTTCGCGCAGAGAACGCAAAGGACACAGAGGTATTGTTTCATACTACCCTGCGGTCTCTGCGAACTCTGCGCGAACCTCGAATTGAGTCTGGATATTTTTCAACACTGGTATAAGTTGCCGCGCAGTGGTAAGCGAAATGCGGCATCTCTCACGTCAACCGCACCCCACCATTCCATCATTCCATTTTCTTCCGCCCTTCCCCTTTCCCGCACCCTCACCGCGCCGTGTAGAGCAGCCACAGCCCGCCCAGCAGGACCAGCACGCCGCAGACCTTCTTCAGGATCAGAGAGCCTTTGGACTTCTCGTTCCAGTTGAGGTAGCGCTGCACCGCCTCGCTGAACGTCCCCGCCAGCACGATCACGCCGCAGTGCCCCACGCCGTAGAGCACCAGCAGCAGCACGCCGTAGGCCAGGTTCGTCGAGGCCAGCCGGAAGGTCACGCCCAGCATCGGCGCCATGTAGGCGAAGGTGCACGGCCCCAGCGCCACGCCGAAGACCAGCCCCAGCACGAACGCCGCCAGCATGCCCTTGCTCTTGATACCCGGCTGCGCCGCGTTTGGCATGGGCAGCTTGATGACCTCCAGCAAATACAGGCCGACCACGAAGAAGATCGCGGCCACCGCATAGTTGCCCCAGCGCCCCACGTCGCCCATCATCCGGCCCGCCGCCGCCGTCACCGCCCCGATCACGCCGATGGTGATGAGGATGCCCAGCGAGAAGAGCAGCGAGATCGTGAAGGCCCGCCGCGTGGTCATCCGCCCCTGCTGGTCGATGAACCCCACGATCAGCGGGATGCTCGCCAGATGGCAGGGGCTGAGCACGATGCTCAAAATCCCCCACATTACCGCCGCCGTCATCGCGATCGCGGGCGTGCCCTCCACCGCCCGCGTCAGCGCCGTAAAAATCTGTTCCATGCCCTACCCCTCATTTTGGACAGCATTCGCCGATCTTGCAGGCCTTGCTCACCTGCTGGGGCGACAGCTTCATCTTGTCGGCCAGCGCCTTGGCGATGGTGATCTGCTCGCCCGTCTCCAGCGGATGCGCCTCCGCCCACTTCTTGAGATTGTCGGCGTTCACGAAAAACCCCTGGTGGAAACACCCGGCCGAGCCCTTCGTCCCGTCCGGCTTGACCCGCTGGCCGAACCACGCCACCGCCGTCGGCGGCACCAGCGACGCCACGCCGCCGTCCATCGTCTTGACCACCACCGGCTCGCCGGTGAGCCGGTCGCGCTCGCGCACCTCAATGTCCTTGCCCGTCCGCACCGCCACGCCCAACGCGCAGTGCGAGCAGCACCCCCACGTGCGCACGCCGTCGGACACCAGCACCTCCGCCGCGTCCGCCGGATACACCGCGCGGTCGCAAAACCCGCACCGGTGCGACAGCTCCTGCGCCTTCAGCGCCTCAAGCTGCACGATGCTGCCGCCCGACGCCTTCTGCGCCGCCTCGGCCGCGCCGCGCTCCTCGAACGCTTTCACCGTGGGCCGGCCGCTCTTCTCGTCCGCCCCGGCCACGAATACCGCCGCGGCCAGCGGCACCGCTGCGCCCGTCCCGAAATCCGCGACCGTCACCTTCTCCTCGAAGCCCGTCTTGTCCTCGGTGAGGCACGAGTACATGATGAAGTAGCAGTGCGGCGAACACATCTTGACCTCGCCCTTGGCCGACTTCACCAGCACCTGCGTCTTCGGGTTCACGTCCCCGTCGCACATGTAGCAGACGGCGTCCTTGGCACGCGCATCGGGCTGCGCGGCCGTCCACCGGCTGAAACCCGCCGTTTCCACGGACGCGCCGACAGCCGCCGGGGCGACCCCGAGTTCCTTCCACTTGCCGAGGATGTCTTCCTTGGAGTAAAACCCCTCGTGCCGGAACAGCTCCTTGCCGTCAGCCCCGTAGAAGATCTGCGTGGGGATGATGTTGATGCCGTACTGCTTCCCGGCGTCCGCATTCTCCCACACGTCGATGAACTCGGTCTTGAACGTCCCCGCGTAATTCGCCTTGAGATCGTCGAGGATCGGCTTCATCATCTTGCACGGGATGCACTTCCCCGCGCCCAGATCCACCAGCCGCGGCAGCGCCTTGCCCTGCGGGGCAGACGCCTCAACGCCCACCTTCGCCACCGCCCCGGCCGGCTCCGCCTTCTTCCCCTGCTTCAGTAACAGAATGGACGCCCCCGCGACAACGACCGCCCCGATGATCGCGATATTTTTCATGTTCATATTAAAAACTTCCTAGTCTCATCCGCGCTCAACACCTTGCCCGCGCTCTTAACGACCCCATCGACCGCAAGGGCGGGCGTGATCATCACGCCCATCTTCATGATGTCCGCGATCTGGTCGACCTTCTCGACCGTCGCCTCAATCCCCGAAGCCTTGACCGCAGCCTCCGCGTTGGCCATCAGCGTCTTGCACTTCGGGCACCCCGTGCCCAGAATCTGAATCTTTTTCATGATCCTTCTCCTTTACGTCAGATTAATACACCATTCCGAAAACATATCCTACCGCCGTCGCCATCACGACCACCAGCGACACGAATGTCACCGTCTTCTTGGGGCCGAGCACGCTGTTGATAACCAGCATGCTCGGCAGGCTCAATGCAG
>Ga0209066_10007661_pt1 | contig 10657 bp, 5 predicted proteins | sample All_14_2_FD_187198 | JGI IMG/M metagenome (GOLD analysis project Ga0209066, IMG submission 187198) | Freshwater microbial communities in response to fracking from Pennsylvania, USA - Allegheny Zone_MetaG_DW_15 (SPAdes) (version 2) ... | reverse complement strand
TATGGTCATCAGAAGTACGATCTTCTCTGCCTGCATCTGGATCTGTTGGTCGCAAGCCCGATAATTTTCGATCTCAGCGGAGATCAACTGCTGCAGGTTGGCCTGCCCCGTCGCAATCTGGGAGCGCGCGGTCTCTGCCTCTGATTTGGTCAGCTCGATCTTCTGCGCCACGAGCGGCATTGACCGCTCGAGCGCGTCCAGGCGCACGATTGCGCCCTCAATTTCCACCTTGGCAATACGCTGGGCATCCATCAGCTGCGCCTCAAGCGCGTCGACGCGCTTTTCCGCAGCCTCAAGCTGCGATTTCCGCCGACCACCGTCGCCAAACACATATTGAACCCGCACATCAGTCGTGTCGTCCTGGTCCATCGGTGACATCACTCCAGCCTGCAGGCTGACCTTGGGACGGAAGGCGGAGCGCGCCTCCTTGGCAGCGCCTTGTGCCGCGAACAGTTCAGCAATTGTCCGCTTCAGTGCCGGTGCGCCCTTCCACTCGGCCGCCCTGGCATGAGCCATTTTTAGGCTTACGAGGTCCGATGGACGCGCAACCTTGTCTGGCTTTTGCTGGAAATACCGCTCGAACCGTACCGCTGCCTCGGCGCGAGCAGCCTCCAGGCGAGTCCGTTCCAATTGAATGTCCAGATATTGCCGCTGTGAATTCTCGACCGCGGCACGATCAAGCATACCACTGACTGCCATCCGGTCCATCTGATCCATCAGATCACCAAGATCGCCCGTCTTGCGCTGCATAAGCGCCAACCGCTCCGAGGCCATCCAATAATCTGCCCAGGCGCGCGCGGCCTCTAGTGCGATCATGTTGCCCCGATCGAGCCTGTCGGCCTGGGCCGCAAGCGCCGCTGCAGTGGCCCGATTGATCGCGCCGCTCGTCGCTCCACCGTCATAGACAAGCTGTGACAGGGTGACGTCAAGAGCTGCACCAGTGGTCGTGTCAGAGACGGGGTCGCCCTCGCGAAGCGCCCCGACCGTGGTATTTGCGCTGAACTGTGGACGCCGGGCACTAGTCGCAACACCGACACCCGCCATCGCTTCAGCCTCATAGGCCCCGGCCGTCCTATACCCCTCATTCGCGGCAACCGCACTCCGCAACGCCTCAGCAAACCCCGCCGTCAGCGTGACAGTGCCACCGGAGTTTGCATCCGCATCTTTTGAGGCCTCAATCCCGTGGGCGATGCGTTCACGCATCGCCGCATCCATAATGCTGACAGAGGTTTTCTCAGCGGCACAACCTGCGAGAACGACCAGTCCACAGGCTGCCAAATGTAGCGCTCGCCGCATGTGTCCTACTCCACCACGTTGGCATCAGCCGATGCGGCCTTTGCTTTTTCCAGCTCAGCCTTTAAACCAGCAATATAGATGGCCTTGGCCATGTTATAGACGGCAATCTCATCCTTGATCTTGCGCATCTGAAACTCCAGAAACTGCAGGCTAGCCAGTTGCGCCTTGCCATTGTCGCTAAGGTCCTCAGTGTTGTATTCAATGCCATCGACGTTAAACATGGGCATATATCTTTACTCCGCGTCAAAAAACGTCGAAAAATCAACGCCTGTTTTGTTCTTGATGATTTCCGCCTTGAGATCTGCGATATAGGCGTTCTTCGCTTTGGTCAGCAGCGCCATCAGATTGCTCTTTTCCTCGAAAAGTTGGTTTAGATGCTGCAACCGCGCCATGAGCGCCTTGGCCTCGTCAGAGGCTTTGGACAGGTCGTAATCCTCCCCGTCGAGGCGCAGGATCTGCGGCGCCTCAGCCATCAGCTTTCCTTGGCTTGCCTTCAAGCTCGGCTTTCAGGCACTTTACGTAAGCGAAATAGGCTGTCTGGCAGATCGCCATCTCGTTCTGCAGCGCCATCAGCTTGGCCTCAGAGAATTGAAGGCTGGCAATCGCACCCTTGGCCGGGGCGCTCAGGTAATCAGCATCATATTCGATACCATCGATGACAATTTTGGGCGTTCTCAGAACCTCGGCCTGACGGGCAGCTTCAGAATTAAAATCGCCGATCTGCTCAGTGACGATCTCCGTCAGTTCGGATGTCTGTTCCGGTTTGTTTACCTTGGCCATGCCCTCATCCTTTCTTGTGATTTTGTTCCGTCAGCGCCTCAACCCAGGCAAGCTGCTTTGGCAGACAGACTGTATTGAGGTCGTAACCTGTAATAGCAGTGCGACGTGCGGCGGCACCAAGGCGCTGACGTGTTTGCGGATCATCTAGCAAGCGGCATATGGATCGGACTAGGTCATCTATACTGAAGAAGTCGACCAAAAGGCCGCTTTCGCCATGACGAATGATTTCACGCACAGGTGCTGTGTCGCTCGCCACGATCGCAGCCCCCGCACTCATAGCCTCGATTAGACTCCAGCTCAGTACGAAAGGGTAGGTCCAATAGACATGAACGCTCGAAAGCTGCAGGAGCGGCAGGAAATTGGCATAGGACACCTGCCCCACGAAATGCACCCGCGCCCAATCTGCGTCTGGGATCTGTTCCCGTACTTCGTTGATGAACACTTCCTTCCAAGACGCAGCGCCGTTCTTTTCAATGGTGGGCTCAGCGCCATAGCTTACTCCGTCACCGCCAACGATAATCACCTGTGCTTCGGGCCGGGCCTTCAGCAGCGAGGGCAGCGCACGCATGAAGATGTGACAGCCGCGCATCGGTTCGAGGTTGCGATTGACGAAGGTGATCACCTCATCGTCGCGCGTAAGCGTCAGCGGCACGTCCGACCTGTTCCGGCGGAGCTTCAGCCGCACTTTTGGGTTTGGCTGGATTGCCTGCGTGTCAATACCGTCATGCACCACGGTGATCTTGGAACGGAACGGCACCGGGAATGTGCTCGCCTGCCAAACCGTCGGCGCGATTGCCGCATCGGCGAAATCGAAATGCATGTAGTTGTTGAGGTTCTTGAGCCTGAGGCGACAATTGTTGCCCGCCACATCCTCCACCGGAAACTCTGGGTCGAATCCGGTGTCAGCACCATTAGCCAAATAGAAGAACTCGCAGAATATACCTAGCCTAACCTTGGGCCAGACCTCTTTCAGAAACAGGCTCTCGCCCCAGCCGGGATGGGCAATGATGGCATCTGGCTCAAAGCCTTGTTCCTTAAGCTTCAGGCAAGCGCGAAACGCCCCCTCGGCGCGAATGATCTTAGTCTCAAAATCCACTACCCAAGGGTGCGCACCAGGTGTCGACCCTTGCCTCAGGACATAGGGCACAAACTCCACTCCCTGCCAGCGTGTATCCTTCACTTTCTGCAGGGTAAGCGCAACAACACGGTGGCCCCTCTGCACTAATGCAGGGGCCAGATGCTTGAATTGGCCCGGGAAGTTCTGGTGGATAAACAGGAGGTTCACTGTGTGTCAGCCAAATTTCGCAAGCTGTGATATGAAACCGCGTTCACCACAACAAAGGTCTACTTTACTCATTTTCTGACAGCACTCAGACGATGAAGTCTGTTGGAGCGAGTATCCCGTTGATCGTAGCGACCATGGTCAACTCTCCAACCTCAACCTCATTGTTCCCGCCCTCGACATTTACCCATTCGTAAATCGCTGAAGAATTGTCGTCGGAGACAACAACCCAGGCCGTTGCGGTCGTATCGCTCCATGTCGCTGCTGCATTGAGCACTTCAAATACGCCTGCTGCAGAATCTGCGGAGCCGGCAACTTGAGAATTCAAGACATACACTGTACCGGTGGTTAGCGTGAGATTACTGGCAACGGTCACAACTCCCCCTGCCGTCTCGAAAGCTGACACGTTTATCTGATCAGTTCCGCTCACAAAATCGGTGATTATGTCAGCGCCGTTTGCTGCAGCCGTAGATTCGAACACAAACTTGTCGCTTCCAGCACCACCAGTTATCGTGTCCGTGCCGGCACCAGCGCTAATAGTGTCAGCATTTGCCGTGCCAGTTAGCTGGTTCGCCCCATCGTTGCCCGTCAGGTTTACCGCGAGTGAACCAGTCAAGGCCACAGCTGTGACGTTCAATGCGGTTGTGCCACTCGTTGCGCCGGCGGCCGTGCTTATAACGACGTTCAACACGTTATCCGTATCCGTCACATTAGCGCTGAGCGTCAATGTATCGTTTGTAGTCGCACTTGCGAACCGGACTGTGTCGCTCTGAAAGCCACCAGTGATTGTCTCGTTTCCACCGTGCTCTGTACCGGCTAAAACAATGAAAACGTCCTCTCCATCACCACCAGACAAGTTATCCGCTCCAGCACCACCTGTGATCGTGTCGTTGCCAGACCCACCAAAGATGATATCCGTCAAGCTGGAATTCGACCCGACAATGCTGTCCGCACCATCACCGCCCGTCACGCTTACACGAGCAGTCGTCTCCGCAGAGCCGATGAACGTTAGGATGTCGCCGCCAATTAGGCCAGATGCGTCCACCTTCAAAAGGTCACTAACATCGTCCATCGAACCGTCAAGAAGCGAAAGTGCCTGGGCAATATTGCCCGTCTGCTCCGTCAGCTTCAGCTCAAGCGTCCCGTTCACAACGGTCTTGTTCGCGTCAGCAGCACCAAGCATGTCAGACGTCATCGCGTCATGCAGCGTGATATTGTCACCAACGGCGGCATTTATCGTCGAAAGCGCATCAATCTGCGCATTTGTCATCCGCAGAGATTGAGCGTTGCCATCGGCTGCGCCAACAACAGTCTGGGTCAGTTCCAGCGTCTCGATGTTTGAGATGTTATCGTCTGAGAAGTTAACGGACGTCGTTCCGCCAGCAACAACAATCCGGTCCATCCCATCGCCACCGGCAATCGTCTCCCCGATGCCGGTCGCGTCTGGAGCAGCACTGTCATAGACAAAGCTGTCATCATCGATGCCACCAGACAGGCTATCAACGCCGGCCTTGCCCTCAATCGTGTCGTTGCCAGAACCGCCCGATAGCGTGTCATTCGCGGAACCACCGGTAATTGTGTCGGCTGCGTTGGTTCCAGTCACATTGGCCGTACGGGCCCAGCTCGCATTGGACGCATCGAAGTTGAGACTGGTCGCCGTTGCTGCGGTCGTGAGCGTTATGCCGGTGGCAAAAGCAGTATTTGCATTCGTGCCAAGCGTCAAAATATGCGTTCCGGTACCGTTCATCACCAGGTTCTCGAAGCGGATGACCTTCAGAAAGTCTGCATCGGTCAGCACCACCGGTGCAGAGTACATTAGCGTACTACCCTCATAGCGATCAGTGTCAAATTGAAGGCTGTCAACACCGTCTCCGCCGTCAACTGTAAGGTCTACCGCCAGACTTTCTGCGGCCGTTGAGACGATGTTGTTCGTAGTCGTATTTGTCTCGACGTTGTTCACCAACGTCGTGCTGGTCTCATAACCTGTGGAATACACGACCGTGTCTGCGCCTTGCTCGGCAAGGATCGAGTCAGCACCTCCGACGCCAAAGATCACATCGTTCCCAGAAGATGCGACGATGCTATCGCCAGCGCTTCCGCTGACGATATCGAAGCCTTCGCTCTGGTTGCTCAGATTGATGGAGATCGGCGTCGGAATCTGGTTGCCGTTCGCGATCGTCACGGCCCCGGCTAGCACGATACGTTCCATCCCGACCAGCCGAACGTCGCTGACGCTGCTCAGGAAGGGGCTGGTTTCCGTGACAAGCAGGATGTCCGATCCATTGCCGCCATCTATCGTCGCATTACCACCGCTGACCCTGATGTCTCTGACCGAAACTCGCGTCGGAAGGCCTGTCTCGCCGTCAATAAGTTCCACGGTATATCGCACATATGCATCGGAAAGCACGAACGTATCGTCTAGACTCGTATTCGTAGTATTCTGAACTGTGGTCCCCAATGCCCGGCTATCCGTGAACGTGAAGTTGGTACCGCTGAGGCTAAGCGTTACCTGCTGGCCGGATACGGCACTTTCACCGTCATAGATCTTGTTCGGTCCATCGTAGACGCGGAAATATGATCCAGCCTCCAATGCGCCGGACACTGCGCCTGAAATTACAATTGGGTTTTGGACGTTCGAAAGAACACCATCGACATGCGCCTCGTCTGCCGTCGGTGTCGCGCTATCAGCAACTTTTGTGACCGTCGGGGTGCGGATAACAACAGCAGGAATAGTGCTGTAGTTGTAAATATCCTGCTCACCGACATAAATACCAAAGTCGGCTGCGGTAAGGCCGCCGTCGATTTCAGCTACAAATATCGCCTCGGCATTTTCGACCATGTTATCACTGGACGCTACAAGAAACACGAAGGTTTCGTCATCCGAGTGCAGCGCGAAGTAACCATAGATTGACTGCCCCGAATGGGCGGTGAACTCAACAACTGGAAGGTAACCGTCACCTGTATTTGAGCCTTGGAAGAAATCCAGAAAACGGACACTCGTGTCGTTCACTCCTACAGTCGTGTTCAAGCTGACACCGTTGCCGCCATAGCTGTCCGTCAACACGTTCAGATAGGCATTGACCGTTCCACTATAAGTCGCGTTCCGGTGCTCTTGCGTGGGCGAGGGATCGAACCCCAGACCTTCGATCGGGATCGAAGCCGCAATCATCGCCGCGCCGATGATCGGACCTACGAAGGGAATTGCGAACATTCCGCGGCCCGCAATCGCCATGCCAAGCCCAATGTAAGAGGTGGTACCATCAGCGCCGCCACCGCCTTGCCAGAACCCACCCCCGTCCGCCTGATCATGGGTCGCGTTCGTAGCCGAATAGGACCCACTGTAGAAGCTGTTGTAGAGGTAGTTAATTCCAGAGCTTTTCGCCTGGCCCGGCGTATAGGTGGCGTCAATGTCAAGCTTCAGTGCTGTTCGCCCGGCACCACCGAAATAGAACGCGTCAATGATCTGCTTGTTTAGCATCACAACATCGCGATCAGCTGCGACGCCGTCAGAGCGCGTGAAGCCAGTTGCATAGTGCTTGCTCCGGCTTCCGTCAAACCGATCAACGAAGACCCGGTCATTTCCGCCTGAGCTTAAGCTGTAGTAGTTCGTCGCATCATTTCCATAGAGCCAGTCATCGCCACTGCTGCCCACAAGCGTGTCAACACCGCCCAAACCACGTGCGACGATCTTCCCCTCGTTGTTAACGCGTGCTCCACTGAGGTCGATCAGTTCTGAATCGCTTCCAATTACGTCGGCAACGTAAGTGCCCCCCGCCCCATTGGTCGTACCCAAGCCTTCAATGATTGCAGTACCATTCGCGAGAACGCGCAGATAATCGCTGCCTGCAGCCCAGTCGGTTATACGATCAGTTGCGACGCGAGTTGCGAGGTCTGCAGTATCAGAGGCATAGTTGATGATCGATGTACTGCCGGAGCCAACAACATCTAGACGGGCAAGCTTGCCGGTGTCACTCGTCGAAAGAGGTGCACTGCCTGAAAGTCGAGCAGTGAAATCAGTTGATATAATGGCGTCGCCGTCAGCCCCTGCCGAAACGTTTCCGACGCCGAAGTAGTCAGAGCCGTCACCACCGGTGAGCTGGTTTCCCAGATTGTTCGCTGTGTCAATTGTGCTGTATGTGCTTGTTCCACCGAAGAGGTAGTCAACATCATTACCAGCGCTGAGAGCGTCGTTACCATCAAAACCGTACATTACAGTACCAAGTACCTTGTTGGTACCGGATCCTGTAGCGTCATTGGCATACGCATTACGACTGGTTGTAGCGTAACTGTTTGCGTTCACGTCGCTGCCCGTAGCGCCGAGGAAAACTTCGTTAAAGCGATTATATAAACCCGACATGTTATCACGGACGTATAGGCGCAGATGACCGTCTAGCGCAGCGGTTTGCTGTTCGACAATCAAGTAATGCACACCGTTAGTCGTTATATGGTCCGCTATTGATGACTGCGTGCCGACGAAGGTATCACCAACAAAGGTCTCAACGACAGCGGTGCCCTTGTGGACGTTCGTTGTGGCGTAATTGATACTCTTAAAACTGGCTGAGTTGAGCCGATCAGTAAAGTCGTAATCACCAGTGGTGCTTAAATCTATATTGTCAAACGAGCCGCGGTCTTCCGTGCTGGACAAGTTGACGCCGTTAAGGAACACATCGCCACCTTCCCTAATGCGGGAAGCGAGTTGGATTTCGTCAACCTCGCCGTAATTGTTCCGTCCGTTCGTATTACCCCATGTCACGCTACCGCCCTGCATACGCACACGGTAACCTGAATAAAGGCTATAGGCATCTACCTCACCATCTATGCGACGGATCACCGACCAGTATTGTGAATCGTTCACGTCAGGATGATCGACGAGCTGCACTTTGTCCCAACCGGATCCCATGAACAGCGTCTGGTCGCGTGTGGCGCCAGTATAAACCATCGTGTGATGGCCAACATTCATCCGCAATGAAACTAGTGAGCCGTCGGTGGTGAAGCCATGCTTCCCGACGATCTCCAGATGCACTTCATCCGAGTTGGGTGCGTCGATATGTTCGACACCCTTGATATTCAGAACATAACGGCCACCTTGGCTAACAGGATCAGTCAGCGTGAGACGGTCGTTGTCGCGGCTGTCAACCGACGGGACATTAAGAGACATGTCCACATATGCCGCGTTATTCTGTCCATAGAATGGGAGAGACCGAGTGGTCCAATGCTCGCCGACCCAACTATTAGTACCAAAAATATGGCTCCAAAACTCATAAATAGAGTCGTCGCCGTAAATGTAGTAGTGGTACGGAACTGTTCTGATGACTGACATTCGGGGCGATGCTCTCGTTCGGCGATTAATGCTACGTCGTTAAGCGTGCGCCCTCACCAAAAAGGGTGCACGCTTTTTCGGGCATTAGATGAAGTTGGTGGATGTGAGTGTGTCGCCACCAACGTCAATAAACTGGGCGATTAGTTCCAAGCTGTCCTGATCGGTGCCGTTGTTTGGATTTTCAGCAAAATCAAGGCCATCGCCTTCTGTTGCTGTGGCACGATACAGATAAGCGTCCGCCCCTGCACCGGAGCCGTTGTAGATCAGTATAAAGTAGGTACCGTCTTGTAGGTTGTTCAGCTGGTCAAGCTGCGTGGCCACAGCACCCAAGTTCAAGGGATTGGACAGTTGGAAACCGCCGTCGGAAGTACTCGACGAGATTTCGATCACTGAGTTTTCAGAAAGCCCGGAAAGATTGTTTGTCGTCAGTTTTACGTTCTCTGCATAGCTGCCGACTGTAACGCCAAATGATGCAGAGATGTTGAACACATCCCCGCTATCGCCGGCGCTGAAGCCAATGATCGTAGCCGCAGTGTTCGGACCGACATTGTCATTGCCCGCCAAGGTTGTGCTCCAGATGTCTACCGTAGCGTTCAGAGTCGAACCGCTAGCAACCTGACCAAGACCGGTGACGCCTGCAGCATCGACAACTGTGATGGCATCTTGCCCACCGCTCCGAAGGTTGAACGTAATATCCGCACGCTGCAGGTCAGTCAGATCGTTGAACCTGATATTGTCGTTCCCGGTACCAGAAACGATATACTCGATACCATTCCCGCTATCGTAAGCTTGGCCACCAAGAGCAACGGTGTTCCCACCTGAAGCTAAGAACAAGTATTCGATTTCCGTCACGTTCGTAAAGTCGGCGTCTTCAACCGTACCGCGTGTGATGAACTCAAGTGTATCCGTCACAACCGTGTAGTTACCCGTGCCCAGGATATTGGGATCAGGATCTGTACCGACCAAGTTAACAGGGCTACCTCCGGCCGTTGTAGAAAGCTGGAAATTATCCATTGTCGCGTTGACAACGAAGTATCTGATACCTGCCGAGATACCGTCAGCTTGAACAACAGACGTGAAGAACACGCTGTAGCCGTCACTCAAACCGTGAGCCGTCGCGAGCACACGATCGCTATCGCCATCAAACTGTATGGATGCGCTACCAGCACTGTGCATTCCACCGACAAGGGTATCACTACTGGTCAAATCATCAATTTCGATCCACAAGCGGTCGTTTCCGGCGCCAAGATTTACATATCCACTGGCATCAACGGTAGTCGCTTGGCTGCCAGTGCCAACAGTGACGATGTCGGCATCGTCGCCTGCCAAGACGCTGTCGGCGCCGTTACCAGTGACGATCACATCACGTCCATCACCACTGCTGATAGTATCTGCCGCAGAACCGCCCGTCAGTGTATCTGCGCCCGTGTTACCGTTTAGAGTAACGGCGGCCGTCGACGTCGACGCGTTTACCGTCGTATTCACGCCAGCCGCGCTATTTGTTGTGGCGCCAACTCGCGACGCCGTCAACGTCACCGTTTCCGTACCTGTCACCGCAATCGTAACGGTACTTTCAGCGCTGTTGTGGGTGATACTGTCTTGACCATCCCCAGCGTCGGTTACGTTGTTTGTACCTGTACCGGCGTTAATTAGGTCATTATCGGAACCGCCAGTTATCGTATCGTTGCCAGTTCCAGTATTAATTATATCGCGCCCACTCCCGCCGTTAATACTGTTGTCACCGGCAATCGTGGTAATGCTGTCGTTACCGTTTCCACCAATTATAGTTGCGGTGGTGTTCGTCGTGTAGGTGATGATGTCCGCACCAGCGCCACCGTTCACCGTCTCGACATTCGCCACCGAAACGGTCTGGCCACCGGCCGCAAGGTTCAGCGTGTCAGTCCCGCCAGCACCGTCAACCGTCGCCGTCGTGTTCGTCGTGTAGGTGATGATGTCCGCACCAGCGCCACCGTTCACCG
>Ga0209066_10007659_pt1 | contig 10658 bp, 11 predicted proteins | sample All_14_2_FD_187198 | JGI IMG/M metagenome (GOLD analysis project Ga0209066, IMG submission 187198) | Freshwater microbial communities in response to fracking from Pennsylvania, USA - Allegheny Zone_MetaG_DW_15 (SPAdes) (version 2) ... | reverse complement strand
GGCCGGTCGCACGGCGCGGATGCGCAGGCTGCTGGCCGCTTCAACCACGGCGATCCAAGGCTCGGCGGACAAGGCCACGGCGGGCAACCCGGACTGCAGCAGCGGATGCCGCGCCTGTCCCGAAACGGCCAGCGTCAGGTCTTCTCGCCACCAACGCAGTTTGGCCAGCGCCACGGCGTCGTCGCGAATCTCGAAGGTCGCACTGTCGATGGCTTCGTACCACGCAAACAGGCAGATCGCCTGATGTCGCTGCGACGCCGGTAGAAACACTTCCAGCAGCGACCAATGGCGATGTCGCGAACGCCAGTCGTCCAGAATGGAATCGAGTGCGGCGGTCGGCGAACTGGCGGCGTTCAAGCCAGCAGGTCCTCATCCAACAGATCAAGCGGCGCGTCGATGCAGCGATCCGCGCCCCAGCCCAGCACCGCCTCACGCTCGGCATATCCCCAGGTCACCGCAATGCTGCGTATTCCTGCGGCACGTGCTGCCTCGATGTCGCGCGGATCATCACCAAGGTAAAGGCATTGCGCGGGCGCAACCTGCAACCGTCGACAAGCCTCCTGCAGCGGCAGCGGATGCGGCTTGCGTTCGGCGCAGGTATCGCCGCCAATCAGCACCGCCGCGCGCTGCTGCAGATCCAGCGCCTGCATCACCAGGCTCGCCAGCCGCTCGGCCTTGTTGCTGACGACGCCCCAAGCCAGACCGCGCGACTCGATGTGATGAAGGAGCTGCTCCATGCCTGCAAACAGGCGCGTCTCGCCAGCCACGTCACTGGCGTAACGCTGCAGAAACCCGTCCAGCAGCAACTCCCGCTGCTCGACCGCATGATCAGGCAGCGCTGCCGAGAGCATGGCGCGAGCCCCCCGCGACACCTGCGGACGGAACGCCGCAAAATCCATCGGAGCCAAGCCCTGCGACGCGCGCACGGCATTCGCGGCGTGCCAAAGGTCGGGCGCGCTATCGACCAGCGTGCCATCCAGATCGAACAGAACCGCACGCCGACTCATGCGGGTTTGCGGGCCGCCGCCAGGTAGTTGATGGCGGTGGGGCCGCCGACACGCGCGCTGCGCGTGAACGGGTTGTATTGCAATCCGCTGACGTCGTCGAGCTGGGTTTGCGGGCCGCCGCCAGGTAGTTGATGGCGGTGGGGCCGCCGACACGCGCGCTGCGCGTGAACGGGTTGTATTGCAATCCGCTGACGTCGTCGAGCGCCAGCCCAGCGGTTCGCAACGCGGCACTCAATTCGGAAGGTCGGATGAACTGCGCGTAGCGGTGGGTTCCTCTCGGCAGCAGACGCATCACGTACTCCGCCCCGGCGATCGCCAGCGCAAACGCCTGCGGAGTGCGGTTCAGCGTCGACAGAAACAGCCATCCGCCGGGTCTGAGCAGGCGCGCACACGCGGCGATGACGGCGGCCGGATCCGGCACGTGCTCGAGCATTTCCATGCAGGTGATGACATCGAAGCGGCCCTCACACTCGGCGGCCAGCGCCTCGGCGGCGATTTCCCGATAGTCGACCTGCAAGCCCGACTCGTAGAGGTGCAGACGCGCCGTCTCCAGAACCGCCGGGGCGAGATCGATTCCGGTCACCTTGGCACCCTGAGCGGCCAGAGCCTCACTCAGCAAGCCTCCGCGTACGTGCTCGAGCATTTCCATGCAGGTGATGACATCAAAGCCGCCCTCACACTCGGCGGCCAGCGCCTCGGCGGCGATTTCCCGATAGTCGACCTGCAAGCCCGACTCGTAGAGGTGCAGACGCGCCGTCTCCAGAACCGCCGGGGCGAGATCGATCCCGGTCACCTTGGCACCCTGAGCGGCCAGCGCCTCACTCAGCAAGCCTCCGCCACAACCGACGTCCAGCACGTCCAGACCACGCAATTCGACGCGCTCCATGACATAGCCGAGACGCGCCGGGTTGAGGTCATGCAGCGCTCGCGACTCGCCATCCGGGTCCCACCAGCGCGCGGCCAGTCGGTCGAATTGGGCAACGGCAGAAGGATCGACATTGGGCTGCATGACATGAAATCCAGTGATATTGCAGAAACGGGGCAACTCGGACACGGCGCGAACCGCCAGTCGGGCTATCGACGCGGGAGACAGGCAATCCGCTGCCCCCATTGCCGCGCCTTGGCAAGCACTTCGGCGACATCGGTATCGACCAGCTCACCATCGACCAGCTTGCGCTCACCGGCAATCCAGACGTCACGCACATTCTGGCGCGCACCGGCGTAGACAAGCTGCGAAATCGGGTCATACAGCGGCTGCATCTCCGGAACATCGACCCGCAGCGTAATGAGATCGGCTTGCTTGCCGACCTCGATCGAACCAATCTGCTCGTCCAGCGCCATGGCGCGGGCACTGCCCAAGGTCGCCATGCGCAAGGCTGACGGCGCGTCCAGTGCCGCCGCATCCAGCGCGACACCTTTTGCCAGCAGCGCCGCGGTACGCATCTCACCCAGCATGTCGAGATCGTTGTTCGAAGCACAGCCATCGGTGCCCAGCGCCAGGTTCACGCCCGCCTTCTGCAGTGCAGCCGACGGACAGAAGCCCGAGGCGAGCTTCAGATTGGACTCCGGGCAATGCACGACCGACACGCCCTGCTGCGCGCAGAGTTCGATCTCTGCAGGCGTCAACTGGGTCATGTGCACCGCAATCAGCTGCTCATTGACCAGATCCAGCCGCTGCAATCGCGCCAGCGGTCGTTGACGATGCTGCTGCAGGGAATCGGACACCTCCTGCGCGGTCTCGTGCACATGGCAATGCACCTGCAGATTCAGTTGCCGAGCCAGCAAGGCAATCCGCTCGAAACTCGCATCCTTGACGGTATACGGCGCGTGCGGCGTGAACGCACAGGCGATCAGCGGATGGCCGCGCCATTCATCGTGTACAGCCAGCGCACGCTCGAAGTATTCGTCATCGCTGCGCGCCCAGGGCGTGGGGAAGTCGATGATCGGAAGGCCGACACAGGCGCGAAATCCGTATCGCCGATAGGTATCCGCCGACACATCCGGGAAGAAGTAGTTTTCGTTGGCGCAGGTGGTGCCGCCGCGCAGCATTTCGATGATCGCTAACGCCGTGCCATCACGCACGAAATCCGGCCCGAGTACCGCCGCTTCGACCGGCCAGATATGTCCCTGCAACCAGGTCATCAAGGGCAGATCGTCCGCCAGGCCGCGCATCAGGCTCATCGGGTTGTGGGCATGCGCATTCACGAACCCAGGCAACAGGATGCAGTCCGGCCTTTGCACACGGCTGCGCGGCAGATAGCCGATCCGCGCCGTCTCAACCGGCAGCAGATCAACTATCCGTCCTTCGTGGATCACCACCGCATGCTCGGCCAGCGCCACCCCGTGGGGCTCCACGGGAATGACCCAGCCAGCTTCAATCAGCAGATCGACTTCACGCATCGTTCGCGCCTCGCCTGGAACGCCCGCGTCCGGCGCGCGTGGCGCCGGTGGAGCTGGTCACTGCAGTGCTGGCGCCAGCACGCCACCCGCACTCACTTCACGCGGCTGACGTACTCGCCACTGCGCGTATCGCAGCGGATCTTTTCGCCATTTTCGATGAACAAGGGCACGCGCACGGTTGCACCGGTTTCCAGCTTGGCTGGTTTGCCGCCGCCGGAAGCGGTGTCGCCACGCACGCCGGGATCGGTCTCGACGATCTGCAGCTCGACGAAATTCGGCGCTGCCACGGCCAGTGGCGAACCATTCCACAGCGTCACCACGCACATTTCCTCGCCCTTCAACCACTGCGCAGCATCGCCCATCGCGGCGGCGTCGGCACTGTATTGCTCGAACGATTCCTGATGCATGAAGTGCCAGAACTCGCCATCGCTGTAGAGGTACTGCATGTCGGTATCGACGACATCCGCGCCCTCGACGGTTTCGTTGGCCTTGATGGTCTTTTCCGTGGTCCGGCCATTCTTCAGATTGCGGATACGGATGCGGGTGAAGGCCTGCCCCTTGCCCGGCTTGATGAACTCCGCCTCGACAATGGTGTAGGGATCACCATCGACGATGATCTTGAGTCCGTTTTTGACATCGTTCAGACCGAAACTGGCCATGCATGCTCCAGAGGAAGTGGCCGCACGAGCGGCTAGAATGGGCGGATATGAAATCTCGAAGACCCGGTAAACAGGCCGGATGCGAGCGCGCATGATAACCGCAAGCTCCCAGACGGCACAGTCCACGCTGACCGAACAGCCGCACTCGACCGACTGGCGTCAGCAATACCGACAAGCCATTGCCAACCCGCACGAACTTCTGCAGATGCTCGGCTTGACCGAATTGGCAGACCGGCTGGCGGCCGACCTGCAGGGATTTCCCCTACGCGTGCCGCGCAGCTACGTCGCGCGCATGCGACACGGTGACGCCAGCGATCCCCTGTTGCGCCAGGTTCTGCCGCTCGACGACGAAAACCGCCTGCATCCCGGTTACGACTTCGATGCCGTCGGTGACCACAATGCGCGCACCGCGCAAGGCGTGCTGCAGAAGTATCACGGCCGCGCCCTGCTGATCGCGACGGGCAGCTGCGCGATCCACTGCCGCTACTGTTTCCGCCGTCATTTTCCCTACGCGCAGGACATCGCCGCGGCGTCCGACTGGCAGCATGCCCTGCACCAACTGCGTCGCGATGAGAACATCAGCGAGGTGATCCTCAGCGGCGGCGACCCGCTGGCCCTGGCCACCCACAAGCTGAGCCAGTTGAGCGAAGCGCTGAACACCATTCCGCACATTCGTCGGCTACGCATCCACACACGCCTTCCCATCGTGCTGCCCGCACGCGTCGACGACGAGTTCTGCGCCTGGCTGCAGGCCGTCCCGCAAAAGACCGCGCTGGTGCTGCACGCCAACCATGCCCAGGAGCTCGACGCGGAGGTGATTCGAGCCTGCCAGCGACTGCAGCAATGTGGCACCGTCCTGCTCAATCAGGCGGTCCTTCTGCGCGGCATCAATGACGCGGTGGAAAGCCTGCGTGAACTGTCCGAGCGACTGTTCGACGCGGGCGTACTGCCCTACTACCTGCATCAGCTTGATCGCGTTCATGGCACGGCGCATTTCGCGGTGGACGATGCCACCGCGCTGCACCTCTGTGCCCAGTTACGCCGCCAACTTCCTTCTGCGCGGCATCAATGACGCGGTGGAAAGCCTGCGTGAACTGTCCGAGCGACTGTTCGACGCGGGCGTACTGCCCTACTACCTGCATCAGCTCGATCGCGTTCATGGCACGGCACATTTCGCGGTGGACGATGCCACCGCGCTGCACCTCTGTGCCCAGTTACGCCGCCAACTTCCGGGCTATCTGGTGCCTCGACTGGTGCGCGAGATCGAAGGCGAGGCCAGCAAGACACCACTCGGGGAAGGTCAATTAACGTGACGCAGCAGACGTATTCGGAGTGCAACCGTTGGCATGCGCACGGGTTTTGTGTAGAACGTGCCTTCCGTCGGGCAAAGCCTGACGCTCGTCGCCAGTATTAGACCTTTTGGAGCCAGTCACGCCCATGGCGAACCAGGACACGCCGATTCGATTGATCTTGCTTCAAAGTCATGTCGAACAAGGCGAAATCATCAGCTCCGCGCTTCGCAACGGCGGCTTTGCGGTGCGTTTGAGCCGCGCCAACGACCTCGACGAACTGGCCGCGCAACTCGACAGCAACGCGACCGACATCGTGCTCGCTGCCTACCAGCACCCGCATTGCACCCTGGAACAGGTATCGGCCGCGCTGCGCGCCAGCCGCAGCGATGCCGTGTTGATTGCCAGCCACGACAGCGTCGACGAGGACATCCACGCCGCGTGCCTGCCAGCTGATCAATTTGAAGCGCCCGGCGCAGGCATTGGCCGCCACACGCTGGGCCATGGCGCACCTGTCCGAACGACGTGAACGCCAGCGTCTCAATCAGGCATTACGTGAAAGTGAACGACGCTGCGACGCGCTGATCGACTCCTCGCGTGATCCGATTGCCTATGTCCACGAGGGCATGCACATCCGGGCCAATCAGGCCTATCTGGAAATGTTCGGTTACGACGATCTCGAAGTCCTTGAGGGCATCGCCGTTCTCGACCTGATCGATGACCGCGATGCCGACGCATTCCGGGCGGTGCTCAAGAAACTGGCGCGTGGCGAACCACCGCCGTCGTCGCTGGCCCTGCGCGCCACCCGCGCAGATGGCGAAGTCTTCGATGCGGTCATGGAATTCGCCAATGCCAGTTATGAGGGCGAGGCCTGTCAGCAGATCGTGTTCCGCCGCAATGAAGCGCCGAAGCTGAATGATCCGGTCACCGGGCTGCTGTCGCGCACCCAGTTCATGAGTCTGCTCGATGCCGCGTTGGCACGTGGTCTCAAGGGCGCGCAGAACGAAGCGGCGCTACTGCTGGAAATCGACAATTTCGGCGTCGTACTGAACGAGATCGGGCTCAACCATGCCGACGAACTGCTGCGCGACCTCTCCGACCTGCTGCGCGCTCACCTGGTCGACGGCGCCGAGATTGCCCGACTGTCCGACCACAGCTTCGGCTTGCATCTCGTCAACAGCGACTTCGCTCAGACTCGTGAATTCGCCGAACTGCTGCGCGCCAAGGTTCAAGGTCACATCATCGAGGTCGGCAAACGCTCCCTGACGCTGACCCTGAGTATCGGCGGCGTGCAGATCGGTCCCAAGTCGGTCGATGTCGCCACGGCTCTGGGCAAGGCCAGCCAGTGCCTGCAGATTGCCCTGTCCGAAGGTGGCAACCGCAGCCAGTTGTTTGACCCGTCCGCCGACGACCACGAGGAAGCAGCGCGCATCAAGGCGTGGGTCGAGCGTATCCAGTCGGCTCTGAAGTCGAACGAATTCCTGCTCTACTACCAGCCCATCATCAGCCTGCAGGGCGAAACCGGCGAGTTTTACGAAACCTTGCTGCGCATGAAAGGCGGTGACGGTGAAGTCGTTCCGCCACTGACCTTCCTGCCGATCGCGGAAGACCACGGCCTGATCGAGAAGATCGACCGCTGGGTGCTGTCGCATGCGATTGCCGCGCTCGCCAAGCGCAACGAAACCGGAACGCGCACGCGCCTGCTGGTCAAACTCACGCCGCAAAGCATGCTCGACCCGAGTCTGCCAACCTGGATCGGCAACCTGCTGAAAACCAGTGGCGTCGGTGGTGACCAGTTGGTCTTCGGCATCGCGGAAAGTCGCGTTTCGACCCAACTCAAGGCCGCCCAGGATTTCCTGCGCAAGGTCGCTTCGTTTGGCTGCGCGATGTGTATCGAGCAGTTCGGCACGTCGGGAAATTCGTTCGACCTGCTCAAACATCTGGATGCCTCGATGCTCAAGATCGACCGGCGTTTCACCGAAGATCTGGGTCGCAACGTGGAAAACCAGCGCCGCGTCAAGGCCATCGCCGAGCGTGCACGCGCGCAGGAAAAACTGACCATTGCCGAGTTCGTGCAGGATGCGGCGAGCATGAGCGTGCTGTTTACCAGCACCGTCAGCTTCGTGGAAGGCAACTTCCTGGCGGCGCCCGGCACGGAAATGAACTACGAGTTCTGATCCCACAAAACGGGACGAAGATGCGTCCTGATGCACCGCCTGCCGATCTTAGGCAATCTTCCTGAAACACTTGCCCGAAGCCGTCTGCACGGCTTCGGGCCACGTAAGTGTGTCAAATCAATCAGCGCTGCGACTGCAATGCGGCAATGCGTTCTTCCAGCGGCGGGTGACTGAGGAACAGGCGCTGCAATCCCTGACTCATGCGCCCGGAGATACCAAACGCCTGCACCGCATCCGGCAAGGTGTTTTCGCCGTGATTGTTCTTGAGGCGCTGCAAGGCAGCGATCATCTTCGGCGCGCCGACCAGTTGTGCGGCGCCCGCATCGGCACGGTATTCGCGGTGTCGGGAAAACGCCATGGCAATCATCGAGGCCAGAATGCCCAGCAGGATCTGCGCCACCATACTGACCACGAAGAAGCCGATGCCGCCCTCGCGCTCATTGCGGAATACGACCTGATCGACCACGCGCCCGATCAGTCGCGACAGCACGATCACGAAGGTGTTCAACACGCCCTGCAACAGCGCCATGGTCACCATGTCGCCGTTCGCCACATGACTGACTTCATGCGCCAGAACCGCTTCGGCCTCATCGCGATTCATGCCCCGCAGCAAGCCGGTCGATACCGCCACCAACGAGTTGTTGCGACTCGGTCCCGTCGCAAAGGCGTTGATCTCCGGCGCGTCGTAGATCGCCACTTCGGGCACCTGGATACCGGCCGCCTGCGCCTGCCGCTGCACGGTGTTCAACAGCCAGGCTTCAAGCTCATTGCGCGGCTGGGTGATGACCTGCGCGCCCGTGCTCTGCTTCGCCACCCACTTCGACATCAATAGCGAAATGATCGACCCGCTGAAACCCAGAATGGCGCCAAAAACCAGCAAGCCGCCGAAATTCTGCCCACTGGCGGCGAGATACTGATCCACACCCAGCAAGCGCAACACGATGCTAGCGACCAGCAGAACCGCCATGTTGGTGGCGACAAACAACAGAATCCGCTTCATGGCTTTCAACTCCTTTCGTTGACCACAAACGCTAACCATGCACCGACAATGTGGCAAATGACGTCAAAATCAAGCCAAGGTCTGATTGTTCGATGAATCCCCGCTATCGCGGCCGCTTTGCGCCCTCACCCACCGGTCCGCTGCACATGGGCTCACTGCTCGCCGCGCTCGGCAGCGCACATGGGCTCACTGCTCGCCGCGCTCGGCAGCTGGCTGATGGCACGCCGCGCGGGCGGCGAGTGGCTTGTCCGTATCGAAGACATCGACACACCGCGTTGCGTGGTCGGCATGGATCAGCAGCAACTGCACACACTGGCGGCCTTCGGCATGACGAGCGATCACCCGGTGGTTTGGCAAAGCCAGCGCGGCAACCTCTATCAACACGCCGTGGATCGCTTGCTTGCATCGGATGCGGTATTTCCGTGTCGCTGCAGTCGCACCAACCTGCAGTCGTCGGCGGGCGGCATTCATCGACGCTGCGTCGCCGCGCCAAGCGGCGATCAACCCGCGCTTCGCCTGCGCGTTCCCGATCACTGCGAAATCCGCATCGACGATGCGATCCACGGCAGCGTGGTGCAGCGCGTCGATGAAGACGTTGGCGATTTCGTGCTGCGCCGCGCCGATGGCCTTTGGGCATACCAACTCGCGGTGGTGGTCGATGATGCTGAACAGGGCGTGACCCATGTCGTGCGCGGCGCCGACCTGCTGGACTCCAGTCCACGGCAACGATTGCTACAACAACGCCTGGGACTGCCCGCAGTGCAGTACGCGCATCTTCCGCTGGTGCTGGACAGCAACGGGCAGAAGCTGAGCAAGTCCAGTCTGGCCATGCCGGTCGAGGCCAGTCGCCCGATTCCCGCCTTGCAGCAGGCCTGGCGGCTGCTTGGGCAAACCGACCTCGTGCAGGCAAATCAGCCGGTGGAGTGGCTGCAAAGGGCGCTCGCATCGTTTCAACCGGAACGGATCCCGCGCCACGTGGCGCCCCCTGCCATGGTCGAATCGTCGCCGCACGGGACAAGCGCATTCCCTGTGTAGAATCCGTCATTCAGCGCGGGCACACGCGCCATAGTCACCAGCAGCACTCACCGGGAGAGCGAACATGACGGCACGCGTAGCATTGGTCACGGGCGGGACGGGCGGCATCGGCACAGCGATTTGCAAGCGACTGGCAGGCATGGGACTGCGTGTCGCCACCAACTATCGCAACGAGGCCAAGGCGCAGGAATGGCAGGCGGCACGCAAAGCGGAAGGCTTCGATATCGCCATCGTTCCCGGCGACGTCGGCACACCCGAAGGTGGTGCAGCCATGATCGCCGCCGTGGAAGCCGCGCTCGGCCCGGTCGATGTGTTGATCAACAACGCCGGCATCACGCGCGACGGCACCTTTCACCGGATGAGTGCCACTCAATGGCACGAAGTGATCAACACCAACCTCAACGCCTGTTTCAACGTCACGCGCCCGGTCATCGATGGCATGCGTGATCGCAAGTGGGGGCGGATCGTCCAGATCAGTTCCATCAACGGTTTGAAAGGCCAGTATGGTCAGGCCAACTACGCCGCGGCCAAGGCCGGCATGCACGGCTTCACCATTTCGCTGGCACGCGAGAACGCCAAGCTGGGCATTACCGTCAACACCGTCTCACCCGGCTATGTCGCCACCGACATGGTGATGGCCGTACCTGAAGAAGTCCGCGCCAAGATCGTCGCCGACATTCCCACCGGTCGCCTCGGCAAACCGGAAGAGATCGCCTACGCGGTGGCCTTCCTGGTCTCCGATGAAGCGTCGTGGATCACCGGCTCCAATCTGGACATCAATGGCGGCCACCACATGGGCTGGTAAGATGCCCGCGTTGCTGCGTCGCAGCGACTGCGTCAGCCCCCAACCAGTCTCTCCGTTGCGCTCACGCGTGACGCTTCCAGCGAGTAGTTGCCATGTCCAAGCCGCGCATCATCAAGAAGTACCCCAACCGCCGTCTGTACGACACGGATATCTCCAGCTACATCACACTGGAAGATGTCCGCCAGTTGATCGTCGACGGGGAGGAAATCGAGGTTCGCGATGCCAAGACGGGTGAGGATCTCTCGCGCTCGGTATTGCTGCAGATCATCGCGGAGCATGAGGAACG
>Ga0209066_10007658_pt1 | contig 10659 bp, 9 predicted proteins | sample All_14_2_FD_187198 | JGI IMG/M metagenome (GOLD analysis project Ga0209066, IMG submission 187198) | Freshwater microbial communities in response to fracking from Pennsylvania, USA - Allegheny Zone_MetaG_DW_15 (SPAdes) (version 2) ... | reverse complement strand
ACAGGAACAGCCCGAGCTTCTCTGCGGTCTGGGTCACTGGAACTCTCTCTTACTGGTAGGGGGCGAGGATCATGTCCTTGTTGACGATGACCTGGAGGGGCCAGCCAGCGCGCACGGTGATCGTGGCCTGGCGGTTCAGGTCACGCTCGGTGATCCTTTGACCGGTCTGCTGGGCCTGGTTGGAAATGCCGCTGGCGGCGCTGTTGATCACCAAGCCGCCGGAACTTCGGTTGCCGGCGTCCTGGGCGGACGCCGCGCCGATGCTGAAGATCGTTGAAAGCAGGATGCCGCGCGCCAGCTGGCCAAAGTGCCCATCCGTGCGGTCGCGAAGGCCGCTGGCGCCGGACAGATCGGCCCCAGTCATCGAGCCGATATTGATCGACCGGCCGTCGGGCATGACGATCCGGTTCCAGGCGATCAACGCCCGCTCCTGACCATAGGCGACCTGGCTGTCGTATTGACCGATCAGCCGGGCGCCCTGCGGGATCAGCACCGTGCGTCCAGTGACGTGGTCGTAAACCGGACGCGTCACCTGAGCGATCACCTCGCCGGGCAGATCGGAGTTGATCGCGGTGATGAGGGCGGCCGAGATCAGAGTTCCCGCCTTCACCTCCCACGGACTGAGCGGCGGCAGCAGCGGGTTGGCCAGGTAGTCTTCGGACCGGGAGCCGGCCAGAAACTGGCGCTTGGCGCCCTGGCCGTTCTGCGGCTGCACCTCCGCCGCTCGCTCGGCCGGCGGCACGGCCCGGCCGGCGAACGCCGCCAACCCCGCCGCGGGCGCGGCCACATCCCGATCGGCCACCTGCACCGGCTGTCCGCCGAAGAAGGGGCCGGCCGCGCGCGCCGCGCGGGCCTGATCGCGAGCTTCCTGAACGGCGGGGTCCACCGGCGGCGCAGGGGGCGCGGCAGCGACGCCGGCCGTTGGCTGTCCCGCCATGTCCGCGCTGGGCGGGGGCAGGGTGGCCATGCCCGGCGCGGAGGCCTGCAGGCCCGGATCGCCGTATCCCCGCGCGAAGCGGTTGGCGATCTCGGGACGTTGCGGCGTCTGGGTGTCGGCGGCCGCTTGCGGATCCTGGTCCTTGGCCGCCCGCGTGTGGGAGCCGCCAAAGCCGAGATAGAATCCCAAGGCAACGACGCTGGCCAGCGCGGCGGAGCCGGCCAGCAGGTATTTGCGATTCCACCGGGTCACCGGCGGACGGGGACCAGTCAGCACGCTGGCCGGTGAGGCCTTGCGCTCCGGCGCGGCCATCGGTCCAACGCCCTCGGAGGGCGGGTCGGGAGGCAGATGACTCATCTCAGCGCGCCCCGCCTGTGCGGGATATCCGCACCACGACCTGGCGGCCCTCGCCGAGCCGCAGTTCGGCGACATCGATCATCCGGTCGACGACGTAGTAGCCGTTGGCGAACCGATAGTTGACCAGCTCGGCCTGCTTGTTCGGGCCGATCAGGAAGAGCGGCGGCGCCTCTGTGGCCGCGAGGTCGGCGGGGAACTGGATGTAGGTCTTCAGGCCATCATCGAAGACCCGCAGCGGCTGCCAGCGGGGACCACGCCGCGCTCCGATCGGTTGGATCCGATAGGCGAAGTTCAGGCGGTCGATGGCGATGCTGCTGGCCACGACCGCCTGGTCGGCCGCCGCGCGGGCCGCCTGCGCGTCGCGCATCTCCTCCTGCGGATAATTCCAGCTGATCACGCTCGTATAGGTCTCGCCCTCATGGCTGACCACTTCGAGCAGATAGGTGCGCTGGTCCGTGGTCAGGATGATGTTGGTGCGCAGGCCGCCGCGGATCGGCTTGACGAAGACGATGACCTGCTGGCCGGCCCCGGCGCCCTGGACCGTTTCGCCGAGCACCCATCGCACCGTGTCGCCGGCCGCCTTGGAGATCAGTTTCTCGCCAGGCCGAAGGGTGATCGCGGTCAGAAACCGAGGGCTGGTGTGGACCACATAGAGCCGTCCCGGCTCGAAGTCGTAATAGAGCGCGGCGTTGAGGTAGGCGCCAGCAGAGGGGATCGACCGCGCAGCGTCATTGCCGGCCTGAACGGTCCGCAGCACCGGCGAGGCGGGGACCGTGCGGCGCACAGGCCGACGACGGGGCGTCTGAACCGGCGCGGCCGTGGCGGCTGCTCGTGGCGCCGCAACCACCACGGCCAAAGCGCGGGGTGGGGCGACGGGCGGAACGGCCCGCGCAGGCACCGGCTGAATCTGGGCGGAGACGTCGGAACTGCCCGCGAGGGCGAGCCCGATGACGAGGCTGGTGGCGCCGCAGGCCCGGAGGAATGTGTGTGTCATGACTAAAGCTCCCGGCTCCACTGAAACGAGGTGATGTAGATGCCGAGGGGGTTGGCCCGGAGTTCGGCCTCATTTTTCGGCGCGTTGATCTTGGCGGTGAACAGGCCCGTCCAGTTCTCGGTGGCGCGCGTTGCGCCCTGGTCAAAAGTCGTCTCCCGCCACTGCACCTGGTAGGTATTGGGACTGCGGGCGAGGACGGAGACGATCTCGACACTGACCGCCTGGGCGCCGGCGTTGGCGAAGGGGTCGTGGGTCTTGGCGTAGTCGTTGAGCTGACCGATGGCGGAGCCCGCCACGAACCGGTAAGCGGCGGTCCAGTTGTCGCGGATGACGATCGCATCGATGCTTTTGGAGCGGGTCCGCGTCACCCAGTCGGCCAGGAAGTAGCCGGTCTCCGCCGTCGATGGCTTGTAGCTTTGTCCGGCGACCTCGATGCGACCCGGCCTGCCGTACTTGTCGATCGGGACCACGAAGGTGGCGATGTTGGTGTTGCTGGCCTGGTAGATGAACCCGCCAAGCGACAGGGCCGCCAGGCCCAGCGAGCAGAAGGCGGCGAGCCGCCAGTTCTTCGCCTGCGCGACGGCCGAGCCGATGCGATTGTCCCACTCCTGCGCGGCGCGCTGATAGGGGCTCTCGACCGGCGCAGAGCTGCCGTAACGGTCTTGCGGTCTCCTGAAGGCGTTCAACATGGTGGTTCTCCAGGGGCTCTAGGACTTGGGGTCATCGTCGGGGCGGATCGGCGAGGCCGACATCCCGGGGCTGTTCGAGTCACCGCTGGCGGCCGCAGTCGCGGCGCTGGTGCGCGCCGCCGAACCCAAACCGCCCCGGCGGGTCCGGGCTCGCGCCACGATCGGTGACGTAGAGTCGGCGTCGCCTGCGGGGGTTTCCGTCCTGGATGCCGACGGGCCGCTCGAATCCTGCGCGGGCGCGCTGCGGCTGGTAGAGGCCGGGCTTGGAGTGAAAGCCGGCCCTTGGCTGGGAGACGGGCTCAGGCCGCCGCCGCCAGGGGCTCCTCCACCTGACGACAGGCCGCCAGACGCGGCACGCGCTGCGGCCACCTTCGCGCCGCCTGCCGCTGCGCCTTGCGCGATGGCGCCACCCGCCATGCGAGCCGCGAGGCCAACGCCGGCGACACCGGCAGCAACACCCGCCGCGCCCATCAGGGCGCTGCCGGCGTTGAGCTGCGGGCCGCCACTGATCAGCGCGCCGGCGATGGCGGGGATCTTCAGCGCCAGCATCACCATGACGACAGCCCCGAGGAGGAGCCCGACGTCTTCGTAGATGTCTGGATCGGCTGACACCGTGTAGGTGTCGAAAATTGTCGTCCCGATGGAGATCACGATGGCCAGCGCCATTAGCTTGATGCCGACCGAGACAACGTAGCCAATGGCTCTTTCAGACAGGAAGGAAGTCTGGGTCAGGATGCCGAACGGGACCGTCACAAAAGCGATCAGCGTGACGATGTGAAATTCGATGACGACGACCGTGACCTCGATTGCCAGGATCACGAACGCGATGAGCACGCCGATGCAGGCGATCAAGGCCATCAACACGACGTCGATATGCGCGAAAAATTCCACCGGCCCCGGTGCAACCCGGTGGATGTAGTCGAAGAGCCCGATGCAAATCTCGATGCCCTTCATGACGATCTTGGATGGTGAGTTCAGGAAGTCGCCGAGGCTCATAGCGCCGCCCCCAGCCTTGAGGCCGAGGTTGGCAAAGCCCTCCACGACCGTCTGGCTGAGGCTGTGCCACTGGGTCACCAGCCAGGTGAAAAAGCCGATCAGCAACACCTTCCGAACCAAGGCGGCGAGGACGTTTTGATTCTCGTCGATCGCCCACAGCATGGCTGTCGTGACGATGCTGATCACCACGAGGGTGGCTAGAACCGACTGGACGTCCCCAGAGATCAGCCCAAAGCCGCTATCGACCTGTGACCGAAAGTTATTCAGGAAGACATCAAGGCCGGCGGGGCTAGCTGTGCTCATCGTCTGCTTCCGCGCTCCTAAAGATGGCCAGGATTGCGGACGCCGGACGCGGTTGGCGGAGCGCCGTGGAACACCCGCTCGTGCTCGGCGTCGGCGTCCGCTTGGAGAGCATTGACGCAATTGGGCGTCGCACCCAGGCGCCCCGGATCGTTTCGGCAGGCAGCTCGGGCTTGCCCGCGCTGTTGGGGGTGTGCGGCGAAGTACGCCTTGTCGTGGGACGGGACGGGCCGACTACACGCGGAGAGGCAGAGGGTCGCGAGCCCCACGAGGATCAGGATGCGGCGCACTATAGGTGGTCCGAATTCTTGACGCCGATGGCGGCCGGAGGGGCGCCGTGAAAGACACGCTCATGTTCGGCATCCCCGGCGGCTCTCGCTGCCTGTGCCTGCGCCTCGGCGGTCTGCTGCGCCCGCCCCTGAGTGATCAGGATGGTCTGGAGCTGGGTGAGTTGGGTGCTGAGGCTCGCGAGCAACTGATTGGTCGCCTGAATAGCCGCCGTCTGCCCCGCGGCGTTCTGGGAAGCGGCGACCGCCGCGTTGACGGCCCCGGCGGTCGTCGGCTGCGAGCGAACGATCAGGTTCTGGGTCGCCATGGCCTCCTGGAGGGTCTGGCGGCTGTTGGCCTGCCATCCGGCCAGCGCCTGCCGCGTCTGGGCAAAGCTCATCCCCTTGAGGTCGGTCGGATAGACCTGCTGAAACTGCTGGGCGAGGTTCTGGCCCTGGTAGCCGATGCCCTGCGCGGTCTGGAGAAGCTGCGTGGCCTCGGACGCGATCTGCTGCAGCGGACCCGTCACATCGACACCAAGTTTCTGCAGCATGGCCGCCTGGCTGGCGACCTGTTGCTGAAGCTGCGTGATCATCTGGAGCTGTTGCTGCACCTGCTTGATGGCCTGGACGATTGCTTGCGGATCGATGACCGTGATCTGCGCCTGTGCCGGCGGCGGCGCAGTTGTGCTGAGACCGAGACTGAGGACCGCGACGGCGGCGGTAGTGGCGACAAGCCTACGCATGGCGAGAGTCCTCCGATGGGGAAGGGGAAGTGATCTGTGGGCCCGCGGCGTCCGCGCGCTCGAAGAGCGGCTCGGTCAGCGCGCGAAACAGGGCCGCGGCGGCGAACAGCACGATCCCGACCAGGAGCAGGAAGAAGTTGTGATGCAACGGCGTCGCGAAGATCGCGACGAAGCCGGGCGCGCACAGGGCCAGGAACAATAGCCGCCGACGCTTGCGCGTCCGGCTCCAGCGCGACGGAACCCGTGCCGCAAGACCCGCGAAGGCGTTGATCCAGGGGGCAACGGGAGGCTGACGGCCCGGGTGGGCCGCTGTCGTTTCATCGGGTTGGCGCGGCATGGTCATGCGACCCTCGCCTCCACGAGTTGGTCGCTGAGGTATTTCGCGACGTCCGGGTGTCCGACCGCCGCGAAGTAGGCCGGCGCAAACCCGGCCCGCCCGTGCTCCTCAAGGAGCGCCGTCATGAGCTGCTGATCGCCGGGCGAAGAGGCGCCCACGGTCGCCAGGGCCAGAGAGCCAAGGCCCAGCTCGAACAGCCGGTTGCCGGTGCCCGACTGGTAGTAATATTCCCGCTTGGGCGTGGCGTTGGCGATGATCCTGACCTGCTGCGCGTTCAGGCCGAAGGCCTCGTAGAGCGCCAGGATCTGCGGCGTCTGAGCATCGGGGTTGGGCAGGAAGACCCGGGTCGGGCAGTTCTCGATGAGGGCCGGCGCGATCGATGAGTTGGCGATGTCGGCCAGGCTCTGGGTGGCGAAGACCACGGCGACGTTGAACTTTCGCAGCGTCTTCAGCCACTCGCGGATTTTCGCGGCGAAAGCGCCCCGATCCAGGAAGAGCCAGGCCTCATCGAGGACCAGCAATGTCGGCCGGCCGTCGAACCGCTTCTCCAGGCTGCGGAAGATGTAGGTGAGGACTGGCGCCAGCGCGGACTTACTAGCCATCAAATCCGACATCTCGAAGGTCTGCCAACGGGCGTCCGACGAGAGGTTTTGCTGGGCGTCGAGGAGATGGCCGTGCGGCCCACTAAGGGTGAAGGGGGCCAAGGCCGCCTTCACTGTGTGATCCTGGATTGTCGCCGCCAACAGCGTCAGGGTGCGCTGTTCGCGGGGGCCGGCCGCGAGGTTCTTGATCGCGCCCCAGATCTCTTCCTTTACCGGCGGCGTGATCTCCACGCCCTCGGCGGCGACCAGATCCTGCACCCACTCCTGCGCCCAGGCGCGGTCCTCGGCGCCGTCGATCTCCGCCAACGGCTGGAAGGCAATTTCGCCCTGGTCGCCGCCAAGATGGAAGAACTGCCCGCCGGTGAGCAGCGTGGCCGCGCGCGAACTGGCGCCTTTGTCGAAGAAGAACACCTGGGCCTCGGGGTAGCGGAGCCACTGGGTAGCGATCGTATTGAGCAGCACCGATTTGCCGGCGCCGGTCGGGCCCACCACCATCGTGTGGCCGACATCCCCCTGGTGGAGGTCGAAACGGAACGGCGTCGATCCGGCGGTTCGCGTGACCATGAGGGGTGGCTGGCTGCCGGGATGGCCGCGCTTTGCGCACTCCGCGGTGAGGTGTTCATTGCGCGTCGGACCGGGCCAGATGGCCGACATCGGCATCATGTCGCAAAGGTTCAGGGAGGAAACGAACGGGCGCCGCAGGTCGGCATAGGCCTGCCCTGGCAGGCTTCCGAGCCAGGCCTCGACCGCGTTGATGTCCTCGACCTTGCAGACGAAGCCGACCCGGTTGATGGCGCCTTCCACCTCACGAACCCGGTCGGCCAGCCGGTCAGGGTCGCGGTCCATCAGGGTGACGGTCGGGGTGAAGTAGCCGATGGAGGCAAAGTCGCCGCCGAGGATCGCCAACGCCGCGTCAGCGTCGTCAGTCTTGGCGGCCGCGTCCGGGTCTTCCAGTTGGGAGGGCTCGTGGGTGATGGCCTCCTTGAGCAGGGCCATCACCCCCTTACGCTTGGCGAACCAGCGTTTGCGCAGCGTGGTCACGGCCCGCCTGGCGTCTTCCTTGTCGAGCGGCAGATAGCGGCACACCCAGCGATAGCCGACGCCCAGCTCGTTGAGGCGGTCGAGCAGTCCGGGGGACGAGGTCGTCGGGTAGGCGCGCACCGAAATCGTGCGGATGAAGCTCTTCCCGAGCCTGGGAAAAAGCCCGCCCTGGAAGTCATCGTCGGTGAGGAAGGCGTCGAGATAGGCCGGCGTTTCGGGGGTGCGCACGTAGTGGGGCTTGGTCGAAACGCACCCGTGCAAATAGGTGAGCGTCTCATCGTCCGAGAGCTCCCGGATGCGAGGCATGATGGCAGTCAGGATATCGACGACTTGGCGAACCGTGCCGAGGAAGTCATTGAGGGCCGCGCGATACATCCCCGCGGCGCCGCGGCCCGATGGCGCGTTCTCCAGCAGAAGGCCCTCGGCGGTGCTGATCGCCTCCTCGGGCGGCAGGTAGGTGAGGGTGAGGAAATAGCGGCTCTCGAAGTGCCGCTCCTCCGCCTCGAACGCCACGCGCCGTTCATCGTCGATGAGGTCGGACACCGGATCGGGAAACTCGCCGGCCGAATAGTCCTGGGAGGCTGCCCGGAGCGCCTCGATGTGCAAACACCAGCGCGAGCCGAGACGGCGAAGGGCGTTGTTGAGCTGGGCGCGGATCGCCACAAGGCTGGCATCCGTCGAGCTGGCGAGGTCCGGGCCTCGAAAGCTGAGGGTCTTCTGGAAGCTACCGTCCTTGTTCAGGACGAGGCCGGGGCCGATCAACGCGACCCAGGGCAGATGGTCGAACAGGCGCTCAGCCTTCGGGCGGTATTCCTTCAAATAGAGCAAAGTGAAGCCTCCTCCGAGAAAGCCGAGTGCCAGCTTCGGGCTGGCGCCGTGGAGACAGGACAAAGGGGGGAGGGGAGCCGAAACGCGCGGGCCTCCCCAACGAAGGCAGGCGGCGGGCCATCAGGCGTCCCAGTAGGGTTTTTGCCGGATGTGGCGGCCGAGCACGTCGAAGAAGTAGGGGTCGCGTTTGGTCAGCCAGTAGGCGCAGACGTGGACCGCAAGGCCCAAGGGGATGCCGATCATCGGGACTTGGAGCCCCAGGGCGAGGGTCGCGGTCACGGTGCCGTTCAACACCGCGATCATCCGGGGCACGCCGCCAATCGTCACCGGCTCGGACAGCGAACTGTGGAAGCCGATCTCAAAGCCCTCGATCCGTGACCCCGCCACCCTAAAACACCGCGCCGGCGGTCAGGTTGAAGAAGCTGGTCACGAAGGTCGTCGCGGTGAACGCGATGGCCAGGCCGAACACGATCCCGATGCCTTTGCGCATGGCCGACCCGCCCTCTGCGAAGGCAAAGCCAAGCCCAGTGATGACGATGGCGATCACGCCGATCGCCTTGGCCACCGGTCCGGCGAGCGAATTCATGATCGTGGTCAGCGGCCCTTCCCAAGGCATGGCCGTACCGCCGCCGGCCGCCCAGGCGGGTTCCGCCACCACGAGGGCCGCCCCGACGGCGAGCAGCAGAACGGCCGCCATCGGGTGACCAAAAGTGATCCCACGACGATTTCTGGAAATGGGTCTCATCGCTGGATCCTTCCGTCTCGACAGCCCGTGAAGGCCGGGCCGACCAACCGTGGGTTGGTGCAGACAGTCGGTCAAGGCCTTTTATTACCTAAAAAGCCCTCTATGTGCTTAATTATGTGATTTAGAGTTGTGCCGGCAGACGCGGCTGCGGGATCACTCCGACGACCCATCAGGTCGGCGCGCGATGGCGCTCTCTTTCGAAGATTTTGACTATTTCCGCCGCGTAAGCGGCCATTTGAGGGCGGAAGCCCGAGTTCTGTGGGCTGTTGATTCGGCGCCCCAGAGCAGGCGTCCGTCATGGCCCGCCATCTCGGGTCGCGCAGACCGAGGTGGCCAGCGACCTAGGAACCGGGTGGACACCAGCCAGACTCACCCCTCAGAAGGCCGCGACCTTAGTCTGCTTGTTTGACGCAAGTGAGGTGATCAAGGCCCCATATCGATGGCGCGGTCATGTCGTTCGCGCGACCCGCCATCTCCGCCCACAGGCGTCTCAACATTCTGACCGAAGCATCCGTCGGGTCCTGTAGATCGACGGGCACCAGAAACCGCACTCCCAGTTCCTGGCCACGTCGCCAGACGGTTTCGGTCTCCTGGCACACTCCGTCTCGCAAGATTACTCGAAAGGACTTGGGCAGAGGCATGGGGGAAGGGAGACGAATGCGAGCTCCGCTGTCGCTTACGTCGCGGATCATTCCATCAAGGGTGAAGGCCTCAGGCCCAAAGACGATCCGGCAGGCGAATAGGCAACGCTGCCGGGATGTTCGCCTGCGTTGCGCTGCCTCGGTTCGAACCGGTGAGATTTGGGCCATACTGGCAGTATAGGCCAACTCCCTTGCATCAGATTTAACGCGTCAACGCCATCCCGTAGACGGTCGTCCCCCTCACCGCCCACCAAGTGCATTTGGTGGCGAAGCCACGGTGCGCAGGTTGCACGCTTTGATGTCGCCTAGCGCTTCCCATCAACGCCTTTCGGGTTGGCGATCAAACGATTCCCGGACCGCATTCCGGACGGTTAACCGGCGTGACCAGGGCGTCGAACATGGGCGGCGGCGAGCTTCTCCAGGAAGAGCCGTGAGAGCACCCGCACCGGCAGGAAGAAGCCCTTGCGGCAGGCCACCCAGCGCTTGCCGTCGGCGGAGACCCTGCCGCCAGGGACGATGCAGTGGACGTGCGGATGACCGCTGCGCGGCATGTAGAGCATCCCGTTCAGGATCCGCCCGCCGCGGCCATTTCAGCGGCCGGCCAAGCCGCGAGACCGCCGGAAGAAGCGGCTCCAGAACCGACCATTCCGCGTCCGTCTGATCGCTTGAATACCGCAGGCCTTTGCGGGCTTGCTTCCTTCGGGTGGTGTCGATCCACATGTGACGCTCCGTTGATGCTTCGCAACACGAAATGAATCACAAGTCACTGATATCACCCAACTTCTTTTCGGGTACACACTCAGGCGCGGCCGAACCAGCGGCGGCAGGCGCGGCTGAAGCTGGTGGGCTCGGCATAGCCCAGGCGCTCGGCGATCTTGGCGTGGGAAAGTTCGCCCGCGTCTAGCAGTCCGGCCGCGCGGCGGCGGAGCTCGGCGTCGAGGAGGGCGCGGTAGCCGGCTCCGGCCATGGCCAGGCGGCGCACCAGGGTGCGGCGGGAGACGCCCAGGGCGCGGGCGGCGGCGGAGGCGGTCAGGCGGCCGGCGGGGTGGGAGACCAGCAGGCGCTCCAGGCGCGGGCGCAGGTCGCCTGGTCGTTCCAGCCGGGCCAGGGCGGTCTCCAGTTCCTCGCGGGCGCGGGCGTGCAGGGACGGGTCAGCGAAGGGGGAGGGGGTGAGCAGGAG
>Ga0209066_10007657_pt1 | contig 10659 bp, 7 predicted proteins | sample All_14_2_FD_187198 | JGI IMG/M metagenome (GOLD analysis project Ga0209066, IMG submission 187198) | Freshwater microbial communities in response to fracking from Pennsylvania, USA - Allegheny Zone_MetaG_DW_15 (SPAdes) (version 2) ... | reverse complement strand
AACATTACTCAATGCAACATCCTCATTGTTATAGGTGGCTTGTATTTTAATACGGCAGACAACTATTATCAATACCGGATAGTTAGAAACGATGAAAAAGGACCATGGCTGAACAATGATGGGAGAATACTGAATATAAATCTCAATACTTACGGTAAGTATCGTATAGACATACGGGCTACAACAAGCAATGGGGTAAAGTCGGATATCAGTAGTGTCTTAGTTGTGCTTCAGCCTCCGTTTTACAACACGGTTACCTTTTACTGGCTTTTAGCCATTGCCGGTATCATTTGCCTGCTATATGGCATTCATTTGTATCATGCAGGGCGAAGAAAAAAGCTGCAAAATGAGCTGAATCATATTCAGCTGGAGTATAAGGCAGTTAATTCACTTATGAACCCTCACTTTATTTTCAACGCTATAAGTAATATACAGCATCTGATTAACAGTAATTCCGGCGATGCGGCCAATGAATACCTGGTGAAGCTCAGCCGTCTTATAAGACAGAATATTGAGAATCTTCAGTTCAATCTTATACCGCTGGATAAAGAGCTGGAGCTTATCCACAACTACGTATATCTGCAAAATCTCCGCTATGGCAACAATATATTGTATGAAGTACACAACAATATAGGCAGTATAGACAGCATAAGTATACCTCCATTGCTGTTACATACCATTATTGAAAATTCCATTTTGCACGGCTATCGTAATGATGGGAGTGTGCTGCATATAATTCTGGATATTAGTGTAACGATGGGAGATTATATACTGATGATAGTTACCGACAATGGAACGGGGTACCACCCCAAACCGGACACAGACGGCAGTAAATCATCTCTGGGCCTCAATGCTACGCGTAAGCGTCTTGAAAGGCTATCTGTATTTTTTAATGTTCAGTACAGCCTGCACATATATAACCGAAGGGAGCAGGAGGGCACAGAAGTTGTTATAAAGATGTACTCGAAGTTTTCTGAACTGCCCGCCTCATAGCATTTTCTCCCGTTTGTTAGGTTTTCTTACCGTTTGTTAGGTTTTGCTACATGCCTGTTATTTGCCGGTATATATTTGGTTTTATTGGCGCCAATAATTCTATCCTTTTTTAACCTGAAAAATCATCAAAATGAAACGACAAATTTTTGCATGCCTGGTAGCAGCGATTACTACATGCTGCTTTTCTGCCCGGGCACAGTACAACAAAACGTATGAGGTAAATATTGCTGGGACTAGTGCTTATTCCGGGGTTAGTGATATTGTTGAAACGGGTAATGGCAGTACTTGTATTGTATCTGGTGTCAGTGATGGTACCTCAAACCAGATATTGCTCAGAAAAGTTGACTACCAGGGTAATACAATATTTGAAACAATACATGATCTGGGTAGCTCTTTTGGTCCCATTACCAAACTCCATCACACTATTAATGACGAGTATATAGCTGTTGGGTTTTATGTAATGCCTGCCACCCATCCCAACCCAAACTATAACTATGCTTCACAACCATTTGCCATAAAGTTTGATAATTCAGGCAATCATGTCTGGACCAAGGTATTCCGGGTAAGCCTTACTTATTGGCCAGGTATTAATTCAAACTACGAAAAAGTTAATATTACAGACGTGCCGGATGAGGTAGATGGTGTAACGTATATTTTGACTTATCCTGCCGACCAGGACGCTTATCCGGTTCCATCGCCGCCCGGCCTACCAACCAGTGCTGATGTTTCAATAGGAGCGCTGAAAATGGACGATAATGGTAATGTGTACTGGAATTACAAATACTTTATTCCACAAGCTACAAGGCCTGCGGGCTTGTATAGAAACATGGACTATCCGATTGCCCTGGCATATGGCAATGGTAAGTATTTTATTGCAGGCCCTGCATTAAAGGATGCTGCAACATACCATCAGGATATTAACTTTTATATGAGTATTGATAATATGGGGAATATTGTAGATGACTACAGAACCTTTGATGCGCCGGGCTATAATTGCCATCATGACGCAATATTTGATCCTGCTAAGAACGAATTTGTAATGACTTATGTCTTTGGGGCCTATTATTATCCAGCGTCTTATTCAGCGTCTGAGATTGCTATTACCAAGATAGATGCGGGTGGTTTTAATATAAAATCAACAGCCTATTATTATGATGCAGATGCCATTGAGAATGGAGGTCATAGTATAAAAGAAAATCCGGCACATGATGCTTATGTGATAGCGTGTAATACATCCGGTTCGGCCTCGAATTTGTTAATGAATACCGGAACTGCTTCTTTGCTGAAGGTAGACAAAAACGATGCACCCATACTATATAAAAGTTACAATGTTCACCGGACTCAAGGTGTAAGCAGTGTAGCAACATATATAAATCCCGCTACCGGAGATGAGAACTATGCCATGGGGACATACACACTTCTGTCTCCCGGAGGATATCATTCCAGGATTATTGCTACTGACAATAACTTAAGCGTATGTGGCGAGTATGACAGACCTGTAACATGGGGATACGAAAACATAGTTGAAGATGCCCCGATTCATTATGCTTTCAGCTTTCAGAATACCACTATTCCTTTTAACCCACCTGCTGTAGCTTTTATAACAAAGGTTACAGATTGCGACCTTTCCGGTATGAACCCTAACAGATACCAATCGGCAAATGCGGTAAATGATATTGGTAAGAGTTTACACTCGCCAGAAGTATATCCTACATTGCTGCAGAGAGGTGAAAATATACTGAATATAGAGGTAACAGCTGATAATAGTACAAGGCTTAATGTTATAGCTACATCGGTTGACGGAAGAGTAGTATTCAGCGACAATATACAGGTGAGCCAGGGGGCGAACAAAATAGTAGTGGAGACACCACAGCTCCTGCCGGGCAATTATGTATTAAAAATCAGTTCTGCAGACAATACCATTCAGAAAACGGAACGTATATCAAGGTTGTAATGATGATGCCCCGTCAGGGCCTGATGGAAACATTGGGAGGGGTATGGCATGCTTTACTGTTTGTTAGTTTTCTACGAGTTCACTTTCCCTTACACACCTTTGGGCTTGTGATACGAACATTACTTTGTCATACCCCTGCATCCTTTTTTAATCACAAAAACAAATCGTTATGAAACAGCAAATTTTAACATTCACAGTGATAGCCTTAGCTGGCAGTTTTTCCACTCACGCGCAGTATAACAGAACGTATGAGTGCATATTTGCAAATGGTACAAACCTAAACACAGCATCTGTAGACATAGTAGATGCAGGTAATGGAGCAACCTGTATTTTGGGACAAAGCACAAGGCTTATAAATAGCTATGTGCTGTTGCGAAAAGTGGACGATGCAGGTAATATTATTTTTGAAACACTGGAGACCCTGGCGGGCCAAAGCGTATACCCTACAGACCTGATTCATACGGGCAATGATGAGTATATAGCAGTTGGTTTCATCCGTACACCGGGCTATCATCCAACAGGGGCCTTTAATATTACCTATCAGCCATTTGCAATGAGGTTTGACAATGCAGGTAATCATTTATGGACACACATCTTCTCTGTAAATACCAACTATTGGGATTACATCCCTGACTATAGCAAAGTAAGTATTGCTTATGTAGAGGATGACCCAGGCAACGAGTCGTATATTCTTACTTACCCTGCAGACCAGACCTTTTATACGCCTCCTGCGGCAGCAGTTGGAGGCCCTCTTTACCAGGATAATACTATAGGCGCTTTAAGGTTTGATGCAAATGGTGGCATGATGTGGAACTATAAGTATTACCTGCCGAATGTTCCGGTAAGAGATCCGGGACTTATGGTGGAGTCTGAATTTCCTCATGCGCTGGCATACGGTATGAATAAATACTTTATTGGTGGCAATGTGCGTCAAATGATAATGCCTCCCGTAGGTGGTATAGGGTATATGAACGAAATCAATTTCTATATGAGTATTGATAATGCCGGTAACATCATAGATCAGTATAGGAATTTCGATGCGCCGGGGTATAATTTTGGCCATGATGCCATATTCGATGCTACAACAAACGAATTTGTTATGAGCTACACCTATGGTGATGCAATAATGGGTGGTACAGCATCTCAAATAGCCATCAGCAAAATAAATGCTGCAACGTTTGGCATTAACTCAACCGGTTACTATTATGATGCAGATGCACTTGAGAACTATGCGGTGAGTATAAAAGAAAACCCACAACAAGATGCTTATGTGCTATCCTGCTTTACTTCAGGGTCTGTATCGGGGTCGGGACCTACCAACCGAAACGTATCTATACTGAAGATAGATAAATCATATAACCCATTGTTCTATAAAAGCTATAATGTAAACAGGGATCAGGATGCGGCTTCACTGGCAGCGTATATGAATCCTGTTACAGGTGCGGAAAATTATGCAGTTATTTCTACGCCAATAGGTCCGGGTTCTTTTTCTCATATGCGTGTAATAGCAACTGATAATAATGGCGCTGCATGCGGAGAATATAACAGGCCTGTATCATGGGCGTTTGGTGATCCCACCTTTTACCCGACAATACAATACTTAAAAGGGTCGGGGCCAGATGGTACAGACCTTTCGCCTGCGTATATAGAACTGGCAAGTAATGTTACCGATTGTGGAGGGGGCGGCATACCGGATGACCAGTATCGTACTGCAACTTCTGTAAATGACATTAGTAATAGCGCATCTGGCGTTAAGGTATTTCCTTCACTTATTACCGGCAGCAGCAATACACTTCATATTGAGACAGATGGCCTGAGTACAACAAAACTTACCATAGTGATAACTTCTATAGATGGTAGCGTTGTTGGCAGTTATACAACTGATGTAAGCAAAACGGATAATAAATTCTCATGGCAGTTTCCTGCAAATACTCCTGGTAACTATATTTTAAAAATCACTACTGCCGACAATTCAATTCATAAAATACAACGGATTTCTGTTTTATAGTAGCCCCTATACTTTCAATGCCTATCCTGGCCCTGCAGTGAAAAAAAAACTGCAGGGCTTTTTTGCTGCCTCTGAACAGAGGGGCGGGGGGATATGTTACTACTTATACTTATAGATGAGGTTCCGCTGCTGTATGTTTTATTATCTGACCAACAGCAGCGGGATGGACACATGAATTTCAGAAGAGAGCACTCATTGTTGTTGTGACAGCGGGGCTTACTGCACAGCGCCCTGCTCCAGCTCGGTAACGCTATACAGGCGTGAAGTGTGTGGATCAGAGGTTTTCCAGCTCACGCGGTGTATACCCAGCATATAGGCCAGCGATGCTAATCGGCTACGCCCGCGATAGATGGTGCCTAGCTTGTACTGAAGCTGAATGCTGGCGGGACCGGTGCGGGTATCTACCATATACGTGTGCGACGAATAGGTGGGCAATGACATATTTATTTCCTGACTGTATAGCTGATCGTTGAGCACAGGCCACTCAGTGGGCATGGTATGACCATGCCTCAACTGTCGCTCTAATCGCGACCACCTGCGCTGCATAATGGACGGTGGCACTTTGCTTCTGGTAGCAGCCGGAGTTGCAGTTGTGGCAGGCACAGGGCACAGATTGCTGGAAAAAGTACCAAATGATTTGATGAGCTGTGGATTTTGGCGTAGCTGGCTGGTATCCTGAAGCTCGCCTTCTTCATTGTACACGGCAAAAGCATAGGGAAATAGCGCCGACATATGCGGACGATATACGATCTGGTAGGATGGAGTGGTGCCCTTGTAGCGGGGTAACAGTAACGTTTGCCGGTAAGTCTCACCAGCCCGCAACCGCCAGAAGAGCTCGTACCGTTTATGTTTGTCCAGCCAGTCTGTGCCAGTGGGAGTGAGATTGGCTACCAGGGTCCACTTCATGGTTTCCGGTGTGCGGTCCAATACCAGAATCTCGAACAGGTGCAAACCCATGGCTGGCTGGCCGGGCACTATGATGCTGCCATCGTGTCCAGATACATTGGTAATGGACAACTCTAAAGCCACATAGCCTGGCGTGCAGTATAGTGCCGGGCCGGGTTTCAGTTCCAGTTTCAGCTCTTCGGGTATCATATCGGCATAGGCCGGGAGACTGAGAAAACACAATAGCATGAGAAGGAGACGCATAGGGAGGCGAATTATTAATGAATGTAATAATCATACAAGTTACGAATAAATGATGTGCGACATGGAGCCAATTGCGGCATGCTGTGCGCATGCATCATTTTTTTAATGTATATTTTGGGGCAGGGCATACACACAAAAAAAGCAAGCATCATGCTTGCTTTTACTCAGACAGTAATACGTCGCTGCTGCCAATGATAGTGACAGATTACTGTGCCAGATAGCCGCCATCTACATTATAGTAACTACCGGTAACGAATGATGCTTTGTCTGATGCCAGCCAAAGTATGAGTTCTGCTACTTCTTCGGCAGTACCCAGGCGACCCATAGGATGCAGTGATTCCAATGAATGCATGGTGGCTGCATCAAGTGCTTTGGTAAGCAGGGGTGTTACGATGTAGCCAGGGCCTACGGAGTTGACCCGGATGTTTTTATCGGCATACTCCAGTGCAGCGGCTTCGGTAAGGCCTATTACACCGTGCTTTGATGCTACGTATGCCGCAGAGCCTTTAGTGCCCACCTTGCCCAGTATGGAAGCTATGTTTACTATACTGCCTCCGCCTGCCTGGAGCATGGCAGGTACCTGATAACGTACTCCATAAAATACACCTGACAGATTGATACCAATAACTTTTTGCCACGCTTCAATACCATACTCGCCTACAAGGCCCAGCGGACCTCCAATGCCTGCATTGTTAACAGCCACGTGCAGAGCGCCATACTCTTTTACTGCGGCTGCTACCAGTGCCTCATTATCTTCAGGCTTAGACGTGTCGGTCCTGACAAATATTGCTGAGCCACCTGCGTTGCTGATTTCTTCCGCTACTTCTTTGCCGCCGGTTTCGTCAATATCAGCTATAACTACTTTAGCGCCATTTGCTGCAAACAACAGTGAAACTGCCTTGCCAATTCCTGAACCGCCACCTGTTACAATGGCTACTTTGCTTTCCAGTGTTTTCATTATTTTATTTTTTAGGTTTGAAAAAGAGATTAAGCGCCACATTGCATCTGCATTGTAACGCAGCACAAAGTTCCATCATGTCTGATGGCTCATGATTCACATAGGTTAATAAACAGGGCCAGAAGTGTTAGCGTTTTATTAATTGCTCTTTGCGTATGCGGCTCAGCGACTGAGGCTTGATGCCGAGGTAGGAAGCAATAAGGTATTGCGGGATACGCTGCATAAAGTGGGGGTGCAGCTTTGTAAACTCGTGGTAGCGTTCTTCGGCGCTCACACTTTTGGTACGTGCCAGCATGTACTGCACGGCTATGAATGCCTCTTGTGTCAGCTTTAGGAAATAGGTTTCAAAAACGGGCATTTCCACACATAGTATTTCATAGTTGGCATGGCTGAGCATTACAATTGTAGTTGGCTCCAGTGTTTCTATACTATAGACAGCAGCCCCGCCGGAAAAGAAACTATACAAGTCTGCTATCCAGTAGTACTCCAGTGCAAACTGGATAGCGTGTCGTTCTTCTTTATTGTCGGTATAGTAAGAATAGCAGGCACCCTGTTCTACAAAACAAATGTACCGGTTATCTGTACCTTCTTCGGTTATGAGCTGATGCTTGTCAAAATGGCGACGCACAAGCATATGAGCCAGCCGGTCATACTCCGGCTGTTGGAGGGGGCGGTTTATCATGCGCTCAATATGATTGCGTAGCAGCAAGCTCATGCCATAACAGAATTATTATAAAGATACTAATAGCCTGCTACAGAATGATGGAAAGGGGGATTGAGTCTCATTTATATCGTGGCTGATGTGACATTCAGGAATGGTTATGTGATGGTACTGATAGTTCTATTTATATTGTTTTTCACTGTCTTGTTCAGTAGCAATAATGATGACATCATATCTGCTTATTTAGTCATTATAGGGTATCGGAACAATGTGAATCAATATGTTGTTTTGAGAGGCTGGCGATGCGTGTAAAACATGCAGTGATATTGGGTATTACAGATGTTGTATGCAGTAAGCTGATACCAATGGCAGGGTGATAAATATTAACCGGGGAAATGTAATTAGTTTATGCAATGTTTGTATGAATGGTAAATGGCTACGCATGGATAGCAAAAGGGATTAAAATGCATGCATTTTAATCCCTCTCATTTTTTATTAAGTGAACGCTCTTATAGTGTAGCATAATCATTATATCCTACTTCTCCCGGGGTGTAGAAAGTATCGGGATTGGCAGGAGTGAGTGCAGCGCCCTGCTGCATACGTGTTACGAGGTCGGGATTGCTGAGGAAGGTGTTACCAAAAGATATCAGCTCTGCTTTACCCTCTGATATATCTGCAGCAGCGCGGGTGGCATCATAGCCGCCGTTCAGCATTATAGGGCCGTTGTATGCCGCACGCATAGACTGAAGTAGTGATGGTGTAAGCGCAAAACCCAGCAGATGTATGTAGCATACCCCTGCTTCATTCAGCCCCTGAGCCAGTGCGGTGAACTGTGCTTCTTCGTGCTGGGCATCTGGTGTCATGTCGTTGTAAGGATTGAATGGCGACAGGCGTATGCCTACATGTTCTTTCCCTACAGCAGCTACCATAGCCTGTGCCAGTTCCAGAACAAAGCGGTTACGGTTTTCATAACTACCTCCATACTGATCGGTACGCTGATTGGAGCCAATGTTCAGAAACTGCATTGGCAGGTAGCCGTTTGCTGCATGTATCTCTACACCGTCAAAGCCTGCTGTCATTGCATTTTTTGCTGCCTGTACATATTCCTGTATCAGTGCAGGTATCTCTGCTGTTGGTATTGCTTCCGGTGTGGGCATTGGTTGCATGCCCTGTGTGTCTGTCCACATATCGCCGGCAGCAGCTATGGCAGAAGGACCTACTACTTTTGCTCCTTCTGGCAGGTTGAGCGGGTGTGAAACGCGGCCAGTGTGCATGAGCTGTATGAATATCTTTCCGCCTTTTGCATGTACGGCATCTGTAACAGCTTTCCATCCTGCTGTCTGAGCTTCGCTGAATATACCGGGAATGCGCGCATAACCAAGACCATTAGGGGAAGGAGATACGCCCTCTGTTATTATCAGCCCGGCATTGGCACGGTCTGAGTAGTACTTAACCATAAGCTCATTAGGTACATTACCAATGGCACGACAACGGGTCATTGGTGCCATAACGGCTCTGTTTTTCAATGTTAATGGGCCCAGCTTGTATTCACTGAAGAGTATTTCATTGTTTGTTTGCATGATTGTCCAAGATTGATGTGTATTATAAATGTTTGTACATGCAATATTAGGTTTTCATAAGAGTATGCAAGTATGTTTAATGCTTACCGGGCAATAGACAAATAATATCAGTGTATTTGAGTGGCTGATAATGAACACCTTACAAGGAGTATATATGTTGAAGTCCTTGTTCTGGCATATATGTGCAGCATTATGCAATGACATGTACGGATAGCTGTAATACCAATCATTATGTACATGATGATACAGCAGACATTGGATGTCTGTCAGTGCAGGATAGGGGAAATATGGTAGCAGTAAATGTGGTGATAATAGCTATTGGCTTACAGCCAGACATAGACATCGTCAGCATCCAGCGGTACGCCCAGCTCCAGGTCACTGATGCGCTCATATTCTACATTCAGTACCAGCCAGCTCTTTTCGTTAAGATAGGTATCGAAGAAGTCGTACTTTTCTATCTGCCAGTTTTTTATTCCTTTCATAGGGCCTTCCAGTACGGTTTTTACCGGCTGGTCCAGCAGCAGTTCTCCATTGTATGTTATAGCAGGATTAGAAGAGCGGATATAACCCAGCCTTTCATTTTCATGCTTATAGAAAGTAAGCATCATGCGCAATTCATTGTACTGATATATGAACTCATCGTCCTCGTCATCGGCAACAAATATTCTGTCTGGCTGGCCCAGTTTTTCAATAACAGTTGCCGGCAGCATACCGAATGACAGTTCTCCTATACCCTTACCTGGTTTTAATTGCATGTATCAAAAGTATAGCATTTATCTCTATCACAGATATATCAGTGTACTATAAATGCACTTGTGAAAAAAGATGTCGGTTCTATTTATTATTCGCATGGTAATTTTTATTTTGTGATAAAATATATCTCTAATGATTCATCTGATTTTTTCATTGTTATTGTTGTGGATGCCAGGCCCAAAGGATGTGCCTGTAAAATATCTGAGTAAGTACCCGCTGGATGAATACCCATGGATTGATGCCAATCCTCATATACAGGGTATATGGAGTCTGAAAGAGGATACAGATGTGCATAACTACTTTGTGGTAGAAAGGGATGGACACCGCAGGCTGAATATGACTTATATGAACAGAGGTGGTTCAAACAGAGGGTTGGAGCACGCTACAGCATTTTTCTCAGAAGTAGGCGGGGTGAGGTTTCTTAATGCGCCTTACTCAAGCTTTGATGAGCAACAGACTTTTAATGGGAAGGTGCTGCTAAGGGTAGATGAGCTGGAGAAAAAAAACTACTGGACGATGGTGGCAACGCTGGTTACCGATACCAATATTTATAAAATGAAAAGTTCGGATGAGCTGAGGGCATATGTAGAAAAGAATATGAAC
>Ga0209066_10007654_pt1 | contig 10661 bp, 8 predicted proteins | sample All_14_2_FD_187198 | JGI IMG/M metagenome (GOLD analysis project Ga0209066, IMG submission 187198) | Freshwater microbial communities in response to fracking from Pennsylvania, USA - Allegheny Zone_MetaG_DW_15 (SPAdes) (version 2) ... | reverse complement strand
TCGGCATACCCACCAGAAAGATGACTTCGCCACCCTGTGGCGAAGCCTGCGCGACCGGCGCGTCGAAAAAGGCAAGATGAATCGACTCGACACGCTGTGCGAACGCGTCCGCATGCCAGGGCGCTGATCGTTGGACAGCCGCATTGGCGCGCTGAAAAACCGCCACCGCGCGCACCAGGTCACCCGCATCCTCCAGCGCCTGCCCAAGCGCGAAATCCAGCATTACGCGGTCTGCGGGCGGCAGATCCACGCGCTGCGCCGTCCGCTCGAGTTGGAGACACTCGCTTTCGCTCAAGCACACCGTTTTCAGATCAGTCAATGCAAACCAGGCGCGGGCAAGCTCGCGGTCCATCGCGATCAATCGATGGCAATCAGCCGCCGCAGCCTCAGCATGACCGAGCGCCTTGAGACAGCGCGACCGCTGCAACAACGCCACCGTCGACTTTCCATCCCGCTGCAATGCCTTGTCGACCGCTCGCAACGACGCCTCATACCAGCCCTGACGATCCAACTGGATACTGAGCTGCAACCACTCGCCCGACTTGCCTTCACACCCGGCAGCACACTGAAAACTCGCCTCCGCCGCGGCGAACTCGTCAACGTTGGCCTGCGCCGTTCCCAACAGCAACCAGAGCGCAAAATCATCGCGACGCAACGCGACGGCACGATGCAAGACCGCGCTGGCCTCCGACCAGTCGCCATTGTCCATGTGCAGCACCGCCGACCAACGCAGCAGTTCCGCGTGCTCGGGCGCTTCTTTCAGCAATCTGCTCAGCTCGAACGCAAACCCGAAGCGGTCGCCGGAAACATAGAGCCGAATGATTTCGCGCATCTTCACCGCATGCGCAGGTGCGAGACCACGCAAACGTTGGCGCAGCTCAGCAGCATCCGGCTCATTGCCGAATCGGTTCGTCGTCGACATCAACATGGCGTGATTATGCCGCTATGACGCGCGCAGAGCGCCCGCTGGGTGCGAAATCCGGTCAACGGTTGCCCGTCAGGCACAGCCGGTTCGCGGCGAATGACGAGCCGCCCGCTGCAAGACGACTGCCGAGGCGTTCAGCTGCGACGTTCCGTCGCATTGGAGCGACCGTGACGCGGTGCTAAAAACCAGCCGCGCCGCAACCGTTTGCTTGCGCACGCATCCACATACCTTCCCGGAACACTCACGATGAACACCCTTCAAGGTGCGCGAACTCGTCGCGTCGCAATGATTCAATTCTCGATGCTCGGGCTCAGCCTTGCCCCGCAAATCTGGGCAATGGACGTACAGCAGCTTGACCGCATTGATGTGGAAGCAGTGCGTCCTGCCGACGCGTATCTGACCGAGTCGGCTGCGACCGCCACCAAGTCATCCACATCACTGCAAACCACGCCAATGAGCATTGCGGTCATTCCAGCGCGGTTGTTGCAGGATCAGGGCATCACCAGCAGCGGCCTGAGCAACAGTCTGGCCTACCTTGGCGTGCAGACGCTCGGCACTCGCGAGCAGGCGGACTACACCATTTTCCGAGGCTTTCTGACCTCGACAACGCTGTGGAACGGCTTCCGCATCGAGGACGCAACGCCTGGTATCAACTACGCCAATGGCAGTGTGTGGATGGACAACGTCGACCGCCTCGAAGTGCTTAAAGGACCCGCCAGCATTCTCTACGGGCGCGCCGAACCCGGAGGCATCGTGAATGTCCTGACGCGCCAGCCGCTGCAGTCCTTTGCGGGCAGCCTTGAGGCAGGCGTGGGCGCATTTGGCGCACGCTGGATCAGCGGCGACGTCACAGGGCCGCTGTCGAACACCGACCGCGTGCAATACCGTCTCAGCCTGGCCCAGGAGGATGCGGACTCCTGGTATCACCACGGCCAGGACTATCACTCCGCAGGCATCGCACCGGTGCTGGCGTGGCAGTTGTCCGAGGACACCGAATTGCGCCTGGAAGGTCAGTTCCGTCGCCTGGAGGGAAGTGCTGGACAACCCTACATGCCGATCAATCCCGACACGGGCGAGCCGCTGGAGGTCGATCCGCGCGACACGCTGTTGCCGGGCAATCAAGCGTCATTCCGGCAGGATCGCGCGATGGCATCGTTGGATCACCGCTTTACTTCTGGATGGTCCGTGTCATGGAAGACCCTGCTCAACAAGGCGCGCAGTCCCGACGCACAGACCTCGATCGTGTGCGGCTGGTGCGGCGGTGCCGGATTCAATTTCCCGATTGAAGACGGCACGTTGCTGACGGATCTGATGGTGGGTTCGAGCGACAGCGAACAGAAAACCGCGGCGACGATGATGGATCTGACCGGGCAATTCACTGCCTTCGATGTCGAACATCGACTGCTGCTTGGTGTGGACTACTACTACAAACGCTTCGATCAGCTCAGCGGGTGGGACTACGCGCAAACCACGGACTATTTCCACCCGACGCTGCCCGATGCGGTCGAAATGACCGACCTGTGGACCTTGCGAAACCACGAATCAGCCGTCTACGTTCAGGATCAGATGCGATTCGCCGATGGGTGGCATCTGATGATCGGTGGGCGGTATCAGTCGATTGACGAGGACAACACGTTCATCGGCGACACCCTGTCGTATCGGAAAGACGTGTTCCTTCCGCGAGCTGGCGTGCTCCGTGAAATCAATCCCGGTCTGAGTGTCTACTACAGCTACGCGGAGAACACCGGATCCAGCAACGGACTGGACTTTGAACAGCAGCCCATCAAGCCCGAGTCATCAAGGCAGCATGAGTTGGGCGTCAAGGCGCTTTGGCTGGATGGTCGTCTGTCCGCCACGGCCGCCGTGTTTGATCTGACCAAATACAACATCGCGTCCGCCGATCCGGATCATTTCGGTTTCAACATCGGTGTCGGCGAGGTTCGCAGCAAAGGCTACGAACTGGGCTTGCAAGGCGCGATCACCGCGCATTGGCAGGTTCTCTTCAACCATAGCCATGCGCGACCACGGGTGCTGGTCGGCAGCGCCGGGGCGAATGCCCTACAACCGCAATCGATCACCGCAGGCGAGTTGTTGCCATTCGTCTCCAACCGCACCACGTCGTTCTGGACGCGCTACCAGTTCTCGCCGGAAGCGGACCTCGGCTGGGCGGTGGGCGGTGGCGTGCACACCGCCAGCGCGGCCAATCCCATCGAGGGCGCAGTCATCCAACCCGAAAGCTATACGGTCGTTTCGGCTTTCGCATCCTACGGGCTGCACATTGGCGGACGTCCTTCGCTGCTGCAGTTGAACGTCAACAACCTGCTTGACGAAACCTATCTGCTGTCAGTCGGTGACAGCGGAACGATCTACGGTGGCAACTGGGGTTCAGCGCGTGAAGTGAAGCTCAGTCTGCGGATGGAGTTCTGAGCATGAATCGTCGCGAAGTACTGGTGCTGCTGGCCTGCAGCGCTTGCGCGGTGCCTGGCGTGGGGCAAGCTGGGGAAGGAACGACGACTGCGGACGATACGAAAATGCGCACGTCACCGAATTCACCCGAAATCGGTCCGCTTCCCTACACACCGGGCAAACGCTTGCGCGCCGCCTTTGTCATCAGCCCCGGCGCCGAGGTCGTCGACTTTGCCGGGCCATGGGGCGTATTCGAGTACGTCTATCTTCCCGACGACAATCTTCAGCCGTTTGAGCTGTTCACTGTCGCCGCCACGGCCGAGCCGGTGCGTGTCTCGGGGGGCATGGTGGTCGTGCCGAACTACACATTCGACAACGCGCCCGCCGCGGATGTCATCGTCGTACCCGCGATGAGCGACCACACCAGCCCGCCGATGCTGGACTGGCTCAAGCGACGGGCGGCGGAGAGCGACATGACGATGTCGGTGTGCAATGGCAGTTTTGCACTTGCGAACGCCGGGTTGTTGAGTGGCCAGGCAGCGACCGCGCATCATGGTGCCTACGCGTTGCTGCAAGCCGATTTTCCCGATATCCAGGTGAAGCGCGGCGCGCGGTTCGTCGATGTGGGGCGAGTTGCCAGTTCCGGCGGACTCACCTCCGGCATCGACCTCGCACTCCATGTGGTGTCGCGCTACTTCGGCGATGCCATTGCCGAGCAGACTGCCGTGTCAATGGAATATCAGGGCCAAGGCTGGCGAGACCCGGAATCCAACGCGATGTTTGCAACGCGCCCGGTGTCCACCGATGAACATCCGATCTGTCCCGTCTGCGAGGCGGAAGTCGACAAAATGAGCGCACTTCCGGTCGACTTCCGTGGCACGCGCTACTACCTGTGCTCGGACATGGACAAAGCACGTTTCGAACGTACGCCGGAACGATTCGTTCTGCCGTGATGCGCGCACCCGCATCCGATCAGGCACGGACTGCGCGCGGTCCTGCTACGACCACTTCTTGACCACGCGCTGCACCCGAAAACTCAAAACGGATCGAAATCCACGCCGCGCGCCGCCAGCACATCGATCACCAGTTGCTTCCAGGCACCTTCGGGCACCCAGACCTGGGTGACCGATTCGAAGGCTGTGGCGGGATTCTCGCCGCGATAGCCCGCGCGGTAGAGGAAAGTGACCGTGGAAGCGCGCATGTTGATCTGGCAATGCACCAGCACCTTCTTGTCGGCGAGACGATCCAATGCCGCCGCGACCTGATCGATCTCTGCGATGTGCGGCGTGCGAAATACGATGGGCAGGTGAATGAACTCGATGCCCTGCCCGCGCAATATCTCCCCTTCGTCGGCAATGGCGTCTTCCACGCTACTCGGCGCAAGGTAGATCACCGCCTGAAATCCCTCGGCACCCAACTGCATCAGCGACTCGCGCGTGGGCTGTCCGGAGGTGACCAGATGCGCGTTGATCGGCACCACGTTGGGGGCGTCGACCGCGTGACCTATCGGGGTCATCAACGCGCTGAGGAGCAGCAAGACGGTGCGGCGAATCATGCGAAGTCCAGTGTGGCGAGGGGATGCACGAGTCTAACGAGGCACGCCGCAGGGACACTGCGGCGAATTGCCGCAGCCAAACGACGGAGCGTACCCGCGCGCAGCGGGCACATCGACTCGACACGCTGGCATCGATCCGTGATCGTGCGACGACGCATGGACGCGATGGTGCAAACAACTACTTGATCTGTTTTGCCCGCCACGCGCGCAAATCCTCAGGCAAGGGTTTTGCCGGATGTTGGCGCTGCCATTCGTCCATCGCGGCCAGTGCGCGACCGGTGTGGTGGCCAGCAATCAACTTTCGGATGTGCGTCAGCGCCGGATCGTCCGGTTCGGCGAACTGGGGACTTGGGGACTCTGGCATCGGCGCGAGGTCACCCGAAACGCTTGGCTTGGCACTCGCCGCGCTGGCAGGCGCGGACAGCAGTGCTCCCGGCGATTCTTCACGCTGGGGCAGCGTAGCGCGACGAGCGGTGTGTTCATCGTCGCGTGTCGGCATCGGTTCCGGCGCGATGACCGGCTCCTCCATGACGTCGGGCGAAGCTTCACCGACGACGGTCGCCTCGACAGCATTCTCGGCAGCGTTGGCCATTTCCGGTGGCGGCGGAGGCGCTGCCGCCGACGGCGCGGGGGCCGGGATCGACGGTCGACCTGGCAGTTCCTGTTTCGGCATGGGCACGGCGCGGTCGAGCGCAACGGCGGCGCTCGGCGCCGACTCGACAGGCAGCGGCACCGACTCGGCAGCGCGCTCGGCCGTGATACCGCGCAAACGGGCTGCGGCTTCGACGCCGGTGTCGCTCGTCGCCGCATCGGTGGTTTGAGCAGGCTGCAAGCGGTCGGTCGGGTCCGCCATCGGTGGCGAGGCAGGCATAACGCTGGGCACGGGCACAACGTCCGGACTCAATTCCGTCATGCCACCACTTTGGTCCAACCAATGCGGTGCCAGCATCAACGCACTCAGGACGGCGGCGGCGGCGGCGCCCATGCCCCATCCCCAGCGGCGACGCCGACGCACACGCAAGGAGGACAGTGCGATGGGCGCGGCGGATTCCGCTCCACGCGGTTCGGCAGTCGAAGCCAGTGCCGCCTGCGCCATGTCCAGAATGCGCGCATCCAGCGCGGCGGAGGGTTCAGGCGTCGGTTGTCCGCGCAGCAGTTCGGCGAGCTGGCGCTCATCCGCATCCAGTCCGCTGGACGAAGCCGTGGCTGCCGCTTGCGATGTTTCTGGAGTCGTCATGGGCTCAAGCTCGCACGCAGTTTATCGATGGCATAGCGCAGACGCGATTTGACGGTTTCCCGCCCTACACCGGTGATGTCGGCGATACGTTCCAGCGGCAGTTCTTCCGTAAGGCGCAATTGCACCGCCACGCGCTGTTCATCCGGTAAGGCCTGCAGCGCACTCTGCAGGCGTTGCCTGACCTGCAGCGTCGTCATGTCCTGCTCGGGATTCGCCTGCTCGTCCACGACGTGCAGCAGCGCCGATTCCTGAGCGTCCACATCCAGCGTCTGCGGTCGTCGCTTGCGCCATTCGTCGATCAGACGATGATGGGCAATCTGCAACAACCAGGTACCGAACTGCGCCTCCGGCTGGTAGCGCAAGCGCGCTTGCACCACACGCGACCAGACATCCTGGAAGCACTCTTCCACCAACGCGGTGTCCTGCAAACCTCGCCAAAGGAATCCGAACAGCACGCGTCGATGCCGCGCGTACAACACGGCGAATGCCTGTGCATCGCCCGCCGCGTAGGCCAGCATCAGTGCCTCATCGGTGCGCGGGTCGGCGTCATCGGGACCGGCGACGGCAGCTTCAGGAATGCGGGGTACCGCTTGCAGTGCGACGCGCACGCACAGGCTCCGGGTCGTCGACGTGATGGAGCGACAGGCTAACAAATCCATTGCCGACCTGCGGGCGGCGCCACGTGGATCGCACCGCCCCTGACGACACCTCAACGCACTCGCCGCCTTAATGTTGGCTGGCTTGCAGACTGGCGGCACGCGTCACCAGATCGAGCAGGACCTGATTCTGCGTCGCCTCGCCTTCGCCTTGCTGGGCCTGCAGACTGGATTGCAGTTCACGCCACGAATACGCCCCAAGGCGACCATCGCCACGCAACAGTTCGGCAAACGCGGCGGCGTGGGCGGCCAGACTCAGGCCCGCGCTGGGCGTCGCTCGCTGCACATCACGCCGGATTGGTTGTTCGATCAGGCGACTCGGCGCATCGGCCTTGGGCTTGTAGCGCAACTTGAGCCAGGCCAGTTCGTCGCCCGTCGGTGTGCTGCTGCCTGCGGCGGCATAGCGCAAGGGATCGATCTGCGCACCGGGCGTGCCGACCAGGCTCAACTCATACAGCGCCGTCACGTCGTGGCCCGCGCCGATCTCGCCCGCGTCGACCTTGTCGTTGTTGAAATCCTCACGATTGAGGGCACGATTTTCGTAGCCCAGCAGACGGTATTCGGCAACTACGTTCGGATTGAACTCGATCTGGATCTTGACGTCGCTGGCAATGGTCAGCAGGGTCGAACTCATTTCCTCGACCAGCACCTTGCGCGCTTCTTCCAGGCGATCAATGTAGGCGTGATTTCCGTTGCCGATGTCAGCCAGATGCTCGGCCAACTCGTCGTTGTAGTTGTCGCGACCGAACCCCAGCGTGGTCAACGCGACGCCCGACTCGCGCTTGGCGCGCACCAGGCTTTCCAAAGCGTCGATGGATACGGTGCCGACGTTGAAGTCACCGTCGGTGGCCAGAATGACGCGATTGACGCCGCCGGGAACAGCCGATTGCAGCGCTGTCGCATAGGCCAGTTCGATGCCCGCTCCACCATTGGTCGAGCCACCGGCTTCGAGTCGGTTGAGTGCCGCGAGAATGCTCGCCTTGTCGCTTCCCGATGTCGACGGCAACACCAATCCGGCGCTGCCCGCATAAGCGACGATGGCGATGCGATCCTGCGGGCGCAGGCGCTCGACCAGCAGACTCAGACTCTGCTTCAACAGGCCGAGCTTGTCCTGCGACTGCATCGAGCCCGAGGTGTCCAGCAGAAACACCAGATTGGCAGCGGGAATCGATGCCGGATCGACCTGATAGCCCTTCAAGCCAACCGACAACAGCAGCCGTTGCGGATTCCATGGCGCGGTCGCCAGTTCGGTATGCACGGCGAAGGGCTGTTCCAGCGAAGGCGGCGGCGCGTAGCCATAGTCGAACCAGTTGATCAGTTCCTCGGTGCGCACCGCATCGGCGGGCGGCAACTGACCGCTTTCGAGCATGCGGCGGATGTTGCTGAAACTGCCGGTATCCACATCGATCGAGAAGGTCGACACCGGCTGTTCGCGCGCCACGATCACCGCGTTCGGGGTGATCTCGGCGTAGTTCTCCCGGTTGGCGATTTCGCGGTAAACCGGCGGCGGTGGCGGCGCGATGCTCATCGGCGACGCGGGCGCAATCCCACGTACACGGGCGGCAACCGCATCGGTTCGAGACGCCTCGATATTGCCGACAACTTCGGCCTGCACCGGCGCTTGGGCATCCAGGCTCATCGCCGGTTCCGGCTGGGGCTGTTCCTGCTTCGGGGTGGGCCGCGACGGGACGGCCTCGGGCTGTGCGGCACAGGCCAGCAGCAGTGAGATGGACGCGGCAAGGATGGAGAGTCGAACGCTACGCATGGTGGAACTCCTTGGTGGGTGGCAAGGAGTGAAACGCGGGCGACCGGACAAAGGGGTTAGCCGCTTTGAAAATTATTCGTCGCTAATAAAGCTTTGATTCAAGTACAAACCCTCATCGCGAAATGCGGCAGTCGCCCTTGAATTCCACCATACCCGTGGGGGTATAAGACGCGGGCAGAGAATCTGCACGGTTCAGCAATGGACTCATCACACAGATCGCCAACCCACGACCGTGGGCCAAGCGACAACACCGGGAGGGAACATGAAGTCAGCAGGGCAACTCAGCAAAGCGGCGGCGGCATGGTTGTTGGTGCTATGCGCGGGCAGCGCACTGGCCACACAGCCGTATCACATCGGCGACAAACTCAGCAGCACAAACCTCGATGACGCGATCACACAAACCAGCGAGAAACTGCAGGGCGCTGGCTTCACGCTGGTGGGCACGCATCGGCCCAGCGGCGTTGCCGACCATGCCGTCGTGGTGGCGACCGATGCCGCCATGCTGGATGCGATCCGCAGCACGGGCGGTGCGGTGGTCGCCGGTGCGGGTATCCGCGTCGGCATCAAGGCCGATGGCACCCTGACCTACATGAATCCAGACTACTGGTATCGCGCCTACTTCCGCGATGCCTTCAGTGCCGTCGAAGCCAGCGTCAAGGCGCTCGACGGGCGTCTGCAGGCGGCGCTGGGTCATACCGGCGACATGGGCGGCGATGTCGACGAGGAGGATCTCGCCGACTACAACTACATGATGGGCATGGAGCAGTTCGACGACGACACCCTGCTGACCGAGGCGGCCTCATTCGAGGCGGCGGTCAAGACCATTCAGGACAATCTCGCCGCTGGCGTCGGACAGACCGCCAAGGTCTACGAAATCATTCTGCCCGAGCAGGAGATCGCGGTGTTCGGCGTGGCCTTCAACGACCCCGAGCGTGGCGAGGGCTGGTGGGTCAACAAGATCGGTACCGACAACATCGCCGGATTGCCCTACGAGATTTTCGTGGTGGGCAAGGAATCGCATGCGATGTTCGCACGCTATCGTCTGGCGATTGCGTGGCCATCCTTGGGCATGGGCACCTTCATGGGCATCTCGAAAGCGCCGGGCATCGTCTACGACACCCTGTTTACGGTGGCCGGGGGCGTCGACGACTGAATCGCTACGCGACACACACAAAGGCCCGCGAAAGCGGGCCTTTGTCGTTCCGTCGAATGGACGGGCTACAGCGTGTGGGTGGGCTTGTCGCCACCGGTAAAGCCCGCCAGCAGCGCTTCGATCTTGCTGCGCGCGGCTTCACCTTCCGCCGAATCATTGAATTGCACGCCGATGCCCGCCTGTCGATTGCCCTGCGAACCGGCTGGCGTGATCCACACCACCTTGCCAGCGACCGGCATGCGGTCCTTGTCTTCGAGCAAGGTCAACAAAATAAAGACCTCGTCACCCAGCGCATACCGTCTTGGAGTGGGAACGAAAATCCCGCCGCCCTTGATGAAAGGCATGTAAGCCATGTACAGCGCCTGCTTTTCCTTGATCGCCAACGACAGAATGCCCTGACGCATCATTCCCGCAGCTTGCATACCCACTCCTCTGCAACATCGATCCAGCGGCTTGAAATCCCGATGGCGTACAGGCTACCACCCGGACCAGCGAGCTGTGCAGCGGCAGCGCCCCTGCGCGGCATCACGCCCGGGCTCGCTCGCCCAATGTGGCCCACTGGTGCAACAGGTCGGCCAGCAGCAAGTCGCTGCGCAGTGGCGTGTCGAGTTGCTGGCGCACCAGATTGGCCAGCACGGTCCAGCGATACTGCGCGTCGAAATCGGCTGTCGGCAGATGACCCGCGGCAACCCGATCCGTGGCCTGCTGGCGTACCCAGATGACCGCCAGCATCAAACGCTCGGCGAGTCGCTCATCCTGCCAGTGCCTGCAGATTTCCGTCAGCGCCACCTGCCCGCGCGCAAGCCCGTGCAAGTCCTTGCCCACACTGTCGAACAGGGCCAGTCCGCCATGCCGCAACAAGTCGTCGGCGCGTCCTGGGTGTCCTTCCGTCAACTGCAGCGCGCGCGACACATCCGGTCCAGTGCCATGCTGCTGTCGCAGCCATTGGCTGGCGACCTCGCGG
>Ga0209066_10007653_pt1 | contig 10662 bp, 7 predicted proteins | sample All_14_2_FD_187198 | JGI IMG/M metagenome (GOLD analysis project Ga0209066, IMG submission 187198) | Freshwater microbial communities in response to fracking from Pennsylvania, USA - Allegheny Zone_MetaG_DW_15 (SPAdes) (version 2) ... | reverse complement strand
TTCACCCGCCGGCCGACGGCTTCACCCTGGCGGCGACCTCGGTGCCCGCGCTGGTCACCTATCCGATGGAGCGCACGACCCGCTATCGGCCAATGGAATTCACCTACATCGCCAATGTGGTGGACGATCCGGGCGGGCTGTTCGTCGGGGCCAATTCGCCGCTGCGGACGCTGGCGGACCTGGTCGCCGCGGCCAAGGCAAAGCCCGGCGAGATCAGCTATGGCACCACCGGCATCGGGTCGGACGACCACCTGCTGGTCATCGGGCTCGAGGACAAGATGGGCATGCCGGCGATGACCCATGTGCCCTTCAACGGGATGGCGCCGCTCGCCACTGCGCTGGTCGGCGGCCACATCCAGGTCGGCGCCTTCAACATGAGCGAGAGCCTTGCCCTGCTCCGCGACGGGCGCATCCGCAGCCTCGGCCAGGCGGCGGCGACGCGCTGGTCGGGCACGCCCGAGGTGCCGACCTTCAAGGAACAGGGCATCGACATGATCAGCGGCGCGACGCGCGGCATCGTGGCGCCGCCCAACCTGCCGGCCGAGATCCGCGAGAAGCTGGAAGGCGCCTTCCGGGCCGCCCTTGCCGATACGGACTTCGTGCGGGAGGCTGAGCGCCTCGGCCTGCCGCTGGCCCCGCGCATCGGTGCCGACTACCGCAACGACGTGGCGGCGCTGGAGACGCAGTTGCGGGGACTGTGGCAGCGCCGTCCCTGGAAGGAATCATGACGGAAGCAGAGACGGTTCACGTCGAGGCCGGTGCGCTCGGCGACTTCGTGCGGGCCATCGTGGCAGCCACAGGCGCAGGGCAGGATGAGGCGGCGGAAGTCGCCGCCCATCTGCTGGAAGCCAATCTCCAGGGCCATGACAGCCACGGCATCATGCTGCTGCCGCGCTATGTGCAGCATGTCGGGGAAGGCAAGCTGACGCCCAAGGCCGCCCCGCTGCCGATCCGCCAGGAGGCCTCCCTCGCGCTGTTCGACGGCCAGATGGGGTATGGCCAGCATGTCGGGCGGCTTGCCATGGACTGGGCGATCGCGGCGGCGCGCCAGCATGGCCATGCCGTGATGGGCCTGCGCAACGTCCACCACATCGGCCGCGTCGGCACCTATGGCGAACAGGCCGCCGCCGCCGGGATGATCTCGGTCCATTTCGTCAACGGCGTGTCCGGGCCGCCGGCCGTGGCCCCTTACGGCGGATCGGACGGGCGGCTGTCCACCAACCCGGTCTGCATCACCATCCCGCCCGCGCTCGAGGGCGGCCAGCCGCTGGTGCTGGACTTCGCAACGTCCGCCATCGCGCTGGGCAAGTGCCGGGTCGCCTTCAACGCCGGCCGCGCGGTGCCCGAACATGCGCTGGTCGATGCCAGGGGCCAGCCGACCACCGACCCCGGCGTGCTGTACCGCGACACGCCGCGCGGGGCGCTGCTGTCCTTCGGGGCCCACAAGGGCTACGGCCTGGCGCTGGTGTGCGAGCTGCTGGCGGGCGCGCTGCTGGGCGGCGCCACCGCCTGGCGGCCCGAAATGCGCGACCGGGGCATCGTCAATTCCTGGCTCGCCTTCGTGCTCGACCCCGCGCGCTTCGGCGACGTGTCGCAGTTCCGCGCCGAGGTCGCCGCGGTGATCGCGGATGTGAAGGCATCGCCCGCCGCGGACCCGGAGAACCCGGTGCTGGTGGCGGGGGAGAAGGAACGGATCACCAAGGCGAAGCGGCTCGGCGAGGGCATTCCCGTCGATGCGACGACCTGGGGGAACCTGGTGGAGGCGGCGCGGAGCCTCGGCATCAACGAGGTGCCGGAGGTGCGCGGGGGGCGGTAGCGGAGGGAGCTCCGCGATAGGGTGGCACTGGTGGCCCGGGGGAGGGCTCTGCCCTCCGCCGATACCCCCACCCGCCAAAGGCCGAAGGGCCTTTGGAAACCTCAACCTGGTGCTGAGCGCCACTGGCAGAATGAATGCCGCGATCCGCACTTGCGCACCGCGGATGTTGTGAGGGTCCTGGCGCGCCTGTCGTGCCCAGCACCAAAAGACTGCGGTCCAGGCCCTCCAAGGGCCTGGCGGGGTGGTTCGGAGGGGCAGAGCCCCTCCGACCTTCCTTGAAGGAAGTCCCGCCAGCGCGCCTCACGGTGCCCGCTGCACCCCCATCGCGATGGTGCGTTCATCCATGCGCGGGTCATGCGTCAGTCCGCGCCGCACGGCCCAGTTGTTCACGTATTGCACGACCTGGATGTAGGGCTCTTCCTCGGCATAGCGGGCGACCGCCTCGTGCCAGATCGCCTCGCGCCGTTCGTCGTCGAGCGTTGCCGATCCGCGCTGCGTGATCTCGTCGAAGAAGGGCGAGGAGAAGCGCGCATTGTTGTTCGCCCCGGTCAGCCGGCTGCGGTCGCGCGTGGCGACGACATTGGCGAGGAAGTTCGAGGCCTCGCCCGTGCTGCTGCCCCAGGCGGCGAGCTGGAGCGGGAATTCGAAGCGCATGCGCCGCGGCACGAAGCCGGTCCAGGGGAAGGCCTGCACCTGCGTGCGCACGCCGACGCGCGTCCACATCTGCGCAATGGCCTGGGTGATGCGCGCATCGTTCGGCCAGCGATCATTGGGCGATGTGATGGTGAGGCGGAAGCCTTCGGGGAAGCCGGCTTCGGCGAGCAGCCGCCGCGCGCCGTCCGGGTCGTAGGCGCGCGGATGCACCGCGTCGTTGTAGCCGAAGGCGCCGGCGGGCAGCCATTGCGCGGTGGCCGTCGCGGCCCCTTCCATCACCTGGTCGGCGATCGCCTGGCGGTTGATTGCCATGGACAGCGCGCGTCGCACGCGCGCGTCCTTGAACGGGTTGGCCGGCAGCGGCTGGCCGGCATTGTCGGTCACTTCAGGCTCGCCGCCGTTCCGCCCGTAGTCGGGCACCACATAGACGGTGCGCAGGCTCGGGATCGACGTCACGCTCACGCGCTGGTCGCGGCGCAGGCGCGCGAGGTCCGAGGTGGGCACCTGCTCGATCAGGTCCACATCGCCGGCGAGCAGTGCCGCGGTGCGCGCGCCGTCATTGCTGATGATGCGGTAGTTCACCCGCGCCCAGGGCTGCGGCCCGGCGAACCAATTGGGATTGCGCTCGAGCTCCGTGCGGTCGCCGAGGCGATAGGAGGCATAGCGATAGGGGCCGGTGCCGATGGCTGCGCGGCCGCTGTTGAAATCCTCGGTGGTCGCGCCTTCGGCCGCGTGGCGCGCGATGATCGACACCGAGGCGAGGTCGAGCGGCAGCAGCGGATGCGGCTGCTTGGTGTGGATGCGGATGGTGTGCGGGTCCACCACCTCGACGCGCTCCACCGCGCGCAGGAAGCCCTGGAAGCCGCCTGGGCTGTTCGCGACATTGGGCACGCGGCCGAAGGTGAAGACCACGTCGTCGGCGGTGAAGGGCTTGCCGTCGTGCCAGGTCACGCCCTCGCGCAGCTTGAACTCCCACACGCGGTCCGAGATGACGCGCCATGAGGTGGCGAGGGATGCATAGGGCCGCGCGCGGCCGTCGCGTTCGACCAGGCGGTCGAAGATGTGCATCATCATCGCATTGTTGGGCCCGAGGTTGTGGTAGTGCGGGTCCATCGATGTGACGGGTGCGGCCGAGGCCAGCGTCAGTGTCTGCGAAAAGGCAGGTGCGGCCGCGAGCAGGCTCGCGACGCCCAAGGCAATCGCCTGGGGAATCCGGCGGGGCATGGTCTTGGTCTCCGTGTCCTCTGCCCGGCATCTGTGACCGGGTCGCTTTCAAGCTGACACGAAAAGGGGGCGGCCTGGCAACCGCACTTCCGCGCTTTGCGTCTTTGCGCCAGCGCCTGAGGCTGCAACCATGGACCCAAGCATCAGGAGGAACGCGCCAATCCGCACAGAGACCGGGAGACGAATGCGATGAACTGCGTGAAGGCCGCGGCGCGTGCCGCGGGATTGGCGGTGTTGCTGTCGTGCACCGCCGCGGGCGCACAGACGCTCACCATCGGCGCCGCGGCGCCGGTCACCTCGATGGATCCGCACTATCACAACTACGGGCCGAACAACGCCGCGACGATGCACGTCTTCGACCGGCTCGTTGAACGGGATTCGCGGGCGCGACCGTATCCCTCGCTGGCGACCTCGTGGCGCGCCGTGTCGGACACGGTGTGGGAATTCAAGTTGCGCCAGGGCGTGACCTGGCACGACGGCAAGCCCTTCACCGCCGAGGACGTGATCTTCACCTTCGGCCGCGTGCCGAATGTCGCGAACAGCCCGGGCGGCTTCGGCGGCTTCCTGCGCGCCATCACGCGCGTGGAGATCGTGGACCCCGAGACGATCCGCATCCACACCCGGCAGCCGCATCCGCTGATGCCGATCGACCTCGCTTCGGTGTCGATCATCTCCCGCGCCGTCGGCGAGAACCCGACCAGCGAGGATTTCAACAGCGGCCGCGCGGCGATCGGCACGGGGCCGTATCGCCAGGTCTCCTATCGGGTGGGCGATCGCGTCGAATTCGCGCGCAACCCGGCCTGGTTCGGCCCCGCGCAGCCCTGGGCGCAAGTGTCGTACCGCACCATCGGCAATGACGGCGCGCGCACCGCGGCACTGCTGGCCGGCGATGTCGACATGATCGAGCAGATTCCGACCACCGACGTCGCGCGGCTGCGGCGCGACCAGCGGCTGACCGTCACCTCCATCCCCAGCCTGCGCACGGTCTTCCTGGCGCCGGACTACGGCACGGATGGCGGATCGCCGCTCGTCACCGACAATGCCGGACGGCCGCTGCCGGCGAACCCGTTCAAGGACGTGCGCGTGCGGCGTGCACTGTCCATGGCGATCAATCGCGCAGGGCTGGTCGACCAGATCATGGAAGGGGCGGCGACCGCGACCGCGCAATGGCTGCCGGAAGGGGCCTTCGGCTTCAACACCGACGTCACGCCGCGCGGCTACGATCCCGCGGCCGCGCGTCGCCTGCTGGCCGAGGCGGGCTATCCGGACGGCTTCCGCGTCACGCTGGCCGCACCCAACGACCGCTGGCCGAACGATGCGCGCATCGCCCAGGCGGTGGCGCAGATGTGGACGCGCATCGGCGTGCGCACGCAGGTCGATGCGCTGCCCTGGACGGCCTTCGTCGCGCGGCGCTCGCGCTTCGAATTCGCCATGCAACTCGGCGCCTGGGGATCGTCCAGCGGCGAGGCGTCGAACTTCCTGATCAACACCATCGGCACGCGCGACCGCACGCGGCTGACCGGGTCGAACAACAATTCCCGCTACTCCGATCCGCGCTTCGACCAGTTCGCCGCGCAGGGCTCGGCCACGCTGGACGACACGGCGCGCGAGGCGATCTGGCACCAGGCCGTGGCGCTGTACGGGGAGGAGGAGCCGTATATCCAGCTGATGCAGTACGTGAACACCTGGGCGCTGAAGCGCGGGCTGGAACACGATCCGCGGATGGATGAACGGACGGTGGCGATGGGCGTGCGCCCGGCGCCGTGATGCGATGACAGTCGGAGGGGTGCGCCCCTCCGAACCACCTCGCCAGGGGCTTGGAACAAAAAACCCGCTCGCCGCGCTTCGTGCGCAGGAGCGGGTTTCGCATTCATCCTGTCAGTGGCGCGCGGCGCCAGCCGACAATTGGCAAAGGCGTCAAGCCCTTGCCGGGATGATCAGGCGGGGCGTTGCCCCGCCAGTCCGCCTCAGCCCTGGCGTTCCACCATCAGCTTCTTGATCTCGCCGATCGCCTGCGCCGGGTTCAGCCCCTTCGGGCAGGTCCGGGTGCAGTTCATGATGGTGTGGCAGCGATACAGCTTGAACGGATCTTCCAGCGCATCGAGACGCTCGCCGGTCGCCTCGTCGCGGCTGTCGGCGATCCAGCGATAGGCCTGCAGCAGCACCGCGGGGCCGAGGTACCGGTCGCCATTCCACCAATAGGACGGGCAGGCGGTCGAGCAGCAGAAGCACAGGATGCATTCCCACAGCCCGTCGAGCTTCGCGCGCTCCTCCTTGGACTGCAGGCGCTCGCCATCGGGCGGCGGCGGCGTGTCGGACTTGAGCCAGGGCTCGACCGAGCGGAGCTGCGCGTAGATCTGGTTGAGGTCCGGCACCAGGTCCTTCACCACCGGCATGTGCGGCAGCGGGGAGATGCGGACATCGCCCGTCACTTCCTCGATGGGCTTCAGGCAGGCCAGCGTGTTCAGCCCGTCGATGTTCATCGCGCAGGAGCCGCAGATGCCTTCGCGGCAGGAGCGGCGAAAGGTGAGGGTGGTGTCGACCTCGTTCTTGATCTTGATCAGCGCGTCCAGGACCATCGGGCCGCACTTGTCGAGATCGATCTCATAGGTGTCGGTGCGCGGGTTAGCCCCGCCATCCGGATCCCAGCGATAGATCTTGAAGGACTTCACGTTCTTCGCGCCCGCGGGGGCGGAATAGGTGCGGCCCTCGCCGACCGTGGAGTTCTTGGGAAGGGTGAACGTCGCCATCGGTCGGGATCCTCAGTACACGCGCGGCTTCGGCGGGAAGACCTGCACTTCGTTGGTCAGCGTGCGCATCTTCACGTCGCGGTAGTCGAGGCTGACGGCGTAGTTGTCGTCCACGCGCGCCAGGGTGTGCTTCATCCAGTTCACGTCGTCACGCTCGGGGAAATCCTCCTGCGCGTGGGCGCCGCGGGATTCCTTGCGGGCATCGGCGCCGTGCACCGTGGTCAGCGCGTTGCCGATCAGGTTGTCCAGCTCCAGCGCCTCCATCAGGTCGCTGTTCCAGATCAGCGAGCGGTCGGCGATCTTGATGTCGGCATAACCGGCGGCGACCTTGTCCATCTTCTCCACGCCTTCCTTCAGCAGCTCGGAGGTGCGGAACACCGCGGCGTGGGTCTGCATGGTGCGCTGCATGGTCAGGCGCAACTCGGCGACCGAGGTGGAGCCCTTCGCATTGCGCACGCGGTCGAAGCGGTCGAGCGAGGCCTCGCCGGCCTTGGACGGCAGCGGGGCCTGGGTGGCGCCGGGCTTGATCGTCTCGGCGGCGCGATGCGCGGCCGCACGGCCGAACACCACGAGGTCGAGCAGCGAATTGGTGCCGAGCCGGTTCGCGCCGTGCACCGACACGCAGGCCGCTTCGCCGACCGCCATCAGGCCGGGGACGACCTTGTCCTGGTCGGTGCCGGTCGCGGCCAGCACTTCGCAGTGAATGTTCGTCGGGATGCCGCCCATGTTGTAGTGGACGGTCGGCAGCATCGGGATCGGCTCCTTCGTCACGTCCACGCCGGCGAAGATCTTCGCCGTCTCGGAAATGCCGGGCAGCCGCTCGTGCAGGATGTCCGCACCCAGATGCTCGAGGTGCAGGTAGATGTGGTCCTTCAACGGACCGACGCCACGGCCCTCGCGGATTTCCATCGACATGGCGCGGGAGACGACGTCGCGGGACGCGAGGTCCTTCGCCGTCGGCGCATAGCGCTCCATGAAGCGCTCGCCCTCGGAATTGGTGAGGTAGCCGCCTTCGCCGCGGGCGCCTTCGGTGACCAGGCAACCCGAGCCATAGATGCCGGTCGGGTGGAACTGCACGAACTCATTGTCCTGCAGCGGCAGGCCGGCGCGCAGCACCATGCCACCACCGTCGCCCGTGCAGGTATGGGCCGAGGTGCAGGAGAAATAGGCGCGGCCATAGCCGCCCGTCGCCAGCACCGTGGTCTGGGCGCGGAAGCGGTGGATCGAGCCGTCCTCGAGGCACCAGGCGACGACGCCGCGGCAGGCGCCGTCTTCCATGATGAGGTCGAGGGCGAAATACTCGACGAAGAACTCGCAATTATGCTTCAGCGACTGCTGGTACAGCGTGTGCAGGATCGCGTGGCCGGTGCGGTCGGCCGCGGCGCAGGCCCGCATCGCGGGTTCCTTGCCGTAATCCTTCATGTGGCCGCCGAAGGGGCGCTGGTAGATCTTGCCGTCCTCGGTGCGGGAGAACGGCACGCCGAAGTGCTCGAGCTCATAGATCGCGGGCACCGCCTCGCGGCACATGTATTCGATGGCGTCCTGGTCGCCGAGCCAGTCCGACCCCTTCACGGTGTCGTACATGTGCCAGCGCCAATCATCCTCGCCCATGTTGCCGAGCGCGGCACCGACGCCGCCCTGCGCGGCCACGGTGTGGGAGCGGGTCGGGAAGACCTTGGTGATGCAGGCGGTCTTGAGACCCGCCGCACCCATCCCGAAGGTCGCGCGCAGACCCGCGCCGCCGGCGCCGACCACCACCACGTCATAGGTGTGGTCGACGATGCGGTAGGCGCCGTTCGAAGGCTTGCTGATCGCGTTCATCGCATCCGTCTCATTCTCGCCCGCGACGGGCGACGCTGTTCAAACTGGGCGCTCCGCCCGATCCCGCCAGGGGACCGGGTCAGATCGCGATGCGCAGCACGGCGAGCGTCGCCGACAGCCACAGCAGGAAGCAGGCACCCTTCAGCGCCAGGAGAGAACCGAGCTTGACCATCTCGCCGCGCACATAGTCCTCGATCCATTCCTGCAGGCCATAGGCCATGTGGTGGAAGGCGGCGGCGAGGAAGGCGAGCAGCAGCACGGCGTTGAACGGCCGCGCGATCCAGATCGTGGCTTCCTGCCAGCTGGCATCCGGCATGCGGGCCAGGGCGAAGACGAGCCAGATGGTCAGCGGCAGCAGCGCGATCGAGGTGACGCGCTGCATCCACCAATGATGCGTGCCGCCCTTGGCAGCACCGAGGCCGCGCACGCGGCCGAGCGGGGAGCGAAGGGTACGGATGGTCGGCGCGGACATCGGCGTCAGATCCAGGTGATGAGCATGATGAGCCAGGTCAGCGCCGTGAGCGCCGCGGTGCCGATCAGCACGGCCCGGCCGGTGAGGTACATGGTCGGGATCTCGAAGCCGCGGCCGCTGTCCCAGTACAGGTGCCGGATGCCGGCCAGCGTGTGGTACCAGGCCACCGCCGTCAGCCCCATCAGCCCGATCACGCCGAGGAAGGAGCCGAAGAACCACATGGCGCTGGCATAGGCCGATTCGCCGGCGGCGGCGGCGACCAGCCACCACACCAGGAAGACCATGCCGATCGACCAGAGCAGCCCGGTGATGCGGTGGGTGATGGACAGCGCGGAGGACATCTGCAGCATGTCGTAGACCTGCAGATGTGGCGACAGCGGACGGCGAACGAGGCTGCCATCCGACCGCCGGCCGACCATCAGGGCCTCCCGCGCATCGGTGATCTTGGACATGGTCCGTAAACTCCAGTACGCCGCCGGCCCCGATCCCCAGGCCGGGGGGACGGCCTTGTCCCGGCACTTGTATGGTGCGGCGCGGGACAGCGTCAAATCCGCGGGAGGTGTTTCGCCCGCGCCGTCAAGTACTTGCGAGCGGTTCGCAATATGATCGGGCCTTCGCCGCCCGCCCCGGGGTGGACGGAATGTTAGGATTCCGGCCTGTTGACGCCGCAACGTCCTGCGCCCAGCGTGTCGCCCCATCGCATAGGACCAAGGGTGAACCCATGTCCGCGGAGACGTCCAGGCCCGCCGGAATCGCCCAGGATGCGCGCATCATCACGCTGATCGGCACCGGGCACTTCCTCTCGCATTTCTACATGCTGTGCCTGCCGCCGCTGTTCCTGTTCTGGCGGGCGGAATTCGACGCCTCCTTCGCCGAGCTCGGCCTGGCGGTCGCGCTGATGTCGGGCACCACGGCGGTGCTGCAGACCCCCGTCGGCTTCTGGGTCGACAAGCACGGCGCGCGGCCCTTCCTGGTGGGCGGCACGCTGCTGATGGCGCTGTCCGTCTCGGCCATGGCGCTGGCGCCCAGCATCTGGGCCATCTGGCTGCTGGCGATCCTGTCGGGCATCGGCAATTCGGTGATCCACCCGGCGGATTACGCGATCCTCGCCGGATCGATCGACAAGTCCCGCATGGGGCGCGCCTTCGCGCTGCATACCTTCACCGGCAATCTCGGCTTCGCCCTCGCACCGCCGGTCATCGCGCTACTGGCGGCGACGATGGGCTGGCGCTGGTCGCTGGCGCTCGTCGGGCTGCTCGGTGTGCCGGTGGTGCTCGCGATCCTGGTGCAGAGCCGCATCCTGCAAGACCAGCCCAAGGTGAAGAAGGCCGAGGGCGGGCCGTCGGGGCGCGAACTGCTGCTGTCCCGCCCCATCCTGCTGTTCTTCGCGTTCTTCCTGCTCTCCTCCATGGCCGGGTCGGGCATCCAGGCCTGGGTCATCACGGTGCTGGGCAAGCTCTGGGGCACCCCGGTCGCCGTCGCCTCCATGGTGCTGACCGGCTACATGGCGGGCGCGACATCGGGCACGCTGGTGGGCGGTTGGGTCGCCGACACCTCGAAGCGCAACCTGATCGGCTTCGTCGTTGTGCTGACCGTCTTCGCCATGGGGATGATCCTCGCCCTCGGCCTGCTGCCGATGCCCGAGATACTGCTGCCCGTGGTGGGCTTCCTGGGCGGGGCGGCCATGGGGGCCTCCCGCACGCCGCGCGACGTGATGCTGAAGGATGCCTCGCCGCCCGGCGAGATCGGCAAGGTCTTCGGCTTCGTCTCCTCGGGCTTGCCGCTCGGCGGCGCGATCACCCCGGTGCCGCTCGGCTTCCTAATCGACATGGGCCATCCGGGCCTGGCGGCTGCGGGCCTCGGATTGGGCGGACCCGGCGCAGAGCAGCGAAAGCCCCAGCAGCACCGCCACCACCGGCAGCACC
>Ga0209066_10007652_pt1 | contig 10663 bp, 10 predicted proteins | sample All_14_2_FD_187198 | JGI IMG/M metagenome (GOLD analysis project Ga0209066, IMG submission 187198) | Freshwater microbial communities in response to fracking from Pennsylvania, USA - Allegheny Zone_MetaG_DW_15 (SPAdes) (version 2) ... | reverse complement strand
CCCCCAGTTTCAACCGCCCGGGCGTGACCGAGTCGACCCCTCGCGTGACGACGACCGACAACGTCCGGAACAGCGGAGCCAGCCGATTCCAGCCGTCACGCAGTGACTCGCTCCCTGCACGCACGACCCCCGTCGTCCGCGAAAAGCCCGACGTCACGCGCACGCCTTCCGCGTCCACCTCCCCCTTCACGCGCAAACCGGACAGCGCGGCCACCGCACGCACGCCTCCCGTCGCCCGCGAAAAGCCCGACGTCACGCGCACGCCTTCCGCGGCCTCATCCCCCTTCACGCGCAAACCGGACAGCGCGTCCACCGCACGCACGACTCCCGTCGCCCGCGAGAAGCCCAGCGTCACGCGAGCGCCTTCCGCGGCCTCATCCCCCTTCACTCGTGACACCGGCAGCGACCGCGCAAGCCGCTTCCAGCCCCCCTCGTCCGGCGACCTGCGCCCGCCCACGTCCGGCACCTCGAGCCTGCGTTTCGGCACCTCGGGTGAGAGCACCCGCTCCGCTCGCCTCTCATCGGGGCTGAGCCTGCGCTCTCCCGGCCGCGTCGCCACAGACAACAACCGTTTCCGTGACCGGCCAGATGGCATGCACAGCAGCCTCCCCTCATCGCGTATGCCGAGCGGCAGCCACCAGCAGAACAGGTCCTCCGTATCCCCGGTCGGCTCGTCGAGCCGCTACCGTGACGGACGGACCTCTGTTTACAGCGCACCGTCCCGCTCCATGATTCACGACCGCCGCGCACCGTTTACCCACCGCAGACCCGAGCCGTCTCACCGTTACGCAGGACCGCGCCGCCCCTCGCCGTATCACTACAATCCCTACGCGCACCGCTACGTTCATCACGCCTTCTCCCCCGTGTGGTGGGGACCCGTGGTTTATCCCGCCGCCGCTTTGGGGTTCTTCTGGAGCAGCGGCTCTTTCGGGTTCTCAGTCGCAAGTTACACGCCCTCCTACTACTCGCACACGCGGTACTACGATAGCTGGCATTGCGGCGGCCGGGGATATTCCAGCCTCTACTACGGCGGCTGGAGCAGCGGCTGGTACGGCGGCTTCTCCTATGTCTATAACCCCTGGCCCGTTTACCGCACCTATTACCTCTACGAGCCTGCTCCGGTCGTCACCCGCACCGAGACCGTTTACGTCACCCAGCCCGCGACGACAACCTATGTCGTCCAGGAGCCCGCCTCAGCCCCGCTCGCCCCAGCCTCTTGGGAACAGCAAGCCCCCGCCGCCTCAACGGGCTCCGGCGAAACGGCCACCTGTTTCTGCGCGTGCCATTGCAACGGCCAGAAGCCCTGCACCTGCGAGTATCCCTGCGGCTCAGAATACGCCTATGACGCCAGCGCGTTCGACCTGAGCCTCGCCTATGAACCCTACGCGGAGTCGCTCGACCCCGAGACCATCTGGTCCTCGTACGCCGGGCTCGACCGTTTCGACCCTGACACCGAAGCGTTCGCCGACACCGCCACGGTTCAAACCGGCAACGACCCGATGTAAGAGACCCCATGACACTCCAGCGTTACGCTCTCCTCCTCCTCGCCGCCTTCCTGTTTTACGGATGCACGACCGTCAGGCGCGCCCGCCAGGCGCAGACCGCGACCAGCCGCCACCCCGGCGAAATCACCGTAACCGCCGCCCAGGCCGGATTAGAGCCTTACGGACGGTATGCCCTCACGAACTTTGAAGCGGTTGCCTGCGCCTATCATCCGGCCCTGTTTCAAGCCCGTCAGGCCGTGGAGTCGGCCCGTTTGCAGTGCCGCATGACCCGCTCTTCCCGCCTCCCGCAAATCACCGCCAGCGGCGCCTATAACCGCAGCACGCAGAACGCGTGGGGACGCTCCGCCTCCTCGGAAATGCGGGGCTCCTGGAGCGGAGCGCTCGGCCTCGACCTGCTGCTTTTTGATTTCGGAAAGCTCGACACCCAAGAGCGTCAGGCGCTCGAAGCGTTGGTCGCCGCCGAGGAACAACTCCGGGAAACCGAGATCGACGTCATCTATACTGTACGCGCCGCCTTTTTCGAGCACCACCGCAGCGACGAGCTGGTCCGCGTCAGCATAGAGAGCGCGCAGCAGTACGCGCAGCACCTGGAAGAGGCGCGCGTCATGGTCGAAGTCGGCACGCGCCGCCAATACGACGTCACAAAGGCCGAAGTGGACCTGGGGAACGCGCGGCTGGAGATCATTACCGCCAGCAATGCGCTCGTGACCGCGCGCGCCCAATTCAACCGCGCGCTCGGCCTCGCCGAAGGCACCGCCTTCGGCATCGGCGAAGGCGCCATGCCCCCACACCCCGAATCCGTTGACGCGCTCATGGCCGCGGCGCGCGTCAACGCCCCCGCGCTCGCCGTTTTGCGCGCCCGGGAACGGGCCGCCTCCGCCTACGTGGATCAAACCATCGCCGAACTCTATCCCGACCTCTCGCTGGGCGCAGACGCCGACCTTTCGGGACGCGGGTTCCCTCTCGCCTGGAACTTCTCCTGGGGGCTGCGGCTCGTGCAGAACCTCTTCGACGGCCACCGCAAAACAGCCCGGATCGATGAGTCGGTCACCCAGCTCCGCGCGGCGCGGTCACATGTGGCGGACGCCGAGCAGGCGCTTTACAAGGACCTGGTCGATGCGGTGGCGCAGCGCGAGAGCGCACGCAAACGTCTCGAGCTCTCTGAACTGGTGCAGCGCCAGACCGAAGAGAACCTGGCGATCGTCAACGAGCAATACCGGGTTGGCATCTCTTCTTCGATTGAACGCACCGACGCCCAAGTGGCCGTCACCCAGGCGCGGGCCGACGTCGTCCGCGCACGCTACGACACTCAGGCAGCCCTCGCCCGCATTGCCCGCCTGATCGGCGAGGCGAAGGGCGAAGGGCGCGAAGCGGATTGATAATATTCGATCAGGCAGGACGGGAAACGTGACTGTGAACAACGAGTTTCAAGAGCATCGGTTATGAAATTTTTCATCATTCTTGTTTTTCTCGCAGCCCTTGCAGGGGGCGGCTGGTACACCTATCAGAAGTTGCACCCCAAAAAAGCGGACGTTTTCTATCGCACCGCCACGGTCAGGCGCGACACCGTTGTCCAAGATATCCGCGCCACCGGCACCATCGAGCCGATCAAAGAGGTTGAGGTCGGAACGCAGGTCAATGGGCGCATCCTGCAGCTCTATGTCGATTTCAACTCGACCGTCACCACCAACCAGATCGTCGCTCTCATCGACCCTGCCATCTATGAGGCCAACCACGCCAAAGACTGCGCGCAGCTCACCTCCAACCACGCCAATGTCGAGCAGATTGCCGTCAGGCTCGCCCTCGCAGAAAAAGACCTCGCCCGCAAAGCCGAGCTCGCCAACCGCAACATGCTCTCCAAGGCCGACCTTGACATTGTCCGGGCTGAGCGCGACGCCCTGACCGCCCAGCTGAAAATCTCGAAGGCCGCCGTCGAGCAGTCGAAGGCCGCCGTCAAACTCTCGAGGACCAACCTCGACTACTGCACGATCCGTTCGCCGGTCAACGGCGTGGTCATCGCCCGCAACGTGGATGAAGGCCAGACCGTCGTCTCCTCCATGAACGCGCAAAAACTCTTCCAGATCGCGACAGACCTCAAACGCATTCAAGTCGAGGCCAGCATCCCGGAGGCCGATGTGGGCTTGATCCGCACAAACCAGCCGGTCTCCTTCACCGTCGATGCCTATCGTGACACGTTTCGCGGCGTGGTCAAGCAGATCCGCCTCGCAGCTTCCACGGTGCAGAATGTGGTCACCTACCCCGTCATCGTCGAGGCCGACAATCCCGACGAGAAACTCTTCCCGGGCATGACCGCCAACATCTCCGTCGAAGTGGCCCGCAAAGAGAATGCCCAGGTGATCCCCGCCGCCGCCTTGCGCTTCATGCCGACCAACCTCGTCACCGAAGTCCGCGGCCCGAAGGTCTGGCTGCTGGACGCGGGCAAGACGCCGCAGGCGGTCGCCGTCACGCTCGGAATCTCCGACGGGACCTCCACCGCCGTCGAATCGCCCGGCGACCTGGAAGGCCGCGAAGTGATCCTCGGGTTCCAGACCAACGGCCAGAGCCCCGCAGGCGGTCCCAAAAACCCCTTCATGCCCTCGCCGCCCGGCGGCGGCAACAACCGCAACATCCGCCGCGCCATGCGCTGACCCCACGAACGGACGACTGACCGAGCGCACTTCCCCATGCTCATCACCCTCCAGAACATGTTTAAGACCTACGTCATGGGCGAGACCCAGGTCCACGCCCTCGACGGCGTGTCGCTCGCCATCGCCGCCGGTGACTTTGTCGCCGTTATGGGCGCGTCGGGGTCCGGCAAAAGCACCTTGCTCAACATCCTCGGCTGCCTCGACACGCCCACCTCCGGCACCTATCTGCTGGACGGCGTGGAGGTCAGCCGCATGAGCCGCACGCAGCTGGCGCATATCCGCAACCAGAAGCTCGGATTCGTTTTCCAGAACTTCAACCTGCTCTCGCGCACCAGCGCCATCGAAAACGTCGAGCTGCCGACGTTCTACAGCAAACGCTTCACGGGGGCGCAACGGCGCAAACGGGCCGGCGAAATGCTCGACCGCGTCGGCCTCGGCAACCGCGCCGACCACACGCCCGCGCAGCTCTCGGGCGGCCAACAGCAGCGCGTGGCCATCGCGCGGGCTCTGATGAACAATCCCCCCGTCCTTCTCGCCGACGAGCCCACCGGCAACCTCGACACCCGTTCTAGCGTGGAGATCATGGGGCTCTTCAAGCAGCTGAACCAAGACGGCATCACGATCGTGATGGTCACCCATGAAGAGGACATCGCCGCCTGCGCCAAGCGCAGGATCCTGATGCGCGACGGCCAAATGGTCACATGAGATGCGTAACACCATCATGATACTTGACACCGAGCAGCAGCCGTTGAAGGCCACCGTCGTTAATCCGACACACCTCGCACTTTCCCGTCCGATACCGGTCGGGCCCGGACAGGTGGTGTATGTCGCTTTCTTCCATCCGGAAGCGGAGCAGAACGAAAACAGCCAATGGCAAGCCACGGCATGTGAAACTCTAGCCAAGGCGTATGGCGAAGACGAGCCGGACTATCGCGCAGCCATGGTCAAAGAAAGCAACGCGGAGTATCAGGTATGAAAGAAGGCCTCAGCCAATACCTTGTGTCAAAGCGATAATGAAATCCGATCAAACATTTTTTCACGGCGATCTTGATGCGCTAGCCTCCGACCGTTCTAGACGCGGCACGGTGATGGGCGTCCGGACCGGCGAACCGGACGATCGCGTCCTCATGGACGGGAACGTGCTGCGGACGCACGACACCTCACAGTTCGTCCGCGCGGATAACAGCAAAACCGGACGGATGCGCCAAAACCAGCTCGACACGGCGGAACCCGATTTCGCCCGGCGCACAGCAGAGCTTGATGCCGCCGCCCGCGCAGACATTTTCGCAACCCCTGTCGTTTGCGGAGGGATTCACATTACCCGTCAGGCTCCCAATCCATGAACTTTTTCATGATCTTCAAAGTGGCGCTCCGCGCCATCTTCCGCAACAAAACGCGGTCGCTGCTGACCGCGCTCGGCATCATCGTGGGCATCGCCGCCGTGATCGCCGTGGTGGCCATCGGGCAGGGCGCGCAGTCGATGATGATGAAGGAGATCAGCGGAATCGGCAACAACCTCATCATGGTTTTTCCCGGCAGCCGCAGCCAAGGGGGTGTCCATGCCGGATCAGGAGCCAGCCAGACCCTGACCGCCGAAGACGGCACGTCGATCGTCCACGACCTCGCGCACCTTGTCCGCGCGGTCTCGCCCATGGTCCGCACCGGCTCCCAAGTGATCTACTTGGAAAACAACTGGTCCACCCAAATCCAAGGCGTCTCGACCGAATATCCGGAGGTGCGGAGCTGGGAGGTCGCCAACGGTGTTTTCTTCACCGCCGCCGACCAGCGCTCGGGCACACGCGTCTGCGTGATCGGCAGCACGATCGTCGACAACCTTTTCCCGGACGCCGATCCGGTCGGCAAAACCATCCGCATCCGCAACATGCCTTTCCGCGTGCTGGGCGTGATGGCGCGCAAAGGCAGCAACACCATGGGGCAAGATCAGGACGACGTGATCCTCACCCCCTACACCACGGTCAAACGCGTGCTGCAAAACTCGGTTTTCAACAACGTCAACATGCTGATGGTCAGCCTCTACTCCCTCGGCGACATCCCCGTCGCCAAGGAGGAAATCGGCGCGCTCCTGCGCCAGCGCCACAAGCTCGGCCCCAACGCCGATGACGACTTCACCCTCATCGACATGACCGAGATCACCAACACGATCGGCAGCATGACCCGGCTGATGACCATCCTGCTCACGACCGTGGCTTCGATCTCGCTGCTGGTGGGCGGCATCGGCATCATGAACATCATGCTCGTCTCGGTCACGGAGCGCACGCGCGAGATCGGCCTGCGCATGGCGATCGGCGCCACGCCCAGCGACATCCTCATGCAGTTCATCACCGAAGCCATGGTGCTCTCCACCACCGGAGGCCTGCTCGGCGTCTTTTTCGGCACGTTTGGAGCCCGGCTGGTCGGCAAGCTCCAACAGTGGCCGATCCTCGTCACCGAATCCTCCGTCGTGGTCGCGTTCCTCTTCAGCGCCGCGGTCGGCATGTTTTTCGGCTTTTACCCCGCACTGCGCGCCTCGCGCCTTAACCCGATCGACTGCCTTCGCTACGAATAAACACCATGCATACCTCACCGGAAACGATTGACCTCCCTCAAATCCGCGCCGTCTTGGAACACGGAGGGCGCGTCGCACTCTTCATCCGTCACTCGGAGCGCCCCGCGATCCATGCCGAAGACAAGGATTTCGGGCGGCACCTCGGACTGACGCCGCACGGCATCGAGCTGGCGCGCGCGGCGGGCCGCCATCTGGCCGGTTTTCGCGACGCGCGCTTCATGGCCAGCCCGATGACCCGCTGCCGGCTGACCGCACGCTATTTTGCGGAAGGCATGGGGTTTGACGCGCCCCTCGTGGAAGACGCGGACACGCTCGGCGTGCGCGGCTTTTTTTACGATGACCCGTACGCCGTTCAAGAGATCATGCGGCAGCGGGGTTACATGGCCTACATGCTCGACTATCTGCGCGACGGCGTGGCCCCTCATTCAAATCCGATCGCCTCTGCCACGGCCCAGACCATCGACTGGCTGACAACGCAGACAACCGCCCGGCTCGGCGTTTATGTGAGCCACGACATCTTCATCGCTTCGGTGCTGACGGGGCTCAACATGCGAACCTACACGGCCGACAACTGGGTGGGGTTCCTCCACGGAGCGGCCTTCATCCATACGCCCGATGGCGGCTGGGTCTGCCACGCGTGTGTGCCGGATCTCGCCTCCGAAACGACGCCTCCCCAATTCGTCCACTGAGCCCGCCCATTGCCGCCGCCGCATGAAGGGAAACCGCATGACCATTGAACGTTTCGGCCTCTACCTCGTCATCACCAACCCGGTCACCTCGTACGAACGGTGCGCCGAGGCCGCCGTGCTGGCCGGCCTGCGCTACATTCAGTTGCGCATCAAAAAATCGGACCGCGAGCAGATTCGCGCGACCGCCTTCAATCTGCGCTCCATCACCCGCGGCACGCCCACGCGCTTCATCGTCAATGACGACCCCGCGCTGGCCGCCGAAGTCGAGGCCGACGGCGTCCACCTCGGCCAAGACGACATGCCGCTTCCCGACGCCCGCCGCCTTTTCCCCTCCCTGCGGCTTTTCGGCCTTTCGACGCACAACCCCGGCCAGGCGGAGCGGGCCACCGCTGCCGCGCCCGACTACTGCGGCGTCGGCCCGGTTTACGCCACGCCCACCAAAGAAATCCCCGACCCCGCTCTGGGCCCCGAACAGGCCGGAGCCATCATCCGCAACGCACCGTTCACCACCGTTGCCATCGGCGGCATCACTGCCGAGAACCTGCCCGTCGTCCTGCGTGCCGGCGCCATCAACTTTTCGGTCGTGCGCCAAGTCTGCCTCGACCCCGCCCCCTACGACGCGATCCGCCGCCTGCAAGACATCTGGCACGCCTTGCAATGAGCACGCCGCCTGCCATACCGCCCGGTTACGGCACGCTGGTCGACTGCCTCCGCAGCGCGGTCAACGCCACGTCCTACACGCCTCCGGCCGACACCGACTGGGCCTCCCTTTTCGCGCAGGCGCGTCAGCAGCACGTCGATGCGTTCCTCTATCCGTGGCTCGCCACGCGCATGCCTGACCTCTTTTCCGCCCGCGCTGCGCCCGGCGACACGCCCTCGGCCAACTGGCGCATGCGTTTCCTCGTAACGCTCGCGCAGACCACGCTCCGCCAACAGCAGCTCGCCGAACTCCTGTCCGCCTGCGCCAACGCCCGCATCGACGTGCTTCCGCTCAAAGGCGCCGCACTCAGCGAATCCGTGTACGACGATCCCGCCCAACGCACCATGTGCGACCTGGATCTGCTGGTTCGGGTAGCCGACTGCAGCGCCTGTCACACGCTCTTCCTGTCGCTCGGCTACACCGTCAAAACCGTGACCCTCGGTAACCCCTACTCCAGCGACCAGGCCTATTACCACCCGTCCTATCCTTGGTTCGTCGAGCTCCATTGGCACGTCGCCTCGCGCCGTCTGCCCGACACGCCGATCCCCGATCTTGACGCCATCTGGCAGAACACCTCAGAAGCCGTCTGCTGCGGACAGCCTGTCCGGGCCTTGGCCGCGGAAGACCAGCTTGGCCACCTGGTGCAGCACATGGTTCACCACCTGTTCGCGGTCCCCATGCGCAGCTACCTCGACATCGCGCTGTTCCTGCGGAAGCACGGGGAACACCTGACCCCCGACAGGCTGGCGGCGGCGTCCCGCCGCTGGAAGACCGGACGCGGACTGCCGTTCGTGCTCCAGGTGGTCACGTTCCTGTTCGGCATCCCGCCGCCCGCGGCCCTACGCGAACAGGTTCGCTTAACCGACGAGGATGCCGAGCGCTACGCGCAGGCCCTTCAGACGCTTTTCGCCCTGCCGGAAGCGCCTGCCCGCAGCGCGGAAACGACGCTCTTGCGCTTCAGGGACGCCTCTCCCCTCGGCCGGCTGCGCCTGGTGCTCAGCCGCATCTTCATGCCACGCGCGTTTCTGGTCCCGCAGTATCCCTGCGCCCGCCATGTGTGCGGCCTGCCGCTGGCCTGGCTCCAGCGCGCGCGTGACCTGCGACGCCTCCACCGTCGGAGGATACGAGCCCTGTTCGACCCCGTCACGCAGGAGTCAAGAGGCCTCGCAAGCACCGAGCGCCGACTCGCGCTCATGCGCTGGCTGCTGGAGCCGCGCGGCCCGTCGGACGGATAAACGCTACAGCACCGCCGCATCCGCGCGGACGATTCCCTGTGCCGCAATCCGCTTCGCGAACGCCGCATACTCCGCTTCGCTCAGCGGGGCATAGGGATAGCGGCACGCGCCACAGTCCAGGCCGATGTACTTCATGAACGCTTTGCGGTACGACCAGTTCTCGCTCTCGATCATCAGCGCCACGACGCGGTTCGCCTCGTCCTGCACGGCCCCCGCCTCGACAAAGCGACCCTCCCTCGCCAGCGCGCAGATCTTGGCGAAATGCTCGGGAATAATGTTGTACGTGGTGCCGATTCCGCCTGAAAACACATTGCCCAATGCCAGCGCGCACACCAGCTGCTCGTCGCGCCCCGCAAAGAAGATCACCTCTTTGTCCAGCATCCGCGTGAGTTTCTGCGCCCCGAAATAATCCGCGCCGGTGTATTTGATGCCCTGGACATTCTTGATGCCGAACAGCCGCACGTCGCGCTCCGGGACCAGCTCCTGCCCGATCGAATACACCATGAACGGCAGATCCGTCGCCTCCGCAATGCGCGCGTAATGCCGGTAAGCCGCCTCGAACGACTGGCCGAAATAGACCGGTCCCACCGACGAGACCCAGTCCACCCCGCAGGTGGCCGCGTGCCGCGCCAGCCGCACCGCGTCGTCGGTCGCGACGCACCCCACATGGACAATCACTTTGCCGCGCCCGCGGTTCGCCTTGACCACCGCCTCCACGACCTGTTTGCGCTCCGCCTCACTCAGCAGAAAACCTTCTCCCGTCGATCCGGTCAAATAAAAGCCGCGCAGCCCTTTCGAGAGGTGATACTCCACCATCCGCTCGATCATCTCGACGTTCACGCGGTTGTCCCCCGTGAACGGCGTGAACAAAGCCGTATACGCGCCGTCCATGCCCTGAAAAACGTTGCCTGTCAACGTGACACTCATCGTTCGCCATCCTTTCTTAAAAATCACCTTTCACCGAACCTGCCGCTCCGCCCAGCACAGCCCCCGCAAATCCTTGCGGTCATGCGGGAAAAACAGACTCGCCACCGAAGCCACCACGAGGCACGTGATCAAGCCGATGGCACCGAACAGCAGCAGATGAGGCTTCCACGGCACATCCCACTGGTCCAGGCCAATGCAAACAATATAGTTCGCGACCAGCCCGATGATCGCACCCTTGCCGTTGACCCGCCTCATGAAAATTCCCATGAAAAAAAGGCAGGCGAGCCCGCCCGTCAGGAGCCCGAGAAACCTCTGGAACTGGTCGTACATCGAATAGATCTGCATGTTGGCCAGCACCAGCGCAAACGCGCCGCCCAACAGGCCGCTGACCAC
>Ga0209066_10007650_pt1 | contig 10664 bp, 8 predicted proteins | sample All_14_2_FD_187198 | JGI IMG/M metagenome (GOLD analysis project Ga0209066, IMG submission 187198) | Freshwater microbial communities in response to fracking from Pennsylvania, USA - Allegheny Zone_MetaG_DW_15 (SPAdes) (version 2) ... | reverse complement strand
GGCCATGGCCGCATTGGTGGCGGGGGTGTCGACCAGGCCCTGGCCGAGCTTCAGGGTGATGGCGACCCCCTCTTTCTCGATCGACGCCATCTCTTCGTCGTAATCGGCGCTGAGCACGGTCCAGCCGCCGGCGCTGTCGCCCACGCGGACGTAGTAGTTGACCGGGGGGTTGACCGAGAGGTCGGTGAAGCCGATGGCGGTGGCGCCGTCGGGGGTGACGTTCACCGCCGACATGTTGACCTGCTTGGCGAGGGCCTGCTGTTCGGCTTTGACCTGCGCCTCGGTCTGGGCCGCGGCGGGGTCGGCGGCGTTGAAGTTCGCGGGCAGGGCGCCGAAGGGCATGCGGTCGAGGATCGGCTGGTAGTGGCCGAAGGGCGGGGGTGAATAGGGCTCGCCGGCGGGGGCGCTGGCGAGGAGGCTCAGTCCGGGGCAGGCTAGACCGAGGAACGCCGCCGCGGGGGACCGCAGGGGGCGCGGAATGGAGAGGAGGAGCCGCATGAGACCATACGATAGCAGAAGCGCGACGGCGGAGGAAAGGCGATTTTGGCCCGGCCGTTTTGTGGACTTGTGTCCCGGGCCCTCTTTTTTCTATTATATGCGGTTCTCCCTTCTCCGGAGAAACAGGAAAGCAGGGCGTTTATGAAGCAGATCGGTGTAGGCCTGATAGGATTCGGGACCGTCGGCGCGGGTGTCGCGGACGGACTGCAGCGCAACCGCAAGGTCATGGCGCAGCGGCTCGGCGTGGACGTGGTGCTCAAGCGGATCGCGGACGTGGACATCGAGACGGACCGCGGCGTGACGGTGGACAAGAGCCTCCTGACCACCGACGCCCTGTCCGTGATCAACGATCCGGAGATCCACATCGTCGTGGAGCTGATCGGCGGCACGGGCGTGGCCAAGACTTTCGTGCTCGCGGCGCTCAACGCCGGCAAGGCGGTGGTGACGGCGAACAAGAAGCTGTTGGCCGAGTACGGCGAGGAGATCTTTGGCGCGGCCGAGCGCAACGGCGTGGACATCTATTTCGGCGCGAGCGTGGGCGGCGGTATCCCGATCATCCGCGTGCTGCGCGAAGGGCTGGCCGGCAACGAGATTCAGAGCATCCACGGCATCCTCAACGGCACCTGCAACTATATCCTGACGCGCATGGAGAACGAGGGACTGCCCTTCGGCGAGGTGCTGGCGGCGGCGCAGCAGGCCGGCTACGCGGAGGCCAATCCGGGGCTCGACATCGACGGTTTCGACACGGCGCACAAGGCGATCATCCTGGCTTCGCTGGCCTACGGGTTCCACGTGCCGATGGAGAAGGTGCTGGTGGAAGGCATCCGCAACCTCTCGGGCATGGACGTGCGCTACGCGGCCGAGTTCGGCTACCGCATCAAGCTGCTGGCGGTGGTGAAGCGCGACGGCGACGAGGTCGAGGTGCGCGTGCATCCGACGCTGGTGCCGCTGACGCACATGCTGGCCTCGGTGAGCAACGTCTTCAACGCGGCGATGGTGCGCGGCGACCTGAGCGGCGACACGCTCTATTACGGCCGCGGCGCGGGGCGCGAGCCCACGGCCAGCACGGTGATCGGCGACATCGGCGACATCGCGCGCAACCTGATGGCCGGCAAGTCGCGGTACCGCCGCGGCGTCTGCGTGGCGAACGAGGGCAAGGTCCGCATGCGGACGCCGGAGGCGATCGTCAGCCGCTACTACGTGCGGCTCATGGTGCTCGACAAGGCGGGGTCGCTGGGGACGATCACGACGATTCTCGGCAAGCACGGGGTGAGCATTCTGGCGGCGACGCAGAAGGCGCAGCCGGAAGAGATGGAGACCGCGGGCTACGTGCCGGTCGTGATCCTGACGCATGCGGCCAAGGGCGCGGAGATCGATGCCGCGCTGCGCGAGATCCGCGCGGCGGGCGTGTTGAACGAGGAGCCGGTGAAGCTGCGGATGATTTAACGGAAGGGTTGCGGCTGGCCGCGCCCGTACGCAGGGAGAGGTGACATGAAGGTTTGTAAGTTCGGTGGTTCGTCGGTCGCCAATGCGGAGCAGGTGACCAAGATCGTGGATATCGTACTGGCCGACCCGGAGCGCCAGATCGTCGTGGTCTCGGCGCCGGGCAAGCGCTGCAAGACGGACACCAAGGTGACCGACCTGCTGATCCAGTGCGCCGAAGAGGCGCTGGCCGACAAGGACCACGAAGCGACGCTCGCGGCGCTGGTGGAGCGCTACGCCGAGATCCAGCGCGAGCTCAAGCTGCCTGCGGGCATCACCGCCGAGATCGAGAAGGACCTGCGGTTCCGCCTGGCCGGCGACAAGTCGCACCGCGGCATCTTCATGGACTGCATGAAGGCGGCCGGCGAGGACAACAGCGCGAAGATCGTGGCGCAGGCCTTCCAGGCCCGCGGCGTCAAGGCGGTCTACCAGGACCCGCACGCGGCGGGCATGTTTCTGACGAGCGATTTCGGCAATGCGCAGCTCCTCGAAGAGTCGTACCAGTTTCTGGCCAAGACGCTGAAGAACCGCGAGGAGATCGTGATTTTCCCCGGCTTTTTCGGCTACACGAAAGACGGCAAGGTCGCCACCTTCCCGCGCGGCGGGTCCGATATCACGGGCTCGATCCTCGCGGCGGCGGTCAAGGCGGACGTGTACGAGAACTTCACGGACGTGGACTCGGTCTACCCGGTCGACCCGCGCCTGGTGCCGGACGTGAAAGAGGGCATCCCGGTGATGACGTACCGCGAGATGCGCGAGCTGTCGTACGCCGGCTTCGGCGTGTTCCACGACGAGGCGGTCATCCCGGCCGTGAAGGCGGGCATCCCGATCAACGTCCGCAACACCAACCGGCCGTCCGAGCCGGGCACGATGATCGTGCAGTCGCGCCGGGTGCTGGCGGGCAGCGTGGTGGGCGTGGCGAGCGACGACGGCTTCTGCAACATCTTCGTCGACAAGTACATGATGAACCGCGAGATCGGCTTCGGGCGCCACCTGTTGCAGATCCTGGAGTGGGAGGGTGTCTCGTACGAGCACATGCCCTCCGGCATCGACAACGTGTCGGTCGTGATCCGCGACAAGAATTTCAGCCCCGAGTGCGAGAAGCGCGTGGTCGAGCGCATCAAGCGCGACCTGAACCCAGACGCGGTGCTGGTCGAGCGCGGCTACGCTTTGGTGATGGTGGTGGGCGAAGGGCTCTACTATACGGTCGGCATGGCCTCCAAGGCGACCCGCGCGCTCTCCGAGGCGGGGGTCAACATCGAGATGATGAACCAGGGCTCCTCCGAGATCAGCATGATGTTCGGCGTCAAGGCCGAGCAGCGCGCGAAAGCGGTGCAGGCGCTCTACAAGGCGTTCTTCTAAAATGGACAAGGTTTACCTCTACGACACGACGCTGCGCGACGGGGCTCAGGGCGAGGGCATCTCGTTCTCCGACGCCGGCAAGGTACGCTTCGCGCGCCTGCTGGACGAGTTCGGCGTCGATTTCATTGAGGGCGGCTTTGCCGGCTCGAACCCGCGGGACCGCCGCTTTTTCGAGGACATCCGCAAAGAGTCGCTGGGGCACGCGCGGATCACGGCCTTCGGCAGCACGCGGCGCGTGGACCGGGACGCGAAGGACGACGAGCAGCTCGCGGGCCTGCTGGCGGCGGAGACCGAGTGGGTGACGATTTACGGCAAGTCGTGGCTGCTGCACGTTCAGGACGTGCTGCGCACGACGGGCGACCACAACGTGCAGATGATCGCCGACACCGTCGGGCATCTGCGGGCGGCGGGCCGCCAGGTCTTTTTCGACGCGGAGCACTTCTTCGACGGCTACAAGAGCGACTCCGCCTACGCGCTGCGCGCGCTCGGCGCGGCGCTGCGCGAGGGCGCGGCCGGCGTGGTGCTGTGCGACACGAACGGCGGCTGCCTGCCGCACGAGGTCTACGCGATCACGCGGGCGGTCTGTGAGGCCTTTCCGGGGGCTCAGGTCGGCATCCACACGCACAACGACAGCGGGCTGGCCGTGGCGACGTCGCTCGAGGCGGTGCGCGCCGGCGCGCGCCAGGTGCAGGGGTGCGTGAACGGCTACGGCGAGCGCACCGGCAACGCCAACATGACGAGCATCGTCCCGGCGCTGGAGCTGAAGATGGGGTTCACCTGCGTGGGCCCGGAGCGGCTGCGCAAGCTGCGCGAGGTCTCGCTGGTGACGGACGATCTGGCGAACCAGCGCGCCGATCCGCGGCAGCCCTACGTCGGGCGCACGGCGTTCAGCCACAAGGCGGGCGCGCACGTCAACGCGGTCCAGAAGAACCCCAAAACCTTCGAGCACGTCGAGCCCGAGACGGTCGGCAACCTGCGCCACGTGCTGGTCTCCGAGCTCTCCGGCGCCGCGAACGTGATGATGAAGGCGGCCGAGCTGGGGACGGACTTCGCGGGCCTCGACAAGGTGCAGGCGCGGGCGATCCTGGACGAGGTCAAGCGCCGCGAGAACAAGGGCTACTCCTACGAGTCGGCGGACGGCTCGTTCAAGATCCTGCTGCAGAAAGTGCTCAACCGGCACCGCCCGTTCTTCGAGCTGGAGGGGTTCCGCGTGACCGTGGAGAAGCGCGGCAGCGACGCGCCGACCCTCTCCGAGGCGACGGTCAAGGTGAAGGTCAACGGCGAGACGGAGCTGACGGCCGGCGAGGGCGACGGCCCGGTCGACGCGCTCAACGCCGCCCTGCGGCAGGCTCTGACGCGCTTCTATCCCGAGATCGCGCAGATCGCGCTGACCGACTACCGCGTCCGGATCCTGGACCCGCAAGAGGCGACGCGCGCGGTGACGCGCGTGCTGATCGAGTCGGGCGACGGCGCGCGGCAGTGGGGCACGGTGGGCGTGTCGGAGAACATCATCGAGGCGTCTTGGCAGGCGCTGCTCGACAGCATCGAGTACAAGCTCTACGAAGACCGCGCGCGCTGACCGCTTACGGCGTCGTGCCGGGGATCGCCGCGGCGGACTGAGCCTGATGCGGCGAGGCCGGGCAGCGGAAGGTGCGCGGCTCCGAAGGCCAGAGACAGACCGTCGCGATCGCCACGGCGATGCCGACGAGCATGCCGGCGAAGACCTCTTTGCGCGTGTGCCCGAGCAGCTCTTTGAGATGGGTGTGGCGCAGCTTGTGCGCCTTGAACAGCTCCTGGATCATGAGGTTCATGATCTTGGCCTGGTGGCCGGCGGCGCGGCGCACGCCGGCCGCGTCGAACATCGTGATCGCGGCGAAGCCGGCCGCCAGCATGGCGATGGGCGAGTCGAACCCCTCCGTCAGGCCGATCGAGGTGCTCAGGCCGCAGACCATCGCCGAGTGCGCGCTGGGCATGCCGCCGGTGCTGAGCAGGTAGCGGAAGTCGATCTGGCCGGTTTTGACGAACCCGGTGGTCATCTTGATCACCTGGGCGAGGGTCCAGCCGATGAACGACGACCAGTACCAAGGCGTCATGAAGAGATGGAGCGGGTTGAAATCGGCGATCATGGCGGGCTATCCCTTTTTCCGAAGGAGCCGTCGGCTCCCAAACAAACGGGGCTATTATGGCATGCGCGTGCGGGCCGCTCAAAGGTTTTCTGCCGGAAAATGGCGGAAAATGGCGCGCGCGGCTGCGCGCGCCGTCGGCGAGGCCTTTTCCCCCAAAAAGGAGGGGGCCCGCCGTTTTGTATTGCATTCTTACCCACGCGAGATTAAATTGTGTGCGTTAAATGGTAAAAGGTGTCAAGGAAGCCAGTCTTGACAACAGGCATGGAGAACGTCGAATGAATAGTATTCAAAGCCGTCAGGGATATGCCACGGCGTGTGTGGCGGTCACTCTTCTTTTTATGGCAGGCTCAGTCACCGCCCAGACGACGCGGCTCGGGCAGCGACAGGGACAGACGCAGACCGGGCAGGCGGCGGCCGTGCGCGGCGGCGTGGCGAGCGACAAGGTCGAGATCAAGCGGATGCCTCCGCCCAACAAGACGGCCATGGTGCGGACGCCCGAGTTCACCTACAATGTGCAGAACACGGTGCCGAAAGTCACCAAAAAGCAGCGCGAGTGGGCCCTGTTCGAGGTGAAGTACGAGACCGAGGCCAAGTGGACCGACGAGCTGGCCTTCACCTACCACGTGATGTGCAGGGGCAAGAACGACGAAGGAAAAGACGTTTACAGCTATTACACCACGACCCTGCGGTACATTGACATCCCCAAGGGCGAGCACATGAGCTGCGTGGCGATCCCGCCCAGCCTGGTCGAACGTTACGGCGAGCCGCTGGCGGTGGCCTTGGAGATTGTGGGCAAGGACGGCAAGATCCTGGACAGCAAGAGCGAGTCGCTGATGCCTTTCCCCTCTAAGGAGTGGTGGAAGGACAGCAAGGTGCTCGACAACCCGACCGTGACCCGCCGCAACGGCATGGTCGACCGTTCGAAGACCCCGTTCGCGTTGATCAATGCGGACGATTACGAGGTGGTGCAATAGTGTTTTCCTCAGACCGCATTCTTGCGCTCAATGTGGGCGCAAGCAAAATCGTTTTGGCCGAGTTCATCGTCAAAAGCGGCCGTCCGCCTGAGCTGATCAACTACGGCATGTCCGATCTGGGGATCGATCCCGAGAACGACAGCGGGGTGGGCGGGCATCTGGTGCCCGCCATCAAAGAGATCATGAAGGCGCGCGGGATCCACCCCGCGCCGATGATGCTGTCGCTCTCCGGGCAGATGGTGTTCCCGCGCTTCGTGCGCCTCCCCGCCGTGGGCAGCGACAAGCTGCTGCAGATGGTGCAGTACGAAGTGGAGCAGAACGTCCCGTTCCCGATCGACGAGATCGTCTGGAACCACCAGTTCATCGGCGACGCCTCCTCCGGCGAGCAGTGCGCCATGATCGTGGCGGCGAAGATCGAGAACGTCCGGGAGGTCACGGACCGCGTGGTCGAAATGGGCCTCGAGCCCGAGATCGTCGACGTGGCCCCGATGGCCCTCTACAACTGTCTGCGCTACAACTACCCGGACCTGGCCGGCTGCACCGTGGTGCTGGACATCGGCGCGCGCTCCACGAACCTGATCTTCGTGGAAGACGAGAAGATCTACAACCGCTGCATCCCGGTGGCGGGCAACGCGATCACGCAGGAGCTCGCCAAGAGCTTCCAGATCCCCTTCGCCGACGCCGAGGCGCTGAAGCGCGAACAGGCGTTCGTGGCGCTGGGCGGCGTGTTCCAGACCGAGGACGAGACGGCCGAGCGCATCTCCAAGGTCGTGCGCAACGTGGTCACGCGTCTGCACGCCGAAATCAGCCGCTCCGTGAACTTCTACCGCAGCCAGCAGGGCGGCAGCGCCCCGGTCCGGATGTTCCTGACGGGCGGCTCATCGGTGCTGCCCCACCTGGACACGTTCTTCCGCGAAAAACTGCAGGTCGAGGTCGCCTATCTCAACCCGTTCACGAACGTCGGGCTCAGCAACCGCATCAACCGCGAGAAGATCGGCGCCGACGCCTTTGTGCTCTCCGAGAGCGTGGGCCTGGCGCTGCGGCGCTCGCTGGCGTGCCCGGTCGAGATCAACCTGATGCCGCCCGAGATCGCCAAGCGGAAATCCTTCAAGAAGCGGATCCCGTTCTTCGGCCTGGCGGCGGCCGGCGTGCTGTTGAGCCTCGGCATCTGGGGCATGTACGAAAAGCAGATGGCCAAGCTGTACACCTTCCAAAGCGAGCAGGTGTCCGCCAAGCTGTCGTCGGTCAAGTCCAAACAGGGCGCGCTCGCCAAGGCCGAGAAGGACAAGGCCGGGGTGCAGAGCAAGGCCGACGCCGTCCAGGGCGTCATGCTCGAGCGCACCGTCTGGCTGAAGCGCGTGGACGCGGTCCGCAAGAGCCTCGCCGAGGGCATGTGGCTGACGGAGCTGGTGCCGATGAAGGACGCCGCCGGCGTCGTGACGGGCGTGCGCATCGTGGGCCGGGGCTGGGTCGACAAGCTGCGGGCGATCGAGGAGAAGGCTAAGGCTGCCGGGCGCACCGCCACGGCGGTCGAGGTCCTGCGCGACCAGCTCAAGCTCCAGTCCGTGTTCGGCAAAGAGCCTCAGGACGTCAAGATCGTGGGCGTCAAAGACATCGAGGCCTACCTGATAGAGTTCACAATCGAGGCGGTCTTCGCTACGGCCTCCGCCAAGGATGCGACAGCACAATGAAACGTCATCAACTCATTTTGATCGCCTGCGGCGTTCCGTTGGTCGCGGTCTGCCTGGGTGCCGGCTGGTTCCTGTTCACGGCCATCGCCGAGCGTAACGCGGCGGCCGAGGAGCGCAATCAGAACTACGAGAGCCTGCAGCAGCTCTACAACGCCAAAATCTTCGCGAGCGAAGAGAACATCGCCCGGATCCGCGAGGACCAGAAGGTGCTCGAGTCGTGGCTGGTGGCCGCTTCGAACGTGGTGCACGCCGGCGATCTCCAGGCTCAGCAGAAGACCCCGTCCGGGTTCAAGCAGGTCCTGCAGGCCACGGTCCGCGAACTCTCGGCGCAGCCCGGCGTGGTCCAGGGCAAAGTCGTGGCTCCGGGGTTCAACTTCGGCTTCGACGCCTACCTCGGCCAAGACAGCTTGCCGGCCTCCGAGCACGTCGACCGGCTGACCGTCCAACTGGAGATGATCCAGCTGATCTGCAAGGAGCTCTACGCAGCCAACATCATGGAGCTCAAGGCCGTGACCCGCGAGACGTTCGACGTCGCCAGCGGCACCGAGCGCAAACAGGATGAGGCGCCGGCCTCGGCGCGCCGCAAAAACCGCCGGCGCGACCGCGACGAGAGCGCCTCGTCCGCGCCCGCCGCCGCGACCGGCGCGGGATCGGAGTACTTCGCGAAGCAGCGCTTCACCTTCGAGTTCGTGGCCCGTCCGGCCGCCTTCATCGAGGCGCTGAACCGCCTGGCGGCCATGCAGCAGTTCGTGGTCGTCGCCGAGACCGAATTCCGCAAGACCGGCGACCCTCTGGCTCAACTCGCCGCCAAGAAGGCCGAAGGCGGCGCGGCCGCGGCGGCTGCCGCGGCCGATCCCGCAACCTTGACGCACGTCCAGCGGATCGTGACGGATCCCGAGCTTGAGCCGCCGGTGAGCGTGAAACTTGACGTCGATGTCTATTCGTTTGAGGGGGTATAACCCGTGGCCCTGAAAATCAATCCCAATCTTCCTTTCGTCCGGCATTACGACAAGCTGATCGCAGTCGTGGTGCTCATCGTCCTGCTGATCTCGCTGTTCTATCTGACCAGCGCGGGCGCCGCCCGCAAGCAGGAGGAGGCCAACTACATCAAGCGGCTCGAGGATCTGAAGCCGAAGGCGGCCAACCTCGCCGCCATTGATCTGGCCCCCTATGAGGCGGCCGTCCGCCTCGCCAAGGCGCCTCTGCAGCTGGACAAGCCCGACATGCAGCAGGCCGGCTTCCTGGCCCCCGAGCGCCGCGTCGCCTGCGTCGCCGCCGCCTGCCAGAAGCCGATCCCCTTCGCGGCCGAGGCCTGCCCCTTCTGCGGCACGAAACAGCCGTCCACCAAGCCGGCGGCCGACCTCGACAGCGACAACGACGGCATTGCGGACCGGATCGAGAATGCGCTGGGGCTCAACCCCAACGATCCGGCCGACGCCAAGGGCGACTTGGACAGCGACGGGTTCAACAACCTCGAGGAGTTGCTGGCCAACACCGACCCCAAAGACCCCAAAGCCCACCCGGCTCTGGTCAGCCTGCTGCGCGTGAAAGAGCTGCGCGGCAAACGCCTGCCCTTCATCTTCACCGCCGTGCTGAAAATGCCGGACGGCTACAAAATGACGTTCAACCAGATCGTGCCGAAGCAGCAGACCTTCTGGGTCCGCGAAGGCGAAAAGATCGGTGAGAGCGGCTATGTTGCGGGTAAGCTGACCCTCAAGTCTGAGGAGCGCCAGAACCCCAACATGCCCAAGATGCGAGTGGATGTCTCGACGGTCGTCGTGAAACGGCTGTCGGATAACAAAGAGGTGACGTTGACGATCAATGAAGGTGGAAAGAATACAGACGTTGAAGCGGTCATCGTGCTGCCCTTGGACAACGCCGAATACGCGGTGTTGGAAAACGGCACGTTCAAGGTCCGCGATGAAACGTTCCGTGTGCTTTCCATCAACAGCGAGAAGACGTCGGTCGTGATCGAAAGCGAAGCAAGCGGGCTACAAAAAGTTGTCCCGAAGCTTGATTAGTTTTCAAAAGCAAGGTATATTGGTCACTCTTTTTTTACTGCTCAGAGGTTAAAAAAGCTGCCACACAAAGAGGAGTCCCTCCAGATGACGCACAGTTCTAGGTGGTTGTTGGTGTTGAGTGTATCGGTCGTTGCTTGCGGTGCGATGACCTGTCTGTATGCGCAAGATGACCTCGAAGCGCTGTTGCAGGATTTGGGCGGTCAGCAGAAGAAACCCGCCGCAGCGGCTCCCAAACAGGAAGCACCGGTTCCCGCCGAGAAGCCCGCTGAAGCGGCTCCGGCCCCCGCTGCCGAAGCCAAACCGGCCGAGGCCGCGCCGGCTCCCGCTCCGGCCGCCGAAAAGCCGGCCGAGGCTGCGCCTGCCGCCGAGAAGCCGGCTGAAGCCGCGCCCGCGCCGGCTCCCGCCGCCGAGGCCAAGCCGGCTGAGGCTGCTCCCGCAATGGCCCCCGCCGCCGAAGCCGCGCCCGCGCCTGCCGCCGAGAAGCCGGCCGAAGCCGCCGCCGTTCCCGCC
>Ga0209066_10007649_pt1 | contig 10666 bp, 13 predicted proteins | sample All_14_2_FD_187198 | JGI IMG/M metagenome (GOLD analysis project Ga0209066, IMG submission 187198) | Freshwater microbial communities in response to fracking from Pennsylvania, USA - Allegheny Zone_MetaG_DW_15 (SPAdes) (version 2) ... | reverse complement strand
ATTAAGTTTAGATTTAACCCACTGCCAATATTTGAAAATATAGGGAATTTCGCTAAAATTTGGTTGCTGTACGCTCCTGCACGTCTATCCGTATTTTTTTTGCCCTCCATAAGTTTACCTCTCATGGGGCGAACCGTCCTTGAGCCGCACTTTCGGATTGCGCCATTAGATAACATAACCCAAAGGGAAGCTCATGCACAGTGAGTCCATCCCGTCACGCACCTTGCTGCGCACCCAGCCGAAGAGCCGCTGTATCTCTGGGATGGCGAATTCACCATTGCGCACCCATAAGAATAGGCTGACGATGAGGTGGTGGTTAATTGCGCGTGTTTTGGGGGTTTTCATTTATAATACCGAAGTAGCAAAACTAGCAATCAAGCACCAAGTATCGTTTTAACCTCGGATCTAAGCAAAGGCAGGTGTTTGACAACTATTTCCCAAACCAAGGTCATGTCCACTTCATCGTAACCGTGAATGAGTTTGTTACGGGTATCTACTATCTTTCTTGCATTGGTGATAGGCAGGTCTTTATCTAGTTTGAGTGCCTCATTCATCGCTTCTCCAATGATTTCCAGTTTGCGCTCCACAGCAGCCCGCAACATGGCAGAGCGCTGAAACCGCTTGAAATTCTTTTTCTCTCCTACAAACGCATCAATCTCATCAACAGCCTTTAGCACGTCTGCGAGGTATTTTTTCAGTTCGTCACTCATAAATTGGTGTCTTGGTTTGGTTGATGACCTTAATCAGGTATGGATTGGTCAACGTCTTTTCTACCACTACGTCCACTTTCCGTTGCAGCAATTGTTCCAGCGCATCTTCCAGCGACCAAAAGTTTTCTGCATAATCCCCAAACGGCACCCGCTTAAAAGTTACCAAAAAATCCACATCGCTGTCCTTGTTGAAACGCTCCGTGACAGCCGATCCAAACAAGTAAGCCTTGCGCACCTTGTGCGCCTTCAATATGGCTAGTATTTCTGGCAATTTTTGTTGGACAATGGCTTGCATGGCTGCTATTTTATCCTGCAAAAATACAAGAAATTATGGCTGCCGCAACCATAATTGTCCTAGCCGAAAGGCTGCTGGATTTCCGGGATGACGATTTCCTAGCTATGAACCCACAACTACAGAATTTGGATGAGGTGCTGGTTGACGGCGTATTTTTGAGTTTTCATGTGGATGAAGATTAGGTACTTAGTAATGTCCATTTACATACTGCCTTATCAACAAAAAACGGTACTGCTCGTTGTAAGCTGCGCTTACAACGAGCAGTACCGTTTTTCAATCAGCATGACAGTATTGCACCATTGGGATAAACAGGTACAATCAGAATTCTTTTTAGCTTTGCACAACAACACTTCGTTCGTGTTTTAAAAAATTGATTGTCAGTGATGTAGTTCGAAAGTGGTAATCAATAATTACAGGGATTTTGCTTCTCAAACTTGTTTCCTAACGATTTTGGAAAGCAAAGTCAAAAAACAACCGGACGAGGTAACAATTAGCGCTTTTGTTATGAAAAATTGGATAAAAACATCGTCGTTTCTAGCATGTTTGGCTGCGCTTTCAATATTGTCTTCCTGCAAGGACGAAAACGAAGACCTAGTCAAAACCCCTCCGCAAAAGGGAGTCATCGAAGCATCCATTTCAACCAAGTCCATGGAAGGTTACTGCATTCTCGAAACATCCTATAAAGTGAAGGATGAAAATGGAATATCCCAGCTTATCTCAAGGATCGACACAATCCCTTGCCTCAAAGACACGACCATTATTGATGACGACGGCAAGTTAAACACCTTTCAAAAACAATACGAAATCTACCTGGACATCAAATGAAGAAATCGAAATTCATTAAATTGGTGCTAATAACTGGAGCGCTTGCGTCCTGTGCAAAAAAAGAGAATAAAGAATGGGAATATGGCGCTAATAATTACCACGTCAGGACGGATACATCTGCCGCATATACCACTATTCACAATAGACATTGGTTCTATGCATTTCGTCCATACGGTTACTTTTTATATGGAAGATACCACACAGTAGGGTACTGGAGTTCAGGTATCCACGAAAATTCCAATACTGGCCGTTCAGCCACTAAATCTGCCATCGCAAGAGGCGGTTTTGGCAGGGCAACAACCGTTTCCTCATGAAAAGAATCGAAATCCTTCCTAGAAACAACTGGCAAAAAGAAGTAGAAAAAATTGGTTTTGGCTTTCATACCACCAATGTCCCCTATTGGTTTGAAAGTGCCTATTACAGTTTTTCTATGGATGAAATTGATAAGCTAGAAACGGCAACCAATGACCTATGGTTGATGTGTTTGGATGCTGTCCAATATGTGATTGACCAGCATCTCTATCATCGGTTTTCCATCCCTGAGTTTTACGTCCATCTCATTGAGCTGAGCTGGGAAAAAGACCATCCTTCCATTTATGGTCGTTTTGACCTATGCTACAGGGATGGTCAAATCAAGCTATTGGAATTCAATGCAGACACACCCACCTCGCTTTTTGAGGCAAGTATCGTCCAATGGTACTGGCTACAGGATTTCCATCCCAGCATGGACCAGTTCAACAGCATCCATGAAGCACTGATTGGGACGTGGAGCTACCTGCACCCTTATCTCAACAAGGGCAAGCTTTATTTTTCTTGTGCAAAAAGGAACCTTGAAGACCTTACGACCACGGAATACCTCAGGGATTGCGCCATGCAAGCAGGCATAGAAACCGATTTCATCTTCATAGACGATTTGGGTGTAAGGGATAATGCGGTATTTGTGGACAACCATGCGAATAAAATCAACAATATATTCAAACTGTACCCCTATGAGTTCATGTTCCATGAAGATTTTGGAAAAAACCTTTATTCAACAACGCTTTGGATAGAGCCTTCCTGGAAAGCAATCCTTTCAAACAAGGCGATTCTTCCTATATTGTGGGAATTATTCCCCCACCACCCCTATCTTTTGCCAGCCTATTTTGATTCCCCAGGCACCATGACGAATTATGTCAAGAAGCCGCTTCTGTCAAGAGAGGGAGCCAATATCACAATTGTTGAAAACAACAAAATAATTGAACACAACAGAGGCAACTATGGTGCGGAAGGCTATGTATATCAAGGGCTGTTCAAACTACCAAACTTTGACGGAAACCATGCTGTCATCGGTTCATGGGTAGTGGGGCAGGAAGCTGTTGGTATAGGCATCCGAGAAAGCAATGGCTTAATATCGAACGATGGCAGCCGTTTTGTACCCCACTTGATAACTTCTTTTGCGCAATGAGGAACAGGTAGCTTGTACGCTCGCCGCTGCGCTCATTCATCCCTTTGGGAACACTGGCTCGAACTGTGCGGTAATTGTAGTGACGAAGACACTGCTGGATTGAGAATATGGAACACAGGTGACAACTGATTCAAGCTATGTAAATCTGTTGCAGCTGTTAAATCCGTGTCCCATCCTCCTCACTTGCCTCAAAGCCCCGCAGCAAACAGGGCAGTTTCACTGGCCAATTGCTCGATGGCCGCTTCCTGGGTGATGCCACTGCTTTTCAGCGTTTTGAAGGAATGGTCGCCACCTTCCATCTTGACCAAGGTGGCTCGCTTCAATGAGCGGCAGACTTCTTCGATGAGGTCAAAGTCGGCCAAGGTGTCACGGGTACCTTGCAGGAACAGTTGTGGTACCTCGATATCGGACAGATGGGCCGCCCGCTCCATGCTGGGTTTGCCGGGGGCATGCAGCGGAAACCCAAAATAGACAATGCCAGCAACCTCTTTCAACTCGCCTTGGGCTGCCACTTGGGAAGTCATCCTGCCCCCGAAGGATTTGCCGCCCGCCAGCAGCTTTCTGCCTTTCGCTAGGCCCGCCGCTTTTTTCACAGCCGTTATTACCGTTGGGTGGGCCACCTTGGGCCGGTCGGGAGGCCCGCCGCCCTTTTCCATGTACGGGAAATTGAAACGCAGCGTACCCACGCCGTGTGCAGCCAACCGTTGCGCCAGCATCTCCATGAAGCTATGCTCCATGTTGGCGCCTGCGCCATGGCTCAAGACCAGCAATGCCGTGGCATTTTCTGGCATCAGCAATAGCCCAGAGACTTCGCCTATCTCTGCTGAAATGGGAATCTTTAATCTTTGCAGGTTCGTCATGCTTTGAAAGTGGTTGGTGCGGTGCGAAGGTAGGCGAAAGCGCATTATGGTGCAAACTATTAGGTTTTCTCGAATAGTCGGGTCCTCATGTTTAAAACTGATGCTTGAAATTAAGCTAGTCCCACAGGACGGCTTTATTTCTTTTAGCTGTTGAACCTTTCAAAACCCGTTAAAAACTAAACCATGTTTGAGCGCAGCGAGTTTGGTTTAGTTTAGGGTTTTGAAAGGTTCAACAGCGTTAAAAAAGAAATACAGCCTTGATTTTTGGTTCTTTTCATCAAGGAAAAGAACAAGCGTAGTCAATGGTTGCTTTATCAATTTTCAAAGCAACAATCTATAAAAGGTTGGTTAGCACAAAACCTTTTGACGCCGAGCATAAATGCAAAGGGAAGCAATGGGACTGTAATGCAGCACCCTTGTCGTTTACTTTTTCCGTCATGCTTTAGCATACAACAGGGAGGGTCGTTTTCCAATGGAGAAGACAGGCGGTGCGCCAGCAGGTACACTAGCGGCACTTTTTCAAATCTCAAGTTTCCTGACAAAATCGGCTGGGTCAACCTGCACGACCCGGCGCTGATAGAAATTGCGGAGGGCAGCGATATCGTCTTTTGGGATTTGCCGGAACTCGTTGTAGTGGTGGCTGCACAGGGCGACTTCACCAGTGACGGTGTTGTGCAGGGAAATGGACTGCGGCGCTGCGTCCAGTTCCGGGCGATGGGCGAAACTGAGCCAGATGGTGCCAACGCCGGAAAGATAAAAGCCAATGCTGCGCATGGTGCAAAGGTAGCCAAGCCAGGTCAAACCGAATGCGCTTTGTCGAGATTAGCCAGTTGTCGTTTTAATCTGCTAACATAGGTGATGAACACGGTGCCTGTGGGGAACCAGCGTCAAGTGGGAATACCCTTCGCCAGCTGCGTCCGGTCAGAGACCGTATCCAGCGTTTTACTTTTTATTTGAAAGAAGACCCTGCGCCAGTAAGGGGAACACTTACAACAACATGTATATAAAATGCCTGTACAGCGCTAGCGTCAGCATGCAAATTGCATTCAAAATTACAGATACATTTTACCTTTACTGCCGGATGACAGTGGTGCCATCCATTCATCAAAACAACAATACCTATTCAGATGACAGCAGCAGAATACTTACGGACCCTACCACACAGGGTAAACCCCGAAGCCATTCAAGAAAAGGAAACCTGTCTCCATTTCATCATCGCTGGCAATGAGGGCGGCGAGTTCACCGTCACTGTCAAGGACGGCCAATGCACAGCACAGGACGGCTTACACAGCTCACCAAAATGCACTTACCGGGCCACTGCGTCCGTCTTAATGGACATCGTCGCTGGCAAAAAGAAGTTCACTATGGCCCTCCTCTTGGGCGAAGTGAAGATTGACAACCTAGGCGAATTCATGAAGGTTGGCAGGGCGCTTGGCCTCGGCGTGGAGTAAACAGGCACAGGATGGCATTTGAGCGGGGGAATGAAGCTGCTGACTGGCGCAGGCACAGAAAGCGACTGGCTGTTATTTGTTCAAGGTTGGAGGTCTTGAACCAGTGTTTCCGTTTATGGCTAGGGAAGACCCTGCGCCAGCGAGTAATGCCGATAACTTGCGACTACCGATATAACGATAAACAAAAAAGCCCAGCAATCACTTGCCAGGCTTGAACCATTATTTATACCAAAAGTTTCTATTCTTCTGCCACAGGCTCCAGTTTAACCTCCAACCTGTTGATTTTGCCCAAAAACACCCGATACTCGATGATTTCAAAATCCTTGAACCCTGGCTTATAGGCTTTGAATTTATACAGCCCGGGTTTCAGCTTTTTCTGGAACATGGCTTCACCCGCCGTATTCGTCACCGCCTTGTGCACGACACCATTCACCAGCTCCAAATTGGCTGCATATAGTGGTTCATCGTCCTCCGTATTGGCAACAAAAACCTTGACCTGCGTCGAGGTGGTATGCGGGGCTTCCACCTCACGGGTCTTTACCCATAGGTCATATAGCTCGGCATCGGATTCCGACAAGGCATAGACCGACCTGTCCAACTGCTTTTCCAGCAGGTTCATATTCTTGTTAATGGCATTCCTGATTTGTTGTTTCGCTTCCGATATTTCCACCTGCTTGCTACGGGTAGCCGATTCCTTGGCAATCCAAGCTCCATTATCCGCCTTTTGCTTGTTCAATTTGGCCTGTGTGAGGCCATTGGGAGTCGCCTCGGTGAGCAGCGTCGTGGCTTTTTCATATAGACTCGTGCAGGTAGCACCTAGCTGGTCCTGCCTGATTTTTTTGAGCTTTGGCACCGTCCAGTCCATTTCCGCCTCCAATACCAGGTCACCAATACCTGCCGCATAAGCCGAAACAGGTTCTGTGATGGCCATCGTGCTTTGGTATAACGTCTGCCGCAGTGCATCCCGCTGTCTGGTCATGGAGGTCGTGTCCTCTTCTGCCTTTGGAATCAATGCCTCAATCGTTGCTATGGCATTCTTGAACACGACCATTGCAGCAGCCACGGCTGCCAGCACATCGAATTTGGCCTGGTTGGACATGTAAAGCTCGACCAAAGCTTTCATCATCTTGAATTTGGAAGATAGTCTCTTGTTCATGAAAACGATTTTTAGGTTTCCGCCGAGCGCTGGCGCATCTGAAAAAGCTACCTTTTAATTCTGCTACTTGCGAGCGACGCAAAACTGATTAACGGATAACCATTGTGCATCATAATATGTGCCAATTTTGCATTTTCGACTGAAAAATGTTAGGCAGACGGTAATTTTTTTGTTTCAGGCTTGACAATTCTTGCGGATCTCTTCAAATCCAAACCATGCTTGGCTTCGCAATTAAACCTTGATGATTCTGCTTACAGATATTTGATGCTTTGTTCTTGCAAGTTTGCAAGTTTGCAATTTGCAAGGCTTGGCACTGGCAAATTAGCTATCAACTCTTGCCAGAAAACCCTGGCCTTGAAGGAAAGTAAAGCCTGCAAAACCGCTCATACGAATGCACTGCTTGTTTGGTAGTTTTGAACACTTGCGACGACTGAGAAAAGAATTAAAACTATGCCCCATTGCCAGAAACGTCCAATACATACGCATCAATCAATTCATTCACTTGGTCAGCAGCATCAATAAACGGGATATGGGAAGCATTCGAGAAAAGGTGGACTTTGGAACGCCATAGATTCGAAACTTGAGCTTGCTTGATATATTCGTACTTCAAGAACCTGTCTTGCTCTGCGTGGGTAAGCACAATAGGGCATTCAAAACCATTAATAGTATCATATTCATCGCACAAAACACCATTCGCTATCGAACTGCCATAATACCTGCGAAATAGTGGTTCAACAGAATCCAGTATTGCTTGAATTTTAACATTGCTCGCTTTGCCGCTCATCAAATCGTCCGCCACCTGTGAGCTTGCCGATTTGTTCATTTTCTCCGAAAACAGCATTTGGAAGGAAGGAATTCGATGTGTTGCATCATAGAAATTCTTGACTTCGTGGAGCGGAGGATACCCCACAAAAAAAGCACCTTTGTACAATTGGGGACTGTTTATATTGTTTGTGACCAAGTGTGCGCCCATCGAGTGCCCCACAACATAAATAGCTTGCGGCAAAGCCAGTGCCTTGACACAAAATTCAAGCGTATCTACCAATCCTTTGAATTGATAGACCTCTTTCGGGTTATTCGCAGGCTGTGATTTTCCATTTCCTGGCATATTGATGGCCACTAGTCGGTATTTATTGAGCAATTCGCTCCCGAATTGATGCTCAAAAATATCAGAATTCAAATTGCTGCCATGCACAAATAATAAAGCCTGTTTGGCGTCAGTTTTGTGATTGTCAACGATACAAATTTCAGCACCATCAAAGTTTTTGATAAAATAGGATTCCATGATTTGTCTTTTGTTTTGTTTGCGTTGGTAAGGGTAGGTAGCAATGAAAATCAAAGGAATTTCCCAATAACAGTTCAAGGGAATTTTTATTCTCATTTGGCAAACATACCCTAGTAAACTTTACAGGCTTCAAAGTTAACAAAACCAACAATAATGCAAGCGAATAAAATGAAATTTTAGATACAGCATCATTTCACACCATACTATCACCCTGCCCACACGACTTTTTCATTTTCAAACAGGGGTTTCGAACCAGTGCCGTAGGAAAACCCTTACCAATCGCCTCCTTTCCCTCACAGCCCCAAATACCACCCCCTCACCTTCTCCGCCATCAACCTTCGCCGCTCCTCCAAAAAAGCCGGATAATCCTCCAGCCCCATCGTGAAAATCCCTTCCGGAATGCAATGCGCCTTCAGGTTTTGCGCCAGCAGCTTTTGCTCCGTGATGCTGTCGTAGCGGCCCTCGCCTGTCTGGCATTGCTGGGTATTTGAGATTTGACAAATTTTGAAGATTTAACTCCCCCCAAACTCTATCATTTATCCTTATTTAACCTGTACTGAACCCCCATCAAGAGAGAGCCACCATATACATTATGAGCTCCTTCAGGAGATGGGTCAGGGAAATAATTAAAGCCTGCCCGTGATTTGCTTAAGCTAACCTCATATCCCAACCTAGTAACCAAAGAAAACCTGTTGGTGATTTGGTAACTGATATCGCCAAAAGCTATAAAATCATTAAAAAGCTGTTTGAAGGTTAAAAAATCCTCATCGAAAGGTGGTGGAATACCGATGGGCTGTATTCGGGTTTCTTCGTAACCATTCAACTTGCTAAATCCAACGCCAAGACCGGGTTTTATGGCAAATTTTCCAGCTTTTATATTGTAGGTACAGGACAGTCTAGCACCTAGTTTGTTGTAATCATAAATAATCAATCCTGGGTTAAGATAAGACCGAATCGTGGGAGATTCCACGGTATGCTTGGAAAAATGAAATTCCAACCCAAGATTGAGTTTGCTTACCAGTTCCCAATTAAAGCCGATACCCAATTCCATACCTTCATCTCTGAAATCCCCTCCCTCATAATCAAAATATTTGGGGTTGTGCGTAAGTCTATGACCCCCTCCGATAACATAAACTTTGAAAGCTTTCAGGTGTGGCTCAACTACCTGTTCTTTGAAATCAGGATTTAAACATTTGTTGTAGGCATTTAACATTTTGATGATGCTGTTCGCATTATAGAAAAGCGTCTTTTTGGCAATCCCGTCATAACAACTGCCAAAATAAGTTGTGTAAAATGCTTCAAGATTGACCTTATTGACGTAGGTAAATATGCCGTCTTTTTCGAAAAAATAAAATGACTGAGCTATGGAATTGGCGTTAAAATACCCAGATGGGAAATCCACCCCGTACAAATCCACCACAGAGTCCATTAGCCGCTTTGCCAAATACTCACCATTACTACCATCAGCGTAAAGGCTAATGGTAGCATAGAGACCATCCTTGGTTGCCAGCATCCGTACACTCGGTGCATCGTAAGATTCATTAGGATTCTGAATGCTCTCAACCTTTTGATTGTTATGTGAGACCTTATAGCCTCCAGTTTTCAACGTCCCGTTCTTCAGCCACAAACTGTCGGTTTGTGCAACTACACTTCTACTCAAGAAAAGCGAGATGGCAAGAACAAAATAAGCTAAATAGCGATGCGTATTCATATATTCAGATTTAAAATGTTAAGTGAACGTTTCATTCTAGCTCCCAATTTCGCCCAATCCTAATCGGGTTCTCTAACCGCTGTATTTCAGGGATGGCTATCTCTCTCCCGACCTGTGGTCGGGACTGACGCCCCCGCTGAAATACTCCGAAATATCCGACAGCCAGGATTTGTCCTTCAGGATGGCCGGGTTCTGCACCTCAAACCGCTCCTCGATGGGGTGAAAGGCAATCTTGATTTTGATTTGCTGGTAGTTCTTGTCCACCACATAATCGCCGAGGATGGCCGCCTTGAGCGCCGTCACCCGCTGCTGACCATCTATCAGAATCTTCTTGCCCTCCGATAGCGAACCATCCTTGAGCCGCACATTCGGGTTGCGCCATGCGATAACATAGCCGACCGGAAAGCCTTTGTACAGCGAATCCATTAGGTCACGCACCTTGCTGCTGTCCCAGACGAAGGGGCGCTGGATTTCGGGGATGGCGATTTCTCCGCTGCGCACCCAGGAGAGCAGGATTTGGATGAGGTGTTGGTTGACGGAGTATTTTTGAGTTTTCATGTGAATAGGTTGATATTATTTATTGGTTTTGAGCTGAAACAGGTCTCTGCACGAGGAAACCCTTCGTCAGCGGAGTTACATAAAATTTCTATAGTCATATGTCCTTCCTTCAAACCTATTTAATAGCCAACCGATACGTGCAATTTCATTCGAAGTTTGAATTGTTGCAGGTAATTTTGAATACAAATCGAAACTGTTCCAATTCATCTTAGTAAGGCCAAGAATTTCTGTTGCTATCAAGTTAATGTTTGTAAACCCATAGTGTTTTTTTATCCTAATTGGAACTGGCATACCTTTTCCTCCTTGAAAATAGCTGTTCTTTTCTTCTCTTACAGAAGGTACAATTCCATGTGTCCATAGTAATCCTGTAT